>Ga0099364_10014222_pt1 | contig 10609 bp, 11 predicted proteins | sample TergutTh196P3_FD_73070 | JGI IMG/M metagenome (GOLD analysis project Ga0099364, IMG submission 73070) | Microcerotermes parvus P3 segment gut microbial communities from Pointe-Noire, Republic of the Congo - Th196 P3 | ecosystem: Host-associated > Arthropoda: Insects > Digestive system > Gut ...
TCCATGTCGTTTTTCAGCAGCCATTTACCGATAGCGCTCGTCGCTGCAGAAAGAGCCTCGTCTTTGGGATAGCCGTAAATACCGCTTGAAATGAGCGGGAACGCGATACTTTCGCATCCGTTTTTTAGAGCGAGATCGAGCGAATTCGTGTAGCACGAACAGAGCAGCGCCTCTTCGTTATGTTTGCCGTCGCGGTAAACGGGGCCTGCTGCGTGAATGACGTGTTTTGCCGGGAGATTGAACCCGGGAGTGATGACAGCCTCGCCAGTTTGTATCGGCGCGAGCTTGTTACAGGCGGCTTGCAGTTTATCCACGCCGGCAACTTTGAATATTGCGCCGCAGACACCGCCTCCCATCTGGAGCGCGGTGTTAGCGGCATTTACAATTACGTCTACGTGCATTTTGGTTATGTCATTGCGAACGATTGTTAAAGGCACGGCAATTCCTCCGGCAATACCTCCTGATTAGCGAGTTCGTTTTTGCGATAAACGTAAAGTTCTATCAGCATCGCACAGTTTCCCTCTAGGGTTCGTTGAAATCGGAGGCAGTCATTTTTATTTCAATCGTTTTTCTCACTGTCTTCGCCCGTTTCAGCATATTTATCAGTCCACCCTTTTTCCGAATAACCATACCGCTCTAATATAATCCTCGCCATATCTCTTCTCGCAGGATTAAATTTTTCATCTTTGGTTTTTTCGTAATGGTTTTCATCATGCACGATCCCTGCCAATCCCCCCATAAAACTTCCGCCGCCATCGGCCAATTCCCTTTGAACAGCGTCTTTATCGCAACCCATTTCCCTTGTCAGAAACTCGACTTGATGGATGGACAGCTTATCGGCTACCCACGGCATAAGCCCGTTATTTTGTTCCGTCTTTTCTTTTTCCTCTTGGGAAAGCCGGTTTTCTGCAAGCTGGTGTTCAAGAATTGTGCAGCCGTGAACATAGACTCGTAAATTTTCCTCAATTTGATGCTCCAACAAAATCCTGCACTGCATTCTTAGAAGCTCAGGCAAATGTATCTCGTCGTTCAAATACAAGCTGACATAGTGCAGTATCCGCTGCCGGCCTTTTAATTTCCCAAGGTAATATTCCAAACAGTCAATGCTTGGGGTATGGTCGCCGTATAAAGCGCCGGCGTCATTTGCAAACATTCCCCAGGCATCACAGGGACCGCTCATAAAATAGCTCATAGGTTGTCCAAAGCTGCTTTTACGGTTGGGAGCGTCATAGGCTATTCCATCGAGCACGAAAATTATTTCTTCCTTTTGTGATCCCATATGCGTGTATGTCAGTATATCTCCGCGCTTAAAAGGTACGGGAATATCGATGTAGAACAACTCGAAATCGATTCTTTCCTGAGCGTCATCCTTTGAGAACCAATCATCGTTATTTTCGGCAATATACAGAGAACGAATGTTACAGTCGAAATCCAAATATGCCACGATCTGGCCGCACTCATCCGCGTTTATCTTTTCCACCTTAATTTCGGAAACATCATCGCGTTCACAACTGTCAATTACATCAGCCCATGCCTTTTCAAAACTCGTAAATACCGAACTTGAATGTTCGTATTTACCTCTCCGGAAGATTTCATGCACATAAACTGCGTTCGGTTCCGGTGTCTTGAATAGCGCAAGTAAACGTTCTTCATAGTCAATTATTTCCGCGAGTTTATGATGAAGGCTGTCAAAGCTTTTATAGTGCGTACTCGCCGGTGTCGCCATGTCAGGGTAGTTGGAGATCAGTTCACGCCAAGCCGCATGTTTTTCACTTATTGGCCGATTGCTCCGGTTAATGATGACCGCCATCTCGAAGGGTGTCCAAACTTTGTTGATTTCCCGGCAATGCGCCGCTACGTCACGGGAATTGATGAAGCTGTATATGTCCATTTTGCATATCTTTCCATTCGTCCATTATTCGTTTTAGAAATTCATCGTCATTGGCCAGTTCCGGGTTTTGTTTCAACTTTTCGCTCACTACCATGAGTATGGCTTCTTCCTCCGGCAGTTCGCCCGTAAACTTTGACAACCGATACATGCAACTAAACATGGGAGATCCAAAGCCTCTTCCCATTAAATCATGCTTCAATGAGGATTGGTCTAACTCTCCATCCGCATTAAAATAGATAGCCTGGATACCGCAACAGTCATATTTCCATTGATCATCCGGGGAACTTGATATTACTGCATGACAAACCGGAATCGTCGGGCGGTTGTCGATGGTAACTATATCGCCTGTTTTAAACGGGCTGCCGATTCGCGTAATGCTATGATCTCCCCAGCCTAAATCGTAATATACGTCTTCGGTAAGATGTTTCAAGTCTTCGTTAAAATCATCGTTTATTTCAGCAAACCATACTACGCCTTCGTCACTCACAATCCATGTCACGACATTTTTCATTTCCCCGCCCGCACAGGGCAGCCATTTCCCGATGACGTACGATCTACAGTTTATTTCCTCACTATCACGGTCACCGCTATCACCGTAGACTATGCGATATTTCTTTGTTTGCTCAGTTATGCCTTTTATGGCCGCTTCAAAAGTGGTATAAGGGAGGCAATCCCAGTTATCGGTAGCGCTGTCTCTTTCACCGCACAAGTTACCGTCTAATATAAATACCGTTCCGGACGGAGTGTTTTCGGTTATTTCATTTACTGCAAATTCTACCATTTTAATTAACTTATCAAGCATAACCTCGTCTTCCCTATAAGACTCTCTAAGCCTTGCATCACGTTCATTTACTGTTGGAGCATCAATTTGGGCAGCGTTGTATTCAGCCAATTCTGCGTAGACGGGTTTGAGGGATATAAGTTTATCCTGCAATGAAGCGCGAGAATACAAAATGATTTCAATTACGTCATTGATGCTTAATTCATCCTCCCGCAAATAGTCAATCATTTCAGGAGATTCTATAAATTTTAAAGCTATCCCCCTTATTTCTTTTGATATTTTCATGTTGTTAAATCATATCTCCTTTAGGCAGATAGACCGCCCTACCAAGGGAGGGCTATCTTTTAGAGTTATTTTCCATGGCTTGCGGGTATTTATATTTTCCTTCGGTAAGTCTCTCATATGTTTTGTAGTCGTCTATTATGCACTGTGGGCAAGGACAAGCAAAAAATTCCACTTGCCCGAGTGTATATGGGCATTTGGGGCAAGGCGGTCGGAAAAAATATTTCAGCTTCTTTATATTCAACAATAACACATCCGTAAAAAAACAATATAAGAAGATTCTTCAGATTCCCAAGGGAGTTGAAATTTTCGACTGATTAAAAGCATTATCCCTCATATCCTTTTGGGTATTGGATATCAATGAGAGGACGGTCGGCCTTCTGAACAGGCGTACTCATTATCCTCTTGTGGCAAGCCATGAGTTGTTCTCTGATATTTTCAAGTTGAGCTTTAGTATGTGGAACAATATACTTCTTGCTCCCTACTTCAAGGAGTTCGATGTACCAATTCACATTTTCCAGTTTACTCAGACAGTAGCTGGAAATAATCATCTTGTCGTTGGCGTCGTTGATAGCCTCACACTCAATCTGAATGTATGATACAAGGTCATAGGATATTTTTTTTAATTTTTTTACGCCAAAAAATCCCATAATATGGCTAGCCTCCAGTGCGAGATTATGTCCTCCGGCCTACAAGTAGCGACCGTTTATAAATTTTCGCAAATCATCAATATCTTGTAGGCTTACATTAACAAATTACACGTTTATATTGCCGCTTTTGGAAGAAACAAATAGACTGGACGGCATCTTGATCTTTTGGGGAATCTTATGTGTCATATTCTGCCACGTTACGTCTTGCATTCGGATTCTATTTTTTTAAAGAAATCCTCTTCAATGCCCAACGCATCTATGCTTGTAAATTGAATGTGAACGACCCCTCGACCTGTATCAGTCCTCACAGTCTCAAATCCCATATCACCAATATCAGGAGGTTCATTCTTATCTCTAACTGCATTTCGAAAAAACAATCCTAATTCGCTAACAACATTTTTCAGAGTTGCTTCTTTTTGACGGTACTCCTCGGAATAAACTGTTTCCATCCAGACATAAGCTGCACCGAATTTTTCAAATACCGTTTGGTTTACAATATGTCTGTTGTAGACGTAGACGTTTATTTCCCCAGACGCCATTTCAATTCTACTACTCCCACAGCTAATGTTCTCTATCCCGCCGACCGCATACAATAAAACATCAGGTAGCTTAAATAATGTCGAATCAATTTCTATTAATGCTTTTTTCGCTTCTTCGTTACCTTGCTCATAGGCTTTACGCAGCCATTTAATTGCCTCATCTTCATTTTGCTCAACGCCTTTACCATCTCTATACGAAGTTCCCAGATTATGCTGTGCCCAGTCATATCCTTGTTCAGCGGCCCTGTGAAACCATTTTACAGCTTCTTCTAAGTTTTGTTCCACGCCTTCGCCTTTCCAATATTGAATACCTAATGAATTCTGCGCCACTGCTAAACCCTGTTCAACAGCTTTACGATACCACTTGACAGCTTCTTCAAAGTTTTTATCCACACCATAACCATTTATATAGGCATTGCCAAAACGGCTTTGAGCCTCGGCTAAACCCTGTTCAGCGGCTCTGTGATACCACTTAACAGCTTCTTCAGGATTTTTTTCTACCCCAGTGCCATTCTCATAGCATAAACCTAAGTTGTATTGCGCCTCTGCAATACCTGCTTCTGCGCCTTTTTGCCACCATTTCACTGCTTCAACGGGGTCTGTCGCGGCTTCAGCGTATTCAACTAATTTATTATTTATGAATTTTATTTTTTTTAAAACGATATTCTTCTCGAAAAAATCTTCGGGAAGATCGACAGTAGGATTGTTCACACCTATGTAGGTTACGCCGTCCAGCCTTCCCAAGATACTAAAATGTTCCCCGCAAAGGTAGATTTCCTTAACGTCCTCATCAAGCAGACTGACAATATCTTCCTGAGAGAAAGCGACTCTATCCACCGCCGCGAGTATCTTGTCGTCGGCGGTAAACTCTTTCAAGAGTTCGCGGCGTTTGTTCCTGCCCGCAATGTTCGACATACTCAAACCAACCGCCGCGTCTTCCGAATAAGGCGCCCCGAGTATTTCGCATAATTGTTTTTTGAAGTCGCCGGAAGATGAATCCAACGCCTTTATTTTTTCAGCTTCATCGTCAAAATAGCGGTCAGTCAACCACTCTATCAACCGTCCATTGTCATAATAACCAAGAACGCTTGCGAGATCAAAATGCTTTCTTAATTCCTCAAGTGTCCTGACCTGTTCCCCATTCGCCATTTTCAAAGGGAATTTGATTTTTGCCAATTGGATTCTCCCCCTGCATTTTCTTTTAAATTAATTTAAAACCCTTTCCGTAGCAGAATCTGTTATCCTGTTCAAAATGTCGTGACCCGCTTGTTTAATTCCCTCCCATGTAGCTCGTGCCGCATCACGGACAACCGCATACACATTTTCAGTAAATTTCGGGCTTTTCATGTGATCCAACAAGCCACCAGCAAACTGGACAACTAGAGGACCGACGACAGGAATAAAAGCCAGTTTTACTTTAAGCATATCAGAACAAAAGCGGCTGGCTGCCGCGACGCTGGCCCGTCCCATTTTCTCCAGAGCTTCTATTAAGGTTGTTTTACCAGTAGCCATGCTGAACAACACCTCCGCGCTTTCCACGGCAACGCCAGCTACATCGCATATAGTTTCAATGGGAGTATCAGCAGGCAGGATATCGGTTAATCCTTTCTCCGCAGCGGCTTTTATAGCTCCCGCAACAACTGCTTTCACTTCAGCTTTTGCTGTTTCAATGCCTTCTTGAAGAGCTTGCCCTATCACATTGCCTACATCGGTATTTTCATTGCTCTCCATGTTTCTTTTAATTACCCCCGCTGCCGCGCCTATTCCCGACATGACAGCCTGCTGCCCAATGTCATAAATTTTTTTCTTGACACTATATTCATTCCAGTCAACGATTTCAGTGTCAACGGCCATTTCCGCGCCATCCGGCACGGTTTCAATTTTTTGCATGATCGACATATTGGAAGTATTCAAATCGTTGTCGATTTGTTGCAGTTTGCTTCCCATATCGTCGAAAGACATATCGGCATAAGCTTCGGTCATACTGCCGGCCAGCCATTCTTCTTTGGATTGCCCTGATTCGACGGCTTTGTTAAGTTCCTCCAACGTCTTATCATACGCAGCGACCGCTTCAATAATCTCTTTGCCGAGGTTTTCACTCATGTCAACCGACATTTCAGGCATTTCCTGTTGAAGATGATCGGCAAACCAATTTGAAAAACCAACGCTTTTATCGCGTTCGGCATAAGCCTTTATAAAGCTTTCAAATATTTCATTCATATTTTTTTCTCCTGCATATTTCATAGAATCCACCTACCTCGAAGCTTTTTTGAATTTACGATCCTGATACTCTTTATCCATTTTTTCGAGCTCTTCTTTCATAATCTCCGCAAGTGAATGTGTATTTTGTATACTATTCAGCAGGTCTTCCGTCGTTAATGTCGTATTACCCTTAACGAACGCACTCTCGACGCTCTCGTTGGCCACACCTTCAATATCGGCGCCTGTGTATCCCTCAGTTTGGGAAACCAAGGCGTCAATATCAATGCTGCTTGCATCGTGTTTTCTGCGTTTGTGGATGTGGATTTCAAAAATTTTCTTCCGCTCTTCCGGTTTAGGAAGAGGCACATAAAAAATTTCATCGAAACGGCCTTTACGCATTAATTCAGGAGGTAACTGTGTAATGTTGTTAGCTGTCGCTACTACAAAAGCGGAGCTTGTTTTTTCCTGCATCCATGTTAAAAATGTTCCGAACAGGCGGGTCGTTACCTCAGCGCCACCGCCGCCGCTGCTTATTCCGGCAAATGCTTTTTCCAGTTCATCAACCCAAAGTACGCATGGTGAAATTGCCTCTGCTAATCTGATAGCTTTTCGCATATTTTCCTCTGATTCACCCAAATATTTACCCATTAAGCGCCCCATGTCCAAGCGTAGCAGTGGTACGCCGAATAAATTTCCAGCCGCTTTTGCGCTAAGGCTCTTTCCACATCCGGGAACCCCCGCAATTAAAACGCCCTTTGGCATTGATACGCCAAATTCCTTTGCTTTTTTGATGTTCTTAAAGATTGCCGCTTTGTTTTCCAGCCAGTCTTTGAGGTTCTCCAATCCGCCAATATCCTTAATGCTCTCCTTCAGCGGGATCATTTCCAGTATTCCCGCTTTCATAATCATTTGCTGCTTTTGGTCGAAAATTAATTTAAGGGCTTTATTTGTCAATTCCAAATCATCTGATACGGCCAGACGCAGCAAGTCCTCAATTTCAAACTCAGACAGCCCCTTTAAAGCAACGGACATCTCTTCCAGCAGACCCACAGAAAGGTTAGGCAAATTATTCATTTCGAGGAATTCATCGACCATGCTGCTGATTTCCTTTTCATCAGGAAGATCCAATTCCAGTACGGTAACTAATTTTTCCAAATCCGGCGGAATATGCAATGTGGAAGAAACAATAATGACGGTAGTGTCTATTACACCTTCGCGTATTTTACGTGCTATATCTTTCAAAAAGGCCACAACATTATTCGTTTTAGCCACTTCGCTTATTTTTAAAAATTCGGCTGCATCTTTTATCACCAGCAACTTACGATCCAGATCTTTTCCGTTATTTAATAGCTTCAACGTTGCTTCAAGCGTTTGAGCCGGTATGCGCGGCGACTTCGTTTTAAAATAAACAAAGCCGTTTGCACCGTTCCACTCAAGCACTTCTTTTCTCTCGGCTACCGACTCGATGTATCTGTCAGCTTTTGCTTCCTCGAAAGTGTATATATACAATATTGGAAATCTGGCATCAATATATTTGCCCAAGTTTTCCTTGACAGTCGGCAGATTTAACATTGCAAGTTTCCCCTCTTACGGTTAAGGATGGCTATTAAACGAATATATATTGCCTTTGGAAAAATATATAAATTCACGCCTAAGATCATTTATAACAGCCTGCTTGCTTCAACGCTGGGCTCGTAACTCCTGCAACCTTGACCGCTCGTAGATGGGCGATTGCTGTTGGTTGCCATACATTTACCGAACACGCCTGTTGTATACTGGAATCCAGCTGTCGGACTTTTGAATACAAGTTCGGCGTCACCGTTCCATCGCTTACAGAAGGCGCAATATTGCATTTTTTTTGGATGGGCTATAGCTTTCCCCATGTTTTTAACCCCTCTCGCTATCAAAAGGATTCTTTACAATATTTGCGATCTTGGCTCGTTCACACCTATTTGCTACTGACTTCGCAAGGTTGGGTAATTTCTCATTCCCCCACGCAAAGCAGGGGAATGAGTATTGCGCTAATCATCTTCGTTTTCATCTTCTTTTTTTCGCTTGGCTAACATAGTCTCGATAAACTTAGCTGAATACCCTCCGGCCCTTGCAATCTTGGCTCGTTCACGTCTGTCGGTTACCGGTTTCGCAAGGTCAGCAATGAATTCCGGGCGATATAGACGCATCGGTAAATCAACCTTATCACCGCGATAATGCTTGAATAATTTGAGCATTGAGTCGCGGCCAATAAGCTCGTATAACTCCAAGTAGATGTCATTAAGAGCTTCCGATTCGTTACCGTCAACGCCAAAAGTTTCATACACAAGCTCTTCGTTAATATTTTCAAAGTCTATGTTTATCAACATATCGCCCTCCCTTCGTTAAAATCGTAACAACAGGATTGTTCCTTTATCAAGTCTTTTAAAGGGTTTTTTAACACTCCGTTTAATAATTCTTTTTCTGAACCTTTTAAAGGAGATTATTATTCTCCTTATAATTACAATACCAGCACAATGATGAAGAAAAACCTGTCCCTACCAGACAGGACATGCTCTTGTGATCCCATCGATATGCCGCCTTTCAATAGCCATTTCTAAATTTCCTTAAAATAAATGCCCTGTGCCGGGAAACGGCACAGGGATTCAATTCATGTTTGTATATATAAATAGGAAGCCCAAACGTATTAGCCAACTCCGCATATGCGATTGCAAGAACGAGCGGTACAAGCAGGAAGTCGCTTTTGTCGATCTGCCCGAAGACAATGACCTGAATACCGCGCTTACGCAGCACAGCCGCACGGATGAGAACCATTATCACAAAAAGAGCGAATAGACACACGCTCAGTAAGTTTTGCACGGTCATTTCAAATCAATGACTCCTATCAAGATTGCCGACTCTTGGAACCAAATCAGACAACGCTTTGTATCTTATCATCGAACAGTACCAAATCGTCTATATCCCATCGTCAGGCGGGGAGATAACGACCATTACCCGACCGCATATCCTTGGTCCCCATTCTTCCGCGAGTTCTTCATGTGTTACGTGGATTTTTTGGCCACTTGACGAGATGAGATTCTTTCCGTCTGGAGTGTCATAAACTTTTTTTATACTTGCCTTATCGTCGTAGATGACCATTGCCACACAACCAGAGAAAATATCCTCCGCAGGATTGATCACGACTATACTGCCTTCACGTACTCCGTAACCTTCCATACTTCGACCTTCGGTCTGAACAGCATACGGAACCATATCGGAACGCAATATGCCGATCTGTTTTTTATTCACAGCCATAGCGTCACGGAGATTGTATTCCTCGAATACGTTAAAACCGGAACCACAACAAGCCGTTACGCTTGACATGGGGACATAAACCCTTTCTCCAGAGGCATACAGCCCACAATCAAGCTTTTCCAGAGCAGCCTCGGCGAGAAGTTCACTATCCTTAACCTTCCCTTCTTCCGGCTCCGAAGTCTCGGCCATCATGGGACCTGTGCCACGTAAAATCCACTCACTGGAAATTCCAGTCGCCTCCAGCAGTTTTTTGAGAAAATTGTACGAGGGTTCTTTAATACCACCCTCGATATCCCCGAGATATTGACGGCTGACATCCATAATCACGGCGAGTCTTTTTTGCGTTAAGTTCTGTGACTCGCGGTAACGCTTGATTCGCTGACCGACGTCAGCATCCGGCCTATTATCATATGCCGTCATTTGCGGCACCCCCCTTGACATGCAGGTGATAATAAATATAATGACGCTATTAGCGGCTCGCTAAACAAAATAATACACGATGCCTCCGAAAGATACAAGTGGGGCCAAAATGAGGTGTTTACAATGCCGTTCAATAACTCGTATATTGACGCGGAGAAGATGTCGTATGCCGATTCAAGGGACTATTTCATATCGCTGGCTCCGAGAATAGTTAAGGAGCCGATCACCACTCATATAGTCAAAACAAGCCGTCACGGTAAGACGCTTTTCTTGGTGATTGACAGAAATAGAAAGCCAGAGGAAGGGGCACTCGTTGTAATTGAGACCATGAAGGGATATAAGGTTACGAGATATACCAGAGATACCACAGGGCTTGTTTGGGGAACTATCACTTGGATGCTCCGGCAAGGTTGAATCCATGCTTGCGCTTGCTGATTGCAATAATTTTTTCGTCTCTTGCGAGCGGCTATACCGCCCATACTTGAAGGATAAGGCAGTCGTTATTTTATCGAACAACGACGGCTGCATAATTTCCAGATCAAATGAGGTAAAGGCGATG
>Ga0099364_10014223_pt1 | contig 10608 bp, 2 predicted proteins | sample TergutTh196P3_FD_73070 | JGI IMG/M metagenome (GOLD analysis project Ga0099364, IMG submission 73070) | Microcerotermes parvus P3 segment gut microbial communities from Pointe-Noire, Republic of the Congo - Th196 P3 | ecosystem: Host-associated > Arthropoda: Insects > Digestive system > Gut ...
TTTTCCAGCCTAACCTGTTCTGTATTGTTTCCCACACTTATCCGCATATCCCCTGTTTGACTAAGGGCAACGGTACGGCAATAGGGACAGGGAGTATGACGCTGAGCTTTTTCCGGAATCAAAGCATGTGTATATATTTGACAGTCCGGCCCGGCAGGAAATCCGGAATTTGCACAGACTTCGATAAGTAAAAGATCTGCTATTGGCTGGGAAAACCAAATACGGTTGCCCCTTACAGCATATATAGAATCCAATGCGGAAAATAAATCAAAAAGGACAGGAGCCGATGTTACAGCACTAACCAGTTCCGCCCGGCCTTCTCCCGATGCATTTCCAATCCACACACCCACTGTCCATAAAGGAGTTGTTCCTATAGCCCAGGCATCCCTGTTTCCATAGCTGGTTCCTGTCTTCCAGGCAATTCGTCTTGATCCGGCATATTCCTGCCAGTGGGCTTCTGTTCCAGGCCGGACCACAAAGGTAAGCGCTTCCAGTGTAAGCCAGGCAGCACCGGAAGAAATTTCTGCTCGCATATTTGCTTGCTCTGCTGTTAATTCCGGATTTGCAGCACGGGCAAGACCTGCATAAAGGCCGGTTATTTCCCAAAGATTTACTTCTGCACCGCCAAGAATTAAGGGAAGTCCATAATCTTCTGCGCTGCGAAAAAGGGTTGAAAGGCCAAGTTTTTTAAGCAGTTCTGCAAAACGTTCTATACCAAATTGCCGCAGTGACCTGACTGCAGGGACATTGAGAGAACGGGCAAGAGCTTCGTTTGCCCTTACAATTCCCAGATAATTTCTGCTGGAGTTTTCCGGGCTATAACTGCCCACTCTTGTTGGTATATCACTAATAAGCGAAAAAGGAAGTATATCGCCGGTATCAAGCATGGCAGCATACAGAAAGGGCTTTAAAAGGCTTCCCGAACTGCGGGGGGCCGCGGCTATATCAACTGCCGGAGCATCGCTTGAAGATACATTACCTATATATGCAAGCGCTTCTCCGCTCTCTGTATCCAGAATTACTGCAGCACCGCTATGTATCCCCTGTTCTGCAAAACGGCTTGTCCAGCGGTCAAGGATGGCAGCTGCACGTTCCTGAACTTCCCGGTCAATTGTTGTAACAAGAGAATAATTGTTTTTATACAAGGGATGATTTTTATTTTTTGAATTAAATTCTTCTATACCTCCGGCTTCCAGGACAATTTGGACAAGCAAGTGGGGTGCCAAAGAAGGCAGAGGAAGCGGTTCTCCGGGAATTGGCTCGGAAATGGATAATATAAGAGTTTCTTCATCAAAAAGACCCTTACTGTATAATTGATTAAGCAAGGCGTTACGTTTACTTTGCAGTAAATCCCTGTTTCGTCCGGGATGAATTAAGCCTGGACTGTTGGGAAGGACCGCAAGTGTTGCTGCTTCTGCCCAGGAAAGTTCTTCGCTTGATCTGCCAAACCAGCGCCAGGATGCAGCTTCTATCCCCACCACATTTGCCCCAAACGGTGCATGGGCTGCATAAAGGCCTAAGATCTGTTCTTTTGAATAAGATAGTTCCAGCCTCATGGCAAGGAATATTTCTATAATTTTTTCTGTAATGTTGCGGCTGCGTCCAGGACGGGAAAGCCTAATGGTCTGCATGGTTATTGTCGAAGCACCGGAAACAATCTTTCCGGATCTTATATTCTGAACAAATGCCCGTCCTATGGAAAAAAAATCAAATCCAACATGGCTTGTAAAACGGCGGTCTTCCGCTTCTATAAGAGCCTGTGCAAACTTTTCGTTTACAGTAAGCATTATGTCGGCAGGAAAACACCACTGACCATCATAAGAAACCATGGCGGCAAGAAGTTTACCATTACGGTCATAGAGTACAGGTGAATAAAACGAAGAGAAAAGCGGCCGGGGCAGGGAAAAGGCAAAAACAATACCCAAAACAACTAAAGTCCACAGAACAAGGGGGCTTTTGTCTTTTTTTAGATATTGAAATATACCGCGAAAGAGATTTTTCATAGTCTTGGTTAAAGTATAACCGATCTTTTGCTGTTTAGCGACTTCCTTGTAACAGTATATTCTTAACTTGCTTTTATTAGTTACAGTCGGGATGTCCACGGCGACAACATTGAATTCATTACGAATGAAGAGATGGATACATTAATTAATGATATGTCATTTGATTCAGCTAAATCTTACTATACTAATATTCAATGGCAAGAATCTTACGCTAATCTTGCCGGTAGCTTTCACCATCCTTTTCTTTCTCAATTGCAGGAATTATCCGGAGACGATACGGAGTCCTTTCGCATTATATTTTGGTTCGATGGATATTGACAAAAACTCCGTGTTCCTCTGTGCCCTCTGTGGTTTAAATTCCTACATTAGCGTACTCCGGGAATCAAGGCTGCTATAGATTCATCGTACATGGCATAGGCATGTATTGCAGGACGGAAGTAGTTTCCATCATAAGTATTATTTATTCTTATGTTTACAGTTATGGAAGCTCTTGGATCAAGATTAAAGTATGTCATTACCCTGTCATCCCGTATATCCTGGTAATCAAAGCGGGAAGCTGTCCTGTTTTCTGTATTCTGGGTACTTTGTCCTGCGCCCTCGTTGAGAGCGCCTAATCTTTCGTTAATTATTTCCCATGAAGCAGGAAATAGATGAACCAGGGCAATATTTTCCAGCCTAACAAGGCGTGTATTAGTAACAGTAACCCGTATGATCATGTCCTGGCCTGGTCTTAGCGATGCGGGGTTTACTGCTGCACCGGCATCATTGCGGTATTCAACACTTAAAGAAAGTCCGTTAGACAGGGGCTGTTCCCTTCCTTCTGCCGGGGTTCCCCGTACAGAAATGCGGGCATAGACAGGAGCGCCGGAAAGATTTCTTATGGAAAAAGCGCCCGAGCTTCCGGCAGGATTCCCAAGGGGAACCTGGATATTTTGCGAAGCTGACTGTATAGCTGTATTTCTGCTGTTTGCGCCGAATGAATACTCCGCCCTTATATCGCCGTTTTGTGAACTGCCCTGCATATACAGCATTGCTGCCCTTAGGGCATGTGCTGTTTCCTGTGTGGAAAACCAGGTATTTGCCGAAAGGCTTGTAGAGATGTCCTCAAATATGGTTCTTGCATCAGCATCGGAGCCGCCCACCAGTGTTAGTGTTTCCAGGATGATAGACCTGTCCCTGAATGCCGAACCAAAGGTTTGGCCTAATTCGCGGTATGCGCTAACAGTAATTCCCAGGCCGCTTATTACATTGCGTGCAGTATCCCGCTGGCCTGCATACCAATAGGCGGCAGCCAGCCTCCAGCGTGCAAGGGGTTCAAGCCCCTGCCTTTCCCTAAGCCGGTTCATGGAACCAAGGTCTGCTTCTCCTGCAAGCGCCAGGGTATATAGCCTATATGCCTGTGCTGCCTGGTTTCCATCGGCAGATGCCCAAAGTGCCGCCCGTGATTTTTGGAAACGGATAAAACCCGATAAGAGTCCCTGAGGAACCGTATAACCTGCGCGCCTTGCTTCCAAAAGGAAATGACCGGCATAAGTGGAAGCCCAGTCGTGGGCAGATTCTGCTCCCGGCCAGTAGGCAAAACCGCCGTCGGGAATCTGGAATGCAGCAAGGCGTTCAATGCCTGCGGTAATATTGGTACGAATTTCGTTCATTCTTTGGGCATTCAATTCCATTACCTTGTCTAAATACAACTGTGGAAAAAGAATACTGGTAATTTGTTCTATACAGCCATGGGGATAACCAATAAGCTGATTAAGCCTGCTTTCAAGATTCAGCGGCGGCAGCCGGGACAATTCCAGTATGGCGGAATTGGTTCCGTCCATTCCGGGAAAGTTTATATTTCCTGTCCAGCTTTCGTTAGGTGAAATAAGCCGTACCTGGGAAGTAGTTACCGGATGGGCGGTACTGCGGACTGCTAAATCAGTAATATGCCTTGCATTCCTTAGTGCGGGCGAAGAAGCATTAAAGGTAAAGTGAACAAGTCCCGGCGTATCGGGGGCTTTAATTCTATAATAAATGGTTTGCTCGCCTGGTCTGTCAAAAGAAACCCTTTGGCTTCTTTGACCCAGGAGGCTTGCTCCGTTTAGTTCCATGTTTACATCAACATTCCTGGCGCCGTCCCTGTACGAAGCAACAGTAACAGGAATTACCGCTTCATCTCCCATGGATAGCGTGCGGGGCACTGTGCCGAATACCATTAAATCCGACGAAACCCGTACCTGCCGTTCTGCTGTTCCATAGGCACGGTTAGATTGTGCTCCTCCTTCGCTGGTAGAAGAAGCAGCCAATACCATGATACGCAAGGCTCCTATATACTGCGGAAGAGTAAAGCTTTCTGTCCTTCTTTCTCCCGCTCTTAATTCATAGGGGCCGAAATAACGTACTATGGGCCTAAAGCGCTGAGATTCCCTGTTTCCGTCAAGGATCAGATCATCGCCTCCGCCAATGGCAAGCAGGGTTTCCAGCCTGCCGGAAAATGCTCCTATAACATCGGCAAATAGATCCCATGATCTGACAAACGAGGCTTCCCGTGCATAGAAAGTAGAGCGCGGGTTAGGAAGGGAAAAACGGGTTAGTCCCAATAAACCTTCATCTACCACTACAACAGTATATGCCATTGCTCTGCCGGAAGATTCACTTATTGTAAAAGATACATCGGTTTCCGGCTGCCAGTTTTCTGCAGCAGTAATAACAGGAACAAGGTGAGTCCTTGGATCTTCTATCATTACTGGAGTAATTCCGTACAATCTAAGGGGAAGATCATTTTGAGTTTGTAAATGCGGCTGAATTAACGAGACATGAACATAGATATTGGGAACCATGGAAGCTTCGGCTGTAAATTCATAACGGGTAATGGTATCTTCGCAGCGAATCCATTCCTGTTTAATGACATTGCCGCCCTTTTCAAGCGTAACAAATGCTCTTGCTTCCCTGTTTGACGGAAAGCTGATGCTTACCCGCTCTCCGCTTTGGTACTGTGTCTTATCGGGGCTTAAGGTCAGCATTGCAGCAGCGCCCTGTCCTGCTCCTTCGGTAGCGCGGCCAGCCCAGCCCGGCCAGTCTATGTAGACAGTATTGGCAGCAGAATGACCGTTTCTGTCCCGTACCACTACCATGTAACGTCCCCATTCGGGATAATTTACCTGAAAATCCCAGCTTCCCCTGCCGTTTTGAACCGTTGTAGTTCCGCTCATTATGGGATTTGTCGATAATGCAGCGGCAAATTCGGCTGCTTCATTTCCTCCTCGTTCCCACCACCAGCGCCAGTCAAGCTTGTATATGGCACATTCAAGTTCGGCATTTCCCCTAAGCGGATTTCCATCCGGATCCAAAAGCAGTATCTCTGCCCTATGGTTTGTATCGGTCAGAAGCATATTTCTTGCAGCATCTCCCCGGGGAAGCCGAATGCCGACATAGCGTTCGTATGGCGAAAATTCCTGGGTCATATGTTCTGTGGAAAAAATGCCGGAAGGTTCAAAAAGCCTGGTCATAAAACGGGCATTTAATTTTCCCGGTACGGCTCTTCCCGGATCAAGGCTAAGCGTAAAGTTTGCCTTTCCTCCTTCGTCAAGCCTTCCTTCCCATACCCGCTGACTTTCTCCCGATACTGTACGGGAAGGGTCTGTAAATATAAAGTCTCCATGTCCCGGAAATACATCTGATTTTTCCGAAAAACTAACAGAAATATCAGCATTAAGATTTCCGGCAGGCGCGCCATAAAGCCAGGTTCCTTCCATAGTTACTGGATTGTTTCTTTCGATATATGCTTTGGGGCCAAAGTCCAGATTAATGCTTAATCTGTTTGGAATAATTGTTTCTATCTTCACATTTCGGGTAAAGATGCTGCCCCCGACCCTTACCCTGGCAATCCAGTCTCCTGTTGGAGCATCGGCCGGCGTGGAAACACCAATAGGATAAAACCCATCTACCGAGGATGTATATGTTCTTTGAGCGCTAATTCTGCCCCGAGGATCTTCCAGTTCAAAGGATACAGGATGATTAGCGGGCAGGGTATTTGCCGGATCGGATAAGAGGAAGGTTAAAAATATATCATCTCCCGGCCGCCATACACCGCGTTCACCGTAGATTAATCCGCGCAGACCCGAAGCAGGTCTTCCGCCGGCTATGTCAAAATGGCTTACCGTTAAGGCCTGACTGTCGCCAATTCGTAACCAGGCCCGGCCGGAACTGCCCGAAGCAAAGAGAAATGCCGGATTGTTATTTCCTGGTACAGCTGTGCTGGACGGTGTTTCGGTAGTTTGAATGGTCGAAATTTCCGGAGCTACAGACGAGCTAAAAGACGCCAAACCTGTTGAATCGCTTCTAATCTGATACAGGGATCTTCCCTGAAAGTTTAATACATTAATGGCAACATTTGCTTCGGGCATTGCATTTCTTATATTGCTTACTGCCAGAATCCACGAACCATCTTCGCCGCGCTTTGCCATAAGGCCAAGGTCGGAAACCAGCACATTACGGCTGACAGTTATATTATGATCCCAGTAACGTGAATAAAATGCCGGATGGCAGGGATCTTTACGCATTTCGAACCAATTATTATCCCAGCGTCCCCAGTTTAAATCCCAGTTGCTTCTTTCGGTAAAGGTAACAGCACTTTGAAAGTCCGGCGGAAAATCCAAATGGGAAAAGTCTGCATGGGTTTCTTCACATTCGTATCTGATATGCCGGTGCCTGAATGAAAGCCGTATATGAAACATACCGTCGGGATATTTTCTAGCCAGTTCCGACAGATCAAGGCCGTGACGTTTCCATACATTTTTATCCGCATCTCTCCAGCTAAGATCATAGGATTGTGTCCATACAGGTTCTCCAACCCGCTCAAGCTGTGATGTCCCATCCAAAGGATTTACCTGGAGGAACTGGATCATGTTGCTGCCGTGAATTTGAAAAGCTTCTACCAAAACACCAGCAAGGTTTTTTGTTTCAATCACCATTTGGGAACCCTGGCTTGTAGGAAGTATAGTCCCCCTTCCGCCAAAACGGAGTTCGGGAACTTCCCATTTTCCCGGAATGGGAAACTGTAGCTGCTGGGCAAGAATATTGCCCTGTGCATCGGGAAGGTCTTGTATGTTTAGTACCATTCCTGCTGTCACACCGCCGTTAGCTCCCTGTATGCCGTAAATGCGGACTATATTTTCGTTTATTGAATAGCGAATTCGGGTATTTCCGGAAAGATTCATAAAGCCCTGGAGGTTTTGATCACTCTTTAGCGGAGCAGAAAAAACTACTTCCAGCATATTATCAAAAAAACGTATATCGGAAACATCAAAGCGATTGCCCGGAATTATTACCGGAATGGAACCAGAATCGGTAACACCTATAGGTCTTCCATTCCAGTTTATTGTAACAGTCCGTTCTTCTTCCTGCTTGGCAAGCGGAGCAAAGCTAAAGCGATATTCACCGTCCTGGCGGGTCCAGCTTGCCCTGCCCAATTCACGGGAGCTTAAAGTTCTTTCGATCCTGGAGATTTCTGCACTTTTTTCGGCAATAAGAGTGCCTGTAACAAGAACCTTCCCATCCTGGTCAACCTTAACCGGATCAAGCTTTAGTTCCATCGTTGGAACAGAGCTTGCAAAAGTAAAAGAAAATGGCTTAAGCTCGGGCAGTATTAGTTCCCCGCTATGCATAATTTCCTGTTGAGGAGCTAACGGTATAAATCCCGATGGATTTACTGTTATTGTATAGTTTGTTCCGGATTTAAGAGGCTGGGAGGGAGTAAAAAGCAGGGTATAGCTGTTTTCCCAGGAGACTGTGCCCTTTGCCGTTGGAGACAGTTTTATGGTATTTTGTGAAAGGGGAACAGAAGTATCAAAATCGGCAGTAAATTCAACCCGAATCGGCTCGTGGCGGTCTACAGTTCCCCCCGAGTGGGCAGAAACCAGCTGTGGATTGGGAGGATCCGCAGGAACTGCACCCCGGCAGGAGATAAAAACGGCAATAATTAAAAATTGAATCGTTAAATAGGGGATTAACGCATGGAATGTATATTTTATTTTCATGATGATTTTATTTTAAACCATAGTTTTGAAAAAAACAATAATATAGTATATTTATAACAGGATAAAAAAATGATTTTACCAATGGAACAATACATAATCGGGATTGATGTAGGCGGAACAAAAACAGCCTATGGTATTTTTGATAAAGAAAACAATGTTGTGGAGCGCTTGGTACATAAATCAGATGGTAATAGCCCGCCAGAGCTCTTTTTTGATCAAATTGCCGCTAATGTCCATAAGCTTATTGACGGCTGCGGGATTAATAAGGAAGCTCTGTTGGGTATAGGTATTGGTATGCCTTCTTTTATCCTGTATGACAAGGGCTATATTGTTAAAACAAGCAATCTGGTTAATATAAAAGAATTTCCTGCCCGTTCCTATTTGTCGGAAAAACTGGGGGGAATACCGGTTATTTTGGATAACGATGCACGGGCTGCCGGAATGGCAGAATACCGTTATGGGGCAGGGCAGGGTTTTGATAAAATGTTTTTTTGTCCCATAAGTTCCGGCATATCATCTTCGCTTTTTATAAACGGAAAGCCTTTCAGGGGAAGCTATGGATGGGCAGGGGAGAGCGGCCACATGATCGCCACTCCCGGGGAGGGAGTGGAGTGCGGCTGCGGAAACCAGGGCTGTTTTATGTCATGGACTTCCGGTTCTATGATCGTCAAGCATATTAAAAACTGGATAAACGCAGGCGAAAAAACCAGCATGATAGAACTCGCAGGCGGAATTGAAAAAATAGACAGTATAGTTTTAGAAAAAGCCTACGATACTGGAGATCCCATGGCCAGAAAAGCCCTGGATCAAATGATTCACTGGCTAAGTGTTTGGTTTTATAATTTATATGTAAGCTGTAATGTAAATTGTTTTGTAATGGGCGGGGGGCTTGTTAATATGGGAGAAAAACTTCTTGGGCCAATTCGGCAGAAGTTTGACAGCTATAATCATGATGAACGCCCAGTATATTTTAAAATTGCCCAGTGCAGTGTAGATTGCGGAATAACTGGTGCAGCAGAACTGGTAAAAAGTGCGTTGGCAGGATAACATGGCAGATATTTCTTATTTTGGAAAATTATCAGAAAGGATGGAGCAGTTCAGGGAAGAATTGCTTTCTGCCTTACCCCAGGTCTGTGCCGAAAGAGCCATTATTACCACAGAAACATACCGGGAAAACATGGATCAGCCATTGGCATTACGCCGGGCAATAATGTTAAATAATATTTTATCGAATATGAGCATTTTTATTGAAAGCCAAACCCTGATTGTCGGCAACCATGCTTCCGGTAACCGTTCGGCTCCTGTCTTTCCGGAATATGCCATGGATTGGGTTATTGCAGAGCTTGATCAATTTGACAAACGTCCGGGAGACCGCTTTTATATCAGCGAAGAAACAAAACATAAGCTTAAAGAAATTGCTCCTTTCTGGAAACACAACACCCTTAAAGAGCGTGGTCTGGCTGCAATGCCTGAATCAACCAGGATTTTTTATGATTTGGGAATAATAAAAGCCGAAGGAAACATAACATCCGGTGATGCCCATCTTGCAGTAAATTATAAACGTTTACTGGAGTCAGGTTTAAGGGACTTTCGTGAACAAACCGAACAAAAACTTGCTGATCTGGATTTAAGCGATTACCGGAATTTGGCAAAGTTTCATTTTTACAAGGCTATTTTAATTGTGATCGAGGCTGTCAAAAACTTTGCTTCCCGTTTTGCAAAGCTTGCCCTGGAAATGTCAGTACACGAAAAGGATGAAAAACGAAAGGCAGAACTGGAAGAGTTAAGCCGGGTTTTATCGAAGGTTCCCTATGAAAAGGCTGAATGCTTTTACGAAGCGATACAGTCACTGTGGTTGGTTCATTTATGCTTGCAAATAGAAAGCAACGGTCATTCGCTTTCTTACGGCCGTATGGATCAATACTTGTTTCCATTTTATGAAAAAGACCTAAACAAAGGGCTCATCAACGAAGAAAAAGCCTGCGAGCTTTTAACAAACCTGTGGCTTAAAACATTTACCATCAACAAAATCCGCAGCTGGACTCATACACAATTTTCTGCCGGTTCTCCCCTGTACCAAAATGTAACTGTGGGCGGTCAATATCTGGATTCAAATGGCAAAGCCCATGATGCTGTTAATCCCCTGACACATCTAATACTGCGCAGCGTAGCTCAAACAAAGCTTCCCCAGCCAAACCTTACCGTCCGTTATCACCGCGGTTTGTCGGATTTTTTTATGGCAGAATGCCTGGAAGTTGTGCGTCTGGGTTTTGGAATGCCTGCTTTTAACAGCGACGAAGTAATAATACCATCATTTATTGAGAAGGGAGTTAAAAAAGAAGATGCATATAATTACAGCGCCATAGGCTGTGTAGAAGTAGCAGTACCTGGTAAATGGGGCTATAGGGCAACAGGTATGAGTTTTTTAAACTTTCCAAAATCTCTTCTTATTGCATTAAATGACGGAGTTGATCCAAAAACAAATACCAGACTGCCCGATTCCTACGGGAGTCCACTTCCTTCTGTAAAACATTTTCGGGATATGACTAAATTTGACGAAGTAATGGAAGCCTGGGACAGGATCA
>Ga0099364_10014224_pt1 | contig 10608 bp, 19 predicted proteins | sample TergutTh196P3_FD_73070 | JGI IMG/M metagenome (GOLD analysis project Ga0099364, IMG submission 73070) | Microcerotermes parvus P3 segment gut microbial communities from Pointe-Noire, Republic of the Congo - Th196 P3 | ecosystem: Host-associated > Arthropoda: Insects > Digestive system > Gut ...
AACTTCCGGTTTTAGCCTGCTTCTTTAATTTTAAACACTCTTCCCGCGCTTCCGCTATGGAAACGTCCGGGTACTGCCCGATGACCTTCCTTTTCTCCTTCCCGTTCAGTCTGAGCCTCGCGATCCAACTCTTGCCGCCGGAAGGACGGATTTCCAACATGAGCCCGCGCCCGTCTGAAAGAAAGAAAACTTTCTCCTGCGGCTTGGTCTTTTTGATCATAATATCAGTCAGCGCCATATTCACCCCCTCCAATGATAACCTACCGTTTTTTACCTACCATTTTTAAAGCGACCTACAAAAATCCTACAAACTTGTTCGTGGTTTATACGCTAATTGTGAGAAACAATAAAATAAAAATAGCGGGCTTTTGCCCGCTATTCTAACACTTTTTGGAACTCTGAACAACTGTGAAAAACGCTGAAAAATTGCTTTTGGAGGCGGCACCCAGATTCGAACTGGGGAATAAAGGATTTGCAGTCCTCTGCCTTACCACTTGGCTATGCCGCCGAACAAATAAAATGGAGCGGAAGACGGGATTTGAACCCGCGACCCCAACCTTGGCAAGGTAAAAATATTGTATTTCCCAAGGTTTGTATTCTCTGGCTTTTTGATTGTAACGTGGTGCAGTAACTGGTTTTGCATCTATATTTCTTTTCTTGTTTTTTCATCCTTTTTCGGTGTGATATAATTTCTGTGGTGTAAGGACGGTGTAACGGTGTAAAAAAGAAAATAATTTTTCCTGAAAGCCAAAACAACTTAATATTACCTCAGTTCAATCAAAAAAGCAACGGGGGGGGTGATTTTTTATGAAAGCCAGATTAACTCAATCTTATCTTGGTTCAATTAAAGCAACAGGTAGAGCGTTTTGGATTACTGACGAGGGCTGTTCTAATTTGCGCCTATTCATTGGTGCTTCTGGAATCAAGACTTGGTATGTCAGTTTTTGGAGGAATGAAAAAAAGCAAAGCCATAAATTAGGCTCTGCTGATGTTTTAGCTGTGGCCGAAGCTCGCGTTATGGCGCGTGATTTCTTGGCTTGTTTGGCACGGGGAGAAACACCGGATAAAAAAGTTAAACAAAAACTACAGCTTGGGGAGTTCATAGAAACATATTATAGACCATGGGTTGAGACAAACCGAAAATCAGGTAAAGAGACTATGGCTACTTTGAGGGCAGCGTTCCAATTTCTATTCAAAAAGCCAATAGACGAACTAAACATATCGGAGCTTGAAAACTGGAGAATGATCCGCCAGAAAGAAGGTAAAAAAGCCTCAACAATCAATCGGCAAGTTACGGCTCTAAACGCTGTTCTTAACTGGGGAGTCAGCCAAGGACATTTTGAATCGAATCCGTTAAGCCGTTTAAAACGACTCCAAGAGCGAGACTCAAATAAAAAGACGCGATTCCTTACTGATGACGAAAGAGCACGCCTCTTGGCTGCCATGGATGAACGGGAAGCACAGTTGAGAGCTGGGCGAGAGAATCATAATGAATGGTTATCGGCAAGAAGCAAGGAATTATACCCTACTCTTGACAATGGTTTTGCAGATTATTTGAAGCCTTTAGTGCTCATAGCCATGAATACCGGTATACGGAAAGGAGACCTGCTTGCCCTCAAATGGGGGGACATAGACTTTGGCACAAAAATTATCTCTTTTGTCCCAGGCAAAACGGATTCGTCAGGCGAAATGCAACATATACCAATGAATGAGACGGTTATTGACACTCTTACTACATGGCGTCAACAATCTGATGATACTTCTTCAATGGCTTTGATATTTCCCTCTTCCAAGAAAAAAGGCGCTCAAATTGTCAGCATAAAACGCTCATGGGGAACATTGCTGAAAGCCGCGCAAATCGAAAATTTCCGGTGGCACGATCTGCGCCATGATTTTGCTTCTCAACTTGTGAGCTTTGGGACTGACCTAAATACCGTTCGGGAACTTCTCGGACACGCAGATATAAAAATGACATTGAGATATGCGCACCTTGCGCCGGAAAATAAATTGAAAGCCGTAGAATTACTGGATGCAACAAAATAACCGAGATTAACAGTGTTTCCTAAGTAAACCATAGCTATGACTAAAGGTATTTCATAGGTATTATTTAAGTATTACTATGCAAAAAATGAAAATAGATAATGGGATATTTTAAAATGTAGTCATTAAATGATACAATGCACCTAAAAGAAAAGAGGGCAGGTTTCAATGAATAAGACACATGTAAGACCAGCACGAGACTTACGCAATAATTATGCTGAACTGACTAAGATCGTTAAAGAACAGCATGACCACGTTATTATCACCAATCGGGGACGAGGCGATATGGTTCTGATTGATTTTGAGGACTATGCTCTTTATGAGCAATATTTACATCAAAAGTATATTGATGCAAAACTTGAAGAAGCAATTAAGCAGGCACAAAGCTCTGAAGTAGAATGGATACCTGGCGATGATGTAATAAAGCAAGCAAGAATACGTTTAGCACAACTTGAGCAGGTCGAAAAGGGATGAAATATCAACCCAACTTTCTCCAATTAGTTCAAAAAGATTTAGATGACGTTATTGATTATATTGGACAATATTCACTGGAAGCAGTACAGGATTTTCTTGATGAACTCGACAAACGCCTGTTACAGATTTGTAAGTTCCCGCAATCATGTGAAGTTTATCGCCATAACCCTACCTTACGCCGCCTGATCATTGATAACTATTTGATATTCTATGAGGCTGACGAAAAAAATAAATCTATAAATGTTTATAGAATTCTTCATAGCTCAAGGAACATTGAAAAAGTCAGTTCTACAGATTAAAGACAAATTAAATAAACACAAAACAGCACAATTCATACATTGTGCTTAATTTTATCTCTACTCAAAAATATACAAGGCTAAAAATATTTCAAGAAATAAGTCTAAAAATCTGTTTACCGTGCTTACTCCACTTGTTTCAGACCCAAGTAATGAGTTTTCAGAGGTTTAATTCTAAAGTCTTTTCATGCCGTACTTTTAGTCCTGTAGGTTTACCCTACTTTATGGAATTTCGGGACTTATTTACTAAGAGGATAGAACGTCTTTCTTAAAACAAAGATAGTATAGATCAAGAATTTTAATACGTCAACCATTAGTTTAAATCGGCTCATACATAAGAAAAACTGAGAAAATTTTACAATGTATATTGTAATCATATATAATGTATGGCATAAAAATAAATTTAAAAAAGAGGTTTTTACTATGGGAAACTTGAGCATTAGAATTGACGATGACGTGAAAAAGGATGCGGAAATTCTGTTTGAAAAGTTAGGTATGAGCGTGTCTGGCGCAATTAATATATTTTTCCGTCAGGCAATTAGAGAACAGGGAATACCATTTGAAATTAAAGCTATTACCGCCGAGGAAAAATACAACGAGTATTTCAACCCATACAATATGAAAATCCTTGTGGAATCTATAGAACAAGCCAAAAACGGACAAATAATCACAAAAACCATCTCCGAGTTGGAGGCAATGGAAAGTGATTGATAATATAGGATTTACTATTCGTGGATTAAATGAATACATGGATTGGCAGACAGAAGATAAACGAACGCTAAAGAAAATCAACAAACTGATAAAAGATATTGTCAGGAACGGGAACGAAGGTATCGGAAATCCTGAACCATTAAAAAATAATTTATCTGGCTATTGGAGCAGGGAAATTGATGAAAAAAATCGGCTTGTATATCGTATCTTAGATGATGACAGAATAGAAATCATCCAATGCAAAGGACATTACGGCGATAAATAAAATAAACACGCCTATGCTTAACGTGTCCTGCTCATATATAATGCTTTGAGGGTATGATATGATAACGGAGCTTGCCTCACGAGTTAGGCAAGGACTAAAACAGGTCTGTTACATTATTTAGCAGGATTTATGCTTAAAGACTTGTCATTTATATGTCTTAATTTTTTAGGTACTGCCTGATTGTTTCTCGACTGACACCGAACTCTTTTGCAAGCGCAGTTTGTCTTTCACCTGCGGCAACACGTTTTTTTATCTCTTCGCGTTTATTTGTTGGAACTGCTTTCTTCCGACCTTTGTACTTGCCTTTTTCTTTGGCAATGGCAATCCTTCTCTTTGACGTTCTCGGATAAGGCTTCTCTCAAATTCTGCGAAAGCTCCCATAATTGACAGAAGGAGTTTTGACATGGAAGAATCATCACCGTTGAATGTTAGGTTCTCTTTGATGAACTGAATCTTTATGCCCCGACCTGTAAGATCGTTTACAAGGCGTCTGAGGTCATCAAGATTTCTTGCAAGCCTGTCTAAACTGTGAACAACAATGGTATCTCCTTCTCGTACATATTTAAGAAGTGCCTGAAGCTCTGGTCTGTGCATATCTCTCCCGCTGCATTTATCCGAGAATGTCTTATCAAATTTCATATCTTCAAGCTGCCTGTCAGCATTTTGGTCAACATTTCGTTGCCGCGTTTGACGACCTCGCTGTAGTGCCCGTTTTTGGATATGTCCTCCATGATATTGAAGAACTCGTTATCGCTTTTGGCTTTGAACAGGTGGAAGTCCATCTCATCGTTTTGGGCCTGCTGTTTTTCCGCGTACGCTCCGAGCGCGGCGGCGGCCCTGGCGGCGTAATCATAGAGCCGTTCCGCGCCCGATATTTCCGGCGTGTGCGAGAGCGCGGCTGACGCGCCGGCGAGCGATTTGGATATTTGCCCATGCGCGTTTCCGTCCGCCTGAGGAATATGTATTACTCCAAGCCTAGGAGCGCCCGACGTAACGTCCGGCGCCACTTGCTTGTTATATTCAGGTACTCTCATGACGTCTATCCTTTCAAAAAATAAAAGCCCCGTGAGGGGCTCAACTTAATTTTAATGTTCTTTTAATGCTATTATCTAAGTATAACGTTGCCTTTCTATTCTGCTATTCAACTCATTTAAAAGACGTTCCTGTTCTTTTATCAGTTCCGGCACTCTGTGATTCTCCGTGATATTTGTTGCATATTTATCTATCTTCTTTTGCAGTTTACGAATTTTTTCTCTGAGTTGCTCAGTTGTAATTGACGCCAATGCTGCCGGCTCGAAGAATATTTTATTTATTATCTTTAATACGAAAGGGACAACAGGAATAATAAAAATATAGATCAAAAGCTGAGGTACTCCCTCTTTAAAGCAAAAATAGACAATTCCCGCAATAATCGCTAAAGATATCACGGGGAGTATAAGAAATCTTCCAAACAAGAACAATACAACGACCCAGAAAATTGTTAAAATTATAATTAGTGTATCACTCATGATCTTTAGCTCCTCACGATCCTGACAAACAGCGTAATAGCCAAACTACCACACCCCTCCCCACCCCGCAACCGTCCCCCTTTCCGGGGGCGGTTCCCCTACTGTAACCTCTCCGAAAAAACCGGAGCCTCTCGCGTTTCTTAGTCGGTTTCTAATTCCGCTTTCGCCTCATCGTAGGGTTTAAGTATCATACCTTCGGTATTGGCGATTTTCGCGATCACTTTGTACATCTCCTTGGAATTTGTCCGCAAAGCCGTGTCTGCAAGAAGGCTTAACAACACTTTTGTTTCGTATGCCATGATCATCACTCCTTTCCTGGGGCGGTTCCCCTACTGTAACCTCTCCGAAAAAACCGGAGCCTCTCGCGTTTATTTTAGCATACCTTAAAATCACCTATTCGGTCGCCAGTTATAGCCGGGGTCGAACCTTTTATACAAATCCCAGCTCACGATGCTGTCCGGCGGGACATACGCCGGAGTGTATGTCGCAGGAGCTTTTACCGGAGTTTCCGGCGGATGTTTTCGACAACCGTGTCAATATCTTCGTGGCTCTCAAACTTTTTCCCGCCGGACACTCCGACGAAACCGTCCTCCGCGATAGTTAAAGATATTCCGTTAGTGTTCATTTCCTCATTCACTCCCTCCAGTGTTTTTACATATTTAATCGTTACTTTAAATTCGTTCTTCGCCTCCCCGTTGAGAAGCTCGGCCTCCGTGACATTCAGCACTTCGCAGAGCTTTTTGATGTCGGAGGCGCGGGGCTCGCGTTCATTTTTTTCCCAACGTCGAACAGTCGAAAAAGACACATTGACCAATTCAGATAACTTTTTTTGAGATAAATTATTCCGTTTTCGGTAATATCGAATGTAGTTTTTTGCTCCACTATCACCACCCACCTTTTACGCTGTCCTGTTTAGGTTAATTATATAGCTATTTAGAATAATATCAAGAAATAGGCTTAAAAAATATTCCATTTAGGGTTATATAGTGTTCTATATTGCTGCCTTGCGCATAATTCATAACCTGATAGTATTCTGTTTAGAATAATAACGCGCTCTAATTTGCTAAGTTGTGTATTATTCATAATCTGATAATATTTTCTATGGAGGGGTATAAATGGGACTATCGGAAAAAATAATGATGAAACGCAAAGAAGCAGGATTGTCACAAAAAGAATTAGCCAATAAAGTAGGCGTATCAATGTCAACTGTTAGACGGTGGGAAAGCGGAGAGCGTTCGCCACGTCAAAGTGAAATTGAAAAGCTTGTGAATGTATTTGATGCTTCTATTGTCATTTCACAATATATGGACAAGATTGAAGATAGCAGCACAAAGATAGCCGATATTCTTGGCATTCCAAGCGATCAAAATCCGTCGCATCTAACTGCTACGAACAGGCTTGCTGCCGCCGTGAAAACTCTACCTCAAGTCACTGATCGTAAAGCTGTTTTATTTATTAGCTACTATATGAACGAGATTCAAGATAACTGCACAAAAATGGCAGATACAATAGCGGATACTCTCGGTGTTTCAATTCCGTCACATCTAACTGGCGTGGACAGGCTTACTGCTGCTAATGTATCGCTGCCTGAAAAAGAAGAAGAATCTATTCTTATAAAAGAACTTGTTAGAGGAGACAGAACACCGTCTGTCATAAGGGACACGCAGGGAGATTCACCCACAGAAAAAAACATGATCACTGTCGAGAGAAAAGACGGCAGTAAATACACATTACCTGCAACATCAGAATCTTATGACTTCTTGGAGCGGCTGCATGAAAAAGCGGAAATAGACCCCGAAGATAAAGCTATTTTGGGGCTAATGAAAGACATGACGCATGAAGAAAAAAAAGCAATGTTCGACTTTCTTTCTAAGAAAGAATCTGAAAACTCAGCAGGTTAAACAAAGGAGTGAAAACCATGACGACGACAACAATTTTAAAAGAACAAGCAACAGAAACGCTTATACCTGACGACGACGGATTTTACGATGAAGCTAATATTCGTTGGATAAAAGGTTCCATTGAGCAGTTAAAACAAGGTAAAGTAGTTGTCAAGACGATAGAAGAGCTTGAGAGGATGGCTGATGAGTAAAGTAACCTTCACCGACCGCGCCTGGGAAGATTATTTATACTGGCAGACGCAAGACAAAAAGACTTTGCGGCGTGTCAATATGTTAATAAACGACATAAAGCGCAATGGTTATGAAGGAATTGGAAAACCGGAGGCGCTTATCGGCGATCTATCGGGTTTTTGGAGTCGGCGTATTGATGAGCGAAACAGGATAATCTATCGTATTATTGATGGCGTCATCGAATTTGTTGCGCTGCGTAAGCATTATAATTGAACCCCGCCCTCCGCTGGCGGCAATGTTCGACTTTCTTTCTAAGCAAGAATCTAAAAACTCAGCAGGTTAAACAAAGGAGTGAGAACCATGATAACGGCAACGATTAACCATCAAGATTTGCACAAAATGATTGATGAACTTCCAAGCAATAAGAAAGTTATTTTGTTGGATTTTGTAAAACTTCTCCATGACGAGGATGACGAACCGTTGTCAGAGGAAGATTTAAAAGCTTTGGATCAGGCGGACGAGGAGGAAGCCGCTGGCTGTTTTTATACGCTTGAAGAATTTAATCACAGGATGGCCGCTTTACAGTGAACCATCCCTGGAGGGTAATCGTTCTTCATTCGGTTGAGAAAAAAATTTCTGTTCTTCAAAGAGCCGAGCGTGAACGGATTCAAGCGGCGATCAACTCGCTTGCCGACTGGCCAAATGTTAGCGGATTGGATGTAAAACCCCTTAAAGGCCGCCCTGAATGGCGTTTGCGTATCGGAAACTGGCGGGTTCTTTTTAAAGTGGATAACGAAAAAATAATTATTAAAGTTGTAAGACTCGCCCCACGCGGCGATGTTTATAAAAAATAACCCGCCCTCCGCTGGCGGCAATGTTCGACTTTCTTCATAAGCAAGAATCTGAAAACTCAGTAGGTTAAACAAAGGAGTGAGAACCATGACGACGACAACAATTTTAAAAGAACAAACAGAAGTTGAACATATCGCTCATTATCTGGATGAGCTTGAAGCGCACGAGCCGAACGAGGAAACTATAGCGGCAATATTAGAAGGAGACGAGCTGGCAAGGGCGTATTGTGCTCGTTTTATTGAGAATGAAGAGACAACAACAAAATAAAGCCGTCTCACTGCCGTATGCGTCAGCTTACGCGAAGGCTTTTCTCAGAGATTGGGAAAAGCTTATGCGTTCAGGCCGCTATGATATGCGGCAGTTAAAAAACGTCATGATGCATCTGATAGCCGGCGACGCCCCTTTGGGGGTTGAATTCAGAGATCATAAGTTAGAGGGGTCGTGGCTCGGTTACAGGGAGTGTCATATCGGCGGTGATTTTCTTCTCATATACCAGATTTATGAAAAGAAGATGATAACCTTTTTTCGTGTCGGCACTCATTCTGAACTATTTAAAAACTAAATCTGGAGAAAAGTAATGCTGATAACCCGCAATCCCCCGCACGGGATATAAAGGAATCATAAATTAAGGAGTTAAGGAGTTGAATCACGTGGTTACTATCGCGCAGCAAACCGCAGGCGAATAGATAAGCGCAAGCCCCCGCGCGGGATATAAAGGGGGTTTGGTGAATTATGGAAGGTATATTGAAAATGTGCTTAGGAGTAATGATATTGATGGGAAAATAAAAATCGGCAGCCTCGCTCCTCGCATCAACGAGGTTAGAACTGCCGTCAGACCCATGCTTGGCAAGTTCGCTCTTACGTATTGCTACGAAGTTAGTCTTGCCATTGCTGCGAATAATAACATGATTTTTTCACTTTGACAAGAGGTTAACATAAACGAGACATATTTTTTTCAAGAGATAGCTTCATGCTTGTCAGAATCAAAGTTGAGTACATTTTCATCTTTATTCAAAGACAAGCCGGATACGCCGGAGCTTCTTGGAGGCTATGTTATTTTGCAGGCTTTATCATCGCGATTTTTTATCCCGTTGCATTTCATGGAAGTCACGTTAAGGAACAAAATATATACGGCACTGGTCAAAGTTTATTCGACAAAACCAATGAAGCGTCGAGTTCGCGCTTATTTTGGTGAGAATAAAGACCCGTTGTTATGGTATACATGGATGCCGTCAAATAATGAAACAAGAAAAAATATAGAAGCCGCTATGAAATACGCAGAGGAAAATACTTCTAAAGCGGGAAGAATTTGTACGCCTGGAGATGTTATAAGTATGCTAACATTAGGCACTTTGGTAAGTGTTCTTAATGAATATATGGATACTCAACACAAACTCTTTTATTGGGATAAAGCTGTAGACCTCATATTTCCAAGACATTTTCATATGACGCGGCGAGGAATTTTGCAACAACTAAAAGAAATTAATAAAATGCGCAACAGGCTTTTCCATCATGAACCAATTTGGAAAGCTAAAGATGTGCATACATTTGGAGATGCTGTAAAAAAGCTGTGGGATCGGTTATGGTTGGTTCATGATGTGATAGCTTGGATGTCTCCGGCAATGTGGATGTTTATTGAAAACGCTATTGATAAAGAAGCGTTTGACGAAGCGTATATTAAAGGTACGCAGCCTTTCAAAAAAATATAAGCAATGTTCGACTTTCTTCATAAGCAAGAATCTGAAAACTCAGCAGGTTAAACAAAGGAGTGAGAACCATGACGACGACAACGATTTTAAAAGAGCAGGCAACCGAAACGTTTGTAACTGAAGACGACAACTTTCACAATGAAGAGTATATCCCTAATGAGGAGACCATCAAAGTTTTAAAAGACTCGGAAGAGGGGCGCAACGTGATAGGGCCATTTCACAATATGAATGATTTTATGGCGTCTTTGCTGTCAAACGACGATGCTTGATGTTGAATATTCGACATCGTTTAGAAAAGAAGTCAGGAAAGCGATGTTGCAAGGGCTTGACATTTTAAAAATGTTTTTGCCTATAGCTATGTTGCTGAATGGGCAGCCGCTGCCGCCTCAATATCGTGACCATCAAATGAAAGGATTATAGAAATTTTCACATTGAGCCCTATCTTTCTGAATTTAAGTAATATGTACGTTCAAATCATCCAAGAGCTCAATAGTCTTTTTTGATATTTCTGTAGTAAGCCATTTATCATCGACTTTAGTTTTAAAAATATATTTCAAATGGCTGATAAAATCGGTGACGGCATATTTTTTCAGCTTATTATTGACTCTCAGCATATTATATATTTTGTAGTTCAATAATAAAGCCAGGTGGTTAATAAAAGCCCACGCTTCAAAACTTTGC
>Ga0099364_10014225_pt1 | contig 10607 bp, 19 predicted proteins | sample TergutTh196P3_FD_73070 | JGI IMG/M metagenome (GOLD analysis project Ga0099364, IMG submission 73070) | Microcerotermes parvus P3 segment gut microbial communities from Pointe-Noire, Republic of the Congo - Th196 P3 | ecosystem: Host-associated > Arthropoda: Insects > Digestive system > Gut ...
TCGGAAAATCCTGTCTTAATTTTCTCGCCTAAATCTGCAACGGAAGTCTTCGCATTTCCCGCTCCAGTGACGAGATTTTCCTTGAGCAGACCGCCGATATCCTTTAAAGAAGCGTGTCCTTTTTCGGTGGATTTACCAAATTTGTCGACAGTCTGCGCAAGGTCAGAGTTAGCACTGTCAGCGGCTTTTGCGGCTTTGGAATGCTCCGATAATTCACGGTTGTTTGCGGCAAGCGACCGTTCCATTCCGATTAATTCCGCTTTTGCATTATTGAGTTGAGTCTGCCAGTTTTTCGTGCGACGGTCGGATTCTCCGAAGTTTTCTGCGGCATTTTTGAGTGCAGATTCGAGCATAGAAATCTTATCACGCTGTGCATCGATTTCCCTGTTGAGGACTGCATTTCGTGAGGTTACGGCAGCGAGTGATTTATCGTTTTGAGCAAACTGTGCGGCGACTAAATTCATCTCGCTTCCGAGGACTTTGAATGTGCGATTTATTTCGGTTAATGCATTACGGAAATTTTTCTCATTTTCTACCGAAAGTTTAATACCCATTGAATCAGCCATGCGGGAGTCCTCCTCTCGAAAAAATTAGGGGTTGCAATTTTAGAAAAAGTGTGGTATAATAGAAAAAAGGGAATCGAACCATGCGAAGGAGTGAATGCGATGTTGCGAACTTATGAGGGATATTGGGATGGCGGTCACGTTTTGTTGATTGACTCATCTGTAAAAATCGCTAATGGTAGCAGAGTCCTGATAACTGTGCTTGAAGAAACCGGCGTTGAAAATTCTGACATGGTAACAGATTCCCGTCCACTAAAAAAGAAGAAATCACATTAGGAGGTGTGTTATGATTTATGATACAGCCACAATTATGCCGAAAGGACAAATTAACCTGCCGTTGAATATCTGCCAAAAAATGAAGTTAACCGCAGGTACTCGCGTCGCTTTGGTTTGTCAAAATGACCGCATTGTCATGATGAATCCTGCGATATATGCAATGGAAAAGCTACAAGAAGAAATGGCGGGAGAGTGGGAAAAGGCGGGCATTTACAGCGAAGATGATATTTTAGAGTTCTGTCGCGAAATGCGAGAAGAGGCGGCGGAGTAATCCGCCATGACGTTCACCGAGCAGACTTTCGGCTTTGGAGCAGGCTTTGTAATCGGCTTTACAACAGGCTTTGCCGACTTTGCAACCGCCCTGCCTTCGAGTTTCTTCTCGTCTGCATTCTTTCGAGGACGACCTGCGCCCGGTCTGAATCCGCCACTCGGCATAACCGACACCTCCCATTCTTGAGTAATCAAAATTCCGCATTATTACTGCAAATTTTGATTGTTTTGATTTGTAGAATTCCGATTTTCGACACTTGCAATAATCAAAATTCCGCAGTACAGTCACGATTTTTGATTATCGAGCCGTTGTTTTTGATTTTTGATTTTCCAAAAGTTTTCACGAAACCCCACGCTCGCTAATCGAACGGACGATTTGAACAATATCGACCGCCCCACGGGGTAAAATTTTGTTCGATTGCCTATTGACAAATCGTCCGTGCCGTGGTATAATAAAGAAAATCCACTTTTAGAACGGAGGTTTCCTATGTACGTTACGTCAACTGAATTCAAGTCCAACTTCGGCAGATACCTCGACCTTGTCACCGCCGAGGACATCGTCATCACTCGCAACGGGCGAAAAATCGCCAAGCTCGTGAAAGAGGAGGACAACGCTCTCGCCGACATTCGCTCGTTGTACGGACTGCTTGCCGACAGCGAAATGTCCCGCATGACCGACAGCGAAATTAAAGCCGAAATCCATCGGGAAAGGAGTCGCAAATATGACCGTGCTGATTGATACCAACGTCATTCTCGACCACATTCTTATGCGTAAGAATTCCGAAACTGCCCGTGATTGCCTTGAGTGGCTGTGCATCAACAAGCACAAGTCGTATCTGACTTCCAACATCATCACGGACATTTATTATTTCGTGCAACGTGAGTTGAAGAATCCCGCTAAGTCTAAGGACGTGATTGCCAAACTTCTGAACGCTTTTCAAGTCGTGAACGTTGATAAAACCGACTGTGTGAACGCTCTGCACGTTGGCTTTGACGACTACGAAGACGGGCTTGCTTTCGTCTGCGCCAAGAAAATCAAAGCGGGATTTATCATCACGCAAAACACGGGAGATTACGCCAACTCGACTATTCAGGCACTCACTCCCGCCGATTTTATAGCGAAGTTCAATCAGAAGTAATCGTGTTGTTTCGCATGAAGCCGACTATGGCAAGACTGGCACAACGCCATCAAATTCCCGACATCGTGAGTGCCACCGTCCGTCAACTTGCGCTTGTGATGCACCAGTACAGCAGTCGTGAACCTCCCGTCAGCCTTGCACAACTCACACAGCGGATTCGCTTGCAGGAAGGCACTGCTAATCTTCCGCCACGAGCCGCCGTATCGTTTAGCGGAGTCGGGGTCGCGGCTGTAGCGATTGTAGCGTCGCGCCTCGGTTCTGGAATGCTCGTTGCAGAATCGCCTGTCAGTCAAAGCCGGACAGCCGGGGAATGCACAGGGTTTCTTAGGTTTATGTGGCATTGGAAACCTCCGATTTTTGGCATAACAAAAGCCGCCACGGTCACCCGCAACGGCTCTTTGCGCACTTTTCTATTCTTAGTATAACACACCCGATTCGGAAGTTCAACATCACTGACCATCTCATTTTGTCCCGTTTTGTATCAGCTTTTCGATTTCACTCAAAGCCGCATTGTGAAGCCGATGAACGTGGGCGACACTGATGTACAAACCCGCAGCAATGCAATTCCACGTCTTGTTGCCGAGATACCGTTTCACCAAAATCGACTGCATTGTCGAGTCCGACACGCTGTAAATCACCTCGTTGACCTCGTCCAACTTGACGTACAGTGCGTCCATTCGCTCCTTGAAAGTCCGCAACCGGACAACAGCATCCTCGTTTTTGCGAGCGTTGCGAGTCGCCGACTTGGATGTGCCATCTAAGTAACAAAGTGCGATTTGCAGGCATTATGTAATGCTCCTTTCATATTCGGACGGGCTGTCCATTACGATTATATTAAGAAACTTGCGCAAAATGCTGATTCTCGACAAGAAATAGTGGAGGGGATGCCAATTATTGGGAGTGACTCGTAATTCCATAGTGCCAATGGTGACAATTCCCGTTACAGCCGCTTGTAGAGCGGGATTGAGGCTGTCACTGTGATGTTGCCGATTGTACGGGTCAGAGTGGCGTGAATCCGCACCAATAAAGGGGATGGCGACAATTGGCACTATTGGCACTATTGAGGTTAGGGAGTGACGCGTAGGCTTCAAAAAATACAGTGACAGCAGTGACAGCCAACAGCGACAGTGACGGCTTGGATACCGATGAATAGCGGGGTGGCGGCAGGTGTCACTGCTGTCACTGTAAAAAAAGCGAGGTTCGTGGATAACTTGGCAAGGTTGCCAATGGCACACTTGAGTTAAATGCAGTGTTAATGCGGGTTTACGTGGGAAGAGTGCCAAATCCGGGGGATACCCTCATCTTGGCACTCTTGAAATTTTTGGATTGCCCCCTTGACAAGCCTTCCCAAATCTGATATACTATTATAAAGCCGAATTTGCGAAGAGGTGTCATTATGTCCAGAAAATACCAAGAAATCAGCGTTGAATTGCTTATGCCGTTCATCGCCCATCCGTTTGAACTTTACGAGGGGCAGCGGCTCACAGATATGGTCGAGAGCGTCCGTGCAAACGGGATTTTTACACCGATTATCGCACGTCCGTTTGACGAGGGCAAGTACGAGATTTTGTCCGGGCATAATCGTGTTGCGGCGGCTCGTGGGGCGGGATTAGAAACCGTCCCGGCAGTCGTGCGTGAGGGGCTATCGGACGATGAGGCTCTGTTCATTGTTACCGAAACGAACATCATTCAGCGGGCGTTTGCCGACTTGAAACATAGTGAACGTGCAATCGTGATTGCGGTACATTACGAGTCGATGAAGAAGAAGTCGGGCTACCGCTCGGACTTATTGGAGGGTATCGAAGACGGAACCTATTCGCCAGTGGCGAATAGGTCAAGTATGGGGGAACTTGGTGAGCGGTATGGGCTTTCCAAAGACACAATTGCCCGTTATTTGCGTGTGAGCAAGTTGAGCGATGAGTTGAAAGTCCGCTTAGACAGCGGCGAAATCGCTATGCGAGTGGCAGTGACGTTGTCTTATTTGAGGGTTTCCGAGCAGAAAGAGGTCGAGAAACAGCTTGCAGACGGTCGGAAGTTGTCAATTAAAATTGCTAATCTGCTCCGTGAGGAATCGGCGAAAGGCGAATTGTCGAAGCGGTACATAAAGCGTTTGTTCGAGCCGTCATTTTACCCGCCCAAGGTTAAGCCGGTCAAGTTTAGTGGGGAGTTTCTGTCTGAGTTTTTCGAGTCGTACAGGACTCCGGAGGAGATTGAGGAGACCGTCGCGGAGGCTCTGCGGGCTTATTTCAATAAATGACATTTAAACAACAAAAAATCCCCTATTTGAAATTTCTTCAAATAGGGGATTTTAGCTTGACTTGTAGGTTTTTCTGCGGCATAATACTTGATGACGGTTGCTTTCGTAAATGATTAAAAATTTACGAAAGTCGAAAGCCTTACTCGGTCAAGTAGACCGCCGAGAGCGAATTCATGCACTTCTGTTTATGCTCGAAAGTCGAATGTGAGTAAAAACTAAGAGTGACCGCCGCAGAAGTGTGTCCAAGCACCTCCGACAGCGTTTTCACGTCAAAACCACTTTCCAATGCCCGTGTAGCGAAACAATGCCGTGTGGTGTGAAAGTTTACGTCATGAACATCTGCCGATTCAAGAATCCGTTTGAAGCGATTTTGCAACGTCCGCGGCTCGATGGGCTTTCCTTTATAAGAGAGTACCCATTCATTGGCGGCTTCAGCCTTGAAGTCAAGAAGAACGTCACGTAAGAACTCCGGTAGCGGTATTGCCCGTTCCGAAGTCGGTGTCTTTGGTGCCAGGAAGGCGATTTTCGTCTTGCCGTCCTCATCGGGAGTATTGCGAATCCGCTGGATTGTGCGGTTGACTCGGAGCAGATTCCTCTCGAAGCTGATGTCCGTCCAACGGAGCACGCAGGCTTCGCCAATTCTGATTCCGGTGTAGAGACAGAGCATAACGGCAACGTAGTCGTTACTGTCACGGCTTCGTGCCGCCTGCTCGATGCGCTTCTGTTCACCCACCGTCAGAAATTGAACGAGCCGCTTGGAACGTTTTGGGAATTCCACCTTCAGCGGGATTCCGACCGCTGTCTTCAGCAAATTGAAAACGGATTGTACGGTATTCACCGACAATCCGCTCTGTTGAAGCAATGTGTTCACGAAGTCCTGTGCTGTGTCCGAAGTCAGGTCGCCGCAGTTCATATTCCCAAAATATGGGGCGATATAGCGGTCGAGATGCCGCCGATAAATGCCGAGAGTTGAGGACTTAAGCCGTAAACTCGATGTTTCAAGATGGCGCTCAACCGCGCCGATTACAGTGTTTTGCATGGGTTTGAACCTCCGATAAGATTGATTTTTCTTGCCGCTCGATTAGTGTCAGACAGCCCGCCGAAAATTTTTTCAGATTTCTTAAACTTTTTTTTCAAAAAGGGGTTGCAATTTGAAATCGAATGTGTTATAATAGGAGAGGCGGTCGAACGGACTCGAAAAAGCGGGTTTTCAGGCGACTGACTCAAGAACATTCAAGGCGGCACAAACAAGCACTCTTACATCGCTTCGGAAGCGCTGGGCGTAACGAAGTACGAGGAGAGGAACATAGATGCACTGTCAACCAAACCGTAGCTGTGGTATCTAATCCGGAGTGAATGGGAGAAGTTGTGTCTAAATGAACCTCACTCACGGGAAATCAACAATAAACAATTCCCCGAAAGCGGTTCTCGCTTAGGGGAATTTCTGTTATACTTTGACAGAAATCGGGAGGATGTATGCACGAGACATACTGGTATGTTTTATTCGTGCGAACAGGCTCAGAGGAGAAACTTGTAAAAATTCTGAATGAAAAATTAGCTCGCGACACCTTTAAGCCTTTTGTACTTAAGGGAACTCATATCCGCAGACGGCAAGGCGAGTGCACTAAGTTTGAGTCTTTGTGCTTTCCGGGTTACGTCTTTGTCGAAACGGAGATGGCTTCGGCGGAATTTCGGGAATATGCGAATGCTGTAATCCTTCCGCTTGACAACATTTTTAGGCTCTTGGATTACGGCGACAAGAGCGATATCGGGATTGCAGTTCGTGAGGAAGAGAGACTTTTCTTGAATGCGGTTTTCGGTGATGAGTATTGTCTTGATGTTCCGAGGATACTGAAGGAAGGTGATTCTGTCAAGGTGGTGTCGGGTCCGTTGGCAGGGCATGAGAGTTATATCGTGCGGCTTAACAAGAACGGCGTGGTGATTGCGGTTGAGTTGCTCGGGAATAGTGTTGAGGTGCATCTTGGGGTTGAGTTTGTGCGGGTTGTTGAGGTGTGATGGTGGGGATGATTGGGTAGGTTGTTGTATGCGGGCGGGGTTCTGGGGTGAATATTTGGCGAAGTTTTATACAAGACTCTTGGGGCATATCTTTATTTGTTTTGATATAAAGCAAGTTTTAAACTTAAACTTAAACTTAGGAGATTATAACTCATGTTAATCGATTTCAATAATATATGCGAAAAAATTTTTAATAATTACCGCAACGGCCAAAAGGATACAACCCTAAAGATATTTTCAGACAATCAAGTTCGAATAATGTTAGGAAAATTGGAGTCAGGTGCTTCAATCGGATTGCATACTCATGAAGATAACAGTGAGGTTGTTTTTATATTGCAAGGGCAATGTATTGAATTTATTAACGGTATAGAAGAACATTTAAAGCTTGGTATGTGTCATTATTGTCCAAAAGGGAGTTCACATACGTTAATCAACGATGGTGATGATGAATTAATTTTTTATGCTATGGTATATTGATATCTGGGTTGGTTTTTATAAAGGAGATGACCTGTTATGTCAAAGATTCTTATGATAGTAATAGATGGTTTAGGTGACCGTCCAATCAAAGAATTAGGAAATAAAACACCTCTTGAAGCCGCAAACACACCGAATATAGATTCATTAATGCCTAATTCTGTTTGCGGCATGATGTACGCTGTTGGACACGGTATTCGCACAAGTAGTGATGTTGCCCATATATCAATTTTTGGTGAAAATTATACAAATAATTATACAGGACGTGGTTCAATTGAATTATTAGGACTTGGTGTAGAAATGAGGAAAAGCGATATAGCTTTTCGTGGAAACCTCGCCGTGGTAAATGATGAAGATATTATTATTGACAGGCGTGCAGGACGTTCTGCTCCTTTACGTGAAGTTCTTAACGAGATTAGAGAAATCACTAATTAGAGGGAATAAATTTGTTTTACATCATATAGCAGAGCATAGATTCGCTTTACAGATTACCGGAGAAAACTTATCGTATAGAATTACTGATAATGACCCACATTATGATAATATGAAGGTAAGAACGATTAGTGCGAAAGAAGAAAATTCAGATTCGATTAGAACAGCTAAAATAGTTAATGAATATGTCCATCAAATTAATAGTGTTTTGAAAGAAAAATATTACAAAGGGTTATCAAAATCTAATAGTATTCTTTTACGCTCGCCTAGTAGGCTACCTTCTTTCTTTAACATTAACGAAAGATATCATTTGAGTTCAAGTTGTTGCATTGCTAATAATGCACTTTATAACGGCGTTGGTCGATTATTTGGGATGAATGTTGTTATAAAAGAAAGATATATGAACTATATGGATTATTATAATCACATTCCAGAGCTTGTAACATCTGAATTGAAAGTTAATGATTTTGTATTTTTACACATACAAGAACCCGACCTTTTGGTGAAGATGGTGACTTTATCGGAAAAAAAGCCTCTATCGAGAGCATTGATAAAACCCTTCATTTTCTTAAATATTTAAATTTAGAAAACAATACCGTAATTTCAATTACTGCAGACCATGCAACACCTTGCTCATTAAAAGCCCACTCTGGAGATGCAGTCCCTATAATGATTTCCGGTTATGGTGTAACTAATGATTTCGTAGAAACGTTTGGTGAGCGTGCCTGTATGCGTGGTGGGTTAGGTATTATTGTTGGAAACAACGTAATGCCTTTGATTATAAATATTGCTGGGAAAGCTTGCCTAATCGGCGGCTGATATAGTTTAATAATTACAATGTTGAAAGGAGAATGTAATGAAAAAATAACAATAGAAGAAATTCACGCAAGAGAAATTTTAGATTCGCGAGGAAATCCAACATTAGAAACAGAAGTAATTACAGACACGGGAATATGTGGATTATCAGCAGTTCCATCAGGCGGAGCAACTTCGATTTCTGATGCGTTTGAATTGCGTGACGAGGAAAAGAATCGTTATAATGGCAAAGGTGTACAAAAAGCGATAAATAATGTCAATACAATCATTTCCAATCATTTAAAAGGATTTGATATAACCGCACAAAGAGATATAGATAATATTATGAGAGAATTAGATGGTACGAGTAATAAATCAAATCTTGGTGCTAATGCGATTTTATCTCTATCATTATCGTGCGCGTCTGCTGCTGCAAAATCAAACAACTTACCGTTGTATAGATATCTCGGTGGGATAAATGCCCATATGCTACCAGTACCTATGTTAAATGTTATTCATGGAGGAAGAATCGCAAGTAACAACAACATAGCATCGCAAGAATTCATGCTCGTACCAATCGGTGCTAATAGTTTTAGCGAAAGTATACGTTGGAGTACAGAAGTTTTTTCAGCACTAAGAGCAATTTTAGCTGAAAAAGGATTCTGCACGACTGTTGGTGATGAAGGTGGATTTGTGCCTAATTTATCAGGTGATAAAGAAGCAATTGAATTTCTACTTCATGCGATACAAAAAGCAGGGTTTAAGTCAGGAGTAGGATGTGATTTTATGATTGCGTTAGATGCGGTTGCATCAGAAATGTATAAAGCCGCTGAATACATTGGTGAAAAAGGAAATTACCTTTTTTGGAAGATTGGAGAAAAAAGAACTGCTTTTGGAATGATAGATTATTGGAAAGATTTATGCAAAAATTATCCAATAATTTCTATTGAAGACCCATTTGCTGAGGAAGATTGGGAGTCATGGAAGACTTTGACTGATGAAATAGGAAAAAACGTACAAATAGTAAGTGATAATCTTTTAGCTACGAATAAAATGCGACTAACAAGGTGCATTAAAGAGCAAAGTGCTAATTCTATTTTAATTAAAACGAATCAAATCGGAACATTAACTGAAGTTATTGAAGTCATTCAAACTGCTCAATTAGCGGGTTTAACTGCTATTGTTTCGCATCGTTCTGGAGAAACAGAAGATACTTTTATTGCTGATTTATCTGTTGCAATGAACTGCGGTCAAATAAAAGCAGGAGCCCCATCAAGAACCGACCGTGTAGCGAAATATAATCAACTTTTACGAATCGAAGAAAATCTTGGTTCGAGTGCTACCTATGCCGGTAAAAGTGCATTTAAACAACTTCTTAATATTTAACACAAATTATTACTCCAATTAAAAGGAAGGTGTGATTTATGAAAGTATATATTGATTCTGACAAACATGGGAAAGAATTAAAAGAAGATATTTATAATGCATTGTCATATGATTATAAAATTATCGATTTAAATTTTGGCGAAGGTATTTACCCAAGTGTTACAAGTAATTTAGTCTCGTTAATGGATTATAATAGTCGTGGCATATTGATTTGTAGAACTGGCATTGGAGTGTCAATAGTTGCCAACAAATTTAGAGGTATATATGCGAACAATTGTACAAGTATAGTTGAGTGTGAGTATTTTAGAAAAAGGAATAACGGTAACGTGTTATGCCTCGGTACCGATTTATTGACAGTTGATACTGCTATTAATATTTGTAATGTTTTCCTCGAAACAGAATTTGATGAAATTAATCGTTCGCGAATTGATTTAATCGATTTAATAGAAAAAGATAAAAAGGCTTGTGTTTTACTCTGACCTTAGATTAAACACATGAAATCGGCATTTAATATGGGAATATCTTATAGTCCAAAGAAAGCTGTTGAAGCTTTATCGAAAGCTTTTATTAAGGCAATTTGCATACAAAACGGAATGGATAATGAGAGTTCCGAAATAGCCGCATCTGTAGGGAGTGCGGCTATTTTCGGTGGTTTTTCACATCAGAAGAAAAAATTATCGCCTAATACAAAATTATACAAACTAATAAAACATAGTTTAGAACAATCTTTTAAGAATAATGGAGTACGTTGTAAAAAAGCCAAATACGATGAAGTTATAACTGAAGTTTTTCCACTTGATTCGCTTTATGATTATTTGCAAGAAAATAGTCCAATATATCCGATTTCATTAAAATTAGAATCACAATTCATTGGAGAAAATTATGACGAGTGTGTTCACTTATAGATAGACAGAGCCACTCTCTGAAAACTTTTGAATATCTCTTCAACATTTAAATTGTACCACAGTTTCAAAGAAATGTCAACCATTTTTTCGGATT
>Ga0099364_10014226_pt1 | contig 10606 bp, 9 predicted proteins | sample TergutTh196P3_FD_73070 | JGI IMG/M metagenome (GOLD analysis project Ga0099364, IMG submission 73070) | Microcerotermes parvus P3 segment gut microbial communities from Pointe-Noire, Republic of the Congo - Th196 P3 | ecosystem: Host-associated > Arthropoda: Insects > Digestive system > Gut ...
GCATTGTTTCCTCCGTAAAAACCATCTAATTCCATACCGGCTCTGACCTTTCGCCGCCGGGCCAGTATGCCCCTAAATCCGGTGCTAAAAAAACTATCCAGCTCGGCTTTGCTTTTTGCCGCCGCAGCTTCTCCCAGTTCAAAAAGTTCCCGCTTGCGGGAAAAATCAAAAGCAGACGTTTTATCTGAAATGGTAATTAAAAGTCTTGGCAGTGTATCTTCAAATTCATGTTCCGCTTCCGATACATGGATCATTGTTTCAAAACAGCGCATTACCACATTTAAACCATTTTTTAATGAATGTGCCGGTATGTTCCGCCAGCGCCGTGTATCTACTGCCAGAATACGCCGTATTCCCAGCGCTCTTCCTGCTTCCCGGGCCGATTTAATGGGCAGATTTTCCGCTATAGCTCCGTCAACCAGATATTTGCCATTTTCCAAAAAAGGTTCAAAAACAAAGGGAAAAGACATGGATGAGCGAATTGCCCTGGCCAGCGATCCGGAACGGAAAACCACTTCCTGTCCGGCAAGAATATCCACTGCATTGCATAAAAATGGAATGGTACAATCTTCAAATTTCTTGTTATCTGTTAATTTTTCCAGGATTTTTAATACTTTTTTTCCCGAATCAATGCCCGGCTTGGTAGCTGCATTCCCGATAATCTGTCCGGTTCGTAAAAATTTTCCAACAGGACCATCCATTTCGGAAAAAAGACTTTCCATAAAATCGGGAACATTCAATTCTTCAAGTATATAACGCTTCATGGCCGGTCCCCTCATCCCGGAAGCATATAGCCCTCCAATAATTGCCCCCATGGATGTCCCTGCAATCAACGAAGGCGGAGGATAAGCGGCATTTTCCAGGGCACAAAGAAAACCGGCATGAACCAGGCCCCGCGCTCCTCCGCCGGAAAGAACCAAAGCATATTTTAAATTTTTATTGATTTTCATCACTTTAATTAAAGCAAGATACAACTCTTTCGCCTATATAGGGGCAGGAGGCATTTATATGAAATACATTTTTTTGCGTATCGTTACAACGATACTGGTTTTTTCCCTGTGGGGCTGCTCTTTTGGAGAAATACCGGAAAAAGCGGACAGGCTTACTATTGCCAGTTGGAATGTACAAAACCTGTTCGACGGGATCGACAATGGCTTTGAGTACGGCGATTTTAAAAACAGCGAGGGCTGGAATGACGAAAAGTACCGTGCAAGACTAAACACAATCGGCGGAATACTAAAAGATCAGTTTAGCCCTGACATTCTGGCATTAACAGAAATAGAGAATGCAGTTGTTATAATGGATCTTGCCAAAAATACCGGTATTTATCATTGGACCTTTTTTGCATATCTGCCGGAAAGCTCCATTGGCCTGGGAATAGTAAGCAAATTTCCCTTAACAGATACCAAAGCTCATGCTATCCATACATCTGACGGCAGCATTCCCCGGCCAATAGCCGAAGTATGGATCGATACAGACTTTGGCCCGCTGGTTCTTTTTATCTGCCACTGGAAAAGCAAGCTTGGCGGAGCAAGAAATACCGAAGCACTTAGGCGCTCAGCAGCGGCCATTATTACCCGGCGGCTTGGAGAAATCCATGCAGAAAACCCCGATATACCGGTAATAATAACAGGAGATCTAAACGAAAATTATGATGAATTTTCCCGTATCGAAGGATTATATCCCACAGCCCTATTGCCCGACACAGAAGAAGCAATGCAGATAAGCGGTAGTATACAGACATCTCCAAGACCTGGCTTTCAGGATTTTCTTGTTCTAAGCGGCAATATACCGCCCCGCAGTGAATATTTTCCCAATACCACAATAGTTGTATACTCACCCTGGCTTAATCAGAATACAGATCCGCCGGGATCGTATCTTTACCAGGATAATTGGGAAACCATCGATCACTTTCTATTAAACACTGCGTTATTTGGAAAGTCCGGCTGGCATTACGAAGGTTTTTTTGTACAGGTACAGGAACCCTTTGCCGATGCACAAGGAAAACCCCGCAGATACAATCCCAGAACAGGAAACGGTCTTTCGGATCATTTGCCCATAATGCTGGTAATAAGGAGGTTTTACTTATAACCGCGGTAATATACACGAACCTGTTTATACAAGCCTTCTCCTTCGCTTTTGGTATCGATATCGGAAATATCGTTTAAGGTTGTGTGTATTAAGCGGCGGTCAAAGGGATTCATGGGTTCCAGGAGAATGGAAGTTTTATTCTCTCTTACCCGGTCAGCCACTGTATAGGCAAGCCGTACCAAAGATTCTTCCCGGCGTATACGATAATTTTCGCTGTCCAGAATAATCCTCATGTCCTCCCGTCCCTGTCTTCCTGCATAAATATTGGCAAGGAGCTGGAGTGCATCGAGGTTTTTTCCTTTTTTTCCTATGAGGATCGAAGAATATTCCGATTCAATTTTTAATCCCAGTTTGCTTTCTTCCCGGTACAATACAGAAACATTTCCTCCATAACCCATGCGTTCAATAATACCTTCTATAAAGGAGATCATGGCGCCTTCAAAACCATTTGCAGAAAGCGCTGGTTTTTCCGGAGGACGGGTTTTAATTGCTGCTTTTGGGCGCTCCGGACCATCGGCATGGACCTGAATTTTTACATAACCCTTTTTAAACAAACTCGACCGCTGGGTTTCCAGAATTTCCACATCAAATTGATCTTTCTCCATTCCCAGTTCCGCAGCAGCTTTATCAATGGCTTCTTTTTCGGTTCGGCCTTCAAATTCATATATCATAATAGATACCTCTCTTGCATTATCAACGTTTTTTATTAGCGTTTCTTCTTTCGCCGGGGAGCAATAACAGTAGGTATTTCTGTTTCGGTTAGTGCTTCAGCCGCTGCCTTTTTGGATCTTAGGTATTTGTTCAATACAACCTGCTGGATCAAGGTAAATGAGTTGGTAAATATCCAGTAAACCAGCAGCCCCGAAGGCATATTATATAGAATAAAGAAGAAAACAATGGGCATGGCATATAACATCAGCTTCATGGAAGGATTACCCTGTTGTTCCGGAGTTTTCATAACCAAGCCATGAAGAAGCTGAGAACCTACAAAAATAAACGGCAGTATCCGCAGGGCATCCCAGCCTAAAAGAGGCAGGGTAGTGCCGAATTCCAGAACATATTCGGGAAGGGACAGATCGGGAATCCAGACTGGAATAAACATGGCGCCGCGCAGTTCAAAATGGTTATTAAATAGATTAAACATGGCAAATAACAGGGGCATTTGAATTACCATGGGCAGACATCCTGCTACAGGGCTGGTACCGGCCTTTTTATACATTGCCTGCATTTCGACATTCATTTTAGCCGGATTATCCTTGTATTTTGCCTGGATTTCCTTGATCTTTGGGGCCATGGTCTGCATTTTAAAGCTCGCTTCCGAACTTTTTTTGGTTAAGGGAAAGGTAATTATTTTTACTGCCAGGGTTAAAAGAATTATTGCAATCCCATAGTTGCCGACAAGGCCAAAGAAAAAGTTTAAAAGCCACTTAAGACCGGTTTCCAGGGGTGCAAGGAATCCGCTGGAACTGGCAGCCCTAATTAAATCCAGGTTTCTAAGCCTAAAACTGTTCTCTCCGGTATCATAGCGGCCAAGGTTTCCCTGGTTTTTTGGTCCCAGATAAAAATGAAAAACATCGGTACTTGCAAGAGAACTCGTAGCCGGCCTGGTTACATACATCCGGGAAGCATCGGGGATGCCCGGTTCGGGTCTGTCGGAAAAAAATAAGGTATACAATGTATCGTCGGGAATTACAAGGGCAGTAAAATACTTGCCGGCAATTCCTGCCCAGGTAAAACGGGAATCGTGAATGGTATTTATCTTGACATTGCTTCGTTTACCGTTAGCCAGGGCATAGTAATGGCGGTATTCATAGCGGTTGTCTAATTTTTGAAACGTTGGTCCAATTTGGGGACCAAACCCCAAAGTATATGCAACATTGTTAAAGTTTAAGGCTGTTGGACTATCCAGGGAGACAGCAAGCTGGAACATATATTCATCATTTTTAAATTCATAACGTTTTGTCAGCGTAAATAACCCGCTTTGTCCGGCTATGGAAAAATCCCGGGAAAACTCCACCACCAGCGGGCTTGGTCTGGAAATCCGAAAAATTGCATCTATGGGCGTTGTATCCTGTCCGCCAAAGGCAATGGTAAAAGCCTGCGATTCTCTTGTTATGCCGTTTGCATCGATGGAAGGCAGAATCATTTCTACTGCTTCGCCCTTGTCCAGGTGCTCTTTTAGACGGTAAGAAACTATATTCCCTCCTGCACTGGAAAGCACCACACGGATTATATCGGTATCTATAATAATTCGTTCTTCCTGTTCAATAATGGCGCTTTGCCCGGCAAGGTCCGGAGTATCGCCGGTATCAACGGCTGTCGGATCATCTAGGGGCAGTACAGTAACAGGAGCATCCAAAACCGGCAATACAGGCTGAACTACTGAAGGTTCAACCGGTATTTCGCTGTCCGACACGTGTTCCCGGCCAGGAACCGTTTCTTCTTCCCGCGGATTAATCCTTGGTTCGATAAAGTAAAACCAGCCAAGAATAATCACCATTGAAAGCAGTATTGCTACTAAAGTATTCTTTTCCATAATTTACATAAATCCTGTTACTTAAATTACCGGATCAAAGCCGCCCTGACAAAAAGGGTGACAGCGAAGTATCCGTTTAAGGGCAATAAATGAACCCTTACATACTCCATATTTTTGGATTGCTTCTTTGGCATAAAAAGAACATGAGGGAAAATAACGGCAATTTTGTCCAAGATAGGGAGAAATTGCTTTTTGATACAGCCAAATAAAACATAAGGCGATTTTTTTCAACATATCGTCTTTATTACACCTTTACAATTATACCTTTATACGGTACAAACCTGCCTTTCCAAAAAGAGTTTTTAATTGTTCAGAGCTTGCTGCCAAAGATCCCCTGTTTACACCGGCTTCGTTTACCCCTATTGGATACAGCAACAGAATTAGATCAAAACCGCTTTTAAGCTGATCTTTCATTAAGCGATATGCCTCCCGGCCCAGACGCCTGGCCCGGTTCCGTCGTACCGCATTTCCATATTTTCGCACAAAGCTAATGGCAATACGATTAATAGGCAAGTCATTTGCCAAAAAAAACAGCTTAACTCCGGTGCAGCTTACTGCCCTTCCCTTCCTAAAAACCCTCGTTATATCAACCCTTCTCTTTAGATGCTCCTTCCGCTTGAATTTCCCCCCGCTTGTACACTCTGGCTGAAGTTCAAGACTAAGCTGCCTAATAGGGCTTTTTCTCGTCTGCAACGGTAAGTTTGTACCGCCCCTTTGCCCGGCGGCGTTTTAAGATCAGCCGCCCCCCTTTGGTCTTCATTCGTGCCCGGAAGCCAAATTTCCGGTTCCTTTTTACCTTACTGGGTTGATATGTCCGCTTCATGGGAACAACTCCTATATTTCAGCCTAAATACCCGGAAAATCGGTATTTAAACACTAAGATCATACTGGAATTAGTAAAACTATCTTAGTGTAACAGAAAAAAAGATAAGCTGTCAATATACCCCGCTGGGGCTAAAGAGATCCAGGGCGCCGGGGCTGCCCCGGACAGTATTATCATCAAAAATAAAAAGAATTTCCGCCCTATATGCCATTGCCAGGTCAAGAGCTTGTTCGTAACCCAGTACAAAACAGGCAGTAGACAGGGCATCTGCATCCATGGCTGAATGGGCAATAAGCGTTACAGATAATAGGCGGTTTTCTACAGGGTAACCCCGCTTATTATCAGTCCCGTTTTCTATCAATCCTAAAATATGATGGTAGCGTTTTCCGTCCGCTCCGGTAAAATAACGTTCATACACTCCGGAGCTTACTACCGATAAACTGCTTCCCAGGTATAAAATGCCTGCATACGCTCCCTGTTCTTCCAGCGGATCCTGCACCCCTATGCGCCAGGGGCCGCCGCCGGCTCTTTCTCCCAATAGATAAATGTCTCCGCCCAGATTAATTATTGCCCTGGGTACCCCTTGTTCTTCCAGAATACCAGCCAATTGATCCGCTGCAAAACCCTTGGCAATAGCCCCCAAATCCACAGCCATGCCCTGCCGTTGCAGAAAGGCCCTTGCAGCAGAATCCCCTCCCGGCGCAGTTAATTCCAGATCCTGCCAATTCACCAGATCCAAAGCTGCCTGTATTTCGCTGTCCGACGGAACACGGGGGCTATCCGTAGATATACCCCATAGTTTTACCAGGGGACCTATGGTAGGATCAAAAGCACCCCCGGATACTTCTGCAAAATGCAGGGCCCGTTCCAGAACAGTGTACAATTCCAAAGAAATCTCTACTGCTTCCAGGCCGGCATTCCGGTTAAGCCGGGTTAGTTCGGAATCTTCCCTGTGAGCGCTAAATATGTGGTCCAGTTCCCGTAAACGGGTAAAAAGAAGCTCGTACAATCCTGCCGTTCCGCTTTCAAAGAGATCGATATGGCAGACAGTACCCATAACAATGTCTGACTGTGCATTAAGTACTCTTTCTGACCAGGAACAAGCTATTAGGCCAAAAACCATTAGAACAATACACAACAAGCGGAAATGCTTGCCGAACAGGGCCTTATGAGCTATCATGATCATGTGGCAGAAGAAAACACCGAAATAATGGGAAAAAAAATATTTTTTGTACATCCTTCGACTTTTGTACAAAATGATATTATTTCCGAGCTTGCTCAACAAGAACATGAAGTTTATATTAGCAAAGATGAAGAAAAACTCAAGAAGGTCCTGGGCAACTACCCCGGTTCCATAGTTTTTGCCAGTATTGACGAAGTGCTTTCGGCTAAAAAATGGGAAGAATGGATACGTTCTGTTATGGGAAGCGAAGCAACCAAATCTATCCAGTTGGGAGTATTGTCAAATACCAGTAACGAAGATTCCAAACGCCTGTATATGAGTACGCTAAAGGTTCACTGCGGATTTATCACGGTAAAAGGGGAAAAAACAAAAGTTTTAAATAATATGCTGGACATTTTAAAGTCTGCAGATGCCAAAGGACGAAGAAAATACATACGGGCCGATACCCGCGGCGAAACCATGACAACAATTAATATCCCGGTACATAATGGTTTTATTACCGGCGATATTCAGGATATAAGCGTAGTAGGATTATCCTGTGTTTTTCCCGAAGATCCCGAATTCAGCAAGAATTCACTGTTATCTGATTTGCAGATAAAACTCCAAAGCGCACTTATTAAAGCAGAAGCCATTGTTTTTGGCTCCCGTGCGGATGAAGTAAACAAGGAATATGTCCTAATTTTTACCCAAAAGGTAGACCCTTCGGTAAAAGCAAAAATCCGAACCTATATACAGAAGAATTTACAGCATAAAATGGATGCAGAATTAAAATAAAGGCCTAGAACAAACTTTATTTAAGACCGATAATATATTGAAATGTCCAAACCATTAAAGGTGATTCTTATAGTTGCTGCCTGTATCTTTCTGATAATTTTGCTTGCTCTGGCAGGGCTTCTTTGGCTCAATGCTGGGGAGTATAAGCCCCAAGACCGGGAATTGGTAGAAGTTTCTCCCCAGATTAGCCTTATACCGGCACGATCTGTGCCTATAGAACTATTATCCTGGAATATTGGCTATGCTTCGCTGGATGCCAGCCAGGATTTCTTTATGGACGGAGGCACGGGGGTTCGTCCGGCCACAGCACGAAATGCAGAAGAAAATATCTGGGCCATTAAGGCATTTATTTCCTCTGTTATCCCCGATATAGTATTTCTACAAGAGGTTGATGTTAATTCCAAGCGTTCATACGGAATTAACCAGGTAGCATATTTTTCGGAAACCTGGATGGGTTCTTCGGCATTTGCCCATAATTTTAAACATCCTTTTATACCGGTTCCCTTTCCCAATTTTATTGGAAGGGTAGAAAGCGGACTGTTAACCTTAAACAGCTATACCAGTACTGCCGAGCGTATAAGTCTGCCCAGCTCCTTTGAATGGCCGGTACGGGTCTTCCAGCTTAAGCGCTGCCTCCTGGTGGTTCGGGTCCCCGTTCAAAACAGCAATGCCGAACTGGTATTGGTAAATCTGCACCTGGAAGCCTTTGATGAAGGCGGCGAAGGCCGTATTGCCCAAACAAGGGCCCTGGCAGACTTTCTAAAAGCAGAATATGCCAAGGGAAACTACTGTGTAGCCGGAGGTGATTTTAACCAGATATTTCCTGCATTACAGGATGTATTTCCCATCATACCAAACGAATTTTATACCCCGGGAATACTGGACGATACCCTCTTTGGCGAAGGCTGGATCCTGGCAGCCGATCCTTCTGCTCCCACCACCCGATCCCTGGACAAACCCTACGACGGCAACCGGGAAAATCACCAGTTTTATATCATAAACGGCTTTATTCTTTCCCCCAACGTAGAACTCATTTCCATGCAAACCATAGACCTGGATTTTCAGAATTCCGATCACAATCCGGTTCGGCTGATTTTTAGTCTACGGTAAATCCTAATTTGCTGGGCTCACCACTCTCTTGGCTTATTCGTACCTTCCGGAGCTGTAATGGTAAATGTATCTCCTGATGGCTCTATTACATAAAATCCATGCTTCAGAGCAAAGTTTCGCTCATCGCGGTTAAATACCATACCAGCAACAGCTCCCAGAAATATCCGCCGGTCGCCATGTAAGTTTGCATGAGCTTTTACTTTTTCCATACGTTCAATGTGTTCAATAATATGTTTTGTATTTGGCTTGGACTTAACCTCTACAATCATTACCTTGTCGCCATTTTCAAGGGTAATATCAATTTCGGTTATGATATTGTTTTTTTCATCCTCGATTGTTGCATGGGGGTATGCCTTGGTAAATACAAAACCAAGATCCTGGAATTTTTTTACGAGGTTTGGCATTACCATATATTCAATTACCTCGCCAAAACGATTACCCAGATCGCCGATTTTCCGGTCGGTTTCTTTCATCTGCTGAGCGGTTTCCTTTTGTGCTTGAGCGACCTCCTTTTGCACTTGAGCTACTTCCTTAACTATCTGCTTTGTTTCCTTTTGTGTTTGAGCGTTTTCTTTAACTATCCGGTCTGTTTCCTTTTGCAGTTCTCTTTGTTCCATTAGGGCAGCCCATACTTTTTCGAATGTCAGTCCCCTTGGATAATTAATCGTTTCTGTTTTTGCCATTTTTCCTCTGCCTCCACTATAGTATGTTACGGGTATTTTAGAAATACCCGCTTATGTACTCTATATGGCATTAACTTTTCTGTTGCTTGTATTGGGCAAAAATGTAAACGTTTACATTTGGTAAAAAGAGGCTGTTTCGCTTCTTGCTCTTCGTTACCGCCATGGATGGCGGCACTGCTAATATTCGTTAGGGAAGCACCACCCGGAAGCCAATGAAGCTGACCCTGCTCCAGGGGTGGTTGTTGTTCCGATAAGCCGAACGAAGGTTCTGCCCGTAGAAGCTCCAAGCCCCGCCGCGCAACACACGGTAGTCTCCAGAAGCCGGACCCACAGGATCAGTCTGTGCACTGCTGGGATATGCTCCGTACCAGTCCCAGCACCATTCCCCTACATTCCCATGCATATCATACAAACCCCAGGCATTCGCCGCAAAGCTCCCTACCGGAGTTGTCCTTTCCCGGTATTCTCCCCTTACATTGTTGTTGTACGGATAATTTCCATCGTAATTAGCTTGAGCTGTGGTAATATTATTTCCTGTGTTAAACGGTGTAGTAGTACCTGCACGACAGGCATATTCCCATTCCGCTTCTGTAGGCAAACGGTAGCCGTTGGCATTCCTGTTCCAGGTAACCGTCCGGTTATTTCCAGTTCCGCTTATAGTATACGCAGGAGTCAAGCCCTCCCGCTGGTTGCGCCTGTTGCAGTATTCAACGGCATCAAACCAGCTTACGCTTTCTATCGGCAAATTCGGCCCCCTAAACTCGCTGGGGTTTGTTCCCATTATTTCTTCGTATTCTCTTTGGGTTACCTGGTGCCTTCCCATAAAAAAACCACTCACCGTTACCTGTCGCTGTGGGCCTTCTCTATCCATACGCTCCGGCTCATTGGCAAGGCTTCCCATAGTAAAGGTACCGCCGTTTATCCTCACAAAGCCCACTGGTGCAGAAGCCTGGGACTGCGCAGAAATATTAGTCAACTGCTGTACAAATAAGACCGCACATAACAAAATAGCAATAAGCAAAAACTTTTTCATTTTGATAACTCCAATTTACGTCGCTTTAGCGACGAATTTAATCGAACACCACCGCAATGTGGTGGTGATAACTCCTCTGTATTATAATATTGTCCGAAAAACAAGGCCACAGCGGGCTACGAAATCACCAGCTAACAATACCGCTTTTCGATATTTTTAAGTGTTTCCAAATCCAGACCGGTTATTCTTTGTATTTTATTTATTGGTATACCTTCTGCAAATGCATTACTGGCGATCTTTTCCCGCTCTTCTTCACGGCTTTCATCCTGCCAGACTTCTTTTGCATCATCCCAATTCCATTCGGTCATCAGCATATTCATTACCTCAGTTGAATGTTGTTCTATGAACTCCTTAAGTATATCATGATCACAGC
>Ga0099364_10014227_pt1 | contig 10606 bp, 8 predicted proteins | sample TergutTh196P3_FD_73070 | JGI IMG/M metagenome (GOLD analysis project Ga0099364, IMG submission 73070) | Microcerotermes parvus P3 segment gut microbial communities from Pointe-Noire, Republic of the Congo - Th196 P3 | ecosystem: Host-associated > Arthropoda: Insects > Digestive system > Gut ...
TTGAACAATTTAATTTTACAGATTTAGCTTGCTTTGGAACAGTGAATTTTTCTGCATGGCCGGATATAAAAAAAATGCTTTTGAATACGGAATTTACATATCTTCTGGAACCCTCACAAAAGAGCAGTTTTCAAATACAGGAAGAATTAGACAAGCATTATTACAGCTCTTTGTGGAAAGCTCTTTTTAAGCTTGCAAAAAAAGACAGGAAAGTATCAGAAAAAATTCTTTCAGAAGAAATTTCACTTCGTAACTGTGTTGCTGCCTTGAGATTAAGGACATACTATCAACTTTCAAGACAGGAAATAAAAACTCATTTTATTGATATTCATGCAGAGGATGCCATAGTATCACTTGCCTTTCCGCTTAATGACAGGGCTAGTTGGACAGGATGGAAAAGGGAGCAATTTTTAAATCCGGTTCAGGGTAATAATGCGCTTCAAGGCAATAATGAGTTTGACCCAAGTGAACCATGGAATGTTGATCCCAGATATTTTCAAAATAAAGCTGCAATTTATCTTTATAAAATGGCAAGAAAAGCTTTTCATTTTTGCCTTTCTTCCCTTGATGTTGTATTTTGTTTTTATAAAATAAAACAGTTTGAAGAAGAGCTGATTCTATCCCATGTAGAAGGTGTAAGCACAGGTATAAGCCCTGATGAAGTAATGTCTTTTATGGGTGTGGAGACTTTATGAGCCTGGCTTTACCTCGCAGCAATAAATTACGTCCAGTAAAAATGAAGCAGATTGATCTTACAGTGCTTTCCAAAGATTTTGACAATGTTGTTGAGTTTATTGGAAAAAGCGGGGTTATGCAGTTCACTGGCAGCTACAACGAACTTAGCCTAACTGCGAGTGTGGGAGCTGGAAATAATATCCAGACCAATCAAGTAAAAACAGAACTGGATTCCCTTATCGATGCAGCAACCTATATTTCCATTCCTCTGCCTCTTGAACCTAATGAGGATTCGAAACTGCCGGGCGAAGCAGAAAAAGCCCTTGCTAAAAGTATTATTAATGAAGTAATGTCGCTTAACCAGGATGAAAGCAAAAAAACACAGGAAAAACAAAAGATTGAAGAAACCCTAAACGAGGCAAGAGCTTTTTCATCCCTTAAAGCTTCTTTTTCGGATTTGGATAAACTGTCTTACCTTACATTCAGGGTAGGACGACTTGATCCAAGATACCATGATCAAATTAAGCTAAATCTCTCTGACCGTGCAGTTATAATTCCCCTTGGAGAAGACAACAGCAGGATAATGGCTGCTGCTTCAAGAAAAGGCAGGTTTGCCCTTGATACAGAATTAAAGCGTTTTGATTTTTCTCCAATAGTTATTCCAGAGGGTTTTAAAGGAATACCGGAAGAATTACTTTCCGGGCTTGAAGACAGTTTAAAAATAAAAGAAGAGGAACTAAGGGAAATAAATAACAGGAAAGTAAGGTTCAAGGAACAATACTCCCAAAGCCTTGAATCCCTTATCGCTTCTTATTTACTGGCAAATACTATTGAAGAGCTTAAAACAAGGTTTACTTCAACCAATAGCGCGTATCTTGTTTCCGGCTGGATTCCAGAAGGCATTGTAAAAAGTTTTATTGAAGAACTGGAAAACATAACAGAAAACCGCATAGCTGTACGCTCTTATAATCCTGACGAGATAGAAAGCATTAAGGAAGGGACAGAAAAGGTTCCTGTATTTTTGAGCCACGGTAAGTTTGTAAATGGTTTTGAGGGTGTTGTTTTCTCCTATGGAGCGCCGCTTTACGGCACCATTGATCCAACACCGTTTGTTGCTGTATTTTTTACCGTTTTATTCGGAATCATGTTTGGTGACCTTGGTCAGGGTCTTGTGCTATTTCTTTTGGGTATATTGACAGCAAAAAGCAATAAGGGATTTTTCTCCAAGTTTAAAAAGTTTTCAACACCGCTTGTGGCAGTCGGGATTTCTTCAATGATTATGGGTTTATTGTCAGGTTCTGTTTTTACAAACGAACAACTACTTGTTGCTCCGACTAGGGCAGTCACAGCATACCTTACAGGAAGGCCTGTTGATCGTATACTAGCAATATTACCATTGCATGAAAGCGGCGGAAGCGTGACAAGGCTTTTTTATTTTTTTGGTTTTACAATCAGTGTTGGTGTTATTTTAAATTCCATAGGCCTTGTTATAAATATAATAAATCTTTTTTCCAGAAAAAAAATAGGAGAGGCTTTGTTTTCCAAAACAGGACTCGCAGGAACCTTGTTTTTCTGGTATGCTTTATCAATTGCAATAAGGTTTCTTGTAAGCATGCTTAACCCGCAAATGCCGTCTTTTGTTTTTGGCTTTTATGATGTATGCGGCCTTTTAATCCCTGTTGCAGGTATATTTTTTGGGCATGAGATTTTAAAACTTTTAAAGAAACAAAAGCCCGTTTTTGATGAAGGTTTTATGGTATTTATAATGAAGGGGATTGTTGAAATCCTTGAGACCATTTCAACTTATGTTTCCAATACTGTAAGTTTTTTAAGGGTCGGTGCTTTTGCCCTTTCCCATGCGGTATTGTCATTTATTGTTTTCTTTTTTGCAGAAAGGGTATCAGGAGTTGTTGCCGGTACTGCATTGGCTATATTAATTTTTATTATTGGTAATTTAATCATAATCCTTTTGGAAGGTTTAATTGTTGCTATACAGGTAGTGCGTTTACAGTATTATGAGTTTTTTAACAAGTTTTTTGACGAGACTGGTTCAAAGTTTAATCCATTCCGGTTTCGTAAAGTTTTATAAGGAGTGTTGGAAACCTATGGTTTCCTTCCGATTAATGTTCTAAGGAGTGTACAATGAAACGTTTGATGGTTATTATTTTTCTTCTTGTGATAGCAACTTCTGTAGCTGTTTATGCACAGGATGCTGGAAGGGATTCTTCCAGTGAAGATAGCTCTTCCATGTGGAGGTATATCTCCGCAGCCATAGCTGTAGGTGTTTCCTGTATTGCAGGAGGCATAGCAGTAGGGCAGATAGGTTCTGCAGCAATGGGTGCAATGAGCGAGAATCCTGACCTGTCAGGAAAGGCGCTTCCTTACGCAGGATTAGCAGAAGGAATTTGCCTTTGGGGTTTTCTTGTAGCACTTTTAATACTGGTTATATAGTTTCTGTGGATTATTATTTTATTGGGGATCCTGAACTTGTTATTGCCTTCCGTTTTGTCGGAATAAACGGCCAGGCTGTCGAGGGTGAAGATGATGCAATTGCAGCCTTCCGCAGAATGACAGAGGGATGGGATTCGCTTACAGGAATGAGTATGCCTGGACTTGAAAAATGCCGGGTTCTTATTTTAACAGAAGAAGTTGCCAACTGGGCAGGGGATTTTCTTATCCAATGGCAAATGTCTGATAATTATCCGCTCATTGTAGAGATACCGGGAATGATGGGGTATCTTCCGGGGCACAAGAGCCTTGTTGAAACCATCAGAGAAGCAATAGGGATTAATGTTTAGGGTTATTTTTATCAGGATATTTAATTAATGGAAGAATTACGTTCAATTGAAGCGCTGTCCACAGAGATTTTGGAAGATGCGCGGAAAAAAGCAGCAAAGATTCTCAAATCAGCAACATCAAAGATAGAGGCACAGACTGCTTTATGGGAAGAAAAAACCAAAAACTCAATTGATGAGATCCATGAGCATTATAAAATCGAGACAAAAAAAACTCTTGAAGAAATAAATGTTAAAAACCCCATGGACAGACGCCGTCTGCGTTCGGAAATTGCAGAATTTTTTCTGCATGAAGCAATGATAGAGTTTCTACAGAACCTTAAGCATGAAGACCTGCTTTTAATTTTAGAGCATGAACTTGAAGAACAACTTTACCTTTGCGGCATCAATGATTTTACCCGCGAAGAAGAAGTGCTTTTGGAATACTACAATATGAATGAAAAAGAAGCTGAAGGATTACTTGAAAAAATTCTTTTAAAAGTCGAAACATATAAGGGATCCATGATCAAAAGCTGGCAGACAAAAGCCGGAGAAAAAACCCTGTCTTCATTTCCTGTCCTTGTTGTAAATTCACCTGACATTAAAATAACTGCTTCTGTTGAAGAAATTGCCTTAAACCTTTTGCTGGACAAACGCGCAGAGCTTGCTTGTGCATTGCTTGGCAGGGAGGTTTTAAATGACTGATGATCGCCAGCTTGTAAACCATCCAGCAAAAGCTCGTCCAGGTACAGGTCGCATAACAAGAATTTCCGGTCCCATAGTCCGTGCAAAAGGACTTTCCCATGCAGGACTTTATGATCTTGTTGAAGTCGGCGAAAAATGCCTTGTCGGGGAAATAGTACGCCTTGAAGGGGACGAGGCCATGATTCAGGTATACGAGGACAATACCGGCCTTATGATAGGTGCAGAGGTTAATTCAAGCGGTCGTCCTTTGGCAGTGTTATTGGGGCCAGGACTTATCGGCACTGTTTATGATGGTATTCAGCGGCCATTAAAAGAACTTTATGAAAAATCAGGACCGTTTATGGAAGCAGGCTCCTGTGATCTTGATACAAGAACTAAACCATTGGACACTAGTAAAAAATGGTTTTTTTCACCTGATCCGGATTTGGCATCAAGACTTGCCAAAGGCGAAAAAATTCCCGCATGCCCTGGCCTTGTACTTGGAACAGTCAGGGAAACAGAAAGCATTATTTGCAAGATAATGATCCCGCCATCATCGCATACCCTAAGCCGTCTGTCACATGCTTCACCTTCAATAGACATAAGTCCTTACGGATATATAAGCAGCCTTGCACAGGAAGGAGAGATGAGCTGTCTTGATATTGCTGCACGCATAGACAATGGCAAAGAAATAACCCTGGCACAGTGGTGGCCTGTGCGTGTTCCGCGTCCAAACGCAGAACGCCTATCACCTGATATTCCGCTTATTTCCGGGCAGCGCGTTATTGATGTGTTTTTTCCCCTTTCCAAAGGCGGCACAGCAGCAATACCTGGCGGGTTTGGCACAGGCAAAACTTCTGCCCAGCATGCCATAGCCAAATGGTGCGATGCTGATGTAATCGTATATATTGGCTGCGGCGAGCGCGGTAATGAGATAACCGATGTGTTAAACGAGTTTCCCCAGTTAAAGGATCCAAGAACAGGGCGCTCGCTTATGGAAAGAACCATACTTATTGCAAATACATCAAATATGCCTGTTGCAGCGCGCGAAGTTTCTATATATACAGGTGTAACACTCGCGGAATTTTACAGGGACATGGGTTTACATGTTGCGATAATGGCAGATTCCACAAGCCGTTGGGCAGAAGCCCTAAGGGAACTTTCCGGCCGCATGGAAGAGATGCCTGCAGAAGAAGGTTTTCCTGCTTACCTTCCAACACGCCTTGCCGGATTTTACGAGCGTGCCGGAAGAGTAATGACACTTAACGGTCTTGAAGGTTCCATAAGCATAATAGGTGCAGTATCACCTCCTGGAGGTGATTTTTCTGAACCAGTTACACAGCATACAAAACGCTTTATCCGCTGTTTCTGGGCACTTGATCGTGACCTTGCAAGTTCACGTCATTATCCGGCCATTTCCTGGACAGACAGTTACAGCGAGTATGCATCTGAGATAAAACAATGGTGGGAAAGGGTTAATCCCCAATGGGATATAGTCAGAAAAAAAGCACTTGAACTTTTAAAAAAAGAACAGAGGCTTGAAGAAATAGTACATCTTATAGGCCCTGATGCTTTGCCCGATGATCAGCGTCTTATACTTGTTGCAGCAGAACTTATAAAAAATGGTTTTTTACAGCAGAATTCTTTTGATGAAGTTGATATGTACTGCTCTCCGGAGAAACAGGTTCGCCTGCTGGAACTTATCATGGAGTTTTATGATCGCTGTAATGTCTGTATAAAGCTTGGAGCGCCGCTTTATAAAGTAAATGCCCTGCCAATAAGGGAGGAGCTTTCCAGGCTCAAAAGCCTTATAAAAAATGAAGAGCTTGAAAAGTTCTCTGATTTTGAATTGAGGTTTAAACAAAGCCTTGAAGAACTGGAACGCAGTTACCGTACCAAGGAAAGATTGTAATGAGAGGCATAGAATACCGCGGATTAACCCGTATAGAAGGTCCTGTTATCATATGCAGCCACAGCCGCAAAGTTGGTTTTAATGAAGTTGTTGCTGTTTATGATCGCGAACACGAACGCCGTCTGGGACGAGTAATTGATATGGACGAGAACTGGACAGCTGTTCAGTTGTTCGGCAGCAATGCCGGTCTTGCGGCAGATGACTCAAGGGTAGAGTTTTTGAGCAAGCCCATGGAACTGCGGGTAGGGCCAGGTCTTTTGGGCCGTGTTTTCAATGGCCTTGGCGAACCCATAGACGGTTACGGAGAAATATTTTCTTCCCAAAGCATGGATGTAAACGGCCTCCCCATAAACCCCTGGGCAAGAATATATCCGCGGGACTTTATACAGACAGGTATCTCTGCCATAGATGGCATGAACACACTTATACGCGGTCAGAAGCTGCCTATATTTTCCGGCAGCGGTCTTCCGCATAACCGCCTTGCAGCGCAGATTGTGCGCCAGGCAAAGATCATAAACCCGGATGTAATCTCCGGCGGAACAAGTTCCGATAGTGCTGTTCAAGAACCTTTTGTAATCGTGTTCTGCGCAATGGGAATTAAATACGATGTAGCGCGTTTTTTCCTTGATGATTTTGAACACTTTGGCGTGTTAGCTGATGTTGTTGTTTTTCTTTCACTTGCAGATGCACCAAGCCTTGAACGCCTTGTTGCACCAAGATGCGCTCTTACTGCCGCAGAATATCTTGCTTATGAAAAAAACATGCATGTACTTGTTGTTATGACTGACATGACAAATTACTGCGAAGCATTAAGGGAAGTCTCTTCCATACGTGGCGAAGTCCCAAGCCGCAAGGGTTATCCTGGTTACCTTTACTCGGATCTGGCAAGCCTTTACGAGCGCGCTGGAAAAATAAAAGGTTCATCCGGTTCCATAACCCAGCTCCCCATACTTACAATGCCCAATGATGATATAAGCCACCCCATACCTGATCTTTCAGGTTACATAACAGAAGGTCAGATTGTTTTGGAACGTGAGCTTTTCCAGCGCGGTGTTTACCCTCCTGTTGCAGGGCTCCCAAGCCTTTCCCGTTTAATGAAAGACGGCATAGGCCAGGGCATGACACGTGAGGATCACAAGGACCTTTCAAGCCAGCTGTTTGCAGCTTATTCAAAAGTAAAGCATGTAAGGAATCTTGTTTCCATTATTGGAGAGGAAGAACTTTCTGATACAGACAAACATTATCTTAAGTTTGGAGAAAAGTTTGAACAAGGTTTTCTTTCACAGGGTGAATATGAAAACCGCAGTATAGTTGAGACCCTTGATCTGGGCTGGAAAATCCTTTCAGAACTTCCAAAGGATGAACTTCTGCGTATTAATCCCAAGTTTATAGAAAAATACCTTGACCCTATTTTGGATTTATAATATGTGTTCGAAAACTTAAGTTTTTGAACAAGTCAAATATCCTTTGGTCTTGAATCAATAACCCGTTTTGCCTTGCCTTCGGAGACCGGCAGGGAGCCGTTCTCGTGCAGATCAACCCTGGCGTTAATTGTAATTGTTGCCTGAAGGGTCTTGCGTATTTTTTCCTTTAATGCGTTTAAGGGTCTTGTGTCATCCATAAATATGTCCTGACTAACTTCCACTTTGACAACAAGGCGGTCTAAGGCTCCCTGTTTTTCAAGCACTATAAGGTAATTATTTCCAATTTCCTTCATGGACATTATGACTTCTTCGATCTGGCTTGGGTATACGTTTACCCCGTTTATAATCAAAAGATCGTCGGTGCGGCCCTTGATCCTGTAAAGCCGGCGGTGGGTTCTTCCGCATATACAGTCATCGGTGTAAAAGCCTGTCAGATCCCTTGTGCGGTAGCGCAGAATGGGTGTCGCCTCACGGCAAAGGCATGTAAGTATAAGCTCTCCTGTACTGCCGTCAGCTAAAGGTTCAAGTGTATCCGGGTCTACGATCTCACCTATATAACCGTCTTCCCAAAGATGCACACCGCTTTTTGCCTGACATTCAAAAGCCACACCAGGACCGTTCATCTCGGAAAGCCCGTAGGAATTATAAACATCTATATCAAGCAGTTTTTCTATGCGAAGCCTTGCATCTTCTGAATAAGGTTCTGCACCTGCAAAAGCCTTGCGCAGACTAAGGCTTTTTCTTTCAACGCCTTCTTCCTTCATCTTTGATTCTACATGGAGCAGAAAACTCGGCGTTGCATGAACAACTGTGGTTCCGTAATCCTGCATTATTTTGAACTGCCTTGCTGTATTTCCGGCACCGGATGGTATGACCATCATGCCTGCTTCTTCTCCGCCTGCATGCAGTCCAAGACCGCCTGTAAAAAGACCGTAGCTTATCATGTTCTGGAATACATCGTCTTTTGTGCAGCCTGTTGCCTCTATGCTTCTTGCAACATAATTTGTCCAGCGTTTTATATCCTGTGAACTAAAATAAATGGTTGTTGGAATTCCTGTTGTACCGCTTGATGAATGAAGACGTACAACTTCTTTTAGCGGAATACTTAAAAAACCATAAGGGAAACCCTTCCTTAGATCATCCTTTGTTGTAAAAGGAATTTTTTTTAAATCTTGTAGGCTTTTGATATCATGAGAGCTTTTTATTCCAATACCAGAAAGTCTTTCTTTGTAAAAAGGAGTGCGAAGGCTTATGTCAATTATATTTTTTAGTTTTTCAAGCTGCAGGGTCTCAAGTTCTTTTCGCGGCATTTTTTCTATTTCCGGCTCGCGGTACTGAAAAATCATATTGCTTGTACTAACCATTATGCTGCCGCATTCCTTCCAAGATTAAATGCTTTAATATTTGCTTCTACTATAGCTTTGTCTTTTTGAGAAAACATTTTTTCTATTGTTTTTTCAATTGTTGTGGTATCGATAGGCAAAAAAGCCGAGGCAGCTCCAACCATAACCACATTAACAGAGCGTGCAAGGCCTGCTTCTTTTGCCAATGCCTCTGTCTCGACAATCTTGTTAAGCGGAAAGCTTCTTATTGCCTTGTGTATTTTTTCGATCTCAGGATAATTTGGTATATTTACATATGGTTCAGAAGCGCTTATCAAAGCTCCTTTTTCTGAAAGCCAATCAGCATAACGCAGACCCTCAACCGGTTCCATTGCTAGGATTAAATCAGCCCTGCCCCTGGGCACAAGGTCTGACGGGATGTCTTTGTCTGATATGCGCATATGTGCAAGAACCGCACCGCCCCTCTGTGCCATACCGTGTACTTCTGATTGGCGCACATTAAGACCCTGTGTTACTGCAGCCTGGGAAATTATAGCTGCTACTGATAATACTCCCTGGCCTCCAACACCGGCCAATATAACATCAAACTTCATTTTTTTCTCCGCTTCTTGAATGCTTCTATACATACCCTTTTAAACACAACTACAGAAAGCCCTGAGTATTCAATTTCTTTTTTAAGGCGTATGCAATTCTCTTCATGATGCTGTGGTAGAGCCTCGAGTTCCGCATAGTGTTCAGCTTTTACTCCAATGCCCTGTATCAGAGTTTTAAGATTTTCCGAAGGCATTATTGTTTCCTGGCAGCCTGTCATTGCAACAATTGAATTGTCAAGGATTATTACTGTCATGGCTGCATTTGACTTGACCGCATCAACAAGGTTTGTTATTCCTGAATGAAGGAATGTGGAATCTCCTATAACCGCAATGCTGTATTTAATGCCAGCCTCTGCTGCACCCCTTGCCATACCTACAGAAGCTCCCATGCACACTATGCTCTCAATTGCAGAATAGGGCGGGGCAGCACCAAGTGAATAACAGCCTATGTCAGAACAGATTGCAGTATTTGGTCTGCCTTGTTGTGGGTCAAGTTCATCCAGCACTTTGTTTAGTACATTGTAACTGTCTATATGGGGACAGCCCTGGCATAGCTGCGGCGGACGGCCGGGAAGATCAGGGATATTTATTCCTTGACTTGCAGCGTCTGAAAGAACATTTGCTATGGGTTTTAATCCAAGAGCCTTGCGAACATTATCAGGATCCATCTCGCCTGTACGGTTTAATGTACCGTCAAGCTTGCCGTTAATCGTAATATTATGTGCGAGTATTCCGCGCAGGCGTTCTTCGATAAATGGCTGACCTTCCTCTATTACCAAAACCTTTTTTGCTTTTTCGCATAACTTTTTTATCAGGTCATTTGGAATGGGGTAAGCGCCTATATGCAGGCGGGCAGGGGTTTTGCCATTATTGGATGCAATAAGGTCTTCCAGGTTGTCTTCGTAGTAGTTTCCTCCAAGCCCGGATGTAAGGATTGCATAATCAGTATCGCGGCCTTCGATCTCAAGGCAATTTACCTTATTGGTTCCTGACCACATTACAAGGTTTTTATGTTTTTCAATAAGCTCAATATAATTTATCCTTGCCAAAGAAGGGATAAGCATCCATTTGTTTTTGTTTTTCATCTTTCCAAGGGGTTTTATGTCTGAAGCCAAAGATGTTTTTACCGCTGCCCTTGCATGGGAAAGCCTTGTTGCAAGACGCAGCAATACAGGTATATGGTATTTTTCTGAAATATCAA
>Ga0099364_10014228_pt1 | contig 10605 bp, 9 predicted proteins | sample TergutTh196P3_FD_73070 | JGI IMG/M metagenome (GOLD analysis project Ga0099364, IMG submission 73070) | Microcerotermes parvus P3 segment gut microbial communities from Pointe-Noire, Republic of the Congo - Th196 P3 | ecosystem: Host-associated > Arthropoda: Insects > Digestive system > Gut ...
ACATGAAGCCGACTAAATAATTGTCGTCTAATTTGCAACGTAAACACAATAAAATGAAAATGGAGGAATAATCGAAATGAGACTTTGCAAAGCCGAAAAAATGATAATGTGCTTTTCAATCGCGTTGGCGGCGTTTTTAGCCTCGCCTGTTTTAGCAAACGCAATGCACATTATGGAGGGATACCTGCCGCTAGGGTACAGCATCGCGTGGGGCGCGGTGTGCATACCGTTCTTAGCTATGGGCTTCATGCATTTACGTAAAACCTTTCAAGAAAACAGGCGCGCGTTAATACTGCTTGCAATGTCAGGCGCGTTTATTTTTGTGATTTCATCGCTTAAAATACCGTCCGTTACGGGCAGTTGCAGCCACATGACGGGAACCGGCCTCGCCGCGATACTGTTCGGCATTTCTACCACAAGCGTTCTGGCCATCATAGTCCTGATATTCCAAGCGATTTTACTTGCTCACGGTGGATTGACAACGCTTGGGGCCAACACATTCAGCATGGGCATCCTCGGCCCGCTGCTAACTGTAATCGTATACAAAGCCGGTAAAAAACTAAAGATAAACCAATCGCTGAATGTATTTATCGCTGCGGCACTGGGTTGTCTCTTTACATACTGCATAACGGCTTTGCAGCTAGCGATTGCGTATCCCAGCGAAACGGGCGGCGTCGCTGCCAGTTTGGCAAAATTCCTCGGTGTGTTCGCACCGACACAGATTCCCCTTGCCATCGTGGAAGGTCTGTTTACCGTGTTGATCATCATAGGTATGGAGAGCTTCGCAAAGAGGGAACTGAATTCTATTTCATACATGGAGGCAAAATAAGATGAAAAAGAGAACAACAACGGTCGTTATATTGATTGTGCTTACCGCATTGGTAATCCTCTTTCCGCTGTTTTGGCTTCAGGGCGCGGAATTTGAAGGCAGCGACGGTCAGGGCAGCGAAATGGTCGAAGAAATCATGGGTGAGGACTTCGAGCCTTGGTTTGATCCGATTCTTGAAATACTGATAGGCGGCGAGTTGCCCGCCGAAATGGAAACCTTGTTTTTCTGTATCCAAACAGGTATTGGCGTGGGCGTCATCGCCTTTTGTTTTGGGCGCTTGACAGCGCGGAGAAAATCCGGCAAAGAAGAAGTATGATTACGGCTGCTCTTACTTTTGTATTTGTGTGGAGTCTGTTCTATGAACAGATTCCACAGCCTTTTCTCTTGCCGCTATGTGTTGGATTGGGGAGTTTTTTTGCAGTCACCCGCAGACATAAGCACTCTCAATTCTTATCTAGTGACGAATTGGCGCAAATCTCCCGGTTGAAAAAAGTAAATCCCACACTAAAATTTTGGATGAGCCTTGCCTTGACGGTTATTAGCGTTGCGTCAAAGAATCCTTATACAGGGCTGTTTTTGATGCTCGCAATGTTTATAATAGCCGTAATAGTGGGCGGAACGAGTATAAATCGTTATATTCAAACTATAGTGCTGCCGGTTTCGTTTTTATTGATCGGCGGGCTTGCGCTGCTTTTCGAGGTTTCCTCAGGGCCAACAGGCGTCTTAAATCTCAATGTATTTGGATTTTGGCTTATCGTAAGTGAAAATGCCCAATCACAAACAGCGCTTGTAATATCCCGCGCTTTTGGGGCGGTCAGTTGCCTGTGTGCATTGAGTATATCGACGCCGATGCCTGATATTATTGGAGTTTTGCGGCGGGCGCGCTGTCCCGGCTTTATCATTGATTTGATGTACTTGATTTATCGTTACATTTTTATATTGATGTCGCTGCATCATGAAATGCGAAACGCCGCCAAGAGCAGGCTGGGTTTCAGGGATTATCGGACAAGCCTTCGGGCAACCGGCAAAATATACGCAAACCTGCTCGCCCGTAGTTATCAATTTGCCGGCAGGAATTTTGACGCGATGGAAAGCCGTTGCTACGATACCGGGATCAATTTTTTAGTACGCCGGAACAGGATCACTTTTGTACATGGCTGTGTTTCCGTCATACTCCTATGTGTTTCTTTATGTCTTGGTTTCTTGCTGCCCGGAGGGAATTATGGATGAACTGCTAAGAGTGGAAAATATCAGTTTTCACTATGATAACAACTATATTGCCTTGAAAAATGCTTCCGTTACATTCCGAACGGGAGAGATTGTTGCTATTCTTGGCGGCAACGGCGCGGGAAAGAGTACATTTTTCCTGTGCTGTAACGGTGTATTGCGTCCCCAATCCGGTAAGATCTTTTACATGGGCGAGGAAATAACAAAGTCCAAGAGGGATATATACAAGCTGAGACAGGCTGTGGGGCTTGTTTTCCAAGATCCTGACAGTCAAATCATCGCCGGGAGCGTGGAAAGCGAGGTCAGCTTTGGGCCGATGAATCTGCGTTTGCCGCATGACGAGGTTTCGCGCCGCGTAGAGGAAGCTCTGGCGCAGATGGATATAAGCAAGTATAAGGATTATGCGCCTCAGTATCTCAGCGGAGGCGAAAAAAAGCGGGTGAGTATTGCCGACATACTGGCTATGCGGCCTGAAATGATTTTACTTGATGAACCGACCGCTTCCCTTGACCCGCAAAACGCGGATGCGCTTGAGCAAATTCTAAAGGAGCTAAACCGCGAAGGGATTACGACAGTTATTTCAACGCACGACGTAAACTTTGCTTATCGTGTCGCGCAGAGAGCTATTGTATTCACGCAAGGTGAGATTATCGCTGACGCAAATGTTGACAAGATATTTGAGCAGACTGAAATACTTGAAAAAGCGGGCTTGAAGAAGCCATTGCTTTATGAGGCGTTTGAGCATATACAAGCAGGTTTTTCAAATTTATCAGGCAAACGAAAACCGCGGACTATTGAAGAATTTCGTAATCTCATGGATAATAAAAAGTAATTGATGAACACGAGTTTAAACAATTACTTGCATTTATTGACAAGCGTTTGCTATAATCAAACTGTTTTGGCGCACAAAGCGCCGGGAAGGTTGGGGATATCTTGGCTACAATGAAGGAACATAAAGTACTCAAGCCGTATTATTACGACAAATTCTCCTGCATAGGAGCGGCATGTGAGACTAATTGCTGCACACGGCCTTGGCGGATATTTATCGACAAAAGGACATACACGGCATACAGGAATGTAAAAGAACCCGTGTTTCGCAAGAAAATAGAAAACTGCGTCAAGCGGGTTCGTGACGAAAGGGCCAGCGACGGACACTATGCGGAATTTGTTTTAGCAGACGGCGCAACCTGCCCTTTCCAAGCGGAAAACGGGCTTTGCGAAATACACAGGGACTTGGGCGAAGGGTTTTTATGCGTCACATGCAGAAAATATCCGCGATTGGTAAAGTCCATATCTGGTGAGTATATGGAACTGTCTGTCTCTATGTCATGCCCGGAGGCGGTTCGAGTCGCTTTGTTCGACGAAGAACCTATGGAATTTATAGCTGAAATACTGGAATATAAAGCGAACGACCCGATTATGGCGGGCGCAATCACTGTACGACAGTCTGAACCGGAGACAGAGTATCTCAAACACGGTTGGATCATGCGCGAAGCGGCTGTCGAATTGATGCAAAGCAGGCAGGCTCCAATACCGCACCGCATGATAGTCATAGGTATGATGCTCAACAAAGCGGTGCAGCTTCATGATGAGAAAAAAGCGGACGAAATACCCGCCGCGCTGGATGTGTACCGCCGCGGCATGGCGGAAGGGCAATTTTCTGAGGCTCTGAGCGCCGCAAATCCAAAAGCCGTTTCCCGGCGCGATATAAATGTTCTGCTATACCAAGTAATCGCGCAAAAGGCCGGAACTCTGCCGGATTCCGTATTCGCGGAGCTGATGAAACGGTATAAAGAATACAACGAAAGCCAAGGCATAGACCCCGACACAGCCACAAAAGCTCATAGCTACTATAAGTATTTTATGCTGACTGCCGCTCTGCACTGGGAAGAATTTCTCTCCGACTGGTCTCATCTGATGGAGAATTACTTGGTAAACTATATATTTTCAGAGCTTTTTCCTTTGCAGTTCCACGACAGGGGTCTCAACCCGTACCATCATACGCTGATTCTGGCGGAACAATTCGCGCTGCTGAAGATGCTGCTGTGCGGAAACTACGACCCGGACGCCGGTTTTACAAAGGAAAACCTGACCCGCACATTCGCGCATGTGGCGGAGATGAACCAGCACACGGAGAACCCTTTGATAATTGCCGAAAAATATAAGTCGGCAGGGCTTGACAAATTGGCTTATTTGTATTATCTTTTACTTTAGAGGAGGTGTATCTTTTTATCGCTTCTACCCACAACTGAGTCATTATCCCCAGTCCCGCGCGAGCACTGAGCGCATGCGCTGAATCATGGATAGGGTTAGTGAATATAATAACCGAGGAAGAAGGATTTTCCCGGGTAAATGAAAGGAGGCGAATTTTTTCATGCGTATAAACAACAACATAACGGCTTTAAACAGCCACAGACAGTATGGAATCAATACAAACAACATCGCTAAAAACGTCGAAAAGCTCAGCTCCGGATTCCGCGTAAACCGCGCCGGTGACGACGCAGCGGGCCTTGCGATCTCTGAGAAAATGCGTTCACAGATCCGCGGCCTGAATATGGCGAGCAAGAACAGTCAGGACGCCATTTCGCTGGTACAAACAGCAGAAGGCGGACTGCAGACAGTACAAAACATTCTCCAGCGTATGCGTGAACTCGCGGTACAGGCAGGTTCAGACACGAACACGACTGCGGACCGCATACAGCTCCAGCGCGAAGTCAACGCCCTCATAGAAGAGATAGATCAGATTGTTGAAACAACCCAGTTCAACACAATGACTCTTCTCGGAGGGAAGTACTCAAGCACACCGTTGGTAATCCAAGCGGGCGCCAACAAAGGCGAAGAAATGGATATCACGATAAAATCAATGAGTGCGGAAGAACTTGGGCTACTTGCTAGTGGTGCAGGCAAAGCGTACGAGTTGACTAAAACAAGCAATCTGTACGTACACAAGGACGAATTTGATGATATCGTCAAAGACAACGGCGCTGGTGAACTAGGCTTAACAAGCCGAAAGAGCGCATCAGACGCACTGGACGAAATCTCCAAAGCGCTGGACAAAGTATCAGACCAACGCGCCGAGCTTGGCGCGTACCAGAACAGGCTTGAGTTCAAGATTCATAATCTCGACAACCAAGCCGAGAACCTGGCGGCGGCTGAGAGCCGCATCAGGGATGCCGATATGGCGAAGATGATGACGGAGTTCACAAAGAACAACATCCTCTTCCAGGCGTCCACCGCCATGCTGGCACAGGCAAATGCTCTGCCGCAGGGCGTCCTGCAGCTCTTGGGCAACCAATAATAGCTTCTTAGCTCCACCGGCACAATAAAAAAACACCCACCCCCCGGCGGCCAGCCCGTTCCGGGGCCCCCACTAAAGTAATTTCGTGGGCGGAAACGGTTCGGGTCGATGCCGGGGGAACTGACATACCGAGGAAAAAGGAAATTTCCCGGGTGTGGGGATCTTCAGCAGATCCCTGAAAGAAAGGAAGCTGAATACCATGCGTATAAACAACAACATTACGGCTCTGAACAGCCACCGGCAATATGGTATCAACACCAATAATATTGCCAAAAACGTCGAAAAACTCAGCTCCGGATTTCGCGTAAACCGCGCCGGAGACGACGCGGCGGGACTCGCAATATCAGAAAAAATGCGCTCCCAAATCCGTGGACTCAACATGGCAAGCAAAAACTCCCAAGACGGCGTCTCCTTAGTACAAACAGCCGAAGGCGGACTCCAAACCATCCAAAACGTCCTCCAACGCATGCGCGAGCTGGCCGTACAAGCCGCGTCAGATACAAACACCTTCGAAGACCGTGTGCAGCTCCAGAGGGAAGTCAACCAGCTTATTGAGGAAATTGACCAAATAGTCAAGACTACTCAATTCAACACAATGACACTTTTGGGCGGGAACTATTCGTCAACCCCTCTGGTAATCCAAGCAGGCGCGAACAAAGATGAGGAGATGAAAATCTTCATTGCAAAGATGAGTTCAGGAAAGGACGAACTTGATGTAGAAAAACTGGAAAAAACTGGTGCTACCCTTACTACGGCGCCGGCGAATGCCAACGAAGATACTCATGGATTGCTGAATCAAAAAAGTGCGGCAGCTGCCATTGAAACCGTTTCAAAAGCTCTGGACAAAGTATCCGACCAACGCGCTGAGCTTGGCGCTTATCAGAACAGGTTGGAGTTCAAGATACAGAATCTTGACAACCAGGCCGAGAATCTGAGCGCATCGGAGAGCCGAATAAGGGATGCTGACATGGCGAAGATGATGACAGAGTTTACGAAGAACAACATCCTCTTCCAAGCCTCAACTGCCATGCTGGCACAGGCAAACGCCTTGCCGCAGGGCGTGCTGCAGCTCTTGGGTTAGAGTCCGGCACAAGACGTCTAATACTTACAACACTTCTAATACTAACAGCGATAACGCCTAGGTCGTTTGACCTAGGCGTTTATCTGTGCGCTCGCCGCAAGCAAGTAGTATTTTTAGAAGTTTTACACAAAAATTACACAATTTGATGTTGACAACCAAACAATCGTTTGGTAGAATAGTGCTCAACCGAACGTTTGTTTGGTATAAAAAGGAGGTGATTTTCGATGCCTGAGCATAGTAAAATTGACACACGGGAGAAAATACAAAAAGTCGCCGCCGAATTGTTTTCAGAGAGTGGATATGACAAGGTTACGACAAGGGAAATAGCCAAGGTCGTTGGAATTAACCCTGCTTCAATATACTACCATTTCCCCTCAAAAGAACATATTTTGAAGAGTTTATACGACTTTTATTCGGAGCAGCGCCGTAAAGAAAGCCCTGATTTGGGGGAATTGCTCAAACTAGCAGAAACCGCGCCGCCGCACGAAGTTTTGATGAAATCAGAATTTCACTACGACGAAAAAATCAGAGGATATCTGGATCACATTCTCATCACAGCGTCGCGAAGGATCTGCGCCGACGCCGACAGCGAAGAGTTTATCCGCGAGAATATCTTTGGGCCTGTCACGAATATCCTGAAACCTCTGCTTAATCGCATGATAGAGCTCGGCAAGATAAAACCTTTTGATGTAGATGTATTTATCAGGATTTTGCATTACTATTTTTTCAGCGCAGCCGTCCTGAACAACACACCGTTTCAACAGGATGTGGCAGATTTTTTGAAAGCCATGTCCCATATATATTCTTTAATCGTACCTGTTGACAAGGAGGCAATGTAAAAATGACTACAAAGCTATTCAACAGCAATGTGATTTGTTTTCAGCAAAGCAGCACGCATTTGGCGCGTCCGCGCATGCGAAAACTATTGGAAGAAGCCGTAAATTATCCGCTGGTCACAGTATATGCGGGATCCGGATATGGCAAGACTCGCGCGGTATACACATTTTTACAGGAAATCGACGCGTATACTGCATGGATACAGATTTCTGAGCGCGACAACGTGACTTCACGCTTCTGGGAGAATTACTGCAAGATGATATCGCTTAGCTGGCCTGAAGCGGGAAAGCGTCTCATGGAAATAGGATTTCCGGATACAGATGAAGCGTTCGCACAGTACACAATCCAGCGCAGAAGCACACTCTCGCCTACTGAAAGGTTTTTCCTCGTGTATGACGACTTTCACCTTTTGAATAACCCGGATGTTCTGCGCTTTTTTGAAAGATCGGCGTACACTCAACCGCAAAATGTGACGGTGATTCTCCTATCCCGTACTGTGCCGTGCATCAATATGGTTGGAATGATGCTGCGCGACTATGTTTTCGCAATACGCGAAGACGATCTGTGCTTCACGGAGGATGAGATTTCAGCGTATTTCAACCAACTCGCCCTTTCTGTTACAAGACGAGACATACGCGATATATATATAGACACGCAGGGATGGGCTTTTGCGGTCAATCTCGTGGGACGCTCATTGCGAAAGGATTTGAAATATGAGCGGCACGCGCTCGAAGTGATGAAATGCAATGTGTACAGGTTCCTCGAAGCGGAGACTACGCAAACCGCTTCTGCATCTTTGCGGCGCTTCCTCCTGCGCATCTCACTCATCGACCATCTCGCTGCGGATCTAATCAAAGTTCTGGCAAATGACGATAGTCTCATAGATGAAATGGAACAGTTGCATGCGTACATCCGTTATGATTTCCACTTGGATGCGTACGTGATCCATCAGTTGTTTTTGGATCACCTTAGGATAAAACAGCATTTGCTGACAGATGAAGAAAAAAGAGATACCTATAGAAAGGCCGGCGAGTGGTGCGAGTGTAACCATTATCAGGTAGACGCGCTGAGCTATTATGAAAAATCAGGAGATTATGACAGAATCGTCCGGATCGCCCACAATTTCAGTCTGCAAATGTCGCTGGATATGGTGAAGTATACACTGAACATTGTCGATCGAATACCGGAATGCGCATCGTCGCGGCTCCCGATGTTCCCCGTTATTGATCTGAGACTGAAACTCAGAATGGGGCTTTTAAGCGAAGTTTCCGAGTTGGTCAAAAAATACTCGGATGACTATGAATCGCGTCCGGAATCACCTGACAGAAATTGTGCGCTCGCGGGGATTTACGGCGTGTGGGGACTGTTGCGTTTGATTACATGTTGTGAGACGGACGTGTACGATTTTGATATCTATTTAAAGAAGCAGCGCGAGTATTTTGATAAAGCTCCATATACAGTGCCGAATTCGGCGCTGCACCAATCCGCCGGCACATGGGCATTGCCTATTGGTTCAAACCGCGTCGGCGCTCCTCAGGAATACATTGCGGCGCTTTCTCGTTCGATTATGTACATTGACCGCATGTACAACGGCTACCTGTACGGGCATGATGATTTGGCGCGCGGAGAATACTGTTTTTACCGCCGTGAGTTCGGAGATGCCGAGCAGCATCTCAAGCAAGCCCTCGCCAAAGCGTCAGAGAAGAATCAGTATGACATACAGAGCCGGTCGCTGCTGTACCTCATGCGCATTGCGTTCTCTTGCGGCGATTTAGAAGCTGCTGATAAACTGCTTGATTCACTGAAAGAAATGTTGGAAATATCGGATTATCTCATACGTTTCACAACTTTTGACGTCGCCTGCGGATACTACCACCTCATGTTGGATCAGCCGCATCAAATCCCGGATTGGCTTAAAGGTGATTTTGAGTATTACACGCATTCATTGTTTTTTGAAAACTACTCGAACTATGTAAAAGTGCGGTACCATTATCAAACGCGGCAGTTCAGCGCCCTATTGGCATTCATTGAAAAGGAATGGGATCGGCAAAAGCTTCTTCTGGGGAAAATTGAGCTGAAAGTGCTGGAAGCGCTCACACTATACCAGATCAAGCGAAAAAAAGACGCCATCACTGCGCTGACGGAAGCATATGTCCTCGCCGAGCCAAACGAATTTGTTCAGTCATTCATCCAGTATGCAAAAGACATGCGCACTCTCACAGCGGCCGCACTCAAGGAAAACGAATGCCAAATCCCAAAATCTTGGCTTGAAAATATCAACCGCAAAGCGTCTGCATACGCAAAACGCCGGACTCACATAATATCAAAATACAAAGCCGCAAATAACATAGGGGAAATAATCTCGCTTACAAGGCGCGAATCAGAAATTTTGCGGGATCTCTCACAAGGGCTTTCACGTACAGAAATAGCCGCCAGCCAGAGTATCTCGGTCAACACCGCGAAAATGGTCATAAACAGTATTTACGACAAACTATCCGCAAACAGCCTAGCCGACGCAATCCGCATAGCCGTAGACCGAAAAATCGTGTAACAACAATTCAGGGTGTAGTTTACCACACTACACCCTGAAAAAAACGCAATAATAAAACAGTCCTAAGTCATGGTACCTAGGACTGTTTTATTCGATAGGTTGGAAGAAACCGTAGCATCCTCGAAAACTCCAGTGGGACAGAGGTTTGAGCAAATTGGTGAGATGTAGAACTTGGAGTTTTCGAGGATACATCGCGGTCAGGGGGCTGTATGCTTATAATAAACTATTTGGACAGGAAAACATAATACCCTAAAATCTGAAAAAGTATGTCGCAAAGTACACCCCAAATTATACTTGTGGAAATATTACTATAATGTTACATGACGGTATCATTGTGACGAAGATATTGTAAAGGTTTTTTTAGCGTGATATAATGAGCCGTGAGATTGGGAAAAAAGTGAGATGCGAGAGGAACAAATGTGATGAGAAGTCTCAGCAGGAGCCGTTTTGCCAAAGTATTGGTTATGATAGTGGTGCTCACAGTTATGGTTCTGAGCGGTAGTTTGCTGTCATTGCCTCCGGAACCGGAATTGAGCACTGAACCGCAGCTTGGTATTGCCTTGGCAGAAAGCTTTCAAGAACCCGCCGCACCCCAAGAACCGGAACCCGAACCGGAACCGGAACCAGAACCTGAGCCGGAACCCGAACCGGAGCCAGAACTCGAACCGGAACCCGAACCGGAGCCGGAGCCGGAGTTTTTTGTCATCGCGATGATGGGCGACAGTGCGTTCGGAAGCGAACACACAACCAGAAGAGGCGCCCGCGCGTTTTGGAATGTTATC
>Ga0099364_10014229_pt1 | contig 10605 bp, 6 predicted proteins | sample TergutTh196P3_FD_73070 | JGI IMG/M metagenome (GOLD analysis project Ga0099364, IMG submission 73070) | Microcerotermes parvus P3 segment gut microbial communities from Pointe-Noire, Republic of the Congo - Th196 P3 | ecosystem: Host-associated > Arthropoda: Insects > Digestive system > Gut ...
CAAAATGGTAACACAACCGAACTAGGAACGAAAAAATGCGTTCCCTACAGAATTGGGTGCGTTCCGTACAGGCAATATGGGAACACAATCGAACTAGGAACGAATAAATGCGTTCCGTACAGAATTGGGTGCGTTCCCTACAGATTTTATTTAATTATAGCAAACTTATCTCTATAAGATTTTCCATCAATTTCAACATTAACGAAATACACTCCAGAGCTGAATCTATATGTGTCTAATTGAATATCTCTGAACATTTCGTATGATTTTGGCACGTCGTTAGAAAAGATTAGTTGTCCAGATATAGTATAAACTCTAATTTTTGCAGGCGAAGAAGTATTGTTAATTTTAATATTTGCAATATCTTGTCTTATCGGATTTGGGTAAACAAAAATTTCTATTGGGTCTGGTGATTCAATAGGTTTAAACTCATCAGTTCTAATAAGTGCGCCTGAAGCCGCATTTCTAAACCCGTTCCATAAAATCTTATCATTTTCTTTTATAGTTTTAGCAGCGGAAAATACCGTTCCAGCTTCATCAGCATAAATCATGTACAAATAATCTTTAGCAACATCAATAAAAAAGACAGGATCAATGTCACCTTGATTCCAATACTGTGACAGATCAGTTCTAATTTTTCCTTTCAGATCAATTCCAATATACCCTTGTGCTGAGTCATGTAGCATAACAAAAACTTCATCATTTAAGTTAAAAACATAAGGAACAGAATCAGAGTTTAGTTTGTAATCTGTAAGTTTTCTAGGGAAATTTGGATAGAAAGACCCGTCTTCAGAGATAATATATACAGTTGTATCAGTATGCAATAATATGAAATTAGATGCATTATGAACAGTGTATCCCAGTGCAAGTTGTGAAGGTTTTCCATTGTCATATCTCTTTAAATCGAAAATTTGTTTAAGTTCATCGTTGGTAAAAGAGAAAATTTTGTAAGTGTCAGACATAAAATAAGCTATCGATTTATCTAAGTGTTTAAACGCAACAGGGTCGAAGATAGTAAATTTTTCTTGCAAGCTAAAACTAGATTCAAAAATAATATCAACCGGATCTTTAATGTTATCTGATAGCTCTAAACGGATTTTATTTATAGTGTTTTCAGTTAAAAGATATACAAATTCTCCGTCTGTTATAAATTTACCAGAGTAAGGAAATGTATCTAAATAATTTACCCAAAGCATGCCTTCAAAAAGATCATAAGCCAAAGTGTATAATTCTGGTAGTTCATCTTCATACACAAGAATCATGTAGTCGGTATTACTCATGTTAAATATCAAGGGTTGTTCTATAATTCTTGAATTTTCCCTAGGTAAAAATGACATTTTTATGCCTTTATCATCTGTAAAGATAATTTCGTTGTTGTATACAAGAATTGATGTATTTTTATATGTAGCAATGAAGTCTGGCTTGGTGTTTATGGTGTCGTCGATGTGAGTGAAGTCCCAGTGACTCCCCCCTGCAACATTTATATTATGACTCCCCCCTGCCCCCCTCATGGAGGGGGGTAGATTAGAGTTAAAGAAAAACATAGCATCACTACTAATAGTAGAGATTTGATTAATGTCCGAGTTTGGGTAGTTAAAAATAGAATGAAGGTTATTAAAATTATCTATAGTTGCGGTAAAGTCAAACATAGAATTTGACAGTTGAAAAGTCATAACTCTAGCTACCCCTGAAATATCATAAATCTTCCATGAAGAAGGTCTTCCAGAAACAGTAGTTAAAGCAGGATGTGTGTTTGCTGAAATGTTGTCATTATGTATTTCATCCGACCAACCTTCAAAGTATCCTTCGCTATTAATAATAGGTTTGTATTTGTAGAAGTATTCGTAAGGAGTTCCGGTCCAGAACCTTGAATATACGTTTCCGATATCTTCTAAACCATCAGCTTCTATTATTTGTACTCCGCGACCTGACACATTAACTCTATTTTGCTCATAATTGTTATAAAAATGTCCGTCTATTGTAATTCCTTGATTGTAAATTTTGTCGTCATCTATATGCCAGATTAACAGCCCCCCGCCATGAATATCAATATATGGATCGCCAAAAGCAGGAATAATCCGTTCTTCAAAACAAGGTAAAAGGTTATCATATTCATATGTAAAGTTAGTTCCAATAAAAGGTGCCGGGTGTAAAGCAACTCTACCGTTTAATGCAGACACTAATGAGGTGCCACCATCACCATCTGGGTCAACATTTCTGTTCTCTATTAATAAATATTCCGTTTCAGATAGGCGCAGTCTGTAAAAATATGGTGTTAATTCCTCAGCAAACGATCTTCTTGCAGAAGATGCTAATATTCTTATTGGTTCTCCTGAATACAAAGACACGTCTACTAATATGCTATTTGCTAAGAAATATTCTTCAAAAACTAGAAGTCGTGACCATGGGCTTGGTAAAGCAGGAAATAGACCTTCAACGACATAAAAAACATTATCGATCTTTGTTGCAACGATGGAGGTGCTTCCACCGCTATCCATAATGCAGAAAGTTCCTACAGCTGGACGACCGTTAAATGTGTTATATAAGTCTGCAAATCCTAAAGAATGCCCAAATTCATGAGCAAAAACAGAGTTTACAACTCCATAACCAACTACAATTGACTCACCATCAGCGGTTCTATATGTTTGAATATCTTGTGTAATTGTTTCTGGAACATTTGCCGATGTTTTTATCATAGTTGCTCCGCCATCTACAATTACTTCCTTGCCGTCTGCAACGTTGATAAAAAATGAAGGCATGTCTTGCGGTGTGTCACGTCTGGTATCATGTTGCCAGCTTGACCCCGCATGGATAATCATAAAATGTTCAAAATCACCAAAATAATCAGGTTTATCGTCAGAATTATAAGCAGTAGTCCATGCATCTTGAAAATATTGTTCTATTCTTTCAATGAATAAATTGTCGTCTAACGGGTTGTAGTAACCTAATTCACGCGGTAATTGATATGCCCCAGTTTTTGGATAAACTTCATAATCAAGTTGAAAAGATTCATAACTAACAGCTCTATAATAATATTTCATAGCTTCAAGCTGTGCTTCAAAGAATTGTCTATTATATGGTGGGCTAGCAACAGTAATAGGATATGAAGGGTCGTATTCTGTTTGGAACTTTCCATTTGTTGTTGTATTAGGATTATCGTCTTCTTGAAATTCAACTAAAATCACAAGAAGTCTATTAAAATTTCTTGAACGTTTATTAGGTTGGTATTCTGCTTTTCTTTGGTTGAAATACTCTTGATAAGGGTGTACTCTCTTTTCCAAGTTTTCGATTGAGATTGAGTCGCGGCTTATCCTTTGAAGTGGGATTTTACCCTCTTCAGTAAAAAGAACAGCAGATAATAAGAGTAAAAATATAAGTGATATGGTAATTTTTTTCATAAAAAATCTCCTAGTGAGTTGTATGTGGAAATGCACAGATTGTCTGTAGGGAACGCATTTATTCGTTCCTAATTCGACATGGAACCCAACCGAATTAGGAACGAATAAATGCGTTCCCTACAGACAGTGTGCGTTCGCGACAGATTAGAATTCTATCCCCAATGAAAACGTTTTGTTATAATCCGTTAATTCTCCAGCAGGTTGCATAGCAAAATCAAAGAATGTATGCCATCTATTTGAGAACGTATATTGAAGTCCAAATCCGAATGAAGGACCCATAATATGTCCTCCTTTATCGTACATATATCCCGCTCTAAGTGCAATTAGTTTTAAATATTCGTATTCTGCACCAACACCAAAAATAGTAGATTCGCGTTCAATTTTTGACATGAATCCGCCATCATCATACCAAGCAGTAATTAATCTTTTAAATATAAAGTCATTGTTTGCAAGAAGTTTATTCATATCTGCATTAACAGTAACTTTATTTAAAGCATTTTCAAACGCTCTGTATGAAAACCCCATTCTGAAATTCATAGGCATTGGGTCAGACTGAGTATTGTTTATGTAAGTAACGTTTGGTCCTATGTTCTGAAGATTGATACCCCAGCTTAACCCGTTCAAGAATAGGTTTTTGCGTAGCATTGCTATATCGAAAGCGTAGCTAAGTCCACTACCTTTCCCTCCAGTAAAACCTGTTTCTTCTGGTGCCAGCTGACTGTAAATAATCTTAAAATTCATACCAAGCCCTAAATTGTCAGAATATTGGTAACCATATGAAGCTCCTGCAGCAACGTCAAAAGAACTAAAAACACCAATATGTTCGCCTTGTTCATTTAATCTATCTTGAGTTCCTAACGTTAAGAATGTCACGTGGTAACCAACGTTTCCGTATAATTCTGGGTAGTATTGGTTGTAACCAAGATATTCATAATACATGTCGTCAAAGATGTCTCCGAACCAGTTCACGTGCATTAAAGCGGCTTGCTGTTTTCTGTTAAATGCCATAGCACCTGGGTTCCAAAATTGAGCAAAACCGTCATCAGCAGCCGCTACATAAGCCTGTCCCATAGCACCGGGTGCAGATCCCGGCTCTATTAATAAGAATAATACAGCAGCTGTGGAGTTTGCTAAAACAATTATTGGTGAAATTACCAATATAAATGTTAATAAAGTTACCTTAAAAAATTTTGAGTGTTTGTTCACCTATTTCCTCCGTTGTCTTTATGATTGCTAAAGTTTGCAATTTTATCTATATGCAAAACAATACAAATGGTGCCGAAGGTCGGACTCGAACCGACATGAGTTTGCACTCGGTGGATTTTGAGTCCACTGCGTCTACCAATTTCACCACTCCGGCTGATAACATAAATAAAACCTTATATCAAAATTATTGTTACAAAAAAATTATTTGTTTTTTTGGGGGGGAATATAATATATACGGAATGCATTTATTTGTTCCTATTCGATCCCTTCGGGATGGTATGGATTTATATATTAATACCAACTCACACCGAAGGTGTCGATCGCTACGTAGAAAACGATGCCCCACGAAAATATCACCACACCGAAGGTGTGGAACAAATTATATATTCAAATCGTTTAGGTTCCATACCTTCGGCATGGAAATCAAGGTGGTGGTGGCGTTTTCTACGTAGCGATCGATCCCTTCGGGATGTTGTGGATTTATATATTAATACCAACTCACACCGAAGGTGTCGATCTCTACGGGATGGTGTGGATCCAAAATCACAAAATATATCAAAATGATATAAAAAACATAAATAATATTTGATCAAAAAACCCGTAACCATTCAAAATATATAAATATATGAATCATGCTAACATTTGGCACACTAATTGCATAATAAGTAAAATAATTAGGAGGCTTTATGTTGAAAGCATTGTTAAAGCACGAGATATTAAATCTATTAAAGAGCAAGCGTGTTTACACCACAGTATTAATGTTTTTATTGCTTTTTCTATCAGTTTTTGTAGTTCGTGTAATGGATTATCAAAAACAGCTTAACCAATACATTGACGATGTACGATTAAACGAATCCAGCATTCAAAATGCCCAGAATTACAGCCATTTAAATCCTCGAGCAATACAACAACCTATCATATTTTCAATATATAACGAAGGATTTAAGATACCTCGTGTCCTCAACATCCGTCACATAGAACCAGTAATAGAATCAGAGAATTTAAATGAAGAAGAAAACATGTATTTTATAGATAACACCCAGCTTGACATAACGTTTTTAATTACTTTCTTTCTATCTTTGTTTATTTTACTAATTGCGTATGACAGTATCAATGGCGAAAAGAGTATAGGCACTCTTCGTGTTATGATGACCTATCCAATAAAAAGGCAAAGTTTCATCTTAAAGAAAATGTTAGGAATATTTATTTTTGTTGCCTTTATTTTTTCTTTACCATATTTTTTAAGTTTAATAAGTCTTATTCTTATTTACGCTAACCTTATAACTATCAATTTCTTGTTAAGTGCTTTCTTTTATTGGTTTTTAGTAATGTTGTTTATTCTGTTTTTCAGCTTATTAGGAATTCTTATTTCTTGCTGTACTACAAGTCCTAATCGTTCTCTTGTTTTTTCACTGTTAATCTGGATTTTGCTTAGCATTATTTTACCTATTAGCTGGGATTATATAATACAACCTAGAGTTTACAACGATTCAATAAAATCTTTAAATAGAATCTATACAGAAAAATATAGTCATCGATATGATGCTATGTATAGTGAAAACCCGCATGAGGGCGGACAATTCTTTAATTACATGGGCGGAGGCGGATATTATGATACCACTATCCTTGCTGATAAAGCTACTATGGAACGTCGTGACTTATATAGAAGACATGTCTACGACTCAGGCTGGGCACTTACAAGCGATGTAGAACAAGCACGTGATGAACTTTTAAGGAAAAGGATAAATATTGAGAATACTAGAAATTGGATATTTTTTTACAATCCAATTGTGCTTTTCAATAATTTAAGTATGAAAATAACCGGAAATTCACGTGAAGATTATATGTTATTTATGCACTCTGCACGAGAACTACGTAACGAACTTGTAAATATTGGCGTTACAGAAGGTTGGTTGTTTGATTATCGATTTAATGCTTTAGTAGAAGAAGAGTATAATTATATTGTAATAGAAGATTTATATGTAGAATTTAATGAAGATTTAGATGCTTTATATGATTATATTGGCGACATTTTGATTAATGCAAAGAAGTATGAAATACAGATTCCTGTGTTTAGAAGATACGAACAACCGATATATACGTTTGGTGAGATTTTTAACAGAATATTGTTATATCTTGTTTTGTTTGTAGTTAGTATTTTAGTGCTGTGGGTGATGACCTGGTATAAATTTTTGCATTACGATGTAAGGTGATAGCCATAAATGGAGGGAAAACCATGAACAAAACAATTTTAATAAAAGACATTCGACTTATGTTAAAAGATCTAAAATTTCAGATATTTTTTCTAATTTTAGTCTTTTTATTTATTCTATCAGCCATCAGCAGTGCCGTAACATATCAAACGTATAACGAAGAGTTTCAAGAAGATTTAAATCGTTTCCATGATGGTTTAGCAGATGGTTCAACAACAAAATTAATAAATTTATTAGACACATGGTCACTGCTGCTTGTAAGTCAACCTTCACCGGCTGTATTATTTAGCAGTTATTCTTCTTATCAGGATAAGATTAATAGCCGTGTAATATATTTTATGCCCTCCTTAAGTAAATACGGTCAAACAAGTAACGAGATATTTAGACTTAACTGGTATTTCATACTTGGAATCCTGTCCGGTTTCATCATGTTATTAATGAGTTTTGAAGCTATTTCTTATGAAAAACGTGCAGGAACTCTTAGATTAATGTCAATCTACGGTTTTAAAAGGCAAACGATACTTTGGTATAAATACTTAAGTTATATGTTGTTATATCTAATAATAATGATACCACCAGCTCTTGTATCTTTAATTTTATTTTTTGCATTAACAGGTACTTGGTCAGTAGTATTTATGTTGAAGTTTTTGTTAATTTTACTAATTTCATTACCATTTGCTTCATTTTTTGTGTTTTTAGGAATGTTTGTTTCTATGTCCAAAAATTACCGAAACGCCATAGTTATAATAGTTTTTATTTGGTTATTTTTTATGGTAATAGTTCCTCAGTCGGCTTCTATTATAGGCAAATATATTTCGCCCATAAAAACGACCAATGAATATCAAGAAATGCGGCAAAAAGCAATCATGGATGAATGGGATAGATGGATTGATGAAGGCTATGCAATAGGTGCAAATGACAAATTGGAAGATGGAGTCCGTGCTCGTGGTTTCTATGCATTGTATGAGAAAATGGCGCTTGCTAAACAAATAGAAGTTGATGATAATTTAAGGCAAACACGAACTATAAGAAGCATTGTAAGTTTGTCACCTTTTGCTCAGTTTGAAAATATATCAGAAATTATTTTTGATAAGGGATTTTATCTTTTAATGTTTATGCAAGATGCTACAAAAACGGCTGTTACTCAAATTTCAAATTTAATGCGAGAACAGGATAGCCGCGATGAAACTTCTATCAATCTGTTCTATCCGGGTGCTGCTTCTGATGCTTCTATGTTAGCAGCTCAAGGGAAAACCACTTTTTCACAACAGCTATTTGAACATCCGAATCTTCTGTTTGTAACACATGTAGAGACCGATGATAATATAGCAAAATCGGTGAAAATTTTGCTAAGATTGTTACCTATTTTGGTTTTGAATCTTATATTGGTTATTGTGTGTGTGGGTAGATTGGAGAGATTGGATATAAGATAGGATTGCTGACAATTGACAATTGACAGTTGACAATTGACAGTTGACAATTGACAATTGACAATCCCCACCTCTTTGAGCTAAATTTGTACCGTTAATTTAGGGAACAAAATAATGATATTAAATAATCCGCCACACACCGAAGGTGTTGATTTATATATAAATACCACCTCATACCGAAGGTGTTGATTTATATAAATACCACCTCACACCGAAGGTGTTGATCGCTAGGTAGAAAACGATTACCACCACATATTCCACCCCGAAGGGGTGGAACAAATATAAATATAAGAGGTTAATAATGTCCACATATACCCAATTATATATTCAAATCGTTTAGGATCCATACCTACGGCATGGAAATCAAGGTGGGGGCGTCGTTTTCTACGTAGCGATCGATCCCTTCGGGATGGTGTGGATTTATATAAATACCGCCTCACACCGAAGGTGTCGATTTATATATATATACCGCCTCACACCGAAGGTGTCGATTTATATAAATACCACCTCACACCGAAGGTGTCGATTTATATAAATACCACCTCACACCGAAGGTGTCGATTTATATAAATACCACCTCACACCGAAGGTGCCGATTTATATATAAATGCCACCTCACACCGAAGGTGTTGATCGCTAGGTAGAAAACGATTACCACCACATACCCCACCCCGAAGGGGTGGGACAAATATAAATATAAAAGGGTAATAATGTCCACATATACCCTATTATATATTCAAATCGTTTAGGATCCATACCAACGGCATGGAAATCAAGGTGGGGGCGTCATTTTCTACGTAGCGATCGATCCCTTCGGGATGGTGTGGATTTATATATAAATACCATCTCACACCGAAGGTGTCGATCACAGAGTGCCCTAATTTTATATTTAATGTTAAATGAAAGTGCTTGTAGTTAATAATTTTTTTTCTTTCATAACCTTTTCAAAATCAGCATAAAAAATCCCATTTGATGTGGTTATGATTAACATGTCATTGAATTTGTTTATGGAAGTTATCAGTCTACCAGCGATGTTACTTGTAGGTAATTGGTAAACATATATCGAATTGTTTTCTGCTACCCAACAACAAATTTGGTCTACATCGTAGTAGAACAAATAATTATCATCGATAACGCGAAAATCATGCACAATCGCTCCAATGGTACCAAGATAATTCCAATTTTCACCATCTACGGTATTAGCAATGCCTCCACCTTCCAATATGCCAAACAAATAACCTTGGAATTCAAAAAAGGCATTAACTACTTTATTGAATGTAACATCACCCAAGTCTCTAATTATTCCTTCATCAGAAAGTTCAATCAAGTGTCTCTTTCCATCTAATCCTCTGAAAAAAGATAAATAGTAATTACCCTTAAAATAAGTCATGTCACCAAATTTAAAATTTCCATTTTCCATAGATGGTGTTGTAAAAACATCAATCTCAGTTATTTTGGGGTTATGTATGTACGATGTATCAATGTTAGCGCGCACTATACATACATTTCCTTCGCCTAAAATTAATGAGTAAAAATCATTTTTATCGTTAGTGGCGCCTACTGTTCTATAATTTGCATTTCTACGAAAAAAATAATTTTCATATGCTTCGTCTAAGTGCCATATGCCAAGTTCTGCTAAATTATTCACAGATTGAATAAAAGTACGAAAACCGATGCTAGAATTATTTGTAGGACTGAAATAGGCTACATAATTATCTGTTAACAACGGTTTGTGATCATAACCTGGTCTATAACTATTTAGCATAATTAGTTCAGGTTCAATCTGGAAATCTTTGAAAATGAACACAGTTTCTTCTGTAACAGCGTAAAACTTATCGTTAACAGTTCGTCCGTTAGAAAAAAAGTTCAAACGTGTGTTTTGAAATAAAAACTGTTCCCATAATTTTTCATCTTCATTCGTTTTAAAAGGATTGCTTTTTGTGCAATTAAAAGTAATTGCAATAATTACAACAAGTAATATAAGCAATCCTATAATTTTTGCTTTGTTTTCTGATATGTTTAGATTCATTTTACATACCTCCATTTCGTTTAGTTTGGGGTTTAATTAGAAATATACAACAGCATTTTTAGGCTAAGTATGTCTCTATATAAAACCATGTGGTTGATTTTTTACATGATTATTCTAGAAGAATTTCAATCATTTCTCTGACCTCCTTTTATTAAAAATCTGCTGCAACATAATTTTTATACATGCAAAAAACGTGCCAAAAATGAAAATGAGAAAAAATAAAATTTTATAAACTCTGTATATTATTGTGTTATAATATATATACATGCAATATATGACAATTATTTTTGTTTTATTATAACTGTTTTATTGTAACATTAATGAAACAA
>Ga0099364_10014230_pt1 | contig 10605 bp, 8 predicted proteins | sample TergutTh196P3_FD_73070 | JGI IMG/M metagenome (GOLD analysis project Ga0099364, IMG submission 73070) | Microcerotermes parvus P3 segment gut microbial communities from Pointe-Noire, Republic of the Congo - Th196 P3 | ecosystem: Host-associated > Arthropoda: Insects > Digestive system > Gut ...
TTTTGTTCCGGAATAGCTCAGCGTCATTAACGGGTCAGCTGCAACATTTAATCCGACATGCTTCATGGTGACAAAAGACCGAGCTCCGGCAAAAGCCGCACCGATTGAAACCTCCGCCGCCACTTTTTCATTGACAGACCATTCCACATAAAAATCACGGTCTTTGACTGTTCTTAAAATATCAATAATTTCAGAAGACGGTGTTCCGGGATATCCTGATACAACCCCGACGCCGCTTTCCATGACCCCGCGTGCGATTGCGGCGTTTCCAAGCATATATTCTTTTGCCATAAAAAACTTCCTTGAAATAAAATAATAAAAAATAATAAACATGAATTAGAGATGTAATTAAAAAACATTTTGATAAAATGAGCATGAAATTTTTAAAAATGACAAATTTTTAAAGCAAGCCCTCGATAAAATATGATTCTAAAAAATGACAAATCAAAACAATCTTCGGCAAACTTGAAATTTTTAAAAACAGACTTCGGTTAAAATAAACCGACGATGAATGCCGCCAATGCAAGAAACATCGCCGTTTTAAAAAACTTGGATGATTTTGCATAGTCTTTTTTTCGCAGCAATACAACAATTGCATAAATGAAACACAAAATGCCGATCGCTAAAACATAAAAATAATGAACCGACAAAATATCCATAAAATAGGGCAGCGGACTCAGAAGAATGGCAGCCACTCCTAAAAATGCTGCCAGATACTCGGCAGGCTTTTTGCCGTATCGGATGGGAAATGTCACAGCCCCGTCTTTTGAATCGCCCTCAACATCTTCGGCATCTTTTACAATTTCGCGAGCCGCTGTTGCTAAAAATGCCAAAAGGAAAAGCGGCATCAAAACAATAATTCCGTCCACGCCGAAAAACGACGCCCCAAACAAAAATGTGGAACCGGTCAAATAAGCAACCGCAAAATTTCCCCAAAGAACGGTTCGCTTCAATATTTTAGCATATCCGATTAAAAGGGCAATGTTGATTATTCCGATAACAAAAGCTTCCAAACGAATGAAATAAATAATGACAACCCCGATCATGAAAAAAAGAGCGGTCAAATAAAGCGTTTCTTTCATTCCGATACGGCCCGACGGAATCGGGCGGTGAGGTTTATTGACGCGGTCAATTTTCACATCATAATAATCATTTAACATATTGCCGCCGGCTGTCACCAAAAAGACAGTGAGAAATATTTTCAGCAAACCGGCAAAAGATTCAAAATAATCGTCGGCAAACGAATAATCTAAAATGGAAGCCGTAATGAAAACAGCAATCAATGCCGAAAAGCCTGCCATGAGACAATTTTTGTATCTCATCAATTCTAAATAGGCTTTTACTTTAGAAACCGCTGTCATTTCAAATGCTCCTTATTTTTTCAATTGCCGCCAACACTTTTTATTATTTCAATTGCTGCCAACACTTTTTATTTTTCAATTGCTGCCAACACTTTTTATTTTTCAATTGCTGCCAACACTTTTTATTTTTCAATTACGTCAACCGCTCTTTGTTATCTTAATGGCTCCAATCATTTTTTATTATTTCGGAACAACGGCAAGCATACGATCCAATGATCTTTTTGCCTTCATTCTAATTTCCTCGGGAATTTTCACAATCGTTGTTTTCGTCTCAAGCGCCCTTAATATGGACGGCAGCGTTGCCATTTTCATATTCGAGCAATAAGCATATTTGGAAACGGGATAAAAGGATTTATTCGGGCTGTCTTTTTGAAGCTGATATATCATTTCCCGTTCTGTTCCGATCAAAAATTCGGACGCATCGGATTGGGCTGCATAACGAATAATTCCTGACGTACTGAAAATGCCGTCCGCATACTTTAAAACCTCTTCCCTGCATTCGGGATGTGCCAAAAAAAGAGCGTTTGGATGTTCTTTTTTTGCATTCATCACATCGGATTCACTGATTTGATGATGAATCGGACAGTAACCGTCCCACAGATGAATCTTTTTGTCCGTCAAAGATGAAACGTAGCGTCCCAGATTGCGGTCGGGGACAAATAAAATCTCATCGCTGTCCAGAGATAAAACCACTTCTTTGGCATTGGAAGACGTGCAGCAAATATCCGATTCTGCTTTGACCTCCGCAGAACTGTTGACATAACAAACAACAGCCGCATTCGGATATTTTTTCTTGGCGCCGCGCAAAGCTTCCGCCGTTATCATATCAGCCATCGGGCATCCCGCATCTGCTTCGGGAAGAAGAACCGTTTTCTGAGGCGAAAGAATGGCAGCACTCTCCGCCATAAACCGAACACCTGCCAAAACAATGATTTTCGCATCTGACAAAACAGCCGCCTGACTGAGCGCAAATGAGTCGCCCACCATGTCCGCAATATCCTGAACTTCGGAGCGGGCATAATTATGAGCCATGATCACCGCATTATGCTCCTCTTTTAGAAGAGATATGCGTTGAATGATTTCCTGAACATTCATAATTCATCACAAAAAAACATATTTGATTTTTGAAAACGCCGGCGGATTCCATTTTATGTAAAATCAAAATCTGACGGATATAATATTCAAACGGATGTTCCTATTAAACCGTTTCGGAAACCGAAGCTTTTCATGAAAAGCCAAGGAAATGGGAAGGTTAATTTAGTTGTAGAGGAAATTGTTTTGTTTTTCGTATTGAGTATCAATGAAATCAAAAAAACCGTCATTGTTGCTGTTTCCAAAATACCAATCATAGTGCTTTGGATGGTTGGTTATTTTGTCAATAGGAATTTGATTCGGATATTGCCGGATAAGTAAGTTTATAGCGTAATGCGGAATGAAACAGATGCTCATCATTTCGCCCTCTCTTAAAATGATGGCGTAGAGTCCGAGGCACTCGTTGTTTCGGATAAATCCATGAAGTTGGTTGTCAGATTGTCGGCGACCATTTTGATTCCATCGGGAAATAATATCGGTGCTGATAAAATTGCGTTTTTTAAGGTTTTTGACTTCAATGGCTAAATTAGGTGTTCTTTCGCTTTCATAAAGTATGTCAATAGGCTGTCCATATTGCTCATCGGATATGCAGCGTATTCGACTATTCGCGTTTTGGCGGCATGACCAATCATCTAAGAGGTCAAATATGATATCTTCTCCTACTCTTCCCATGGTTTCCATATAGGAATCGTAGGAAGATTTGTTATGAGAAGGTTTTTGGTTATTATTGCCAAATAGATTAAAAAAGCGGCTGTTTGGTGTATTCGGAATGTGGGAAGCGAGTATGACGATGATAACGATGAGTGCTATGATGATGAAGAAAGAGAGGAGTGACATGATTTTTAATTGGTTTGATTGATTAAATTTTTTTTTGTTTTAAAATCAGCCTTTTCGTGCATGAAGGATTTTTTGTTCAAAATCGAAAATTAGCTCCTAAAAATAGATTGTTATATTAAATCTCAAATCGAACCCACTATTGTTTTTTAAATCCCGAATTGAATCGGATCCGCTAATTTTTTCAATGTCGAAATGGCTGACAATGCCGCCAAATAACTGGTTTTCGGGTTTTGAGGAGACGGCTTGTTTTCAATAACCATTTTCATATGCCCGAAGTCACCGTAAACGTCCAGCTCATGAATGTTTTCTGAAATTGTCGGGTCGGCAATTATGCGGACTTTCGTCTTTTCAAATCCAATGCCGCAGAGACTGATTGTTGCACAGACATTCACATTTTTGGGAAACATTTTGACGGCTTTGGACGCCGCACCTTCAAACAAGACCGTCGGTTCCCGAATTTTAGAAATGTCAATCTGATTTTCAATCAAATAGGGAGAGCCGCCGAGTCCCGAAATCGGTTTTCTTGTCGTGACGGAAACAGAGGATAAGCCGGCAATTGACGCTGATTTCAGCCCGTCCGTTCCGGCAATTGCACCTGAAGGGATATAAATTTTAGAACCGTTGACAAGCGCCGTTTTTCTAATCTCCTCGTAAAAATCGGGATTTTGAAGCGCTCCGACGCTTAAAATCATTAAATTGCAGCCCTTGTTTAAAATCGGTACTGCATATTTAAAAACAGCTTCTTGTGACGCACATTCGACAATCAGGTCGCACGATTCCATGAGTTCTTCAGGCGTACACCTCTTTGGAGAAGAGGATGCCAAACGCTTTAAAATAATATTTACCTTTTCCTCAGAAAAATCAAAAAGGCCAAAAAGCTGCGCCGGAATTAAACCGGAATCAATGGCTTCGCATATTTGGGAGCCGATAAAACCACAGCCGATAACACCGATTTTCATCATATTTTCAATCAAATCCATTTTGTATTATCATTCCTTGGAATTTCACCTATAATTATTTGATGATTCACATAAGAAAGATATTTAATTCAAAATTTGGTAGTTAATACATTGGCTTTTTTGGAAAAACTCAAAAAGCGCTTTTGGTGAAAAACAATGATATTGGCAAAAGAAATTGAACACTTTCTTGAAGAAGATTTGGAGGGCAATGATATTTCATGCATGCTTGTCCCCTCAAAAAATGTAAACGCTGTCATTGTTGCCAAGCAAGAGTGCATTATTTCAGGAACGCAGATCGCTTCCGCCATCTTAAAATATATGGATATTTCATTTGAACAAAAAGCAAATGACGGAGATGAAGCAAAAGCCGGCGAAATCCTATATTCCCTTTCCGGCGACTCGGTCTCAATTTTGCGCGCAGAGAGAACCGTTTTAAATTTTTTGTCCCATTTGTCAGGCATTGCAACAAACACACACAATTGCGTTAAAACAGTAAGAGAAGAAACCGGTCAAAATAAGCCGCGAATCGCAGCCACCCGAAAAACAACCCCCGGGATTCGAAAATTTGAAAAGAAAGCCGTTTATGACGGCGGCGGCGACACACACCGCCAAAGTTTGGCAGATGCCGTCATGATAAAAGACAATCATATCGAAATCATGGGCCTTGAAAATGCTTTTATTGAAGCGAAAAAACAAAGTTCGTTCACTCAAAAAATTGAAATCGAAGCCGACACAAAAGAACAGGCTTTAAAAGCTGCAGAATTAGGCGCAGACATTATTCTTTTGGACAATATGTCCCCTGAGCAAATTATTGAAACGATAAAATTATTGGAAACTCACAATTTAAGAAAAAACGTCCTCATCGAAGCCTCCGGAAAAATCCGCCAAGACAACTTAAAAGCATATGCAAAGACCGGCGTTGATGTCATATCTATGAGTTCAGTCATCAGCAACGCCAAGTGGATAGACATCGGGCTGGATATAACAGATTAAAAACGAAAAGATAGGGCGAATTTATGAATTAAATCAAGCATGATTCAAAAATAAACCAATTATAATAATCAAATATAGCCAAATATAACCAAATATAAGCCAAATATAAGCCAAATATAAGCCAAATATAAATCAGTGTAATCAAAAATATTAAAAAATCAATGCAATCAAAAATATTAAATAATCATTTATAGGTTTAATCATATTTGATATAAAATTCTATAATAAATGTAAACAAAAACAACGCGAAGGAACAATAATTATGAGTATCAGGGGTATTGCCACAAAAATTCTATTAGCTGCATTTATACTTTCAGCATTAATGCTTTCGGCGTCAGCAGCGTCTTTTGACCCGTGGATAAACGGTAATGACGGGTATATGGTTAACAATGTTTGTATTGATATCCAAATTGGGATTAATGAGGATGAGCCGGAAAAAAGCAATGTTAGTGTAAAAGTAATGGAATGGAAAAACGATACATGGACACAAACAAATTCATTCGTTCTGAATACGTCTAACGACAACAGTAAATTTCGCAATTTCTCTACCGCGGATGGAAATTATTCTGTAACACTCCTCAATGTGAGCTCATCCGGAATGACTGGAAGTGCTAGATTAGATATCTGGACAAATGCGAATGTGACAAACAGCGGTCTCGTTGCCGGAGGATCCAAAAATGCCGTAGGTGTCGGAAAAGCAGAATTAAAAGTAACAAAAACGGTCACGCCTCAAAATATCTCTGTCGATGAAATGGTTACCGTAACCGTATACGTTGAAAATGTCGGACAATATAATGCAACAAACATAACGCTGACTGACCCGGGCATGCATCAATACCCTCTCCTTATGGTCAATACTGTCACAAACAATACTCAATCCCAAACGCTCAGCAAAGGAGAGAACAGAACATTTTTGGTGTATCAATTAAAAGCAACGGAGCCGGGAACATTTGATTTAATCAATGTTACCGTGAATGTAACAAATGCTGTTGGAGTGCCCGGTGAGGTTACTCAGACGACGTCAAAAATAGACGTTGCAGAATTGGCAGCACTTGTATTTACCAATCAAGTTATCGGCACAACCGTTGACCATTACACCCAATCCAAACTTCAGGGCAATATAACAATCCGAAACATCGGAACAATACCGGCGGAACATATTCATATTGATTTCCCACTCCCGCCAAATGCAAAGCTTGACGGAAAAGAAATTGAAGGGCTGGAAAACAAAAAAACGATTGATATCGATCTGATCATGCCGAACAACGAACAAATTATCTCATATACGATCACAGCAAATGCATCCGGATATTATGAAATTGTTCCGGAATACTCTTATGTCTATAACGGCTCCGGCAAATCGGGTGAGATTGATAAAATTACATACCGCGCGGTCGGAAATTCGACAATTGCAACTGTTTTGAACAATTGGTACTTTTTGCTGATTCCGGCTATTTTGCTGATCGCAGGAGCCCTTTTCATTTGGAAAAGGCATAGAGAATATAGATTCTAAACAAACATAGGGAATTATAGATTCTAAAAAACTATAATCTCCAAACAATACTCAAACAAATTCAAATAAATTCAATTTTAAGTTTCGGCTTAAAATTGAAATTTTTTTAATATAATTTTAGCATTTTCATTTTTGCCAATAAATATCTTTTTATGTATTACAGCAATTATAGAAAAACATCTTCAGCCAAGGGCCATTTTTGAAGAACAAATATATATATAAGAATATCGCCAATCATTGAAATTAATAAAATGGATTGCTTAAATTATTTCTAAAAACAATGGAGGATAAATTTTGCTAAATGTTTTAATTATCGGAAACGGACAATGCGGAAACAGAATTTTAGATGCCGTAAACAAACACGCTCTGACCAGAGACTCAAATGTAAAGGAGGCCGGCGGCGGTCTTTCAAAATACTTTTCAAAGCACAAATATCAAAGCAATGTGCAGACACTTGCAATTAATACCGCAGTTAATGACTTGAAAGAAATGAAATTTACGAAAGCAAAAGACAGACTCCATATCAAAAACCTCCATGGCGTCGGCGCCAACCGAACAATCGGAAAAGAAGTCTTTGAGCAGCAAAAAGGAAACATTTTAAGATCTATTGAAGAAAGAGGACACTTCGATGTGATTTTCGTGATTACGTCTGCATCCGGCGGAACCGGTTCTTCCTTTACGCCGCCGCTGGTTGAAGAAATTAAAAAGGCACATGACATTCCGGTTTACGCTCTTGTGATTTTGCCTTTTAGGGAAGAAGGAACACTCTATCTCCAAAATGCCGCATTCATGTTAAAAGAACTCAGAGACGGCTCAGGCGATGGCATTATCTTAGCCGACAACCAATACTTAAAATCCCTCGGCGGAAATGTTCAGGACGCTTACGACGGGATTAACAGCATGATTGCGCGCCGTTTGCTTTTCCTGTTGGATTCTTTGGACAGCGAAATGATGATGGTGACGGACTTGGGCGACTTTAAAACTGTGATGGGCGGCGGTGCCGGTTTGGCAACAATCGGTTATTTTAAAGCTGAAAATGAAATGCCGATTCGAACAGTCATCCAAAACACGCTCTCTCCCCGCGGTCTTTTATTTTCAACCGACGTTTACAAAGAGGGCGGTCGCGCGATGATTATTTTAAAGGGCGACAAAAAATACTTGGGCATGGAAGAAATTTCAGTCGAAGTTGAAAAATTGTCCGGCGCGATTGGTCACGTTTTCAAAGGTTTGATTGTCGAAAACGGAAGCCTTCCCGAAGCGTTGTGCGTTTTGACGCTCAATACTGCCGAAGAATTAGAAAGCCTTTACGAAGGCGCAATTCAAGCCATCGGCGTAGAAAAAGATAAAAAAGACCGCGTCAGAAGGAAAAAAGAAATGGAATCCGCCTTTGTGACAATAGACGGAATGGACCCGGAATACTAATCCGGATCCCATACTTTTTTTTTGATTTTGATTTAACCGTTATTTATTTTTTCCTCTTTTCTTGAAATTTGTCAGCTTTGAATAGGCTGCGGCTCATTCAAATCAATCGGATTTGGATAGCGTTTTTTGAATTTTTGAATCGTTTTGTACCCGAATGCAAAACTGATGGCGGTCACCAGCAAATCCCCCGATATAATGCCTATCCAAATGCCGGTGAGTCCCATCCCGAAATAAATTCCAAGCAGATAAGCCGCCGGCACTTCAAAGACAAGTGTCCGAAGCAGTGTCAAAATAAGCGAATAGTTGCCAAGCTTAACGCCTTGGAGCATGGATATTGTCAAAATATTTATCGGCACAATGATCAAAACGATGCAGATGTATCTTAAAAAAATCACCAAATCCGAATGGAGATGTGCGGAATTTCCGGTGGCAAAAGCGGCTGCGATCGGAACGGCAAAGACGAAGAAAGCTGCGGCAACGATGAGCTCAAATACGATTCCAAAGCGAATCGCAAAATAATAGGATGTTTTCAGTTTTTGAATATTGCGGCTTCCAAAAGAGACGCCCGCAAGCGTTGTCAATCCGACGGACAAGCCAAGCATCGGCATAAATCCGATTGAAAGAAGACGCCAGCCGGTTGTATAAATTGCGGCGCCGGTCTGCCCGCCGACAAACAAAACAATGGCTGTCAGCAAAATGCCGGAAAGAGACATTGTCAATTGAGAAAAGGTTGCCGGAACGCCGACAGATAAAATTTCTTTGATCACAAGCCATTTCATTTTGAAGTTTTTCAAGTGAATGGATACATAAGTTTTCTTTTCAATGAAAAGCCAGTACAAAACCATAAGAGCTGACACCGTAAAGCCGCAAATACTGGCATAAGCCGCCCCTTTGACGCCTAAGCCCAAGCCCGTGATGCCAAATCCCAGCCCCCAATCATAAATAAATATCGGGTCAAGGATCATATTTAAAACGCCGCCGACAATCGTGGCAAACATCGTTCTTCGGCTGTTTCCTTCGCTGTTTAAAATAGAAACACTAATGTTTAAAATAAATATTATGAAGGCAAAAACAAGATAAATATTCAAATAATCGGCAGAGGTTGAAGCCAGCGAATTATCAGCACCCATGAACAGAAAAATGTATTTTGTCACGGGAATGAATGCCCAAGCCAAAAAACCCATAATGAGCGCAAACACCATGGCATGAGTCGCAAACCGATCCGCTTTAAATTTATCTTTAATGCCGATGGACCTGGAAATCGCAGATCCCGCACCAACGCCGATACCGGTTGAAATTGCCATTAACCCCATAAAATATGGGAAACATAAACCGATTGCACTCAACGCTTCTTCTCCAAGACCGGCAACCCAAAATGTGTCTACAATACTGTAAATGGATTGGACAACAACCGCAACACTGACAGGAATGGAAACACGGATCAATGCCTTTTTCGGATTTCCAAGCAAAGACGCAACGCCTTTTGTCATATTGCCGCCGTGTTCATCGAAATTTAAAGGGATTTCTGCGGCTGCCGTTGTTTCTGCTGTTGCGGTTGTTTTTGCGGCTGCTGTTGCTTCTGTGGCTGCTGTCGTTTCTGCGGTTGCTGCTGTGGTTTCTGTGGCTGCTGTCGGAGCCTGCCTTTCCGAATCCGGCGGAGATGATTGAATCTGGGTCACATCATCGGGGTTGGAGCCTTCTGAATGAGAACGAATGTCTTGAAAAGTCATAAGAATGCCGCAAAAAAATGAATGTTTTTAGAAGTCATAAAACGCCCTCAAAAAACAAATGTTTTGAGAAGTCATAGAATGCCATGAAAAATAATTGAATAACCACCGAAGAGACAAAAGAACTATTTAAGCATTGGGAATTTAAAATTGACGAGAAATACTTATATCGTAAATAACGGTAATTATTTTATCAATGCAATTCGCTTCTATCCATGGAGAAAATGACTGAAATCATGCAAATGAGTTCATTGAATTAAAAAAATATCAAAAATTAAAAAAATTAAATAAAATCAAAAAAAAGGTAGATAATTATGGGATTTATTAAAGCAATTTCGGGATCAATTTCAGGGACACTTGCAGATCAGTGGAAGGATTTTTATATGCCGAGACCGGACGTTCCCGGAACAGCAGGTGTTTTTGGAGCCGTAAAGAAGGAAACAAATGCCGGCCGCGGAACAAATACCAAAGGCTCGGAAAATATTATCACAAACGGAAGTAAAATCGTCGTTCCCGAAGGAACGGCATTAATTACATTGCAATCCGGCGCCGTTACCGGTTTTATTGCCGAGCCGGGGGGATACGAATTCCGCTCCGATGATGTTAATTCTAAATCGGTATTTTCCGACGGTATTTTATCATCAACGATCAAACAATCTTGGGAACGCTTTAAATTCGGCGGAATGCCCGGAAATCAGCAG
>Ga0099364_10014231_pt1 | contig 10605 bp, 12 predicted proteins | sample TergutTh196P3_FD_73070 | JGI IMG/M metagenome (GOLD analysis project Ga0099364, IMG submission 73070) | Microcerotermes parvus P3 segment gut microbial communities from Pointe-Noire, Republic of the Congo - Th196 P3 | ecosystem: Host-associated > Arthropoda: Insects > Digestive system > Gut ...
TTGCGCGGGGGTCATAACGTCCGGGCAGAGAAGCATGAACGCGGCTCTTGATTTCTGCAAGGATATGCGAGAGGTCAGCCGCAAGGATGTGCTGTTCCTGAACTACGCGAACCCTAACGCTATGGTGACATGGGCGGCTAACAAATACGGCGGCGTGAACACTATCGGGCTGTGCCACGGAGTCGAAGGCGGGCATTGGCTAATCTCTGACGCGCTCGGGCTGAAGCGCGAAGAAGTAGATATAATCTGCGCGGGTATAAATCACCAGACTTGGTACGTGCAGGTCAAGCACAACGGCGAAGATTTGACGGGCAAAATACTTGAAGCCCTCGAAAATCACCCGACGTATTCACGGACTGAAAAAGTCAGAATAGATATGCTCCGCAGGTTCGGATATTTCTCGACGGAATCAAACGGTCACCTTTCAGAATACGTATCATGGTACAGAAAACGTCCGGAAGAAATAAACGACTGGATTAATTTGGATTCGTGGATAAACGGTGAAACCGGAGGCTATCTGCGCGTTTGCACGGAAGGGCGCAACTGGTTCGAGAGCGATTTCCCGAACTGGCTAAACGCTGACCCGAGAAAATATGACGGCACCCAGCGTTCCGGCGAGCACGGGGCGAGAATAATCGAGTCTATCGAAACGGGCAGAGTGTACAGAGGACACTTTAACGTAGTGAACAACGGAATAATAAGCAATCTTGACGACGACGCGATTGTCGAAGTTCCCGGCTACGCCGATAAAAACGGCGTAAGTATACCTCATGTCGGCGATTTGCCGCTCGGTTGCGCGGCTGTATGCGCACAGAGCATAAATGTGCAGAGATTATCGGTCGAGGCTTGCGTAAAAGGCGACATAAATCTTTTGATACAGGCTCTGATGCTCGACCCGCTGACAGGCGCGGTCTGCAATCCTTACGAGATTGCCCGGATGGCGGACGAAATGATTGTGGCGTGCGAAGAATGGCTGCCGCAGTATGCCGGTGAAATAGCGAAAGCGCAAGTCAGGCTGCAAACGCCGGACCCAAGAGTAAAAGTGCGTGAGAATTATGCGGGCGCGGCACGGTTGCATACCAAAACTGTTGACGAAATGCGCGGCAACAGGGCAGAAGCGACAAAAAATGCCGCCGAAGCCGATAAAGCCAAGAAAGAATAAAGCGGGGAAGGACGCGCATTGCGCGTCCCTGCAATTGCCGGTAAGTTTAATTAATACGAGAGGTTAAGTTTATGAAAATATTGAGAACAGCGATTTTAGGTCAGGGGCGAAGCGGCAGGGATATTCACGCCGCGAACTTGAAGCACTTAAAAGATAAATTTGAAATAGCGGCTATTGTCGAGCCGCTCGCAAAGAGGCGGGAACGCGCAGAAAAAGAATACGGCTGTACTGTTTACGGCGATTATAAAGAGCTTTTCGGTCAGGCTGATAAATTTGATTTGGTAGTGAACGCCTCGCCGAGTCATTTTCATGTGCCCGTAACGCTTGATTTATTAAATAACGGATTTAATGTTCTGTGCGAAAAACCTTTGGCTAAAACGGCGGAGGACGTTGATTCGCTGATAGCGGCGGCTGAAGCAAACAAAAAATTGCTCGCGGTATTTCAGCAGTCGCGGTTCAGCGCGTCGTACAAGGAACTGAAACGGATTATCGATTCCGGCATACTGGGGCGCGTTATACAGATAAGTATGCAGTACAACGGGTTTGCCCGAAGGTGGGACTGGCAGACTTTACAAGAATATAACGCGGGCAGTTTATATAATACGGGACCGCACCCGGTTGACCAGATGCTCCGTTTGCTTGATTATGACGGTATGCCGGAGGTTAAATGCTATATGAACCGCGTGAATACATTCGGCGACGCTGAAGATTACGTTAAGCTGATTATGACCGCGCCGGATAAACCGGTCATGGACTTGGAGATTTCAGCGTGCAACCCTTACCCGAAATTTTTATACAGCGTTCAGGCGGAGTACGGCGGTATCTGCGGCGACGATTCGCGCCTTGATTATAAATATTACGTGCGCGAAACGGCTCCGGAACAGCGGCTTACAAGAGAACCTATTGAAAACCCCGACGGCACACCTGCGTATTGCCGCGAAAAACTGGAATGGGTTGAAAAATCATGGAATATAAGCGATGACGCGGAGCGTTCCGACGTATCTTATATTCCGGGCGCGCCGCGTCAGGAGCCGACAATCGCTTTTTATATGATGCTGTACGAGCATATCGTCAATAACAGCCCGTTGGAGGTCACGCCTCAGCAGGTGCGCCAGCAGATTGCCGTAATGCAGGAAGCCCACAGGCAGAATCCCATGAGCAGGTTATCATAAAATTAATATTACCCCCGATTTAATAAAAAGGTTGGTAAACAAGGCAGGGTATTAGTAAAAACAGTATCAAGTTCAGAGCCGATGCCGGAAACAAAGGGAAAAGAGCCGCGCCAACTGCGGAAATTTAAATAAATATATGCGCGAACCCCACGGTTTTTGAGCGAGTAAACAAATTATGAACAAAACCATAAGAACAATGAAAATTTATATACAGCTTTGCGGCGCGGTTTCCATGCCGCGCCGCAAAGCTCAAACCAAATATTGTAAATTTTTTAGGATTTTCGTTCAGGCATGGAAGCCTGACCCTACAAAATGTATATTCGTTCATAAATTGTTTACTCATTCAAAAAACGTGGCGCGAAACCTCCCCGTGTAAAATAAATCACGGGGAGGGGTTTTTGTGTGGGGGGAGAAGCTAATGCTGATTAGCCGTGATTTAATAGCTACTTTTGTATAACTTATTTCAATTCTTCTGGAGTACCAGCCGGACCTTCTTCTATAAGTGTTTCACCTGTTTCTGTGTCTATTAATCTATATGCTCTTCCATAACTTGCACCCCAGTTTGCCAAAGAATGTGCAGCGGGAGAGCTATCAGTTTCTGTTTTAATGTACCACTCTCCTGTCTTAAGTGCCTGATATTCCACTATATATCGTGCCATATTAATTTTCCTCCTGTTTCTAATATAAAATTCCCCGCACCAACAGACGCGGATATTTTTACTCATTCAACTTAAAATTCTCACCAATTCTCCCCATATTTCCACTGAAATTAAAAAATGCCGCGTGACAAGACCACACAGCATAAAAAATCTCTTTAAGCGCAACGACAAAATATACTTGACTATTTAAGCTAAATAGTGTATAATATATTTGCGGGTACGGAGAAATCTGATGGGGAAGGTGGTCTTGACACCTAAGCATATATCAAAGTGGTCTGAACACTTTAATATTGCCCGCATTTATTTATTTCTTTATAATATTTTAGCACATATTTTTGTGCTTGTCAATAGTTTTTTTTTAAAATTATTTTTACATATCAATTTCCCCGCACATTCGCAAAAATATCTTCATGCGTGAGGCGCGCTTCTGACTGTGCGGCAAATTTATCTGCTTCGTCTAACTTTATTTCTGTATCGTTCGTAATTTCCGCGTACTTGTCAAGGCTGAGTACGACCATTGCGCCGTAGCCGTTTTTGGTCAGATAAACAGGCTCGCCGTTTTTAACGACGCGCTCAATCTCTGTAAACTTGTTCCGCAAATCCGATACGGGACGTATTTGTATCATAATTTTTTCTCCTGATATAATATTATATCAATATATTATCATAATTTTATCAAAAAGTCAAGCCCGGCGCTCTTTTTCTGACAAAAAAGTACCGGGCGGTTTATTTTCTTGTATATTATATTCTTTTATTTTTTTCCGGCGGATTACAAGCTAAAAGTCCCGCGGGGGATATTTTATTTTTACCGCCTGTTTCTATGTTTTAACTAAATTTTTTTCGAGAAATTTACAAAAATAATTCTGCTCTTAACCAAATTACGGAGTTTATGATACTGTGAGTTTATTAATATAAGTTTAAAAGTAAGACTATAGCTTAAATGCGAGAGTATAAAAGGAAGTTATTATTCAGCTTTCTGTAATTTTTGAATTATTTCTGCGGATTCTCTTTTATCAATCCTTTTAAACCTTAAAATTAGAAGCCGTTGCAGCAGCAGCATATTATAAGGATTATAATAATTATGATTACCCACCAGCTGCCGCGGTGGTCTTCGCCACATCCGAAGTTATTGAAACAACCCATATTTAATACCTCCCTTCTGTTAATATATTATGTCGGAAGGGCGGATAGTGTTACAGGTTTAAAATTTTTTTAATTGTCATCAAAATCAAGGAACAATTCGTTTATTTCGTCCGTATACTGCGCGTCGGACATGGCGGCTGACTTTAAGTCGCGCCGCGAACCGCAGTTCCTGCACTCCACGCGCACATATCCGTCAAGCAAAGATATGCTCCCGTAAAAATTTTTGCACTCGCAGAATATTTTTTTGTCTTTTACGAGCCGGGATACAGAGCTTAATACCTGCGCGACTATCGGGTAATTCTTGACTTTTATTTCAGATGCGTCTATATTATTTTCGGGAGCGTCGGCGCGGTGCGTCGAAAATCCTGAGTAAAGCTCCAAGTCCAAGCCTTCGTTTTGCCCTGCGTCAAAGCTCCCGTTTTTATACAGCTCAAAGTCCGGCTCGTCAAATCTGAGCAAACTTTCCAGTTCCGCGTCAAAGCTGCCGCTCGGCTTTCCGTACAGGCTTTCGAACAAGTCCTCCGCGTCGTCGTCCTCAAAATCGTCGTCTTCAAATTCGTCCCACGCGAAAATATCGCTCAGCTCTTTCATGTTGTCATGGTCAAAATTATCGTCGTACTCCGCGAAAGTTTCAAGCAGCTCCTGCTCGTTTTTTCTCATGGCTTCCATGACGTTCTGGCTTTTGCCGATAAAGCATATATTTAAAGCCGTGAATTTGCATGAGAACGAAAAAAGGTCGCGCTCAAAGAATATATGCGGCGAAAGAGTATAAGAGTGCGAATTCGGGCAGACTATGCAAGGCACGTTCAGCCTGAATTTTTTTTCCCTTGTTATATTGATTGTAAGCTCGCTCGCCCCGCACGGGCATTTTAATTTTATTAAATTGCCCGCCGTTGAAAACGAGAACATATTTACGCTGTTCAAAATTGATATGCCGCACTGCGGACAATGATAGCCGATGGTCGTATTCTTATCTTTTATCATGATTCTGCCCTCTCTGATTTTTCTGAAGAATTAACGTAACTTCCGAACGATTATGAAACAACTGTTTTACGAAGACAACGTCAAAATCCTTGCTTAAAATTTTTATTCCTTCTTTTATTTTATTCAGCCTGTCATGCTTTGTCAGCTTGAACGTGATTATAATATGACCTTTGTCGCGGAGCCGGTTCTTCAGCGACAGCATAAAATTTATCGAAGTAAAAATATTCATGCTCATGTCGTTTACAATCAAGTCAAACATTTTTCTTGATTTTTTGATATATTCATGCGCCCGCGCATTATAATATTCGACGTTTTCATGAGTTTTTAAGATTGGCGACAACTGAACGGGGTCTACTGCCGTCACTTTGAGCCCATAGTCAATCAAAACTTTCGTCCAGCCTCCGGGAGCCGCGCCCAAATCAAGGGCTGCGCCGTCCTCTTTAAAATCAAGCGGGTACGCTTCGAGCGCTTCCATTAATTTAAATCCAGCCCTTGAAACAGTATCTTCCCTCATTGCATAATGCCTCATTCCGCCCGACCAGACACTTAAATTCTGCTCCGGCGGCGACAATCCCGCGTATATAAAATCTCCGGCTGTATAAACGCTTATAATCTGTTCGGGATAACGCTTGCTTTCAGCAAATCCGTTTGATTTAAAATAGTCCGCGATTTTCTGTTTCAGCTCCTGCGTTTTATATAATTTATTATCGCCTCTGATTTGAACGGAAAAATCTTTATTTTTATCCATGCGCGGCGTGAAATCCCGGATAAAAATTTTTTCAGCGTCTGTTATATACGAAACGATATATTCCGCGGGGAATATATGCCGTAAAAATATTAATTTTTTATCCCTGATTAATTCTGAAAACTCGTCAAACTGTCCGGCATATTCGAGCAGTCCCGCGCCGCCGTCAATCCATTTTATAAATTTAATATTTTTATCTATATCTAAAATTTCCTGCAGTGCTATGCCTTGAAAATCAGCCTGACAGGAAAAAACTATTTCAGAAATCATTTTACTCCTCTTATTTATTATTCCGCTCGTAATAAAACAGATATGCGTTCGCAATCCCGGCATATTCGCCGAAATCATAGCCGCCGGGATAATATTTCTCTATTATTTTTTTTATCCATACGTCTACCGGGAACGCGTTTAATTTATTATACGCGAACAACAGAACGCAAGCAGATACTTTATCTCCCACGCCTTTTATATTTTTTAAATATTCCGCGCCGTCCTCTAAACTTAAATTATAAACTAAATTCAGGTCTATTTCGCCGGAGTTTATTTTTACTGCCGCGTCAAGAATATATTTTGCCCGGAACCCTGATTTTATAACAGCCAAATCTTCCGGACTTAAACCGGCGAGTTTTCCGGCGGTCGGAAACGCATATTTATTATCTTCTATTTTATCTCCGAAGTTTTCGCATAACCGCTCGATTATTTTTTTTATCCTTGGTATATTATTATTCTGGCTGATTATAAAAGAGATTAAACATTCGAACGGCTCCTGTTTTAATATTCTGACGCCGGGACAGAAATCAGACGCTTTTTTTAATATTTTATCCTGCCTTAATTTTTCAAATATATTTTTATAATCTCTGTCCAAATCAAAAAAATCACGCCAGATATTATTAAAATCTTCCAAATCCGTTTCAAAATATATTTTATTGTCAGCCTGATATACGCGCAAATATTTCCCGAAAGCGGCTCCTTCATAAAACTGCCCTGATTTATTATAATTAAACCTGAAACACTGCCCGCACTCAAAAATATCAGCCAAGCTAAAATTTTCTATATTTTCTGCAACTATTTTATTTTTATGTTCATAAATTTTCATATAATCACTCTTGATATATTTTATTTTTTGTTTTATAATTATTATAGCATAGTCTTGATATTTTTGCAATAAAAATTTATATTTTTTTTAAATCATATATTTTATAAAATAAGAGGGGAAAATGCTTAATTTTAACTTTGACGCGGCAATTATCGGAGCGGGCGCGCTTGGCTGCGCTGCCGCTTATATATTGTCCGGCTATAATTTATCGGTTTGCGTAATCGAAAAAGAAGCGGACGTCGCCGCAGGGACAAGCGGTCGAAACAGCTGTTAATGTCAAGTGAAAAACCAGCCAGTAACATAAACGAAAAAGCAGGCACAAGGGGTAGAATAAAATACCGACTCCGTAGTGCAAATATACTGCACATTCAAGTGCAGACAAGGGTCAAGATGAACAGACAAGGTGGAGTTGACGGCACATTCATATCGCAGTGTGCAGTTGATAACGGATTCAAGGGAAAAAATGACAAAGAGTTAGTACATAGAGTTAAGCCATTCAATGGTCTCTTCCAATCTGCCTCCTTTCTGGCGGGAAATGTCGGGAATATGCGCCGTGAGCAAGTCTGTCTACCATAGCCCCGGTAAGAGCGGGGTCACCGAAAATATCACTCCAGCGGTCAAAAGTGAGATTAGTAGTAATGAGAAAAGAGCCTTTGTCATTTCGAGATGAAAGCAGATTGAACAGTAACTCACTTCCAGTTTTGTCGAAACTGATATAGCCGAGTTCATCAAGAATAACGAGGTCATAATTCTCGAAATTCCTACGGTAAACAGTGATTCGATGATTGCTCATTGCCTCTTTGAGTTCAATGACAAGATTAGGGACAGACACAAATAATACGCTTTTTCCCCGCAAGCGGTTGCATAGTGAGTTTTGCCTGCGCCGGGCGTACCTATTAAAATGATATTTTCTTTGTTTGCTATACAACCTCCCACTAGCTACCTCCCATTTTCTCGGAAAATCTCACATGACTAGACCTGTTCAAAAACCTCTGTTTTGACTATTTTTCCCAGCTTGATAAAAGGGCTTGGTAACAAGGATTTTGTTGTTTGTTAAAAATAACCATTAGGGGGTTTTGGAACAGGTCTAATGTCTTGAAATCTAAATAACCAGTAAGAGATTTCCAATTACCAGTAACAGATAGCCATAATAGATAATTTAGCCCAAATGAAAGCGAGCAGTCCATCAAGAGAGCGAATAAAACTTGCTTTTTGAATCCCCGTAACTCTCGAAATTTGACTAAAAAGCGACTCAATGAGCTGCCTTTTACTGGAAACCATAGAGTTCCATGCCCGTTCGCCATCGTCAAGAGGGATTTGATTTTTAGAACGTTCTTTGAAGGGAGTATTAAGTTCAACATATTGGAGTTGTAAGTAGTAGCCCCAATCTTCGTCAATATAGGCTTTATCTGCGAAAAGCTCAATATTTTGGGCGTTTTCGAGAAGTATTTTGCCTGCGTTGAGGTCATGTTCCGATGCTTTTGTTACCGAAATTCTCCTCGGAACGGGAACAGTATGCGGACGTTCTTCTGCTAAGATATGGATTTTAACTCCGTAATACCACATATTTTTCAACGAACAATAGCCTTTATCACACAACTCAGGCGCTGTCCTTGCTCCGCCGCTGCGGCTCCCATTCGCAACTACTACCGGCATAGAATCAACTAAGTGAGTTTTTGACGTCTTACGTTTTAAGAGCAGTTCGCTATTGCATAGTTCAGAAAATACCGGAGATAATCTGTTTATTCGCAGACAAAACTGCTTGTATGTCGGCAAATGTTCACAGAATTTACACAAATGTTCCTTTGCGAATTTGTAAATAGATTGTTTCGTGTGAAAGCCCAAAATCATTCCGTAAAGATATATTACTATTGCTTGTATATCTGTGAATTTTGGCTCTGAATTGTTCGATAACCGTTGACAGCATGGCAGTTCTGTGGTACAATAGAACTTGCGGACGCGGCGGTTTAACATAAATAATTTGATTCTTTTCATATTCAAATTATAGCACTAATCGACTGCGTTCGCTTTTGGTATTTTTTTACTGGTTATTTAGGTTACGATTCAAAAGAAATGGAAACAGTTGGAAATTGTCTTAATAAGCTGACTGGCTATTCTTTAAAAGATGACACAACTGTTACAAAAGCAAGAATTGTATATAATCTTGGTAGATTAGTAGAAATAAAGGGTACACCGAACTTTGATGTTGCAGTTAACTTCACTTGTAAACTGGTTTAAGCCTAAATTATAATTTGCACAAGCTAAAAATGAACCAAAAGATAATAGAAACTATTTCCCTAATGATGAGGTTATTCAACATGAAACTAAATAGAACTTTTACCCCTCCAAAAAGACCAGATTGGTTTAGTATAGGATTTATAGATAATGTTCCATTTCATCAAGGTGAATACGACCGCTTATTAGAAATAGACATTGAGGATTACGAAAGGATAAAAGAATGGGTTGATACTAAACTTATGCCTTACATGACGTGCAAATCTTTTAATGAAGATATAAACAGTTATAATTTAAAACGCATTGCCGAAATAGAATTAGGATTTTATGTTTGCAATGGAGATATAAAATATATTTTATTGGAAAATAATGTTCCGTTCAAGGCATACGATTTAAGCCCAAATACTACATATCCTATTTGTATAAACTTCCCAAAATCGCTAAAATCATCTGATAAATTAAATAGAGAGGAAAATATGATTAATTATTTTGAAAACATAAAGAATAGTTCATTGTCTATTTATGATAAAATTGATATTGAAAATGATAATCTTTTTAAGCGCGTCTTCATTTACAGCGTGGCGAGTGCAAAGCTGCCGACCGCTTGAATGATAGGTTCTGCAAGTGTACGAGTTTCTGCGTGTGTCGCCTTTTTCCCGCTTCTCTGAACGAGCCATAAGCGGCTTATTGCAGTCGTTGCAGAATATCTTGCCCGAAAACAAATATGTCTGCGGTTCGCGGGCGTTTTCTACCCACTTTGATAACCTTTCGTTGACAGCCTGCGCTTTTTCCCATAATTCCGTGCTGATGATTGCTTCGTGAGTGTCGGGGATTTTCAGCCATTCATCTTCGCTACGGCGTTTGCTTTTCCCGCTTCTGTACGACCGCGTATATTGAAACGAAGTCGTATGACCTAAATAAATCTCGTTCGTTAATATTCGCGGTATTATATGCAGTTGCCACATCTTGCCGCATTTTTCCGTAGGTTCTTTGTTCTGCCGGAGATAATAATGCAATCTCGGCGACGCTATATTCTCGCCGTTCAAGGCGTTTACGATTTTACCGTAACCCCAGCCGTCTGCCCTCATTTCAAATATACGCTTGACTACTTCGGCGGCGGTTTCGTCCACGATAAGCCTTGTTTTATCTTCGTGACTCCGCATATATCCATACGGAGCAGCCCCCGTTAATTTATGCCCCGCTTTTGCTTTTGCTTGAAAAACCGATTTGATACGGTCGCTTAAATTTTTCAAATAAAAGTCGTTCATTGCGTTCAAGAACGGCATTATATCGTTTTCGCCGTCCTCTGTGTCAACGCCGTCTGCGAGAGCCACGAAACGGCAGCCGAGAGCGGGTAATTCTTCTTCGAGATATTTTCCCGTTTCAAGATAATTACGTCCGAAACGCGA
>Ga0099364_10014232_pt1 | contig 10604 bp, 8 predicted proteins | sample TergutTh196P3_FD_73070 | JGI IMG/M metagenome (GOLD analysis project Ga0099364, IMG submission 73070) | Microcerotermes parvus P3 segment gut microbial communities from Pointe-Noire, Republic of the Congo - Th196 P3 | ecosystem: Host-associated > Arthropoda: Insects > Digestive system > Gut ...
CGAAACGTCCGAAGGATGCCAAAGGGTTTGTGCCGGTGGCGAAACGTTGGGTGGTCGAACGCACGTTTGCATGGATGGGTCGCAACCGCCGCTTGAGCAAAGATGACGAACGTACCATCACCTCCAGCGAGGCAACGGTCAAGCTCGCCAACATCGCGCTGCTCCTGCGACGACTCGCGCCCAATAAAAATCCAAAAAAATTCCATGATCGTGACAACTTACAAAAAGTCTGAGTTTTACGCGATTTTATTTCCAAATAGACTCTAAGAAATATTTTCCACGAAACTGGCACTTCCGCCGACAATTTGGTACACTGATTTTGACATAATGAACGAATTTCGTCCATAACTGAAAACAAACAACGATAATCGATCAAGAGACCATAACCATGACCGACTCTCCAAAAACGCATGACTGCCTTTGCCTGGGTATATTATTTGCCGATGTCGTTTGCCATCCGATTCCGCACCTGCCCGTGCCTGGTGAACTGGTCCCGACGGAACGGGTCGAACTGAGTTTGGGCGGTTGCGCCTCCAATGTGGCGATCAATCTTGCCCGGTTCGATATGTCCATCGGGCTTTGCGGCTGCATCGGCGATGACCCGTTCAGCGATTATATTGAGCAGACCCTGCGCGGCGTACCGGGCGTTGACACTTCGCGGCTGGCACGAATCACCAATAGCGGACCAGGGACCAGCATGATCCTGAACGTGCAGGGGGAAGACCGCCGTTTTGTCAGTACCAACGGCGCAAACGGGTATTTTCAACTGAGCGACGTTCCTGACGAATGGCTCACGCCCGGCACGATCCTCTACATCGGCGGCTTTTTGATGATGCCGAAACTCGAATCGCCGGAAACCATCGAAGTCCTCAAGCGCGCCCGGAAACGCGGCTGCCGCATTATCCTTGATGTTGTGCTGTACGGCGACCGGCCATATTGGGACGCGATCAAGCCGCTGTTGCCCTACACGGACATCTTCGTTCCCAACGATCACGAAGCCGAACGCATCAGTCATCTGTCCGATCCGCTCGATCAGGCGAAGTTTTTCCTTGACGCCGGGACGGAGGCCGCTGTCATTACCTGCGGCGAGAAGGGGACGCTTTACTATTCCGCACGGGAAAAATTCCGCGTCGGCATTTTCCCGACCGGGTTCGTCGGCGGAACAGGCGCCGGTGATGCGTTCAACAGCGGTTTCATTGCCGCGATGCACCGCAAGCTGCCGCCGGTCGAATGCGTGACCTGGGGCAGTGCCCTCGGTGCCAGTTGCGTGCGGCACATCAGTGCCACCCAAAGCGTCTTCTCCCTTGCCGAATTGCAGGACTACCTCGCCGCCCACAACACCTCTTGCGAAGAAATCGCGTGAGAACAATGCCATCCCGGAGTCCGCACTATCGGCAGAGGCAGATTCCCTCCCATGAAAAAAAACCGAGTTTTCCGAATGTAGCATCCCATCAACCAGGAGTAACACATGCAACAAGTATTTCGCCAAATCCTGGCAGGCTTCCTGTTATGGGCAGCAACAGCCGGTCTTGGTTATACCCAACAGGCGAATTCTTCGCTGGCAAATTGTGTTCCGGAGGAGAGCGTTCTGACTTGTCCTCTGCCGTGGAAAAACGAACCCCGAGCAAGATTGTTCACCGATATTTTGTATGAAGGGGACTTTACGCTCGAGACGACCAATTTGCTTTCACGCTACTTTACCGGCGGCACCCCGGCCTTGTTTGAGGATTTCAAAAAGGAATTTCACAAGAGTGAATACACCCATATCCAGGCAAAGCCTGATCTGGACAACCTGTTCGAAGAGTTTAACTGCACGATGCACACCTATTACAAGCCTTTTGAATTCCACCAGAGCAGATTCCTCGACTGGATTCACAAGAACAGGGGAATGACGGATTTCCTTCCGGCCAACGCCCGTAAACGCAATGACTACAAAGGGGATCTTATCAACCCAATCATTCATAGTGAGAGTCAGGCCGAGGCGTTTGATCTGAAAAAAACGTTCGGCAAGCAAATCTCATTCGGTGACGGCAAAGTTTTTTACCTTCAGGACAACAGACTGAATCCTTACCGCTGGTGGGCACCTTACAATGAGTTGTTGCACCACGAGACCTCCGCCATTTTTATGGAAAACAACATTTCACCGGAAAATATTGTGCGTCTTCGCACAATCCTGGAGGATTCTCTTGCCGGAACTGACCGAAGCAAAAAAATTCTACTGAAGTACCGGGCAACTATCCGCGTCGAGGATTACCGCGATGAAATGGGCGAGCAAACGATTTTCGAGATGTATCAGCCCGGCGAATTTGAAAACGGAACCGACTTGCTGACGACCCTGCACCGCGAATGGAACGCCCGGTCGCAAGGCAATACGCCCGTGGCCCGGTGGAGTAAACAGTACATGAATTACCGCCTCGAAAGACCGTTTGTGCAGGTGTCGGTCTGTGCCAATATGTATATGGCCGACGGACGCTACCTGTTACAGGAATTTATGCTTTTCAACAAGGACTACGCTTCGACCACCAGGGGATTTTATTGTCCGGTGAGTAACCCCGTGATGGACGAATTTATCTATGAAGGCGGGTGTAGCGGTTTGGTGGGGTGGAACCGCCTTTCGGTCGATGCGATGCGCATTGACGGTGTGAGTTGCAGTCATGAGTTTCCGGTGATCTTGAGCGGTGGCGAATACATTGATGTTTCCGGTGACGATTCGCCCGTGGTCGAACGTTCGGTGGACGGGGTGATCGACCTGACAAACTATTATGTGATGGCCCGCCGGAATCACTTTTTTCCGGGGGAACAGGGGGCTTATGTTGATAACGGCACAATGCACGGCTTTGGAACCGAAGGGAAGCCGGAGTCGGAGAAAGACTTCAAACCTTCGATTTTCTGGGCCGGTTTTATGTTTGAAATGACCGGCCCTTATAAACTCGAAATCGGGATCGAAGAGCTTGATGTGGTCATTGCAAACGTTGAGAATAACCTTTAAAAAAACAGGAGAAACCATGCAACAACAGCAACAAGTATTTCGCCAAATCCTGGCAGGCTTCCTGTTATGGACGGCCGTAGCCGGTCTCGGGTATCCCCAACCGGCGGAGTCGCAACCCCGGGAGCAAATCCCTGTTCTGGCATGGTATGGCGTTTCGCCCGAAGCAAGTGCGGTGGAGCGGTATATCGAACTGCGTGAATCGGGGATAACGCATAACCTCACTTTTTTTTCAACGGAAGACGAACTGGCCGTTGCCCTGGACGCTGCGGAAAAAGCGGGGATAAAAATGTTCGCTGCCTGTCCTGAATTGCAAAGCGACCCGGAAAAAACGGCGAACCGTTTCAAGGATCATCCCGCCCTTGCCGGCTATCATCTTGCCGATGAACCGGGTCGCGCTTCTTTTCCCATGTTGGGTGAATGGGCACGAAAAATCCAGGCCGTGGACGACAAACACTGTTGTTACGTGAATCTGTTTCCCAATTATGCCCCGCTCTGGGCACTCGGAACAGAATCCTATCGGGAACATGTGCGATTGTCCATTGAAGAAGTTCCCACGCCGTTCGTGTCGTTTGACTATTATCCGGTTGTGGAAGAAGGAGCGGCTCCCGACAAGCGTATTCTCAGAGGAACCTGGTATGAAAATCTTGAAGTTGTCTCGGACGAAAGCCGCAAGGCCGGAAAACCTTTCTGGGCGTTTGCGCTGACAGTTGCACATGGTCCTTATCCCATCCCCACTCCGGCTGAACTCAGACTCCAGGTTTATAGTAACCTTGTTTACGGGGCGCAGGGAATTCAGTATTTCACTTACTGGACGCCCAATCCTGAAACAGCCGGTTATGATTTCCACCATGGCCCCATTGATTTTGAAACCGCAAAAAGAACGGAAGTCTATGATGATATCAAAGAGATGAACAGGGAAATCAAAAACTTGTCCCGTGTATTCTTGAACGCCAAGGTCGTTTCGATTGCCCATACCGGTGGGATGATTCCCCAAGGAACCCAACGGCTGGAAAAACTGCCGGATGGAATCACAACGTTGGAATTCGAAGGGGAAGGTGCGATTGTGTCTGTCCTGGAAAAGGAGGGGAAGAGCTACCTGGTGCTGGTCAACCGTGATTTCAAAAACACGATGAAAGTCACAATCGAAGGCGAACCCGGTTTGTTGCGAGTACTCAAAGACGGAACGATGGTTCCGGCATCCGTTTACATCAGCACCATGACCGTTGCACCGGGCGATATTCTCATCTATTGCCGGGAGAACCAATAAACGAATGGCAATCTTGAAATGATCACCAATATAACCCTATGGAGAAACCATGCAACAAAAACAACACAGGCTTTGCCAGATCATCATTTCCCTCTTCTCAGCATTTCTGGTCGGCACCGGTTATGCCCAACCGGCGGATTCGTCCCCCGCGACCAATCGTGAGTACTATTCATCCCAGGTCGGTTTGTGGTACACCGTTTGGTGGGACTCGCTGGAGCGCGACCCGGTTTTCTTCAAACACCACTGGGGCACGAATACCCGTGTCAAACCGATCAAGCACGGGTATTACGCAACCGACGATCCGGAAAAGCTGGGAGACGATTTCCGGTTTTTTCATCGCATCGGGATCGATTATCTGATTCTGGACGACACGAATGCACATTACAATGACGGCGGCAACATCGCCAGGCATATTGACGCGTGTTTTGCCATGGCCAAAGAACTGGGAAATAACGCGCCGAAACTCTGCTTTGCGGGCGGACGTCCCCTGATCAACGGCGATGTTGACGGAATGCAGGCCGAACTCGATATTTTCGCCGGTTACGCGGAAAAATATCCCGACAACACGTATTTTTGGAAAGGCAAACCGCTGTTTGTCAATTTCAATATTGCGAAGAATTACAGTTATCAGGACAAGCAAAACCGCTTCACAATGCGTCCGGCGACAGGACATCTCCTGGAGGGGTTTCACGCGTACAAAGAACACAACCTCGACAAAACCGGTATGTACGGCTGGGTGTTCGACATGCAATACGAAACGTCGGAGGTGCATGGCATCACACCGGGCTTTTCGAGGAGTCATAACAATCTGGGGACCATTCTGGAACCCATCGAACGCGAAAACGGCGAACGATACCGCCGTGAGTGGCTCAACGCCGTCAAACGCAAGCCGGAGATGATTGTCATTTCCAGTTGGAACGACCACGCCGAGGAAACCGGCATTGAAGCGGTCGAGTTGCTGGAACCGATTCCCGGACGCGGTGAAGAAGACCCGTTCTTTTATGAAAAGATCACGGAAGGGTATTTGGCACTGAAGACAGGCTACCTTGAGAATTGGTATTATCGCAGTGAAAGCGATCCACAGGTTTTCCAATACCACGATGGCCGGCTCAACAAGGTATCACGCCTTAACGGCAAGGAAATTGTCATCGTGACACCCGACGATTATTTCGACTGGGCCGGTGTGCCGAGAGATTGACATGTGCCGGGAGATTGATATATTTGGCTTTCACCAATTCTCAAGAACAAAAATCGAAATCGAAGCCGTAAGCACTGACACACGTTGAATACACAAAGATTATTGCACAGGAACAAAATGACAAGAGTGGCAGTTTTAGGAGCGAAGGGTTACACCGCGCTGGAGGTGATCAAGATTTTGCTTCGGCATCCTGGAGTTGAAATTTGTGCAACGGTCGATCTTGAGGAAAGCAATCGGATCGACGCAGTCCATCCTTCGCTTTGCGGACGTTTCTCTCTTCCGATTGAAAATCTTACTCCGCAAGAGGTTGCGGAACGTGCCGAATGCGTTTTCAGTTGCCTTCCCCATGCCGCCAGTGCGACCGTGATCCCTAAAATACTCGCAGGCGGAGCCAAAGTTGTTGATTTCAGTGCTGATTATCGTCTGAATTCACCGGAAGTCTTCAAAAAATGGTACGAAATTGACCATCCTGACGCAACCCGGCTTGGCAACGTGCCTTACGGAATGCCTGAACTGTTCCGCGAGCAGATCATTCCCGCGCCGCTGGTGGCCAACCCCGGTTGCTATCCCACGACGGCCATTTTGCCGCTCACGCCGTTGCTCCGGGCAAAGCTGATCGAGCCGGATGACATCATCCTGGACGCGAAAAGCGGCATTTCGGGTGCCGGTCGCAAACTGAATTTCAACACGCATTACCCGGAATGTAACGAGAGCATTTCGGCCTACAGTGTCGGAAAACACAGGCACTTGCCGGAGATCAACCAATACCTTTCGCTGGCCGCCGGGGTGTCGATGGAGGTCATTTTTACGCCGCACCTGACGCCGATGGATCGCGGCATTCTTACTACGGCTTACGTGAGGCCGACGCAGTCGATTTCGCAGGCCGAACTGCTCGACGCGCTCCGCGATTTTTACCAAAACGAGCCGTTCGTGCAGATCGTCGAACATTTGCCCGCGACCAAAGACGTCGCCATGACCAATTGTTGCCACATCACCGCACGGGTTGTCGGTGGACGCGTGATGACCATCGCCGTCATCGACAACTTGATCAAAGGCGCATCCGGCAGCGCAGTGCAAAATTTCAACCTCATGTTCGGCTATGACGAAACGCTGGCCTTGCTGTGATGACGCTCCCGGAACCGTGGCTTTCGCCGGAAAGTTGTCAGCCAAAGCCGCGTCGTATCCTGCGGGAATTCCCAACAGCAACCGGGAACGTCAGTGACCGGTTGGAATTTTTTCCGCCGTGAAAACCTGCGGCCGAAAAAAACTGACCTACCTTACCTGTCCGACGGCACCGGCCAGGGTGGCTTTGGCCTCGACGACGTCGCCAAGGGCTTCCTGCAACTGCGAGATGTAATCGTTTGGAAGCGGGTCGTTCCGTTGCGTTTCGGCAGCGATTTTCCTGAAGCGGTTCCACATCCCAACCCGGCTGTCGGCATACACATTGAATTTGCATATCCCGTTTTCGACGGCGGCACGGATTTGCTCGTCCGGCGTACCGGAACCCCCGTGCAAAACCAGCGGAACCTGACTGACCGCGTCCAATTTCTTCAGCAGGGGGATGTCCAGTTGGGGCAGTTGCTCATAGACGCCGTGCGCGGTTCCTATGGAAACGGCCAGTGAATCGACGCCGGTTTGCCCGACAAATGCCGTCACTTCGTCGGGCTGGGTGAGAACATTGGCGACACTGTCTTTTCCCGACAGTCCGAAACCGCCAACCAAACCGAGTTCCGCTTCCACCGACGCACCGTAGGGCTTTGCGAGTTCCACGACCTTGCAGGTCATCTCGACGTTTTGGTCGAAGGGGAGGTTCGATCCGTCGTACATGACCGACGTGAACCCGTGATCGAGCGCCTCCCGAATGACACCAAGCTCCGTTGCGTGGTCGAGGTGCAGGACGATCGGGATTGTGTAACGTTCGGCAACCGCCCGGACGATGGCAGGGTAGTACCAAAACGTCTTGTCCCCGACTTCGGCGGCATAGAGCATCAGGAACACGGGTGCGCGGCAACGTTCCACGCGGTCGAGAATCCCGCGAATCATAATGTCGGGAACACAATTAAAACCCGGAACGGCATAGTGCTTTTCCCGGGCGTCTTTCAAAACGTCTTTCGCAGTGGTGAGCATGAATATGTGTGCTATATGGATTGTGTATCACTGTCCATCGGGTGGAACAAGAAACAAGAAAAACGACAAATCCACCATAATATAAGCGTGTTGCAGATTTTCACAAGCCACGTCAGGATTTTTTATTATTATGAACTGCCGTCCGATTCAACGGAGCGGAGCAGAATTTCGCGTTCGGCTTCCTTGATGTCGTGGCGGACCATCATTTCGACGAGTTGCTCCAGCGTGCATTGGGGCGACCAGCCGAGTGTTTCGCGGGCTTTGGTTGAGTCGCCGAGCAAAAACGTGACTTCGGCAGGCCGGTAATAATTCGGATTGACGTCAACGAGCAGTTTGCCCGTCTTGCGGCAGTGTCCCTGTTCACCGCGTCCCTGACCTGACCAGTCGATGACGATGCCTAATTGCGCGAAGGCCATCTCGACAAAGGAACGCACGGCCGTCGGCTTGCCGGTGGCGAGGACATAATCGTCCGGTGTTGGGTGTTGCAACATGCGCCACATCCCCTCAACGTAATCGCCCGCAAAACCCCAGTCCCGTTGTGCGTCGAGGTTGCCCAGCGAGAGTTTTTCTTGCAGACCAAGTTTGATTCGCGTCGCCGCGCGGGTGATCTTTCGTGTCACGAAGGTTTCACCGCGCAAAGGGCTTTCGTGATTGAACAGGATGCCGTTGCACGCGAACATGCCGTAGGATTCGCGGTAATTGACCGTGATCCAATAGGCGTACAGCTTGGCCACCGCATAGGGGCTTCGCGGATAAAATGGCGTCGTTTCCCGCTGCGGAATTTCCTGCACTTTGCCGAACAGTTCCGACGTGGATGCCTGATAGAACCGCGTTTTTTCGGCCAGACCGAGTTGTCGGATGGTTTCGAGCAACCGGAGCGTACCAAGCGCGTTGATGTCGGATGTCGATTCGGGCGTTTCAAACGACACCCCGACATGCGACTGCGCAGCCAGGTTGTAAACCTCGTCCGGCCGGATTTCGCCGACCAGGTGTAGCAGACTGCCCGTGTCGGTCATGTCACAATCGTGCAGGTGAAACGGCGGCGCGACCGTCTGGTGGCGCCGGTACAATGCGTCAATCCGCTGCGTGTTGAACTGCGAACTGCGGCGTTTCAGCCCATGCACGGCGTAACCCTTTTCCAGCAGCAACGCCGCAAGGTACGCCCCGTCCTGGCCCGTGATTCCCGTAATGAGTGCCGTTTTGGTCATGTTTGGTCTGGTTCGTAGTGATTAATGGTCAGTGGTCATGGTTAACCACGCTTTGACCGTCCATTTTTTGCACGGTCCCTTCCGGCACGAGGATGGTCAACCGCTTTTCGAGCATTTCGACTTCGACGGGCAGGTTTCCACCGGGGTCGCCGTCGAGTTGATACGGCACATCGCGATTGGCGGTCAGGCGGTATTTCGTTCCCTGGCCGAGCCGCGTGTCGGAAAGGCGACGGTGCATACTCCCGCACTGCCCGAAGGCCGCGTACTTGAAACCGTGCCAGAAGGACTTGCCATCGAAAACGCAGTGGTCGAACTTGCCGTCGGTGCCGACCGCTCTGGGAACGAGCGGCAAGCCCCAGCCATAGCACGGCAGGTTGAACACGAACACCCAGCGGCCATGTTCGAGCGTGTAAGGCGACACGAGCCCGGCGGCCTCGGCCCCGCGATTCTGGCCGTAAGCGGTTTCGTCGCCGCCTTCGAGGACTTCGACACGGATTTCCGGGAAATCGTAACTGCTGATTGTCCGCATGATCGGCTTGATGTAGCTCAGGTAGCTGATGTGCGCCCCTTTCTTCGACCCGGATTGATACCGCTCTTCGCGGTGGTCATGCACCCGGCGCACGACATCCGCATCAAGCCCACAGCCGAGCATGACAAGGAATAACCGTTCCGGGTCAGGCTTCCGGCTTGTGTTATCCCATTCTTCCCCGGACTCTGAAGTTTGAAGTCCGAAGTCTGAAGTCTGAAGCCTTATTGGCGTCACCCGTCCGGCGTCGAGCTGTAGCAGGTGACCGGCGGCGATTTGATCGGCAAGTCGTTGCGGTGTGCGGCCGAGTTTGAGGTACTTTGCGATCAGGTTGGCCGTTCCCGACGCAAGCAACGTCACGGGTAGCCCGGGACTCGTCCGGTTGACCAGTTCCGCTGCCGTCCCATCCCCGCCGACACCGACCAACACACGTAACTGACCGTCCCGATGATACTGCTCCGCCTTTTCCGTGACTTCGGCCAAATCGGTCGCGAGTTCAGCCTCGAAACGCATTCCCAGCAGCCGGTCGCGCAATTCTTCCGCCCGTAGCATGGGCGACGTCCGTCCCGCCTTCGGGTTGACCGAAATGATCACTTTTTTCGCGTCAGGGTTTGATTTCATATATATGAAAGTACAATTTTCAATGTGTTCAAATATCAAATTTCAACGAAAATACTTTCTGATTGACATCTTATGCCAATTTAACACTCATGTCGAGAGTCTAAATGTGGTAAATTTTTGAAACAGAAGCTCATTCTATTGAGAATCTCTTGACAAATTGTTATGAAACAATTATATTTATATTATTGGTACTTTGGGTAAGGGTTTGCGCGTAAATAACGTCCCATATTGATAATCGAAAACGTCTTTCTTCGCAGAAGGAAAGAAATCGAAATTGGGAAGTTATTTACGCGCAGGTACTAAGGACTTGTCCAGAAATAATATTTACAATCGTGCAGTAATCATTAGATAATGGTACTGGCATTGACGGTAAAATCATACCAGAATTTCGAGCGTTTGTGAAGGTTAATTTGGTACGACTCCATAGCATACTTTACGTGCGTTTGTAAATGTTATTTTTGGACGGCTCCTAAGTATCAATAGCGTTTTCCAAAAATGGATTGTTTGGAACTGGCATTTGCTTGTTCCCTAATGGGACAATCCAAGAAAAAAAGCTTTGTTTTTGAGTTGACAATCTTACGTGAAAGGTTTTTCTTATGAAGAAAGTACAATTGTTAAAATGGGGGGGGGGGGGCTGTTTGCGAGGCTTCACCCTGGTGTAACTTTTT
>Ga0099364_10014233_pt1 | contig 10603 bp, 13 predicted proteins | sample TergutTh196P3_FD_73070 | JGI IMG/M metagenome (GOLD analysis project Ga0099364, IMG submission 73070) | Microcerotermes parvus P3 segment gut microbial communities from Pointe-Noire, Republic of the Congo - Th196 P3 | ecosystem: Host-associated > Arthropoda: Insects > Digestive system > Gut ...
CTATGATGCGTTTGTCAGTTGTTAGTATGACATCATCGCTCCATAACATTATTGCCTGTATGGTCGCACTTTCGGGCATAGTTTCTATATCTAACCTTCCCCAGTCAAAATCAGGTTGAAAATCAACGGTCATGATGAAAGTCGCAGAAAGTTCCTCTACCCAAACATGTGTTCCAATAACATCACTAACAGAGGAAATGTTATACATGGACTTCATCTCGCCATAAGTAGAACCAACGCCAATGCCCTTTTCTGTTTTTATCTGCGAGCTATAAATCCATATCCTGTAAACATAAGGCGGATAGTCGGGATAGAGCAGTTCTACGGCAAACATATCTTCATTGTTCTCATAGACATGGTAAGCGTCATAAGGACTGCCTTCAAAATAAATTGCTCCTTTTTGGACATTGTACTGTTGGTCAAAAATGGAGATAAAGTCATCTATTGGCTGCCCGACATACACGCCTTCACTGTCTGCATTTTTACCGCTATTACAACTAAGCATCGCTATTATCGATGCTACAAGTAAAAATAAACCTAATCTTTTCATAAATTATAAACCTCCCCATTCTATTTCAGCTTCAATATTTTCACCATTTACTATATAACTTTGTTCCTCTAAATATTCTACATAATACTCTAAAGAAACCTCCGAATTATTTACATAATATCTCCATTTGGCTAAATTTGAACTCGCAATTTCCCCCCCCTCCCCCCCCCACTCATACTTCATGGGGGGGGCAAAATAAGGTTCTGCATGAGCTATTTTTGACACATTGTAACCATCTTCGGTGATTTTATAGATTGAATAATCACCAGCGGTTGCCTCTATCAATCCATTGCTTAAGATAACACTTGAGCCATGCCTACTATATGGAGGTTCAAAGAGTAATATCGGTAAGCTGTCTTGTATTGTGTAAATATAAGAAAAAAACACATTATATTCATTGTAAGCTATTTTTACTAAAAGCTCTGGGACTCCATTTTTGTCAATGTCATAGATTGCAAAATAAACTATTACATCATCGTATTCTGTTTTTAAATCATCTAATACAGGTTGATAAATCACTGCATAATCAATGCTATCTGAATTGTCTTCTATAGCATTTTGCCGATTGGAAATCTGCTCTACAGCCCAGTGATTTATTTCTGCTTTTCTGCTAGCACCATAGCCCAAAGTCGTTATAATCAGGGTGGTAAGTAATAATAAAAGTAATTTTTTCATATTACATATTTCCACAATTACCTTTGATATCAATCACAGTCAGATACCACTTATCATTGATAAATGATATTACAAAATCAAGATATGCAGTTTTGTCTATTGAACATAAGGCTATTACATGATAATTTTGGCTATGATTATCAAACATCTCCATTCTTTTTATCTCTTCAGGTGACCATTCATAGTTACCCATAAATCCAACTATAGACATCGCTATATCTGTGATATTTATGTCGTATTGGGCTTGGTAATAAATTCCAGCAGGTTTATCCCACATCTCAATATCACAGTCAAACTGAGGTAAAGATTCAAAGCGGACTGTGTAATCATCAAGCTCAACAGCTAGGGATGGTAACCCGTAATAACCAGGTGGTGACCAGTCAAAAGATATTTTATCTACTAATACAACATTCCAAATTGGACCAGGCATAGTCAAAAAGATTATCCCTAAATCTGGATGAATTAACTTGTTTATTGCTGCTTCATCTTTATTTTTCAATGCGTTGATGATTGTGATGATTGCATCATTAATACTTTCATTGTTGAATTCTCTCTCTGTAGTGTCAATCTCCGATTGGCTTTCCAAATAAAGAACACCCAAATCTGTTCCCTCAAAACCTCCCACCGTCCAGCCTTTGTTTTCGGCTATAGTGGGGTCGCAGTCGGCAGAGCCGGGATTGTCTTCAATATTTATGCCTTTTTGTATTTCATCTCCATATTCCCAAAATACGGTATTGTTATGAAGCGTTTCAAATAAAGCATTCAATGCAGTGGCTGTCAATAGATTACCGAAACATTTCAATTCATTCAGTGCAGTGTTTCGGCTCACATCCAACGCTGTTAGTAAAATGTCGCCGCAATTTAAAATTTTCAGCGCAGTGTTTCGGCTCACATCTAATTCAGTTATTTGATTATCACCGCAAAACAACACTTCCAATGCGATATTCATGCTTACATCCAATGCAGTTAAACCATTACTGTTGCACCATAATTCTTTCAAAGCAATATTACGACTGACATCCAGTGCAGTCAAACCATTGTAGCTGCACCATAATTCTTTCAGAGCAGTATTACGGCTAACATCCAGGGCAGTCAAACCATTTAAGCCGCAATTCAAGCCAGTAATGTTTTCTCCACTTATTGTTATAGTTCGAGGAGTTGTGTCAGAAAATGTCCTCGATAAATTCCTGGGTTCATCTTCTATAAGGTCACATATATCTGGTGACCTGCCGTCTCCCCAATCAATTGTGGTGATTCCTGTGCCATGCAAAACAATACGCACCTCGCGAGCACTGGTGGTCATGGTCATTACGCCATCGACCTCTTCGCCACTACCGCCACCACAACCCAAAGCCATAATTAAAACGGCAGAAAGTATAAATAAACCTAATCTTTTCATTAATCTTCTCCAAAACCAATTTGATATTGGCACTACGATAATTACTCCACTTCAAATCCCATTTCTCTTATGATAATCTCGGCAGTTTTTACAGCTACTTCACCTGTAAACCTGACACATTGTTCCATGTGCAATGGTGAGCCGAGTGTCATATCTTTTGTGAGGATTTTACAGCATAACACTTTGTTTTTTTGTTGAAAATAGTCATGCAATTCTTTGGACAAATCCATAGCTTTTTGCACCTTGACATCCTTTGGTGAAACCCTACCAAAAAAGTATCCCAAAACAATCACACCGCCTGCTACAGCTCCACAAGTGCATAAAGAACCTCCAATGCCTACTGGAAATCCAGAACCCATAGCAATAGCCTCCTCTGGCATATCAGGTGCAAAATGCTTTCTGATAGTATAAATTATAGCTTCTGAACAGTAAAAATCACCGTTTCGGTATAATTCTTCTGCTTCTTTTTTAATGTCATGTAAATTTATTTTTTTCATAAATTACTCCTTTTTAAATAGCTAATCTACCATAATTTAAATGTTTTATATCTTCTATATTTTTTATGAGTTATGACATTCTTTATCAAAACTTTGATTTTTTGAAAGTTTTGATAAAGATGCTTATCTTCCTTTTACTGTGCTGTTTATCAGAATTTTCTACAATGCAAATAAATAAAAGTTAGCATAGTTTATTTTCAATCCTGCTTTACCCAATCACCATCAATCAAGAGATAAGTTCCTTTATCTTCACCTTGATATTCTGGGTCAGAGCCAATCATTAGCTTTGTCAGGTTTGTGCTTTCAAAAGCGTCTATTCCTGTATGTGCTATATCACCTCCAAAAGATATGGAGGTTAGAGATTGACAATCAGCAAAAGCCAAACTACCTATTACATTCAGACTTCTGGGTAGGTGCGCTGAAACAATGTGAGAATTATCTTTAAAAGCACTAAAAGCGATTGTAACAACTCCATCTGGAGCTGTATAGATTTCATCACGCTTGCCACTTGGATATTGCATCAAGAGTAGGCTTGTATTTTCTCGATAAAACAACACTCCGTCAATCGAAACATAATTTGCATTGTGAGACGATACTTCGATAGAGGTCAGATTTAGACAGCTATTAAATGCACCGCTTCCTTCAGTATAGCCGCCTGATGCAATCATTTCCACGCTACTCGGAATACTTACCTTTGTAAGTCCAGAGTTTGCAAAAGCTCCACCGTAAATATATAATACACCCTCTGGTATATTAATTGATTCTAATGCTTTGCATCCGCTAAAGGCATTCCAGCCAATCTCTATAACACTGCTCGGTATGATTACAGAATTTAGTGCAGTAAAATCAGTAAAAGCATGCTGTCCTATCGTGGTTACACCATTTTCGATGATTATTTTGGTGATGATTTCATTTTGGTTGTGCCAAGGGTAAAAAACTATTTCATCATGTCCATTATCTTCTATTATCCGACCTTGCATTTCTTCCATTGCACCATTACCTCTGATTGTCAGCACACCATCAGTCAGTGTTGCCCTGACAGTATTTTCACCTTCATGACTTTCTATTCTTTCATTACTAAAGCCAAAAGCTACTATCATAAAGGTGGCAAGTAACAATAAACCTATCTTTTTCATATATACTCCTTAATGAAAATAGCGTAGCAACGGCGTCTCGCCGTTGCTACAATCTATTTTCGTGTCATCAGACTATTAAACCATTTTTCATCAGTCATCAATAAAAATAAATTGTCATTCCTTGCACACAACGAAGTTGTGTGACTCTTTATAGAAAAGGATGCCTCCCCAGATCCCCCCTCCCCTCACACACCGGTCGCGGTGTGTGAGGGGAGGGACTGGGTGTATCGTCTTTTCTATAAAGAGTCACATATCTTCGATATGTGTAAGGTAAATTAATTTATCTATTTTCGTGTTATTCTACCTCTCAATCCTCTGGAATTCCATCGTATTCTTTATCTACTGTCCATTTTTTTGATTCTGCGATACTTATATCACAATCATCTGTTCCAGGATTGTCGGCAATATATATATCCCCTACAGCTTCAGGTAGCGAGGCAAACAAGGCATTCAGAGCTTCAGTAGAAAATTCATTTGCCTGGACAAAGATATCATTCACTTTGGGGTTATTGCTGAAATCTAATGAGGTCAGCTTGTTCATTGTGCAAATCAACCTTTTCAGAGCAGGGTTTTTGCTCAAATCAAGAGTTGATAGTTGATTCTGTGCACAAAACAGCTCATTTAACATAGTATTTGCACTTATATCCAAAGCAGTAAGATGATTATTTTCGCAACGCAACTCTGATAATGCTAAATTTTTACTCACATCAAGAGTAGCTATTTGATTTCCTCTACAATCCAATACTTCCAATTGAGTGTTTTGAGTCAAATCAAGTGTGGTCAATTCATTTACACTGCAATCCAACCTTTTTAGTAGAACATAAGCAGTAACATCAAGCTCATTCAAGTCTTGTTCATAAAAATCAAGCTTTGTAGCTGCAAATTGTGGGTCTACAGTGGTTTGCTCTGTGGTATCTAAATTGAGTTTTTCATCAATTTTCTTTTCAACTTTACCAATCTTTTCATCGACTTTAGTTTCGAGTTTCGATATGGACTTTTCAACCTTTTGTTTGACTTGATTGGTCTTTTGTTGAACTTTCTTTTCGACCTTTTTTTTGGTCTGGTCTACTTTCTTTTTGGCTTTGTCGCCAACGGATTTGCCAGCTTTCTTTGCTTTTTGCTGTAATAGTTGTTTGAGCTTTTTTAGTAAGTTATCAAACATAATATACTCCTCTATTTCTTTTATACTTATGAGATGGTTATCTCTTTTTTTTTTCATCAATCCTTAATCTATGATACTACAATGTAGCTTCATATATAGTTTTTGACCAATCATGTATTGGATTATACTCTTTTGTCAAAACTCCCTCTGATGCTCTAAACAACAATTTCGGAAATTCATTTTCAATCGAATTGTCATAAACATACAATCTATCTACCAAGGGAACAAGTATTTCGCAATTTGTTATTGCTTTGTAGTAACGGTTTATTATTTTAGTTATTGGCACATCGTGTCCACCTGTCATGACACGGTGGGCTATTCTGGCTGCGTTAATACGGGGGTTGTCTGTACAAATAAAAAAAAGTCTTGTAAAGTAACCTTTATCTTTAGCTTTTTGTATGTAATGTATCTTATCAGGAGCAGATAATACAGTCTCGAATATCAAATTATGTCCATCTGATAATATTTTTTCACGCTTTTCTGTTGCATATCTTGCAGCTTTCATCATAGCCTCTATAGAGTTCCAATCCCCAAACATATCACGAGCTATATTATCTGGATTGATATATTCACAACCTTCGACCCATTCATGTTTTAATATTCTGTGAGTTACTGAAGTTTTACCAGAGCCATTTGGACCTGCTATGATAATAAGTCTTGGTTTTTCATTAGTGTTTATCATTATTTACCCTTATTTCAGAGCGAGCCTTTTCTGATTCTTTTTTTATGTTTTCGAGGATAATTTGTGCTATTTTTTCGTTACTTTCGCGGACATCATCTGCTACTTCTTTCATTAGGCAAAGAAGCTGCTCGTCAGTAGGTTCACTGTCCCATAAAAAACTATAAGTCATGTCAATATTTTCTTTCATATTTTGTTTTTCTCCAAACTCATTCTGGCAATTCATTGAATTGTGTCACTATGATATATGTCCTATAGTCATCTTCGACAATACCAATGATTTCGTATAGTTTGTGTTCACCATTGACATCAAATCCTATCCTATAGCCGACATGCAACTCTGCATCTGCAGTAAATCCTATCAAAACACCTTGTAAAAATGGTTGATGATGACCTACATTTTCTGTAAGGAAATCATAAAGTCTTTCCTCATCAATCACTCCATTTTCGCTGAACTCACCAATATGTTGTTCGTAAAATTCAGGAAAACTTTCAAAGCCCTCATGAAATTGAGTAATCTCAATATGTAAAGCTCTAAAAGTCAGCTCACTAAACTCAATAATTTCAATGTTGGCATCATCAAGCAATGAATCCACACCCTCATTCGTTCTAAATGACACTACAATTTCAGTTTCAATAGCTTCTGATTCAGATATGTTTTTGTTTTGTGAGCATCCAGAAACTATCATCAGTAGAGCGAGTATTATAAAAATAATACTCATCATTTTTTTGACTCTTTTTTGGTTTGGCATCCTAATCCTCCAGTATGGAACAGATTTATCTGTTCCGATTTTTTTACTTTTATACAAATTTACTAGTAGGGAACGCATTTATCCGTTCCGAAAACTTATCATCCCCCCCCTTCCCCCTCCACTCATACTTCATGGGGGGCAATAATCGGAACGGATAAATGCGTTCCCTACTGGTAAAATTTTCATATATCAATGATTTATCATACATAAATCACCTCCCTTTCCACTCTCGCTTTTAATCTTGGACGCATATACTTAGTTTTACGAAGCACATCAACTTTAACAGCCATCATCTCTTCCAATCTATATCTAATGTCCATACTGGTTAATATACTCATCTCTAAAGCCTCCACCAATACATCCACATCGCTTTCTTCGTCATGCTCATCACGAGCTACAGACCCAAACAATCCGATACTTATGATACCATATTTTGCGCCATATTCTTCTTTAAATCTACGCAATATGTCGAGATAATCTTCTTTTGATTTCATGATTATTAACCTTCCAGAAAATAGTTTAAATATGAGTTTTTTTAATGGATTATAGTAATTAAATCCATTTAATCATCTGGTATTTTCTTATCTCTTTATCGTGTGTGATGATAGTTAAATCTTCTGAAATAGCAGTTGCTATTATCATTCTGTCAAAAGGCTCTTTGTGAATCAAAGGTAAATATCTATATTTCAAAAGGTGTTTTTCTTCAATATCCAATAGTATCAAAGGGCTTTTATAGATAAAATCAATAAAATCCTCTATTTTAATCTTTGGTTTGAATTTCCCTATGTTCAGTTTAATTGTGATTTCCCATAAGGATGCCATACTGATATAGATTTCATTTTGTTGGTTTTGTATGATTTCTAAGAGTTTTTTTGATATTCTCTTATAAACTTTATTTAAATACCATATCAAAATGTGAGTATCCATTAAATATCTCATTCCATATATTCCTTTAACTCATCCAAAGGTTCATCAAAATCATCTGATGTCCACAACTGACCTTCAAAAACTCCCCATAAATCAGCCATTGTTAAACCTGGTGTCTTTTCTTTTCTATTCTTTACTTTTTTCTTTGGTTCATATCCCTCTTCTACTATTTTATATAAACAATCGTTTAAAACACTATTGACATCAATACCATAGTTATTTAACACAGCTTGAGCCTCTGAAATTAGCTCCTTATCGATATTTACGCTGATTTGTTGTTCCATACTCCAAACTCCTTAGCTCTGCTCCCTCACCCTCACCCCATCCCTCACCAGTGAAAGCCCTTGAATTATCAACATATCCCCTGTTTCCAGCCCCTCGATTATTTCAAAGTTTAATTCTGATTGATTTCCTATTGTAACATCTTTTCTGACGGCTAAATCATTTTCTACTACATAGACATAGTCTTGACCTTCTGTGTCTTTTAAAACTACGCTACGAGGAACAGAAATTGCATTTTCATTTCGATAAATGATTATGCTTGCTATACCTGTAACGCCTCCTCTGACAGCAAAATCGGCATTTTCTATTTCTACATCGACTGCAAAAGCATTCTGACGCGGGTTCAGGGTCATACCGATGCTGGTAACTCTTCCTTGTTTTTCTATGCCATCTCTTTTAAAAATGACTCTTGCATTTTGAGAAACAGAGTTTATATCATTTGCTGAAACCCAAATTCTACCATGTAGTCGATTTAGCTGTGATACAGTAAAGAGATAGTCCCCCGGACTTACTCTCTGCATCACACGGACATCGATATCGGTAATCATTCCTGCAAAAGGAGCTCGGACATCGACAGCCTGCTGGACAGCGAGCCAGTTTGCCTCTGCTACACGAAACTGAGTTTCATACTCGTTTAGTTCATGCTGTGATATAGCTATTGTGCCTTGTAGGGCTTGCATTCTTTCCCAAGTAAGCTCTGCGAGTTTATATGCAGCTTCTGCTTGAAAATAATTTACCTGAGCATTTTCTCTCGGAAATTGGATTATAATCTCATCTTGAGAGACCATCTGCCCTATACGAGCATTTATAGCTTCGATGCGATCTGAAAGACCTGCATAAACTCTTGTTTCTCTGAGACCATTTACTGTGGTTTGGTATTCCAATTCCACTACAAAATCTGAAAGCACTATTTCCTGCACCCTCACAGGTACACCGCGTTCTCTGTGTATCTCTTCCATATTTGCAGGTCGCTCATTGGCTCCTCTACCGCAGCCTACTATTAGCAATAAAACAATGAGTAGGCATATTATTAAAACAACTCCTCTGACTAATAGCCTACTATCTCTTTTCAATTCATTTTGTTTATGAGAACTCCTCATCTCAATCTTTTTTCTCATCAATTTCTCCATTTATGTTTTTTCTAGCTTGGATTGTCTTTTAAAGACACTTAAACCTTTGATACTATATAAGACAATCAAAAGCTTAAAAACTTGTAGTTTTTTTCTTTTTTTACTACGGATTCATTTCTCATTGGGATTTTTTCCTTATGATAAAAATACAATCACTGTAAACATTGAAAATTTCTTCACCTTTATACTTATATTTAAATCTTATCGGGTTATTTAATAGTTTTTCTTTATCAAAACTGTCAAGATATGAGAAAATTTCATTTCTCAACAGATTAATATCCCTTTTGAGTTTCCATGAGTTTTCAAAATCATTTGTGTCAACTAAGATTAAGAACAGTCTATTTGAAGCATTAAACCTGCTTTCACCTTGCTCTTCATATAAATTTTGAATTAGCATACTAGGTTTTTCTTTACATTGGTTCAAGAGTTCATGCTTAAAACTATCAATTTGATTAATTCTTTCATAGCAAGCTGCTTTATTTAAATGTATACCTTTTTCTCTTACTTCATAAATAATATTTTTTTCATCGTAATCGATTTGGAAATCCTTCGCTATTTTTTTATATTCATTAGTCTCGCTTAACAATCCATGCTTTTTTCTTTCTTTATCTACAAAATTAGCTGGTAAATATGTGGTTTTCAAATCAAAAGGTATATCATTGATAAAAAAATCAATTTGTTTAATTTCACCAATTGCTGGTATTACATTTTTATGCTGTTTAAAAATATTCTCAGCTAAAATGGTTGTCCAATGATTATACCAACTACACTGAACATATCCATGTACTGCTTGATTAATCTCATTTTTCAATTTTTTGGATATTTCTTCATATGTATCATACTTTTTAATAAATTTATCTATTATAAATCTATCAAGGGCATTTTTATAATCACCACCCCAATCAAAATATTTTATCTTATATAATTCAGATACTAGATAATTTTCTTGTTGTGGTGTTAATAGTTTTAAATTTGACTTAATAAAATTATCAATAATACTATGGTCTTCTAATTTGTAAAATAACTCCTCAAAAATATCTGATACTTTTGTTGATTTTATGATTATATTATACGATTTACAAAAGTTCTTTAATAGTTCTTTTCTTGAGATTGCTCTTAATTTAAGCCATTTAGTAGATTCTTCATATGTTAATAATTCAAAAATTTTATTATTATCAAATAAATACTTCATTTTCTCAAACATATTCACTCCTTATAAGGTATTCTGTGCTATTTTTTACACTACCTTTGCCACCTCTCGAATTCGTGTATACATTTTCATAAATCTCAACATTTTTTCGGAAACTTTTTATGATTTTAACAAATTCCTCGATGGTAGGATATGAGCGGCAATTATAACTAAATAGGACATAAGGTATATGTTTTGCTGAGTCAAGTAGCTGTTTCAAAGAAT
>Ga0099364_10014234_pt1 | contig 10603 bp, 7 predicted proteins | sample TergutTh196P3_FD_73070 | JGI IMG/M metagenome (GOLD analysis project Ga0099364, IMG submission 73070) | Microcerotermes parvus P3 segment gut microbial communities from Pointe-Noire, Republic of the Congo - Th196 P3 | ecosystem: Host-associated > Arthropoda: Insects > Digestive system > Gut ...
GTCCTCGACTTGCTTTGCGATTTTTATGCCTTCCTCGATACCATAGCCCCCATCGTAGCATTCGCTGCCGCTAATGCGCATTTCAATCGGAAACTTTGGGCCGACCGCCCTTCGTATTGCTTTTAGTATTTCCACAGGGAAGCGGGCGCGGTTTTCGATATCCGGGCCGCCCCATTTATCTTTTCTTGTGTTCAACGATGGCGACAAGAACTGCGAAATGAGCCAGCCGTGCCCGCCGTGGAGCGTCACCATGCCGAAACCGTATGATTTGGCGATCGCGGCGCATTTGGCAAATTGCTCTATCGTGTACAGGATTACTTCATCTGGCATTTCATAAAATGTGAACCCGTTGTCAACGCCGTCGACCGGGCCATATGACATGCCCTGCAAGTCCTTATGTTGGTTAGCTCGGTTGCCGGGATGATTCAGCTCTGCCGAACAGACTGCGCCATGCCTGCGGACTGCGTCTACCGCCTTGCAGAACGAATTGCGCGAATATGGATCGTCAAGGCACATAGAGCTTGGCGAACTGCAGCCGTATTTGATGTCAACCTTGCACTCGCCGATCGCGACTGACGCCACGCCGCCTTTCGCTTTCCTCTCATAGTAGAATGCCGCCTCAGGTGGCATGTCCCCAAATCTGCTGTTATCCGTATACCCCGTCGGCGACGCGAAAATGCGGTTTTTGAACATTGTCCCGCCAAGTATGATGGGCTTGAACAAATTTGGATATTTGAATTCACTCATTAACGCTTACCTCAATTCTCATACGTGGCAGTAGCAGAGCCCCTGCCCTGCAATCGGGACGATGTGAACATCGTCCCATACAAACGTCAGGCATGGAAACCCTCCCCTACACGCTCCTAAATCTCAACTCTCAACTCTCAATTCTCAACTCTCAACTCTCGATAAGCCATCCGTCCAGGCAAACGCCGCAGGCACCATCGATTTTTCGGCCAAAAGATTCGGGGTATTTGGCTTTCCACTCCGCCATTTCTTCGTCCGTCACCTTGTCCGCGGCCACGAGGAATCCCGACACTACCATCCCGGTGGCGTGCTTCGATATAATGTTGTGCGGAGTGATCAGGTTTATCGCCCCTCCCCTGTCGAGCGTCTCAGCGTCTATCGGGTCGAAGCGCGAACCGTGGTCTACATATATAGCATTCGGGATGAGGCGCTCGGTCACATAGGCGGCGCAAAGCACCGTGCCGCGTTCATTATAGACTTTGATGATGTCGCCGTGCTCAATTCCGCGTTTTTTCGCCGTTGACGTATGCAGCCATGCGGGTTCGTATTGATATCCGTCCTTCGCGCGGATTTTCATGGTTTCAATCTCGCGGTTCCATGTCAGATCGTCAAGGTTTGCGTGGAAACGCCAGCGCCCGTGATTTGACAGGCACAGCAACGGGTAATCCCTCGCGCGTTCGCTTGAGAGGCGATCGTCGTGCAACTCGCTGCGCTCGATCCATTTTGGGTAAGGAGGGCGTTCCTGATCGTCCGGGAAGTGTTCTTGTATCTTCGTGGACGTAAACTCAAGCTTTCCGGACGGCGTGGTAAGCGGATTCGCCTCCGGATCCTCGGCAAACGGCCTAATGCCCACGGGAAGGTCCCGAATTTTCGGGTCTGTCGGTATGACGAATATTCCCTTTTTGTGGAATTCGTCATCATGATCGAGGTGCGCCACCCCGGATCCCTGCCAGAACAGCTCGATGACGCGCTCCAAAGCCTTGTCGTTCCCCGTATACGCCATGTACACGTCTTCGCTGATTTTCTTCGCCACGGCTGCGACGCATTCAAAATCGTTCAGCGATTCCCCTACAGGCGGGCAGGCGGCAAGCTCGTGGTATACCGATGTGATTACTCCGCTTTGAACATCCTCGCAAATATCCTCCATTTCAAATTTCGTGGCGACAGGGAGTATGATGTCCGCCATATAGCAGTCGTTTTCCAGCCACGGATGCTGAGCGACGATGCATTCTATTTCAGGTGACCGCATGGCTTTTACAAAATTGAAGCCGTCATTCCAGCACGTTACGTTACAGGGCGAATCCGTCCAAATCATATGCAGGCGCGAACAGCCCGGGCGCGGGAACTCATGTTTTACCCACTGTTCCTCCGCTGGCCCGGTAAACGAGTGCAGGCCATACCATTCTATATGATCCTTCAGTATGGCATCGTGAACCATGCATCTTGGAACCGACTGCTGCGGCGAGATTTCCATTGTCTTGTACAATTCAGCCAATTCCTCGATTGAATCATGAAAATCATTGGGGAAAAAATCCCCCCTTCTGATGCTGTATTTGGATAGGCCGCGGCTTTCCGCCTCTTTGACCTGTTCGCTGAATGTTTTATCACTGGGCGGCCTGAGCATCTCTGTTCTGTGCGGGATGCGCATCACCGCTTCTCCCTGATACGGCATTTGGAACACAGCCGTGTGTACGTTCCATTCCAGCCATTTCGCCTGATGGACACCGGGTTTTCCAAGCCCCTGCATGCCCAAAAGTATGGATTGAAGGCGCGCGGGCTCCGTCGAAAACGCGCCTCGGATGCCAGGGCCGCCGTTGCCGATCGTAACGCTCGTGACCTTCCGCGCCCAATCGCGGGCAAGCGCTTTGATTGTCCATTCCGGAACTCCGCATTTTTCGCTGGCCCATTCGGGGGTTTTTGCCTCGCCATCCTCTTTCCCGAGAACATAATCAAAGAAAGGCTCTGTGCCTATGGCGTGCGTCTTGACGTATTCCTTGTCATATGTCCCCTCGGTCAGCCAGACATGGGCTATGGCGAGATATAAGGCGGCGTCCGTGTTCGGAAGCACAGGTATCCATTTGTCGGCCAGATAGCAGGCCGAGAAGTTGAGCGCGGGGTCAACATACACGAATCTGAGCCCAATGCTGTGAAGCCACTGGCTGAGCCTGCTTGCCATATATCCTTCAAAGCCTACGGAAGTGGTCTCAGGGTCGCCGGCCCAGACTAACAGGAGTTCGGAATGCTCGGCAATGTCCGGCCAAACGTTCCCCGACGGCTGCATCTCGCCGACGGGTTCGCCGCCCCAGACATTCTTGGAGCCCCATGACCAACCTTCCCAACTGTCCATGTTGCGCATCTGAATGGTATATCCCCCGAGCAATGACAAAAGCCTGTTTGCGCAGCCGTGAGGGGGGGCGACATGCTTCCCTTCGCCGTGGCAATCCGCCTCCGACAGCACCGCCGACATACCGTATTTATCGCGGACTCGCAATAGCTCGTCGGCGATTGTTTGCGTCGCTTCATCCCATGATATCCGCACATAGCCGGATTTGCCCCTGTTTTGCGGGTTCCGTTCGCCTTTGGGATCCCAATCGACCCTCTTGAGCGGGTATCGCACGCGGTTTTCGGAATACACGCGCTTTTTATAGCCCATGTAATAAACCCCGGGCATTGAGCGGTCCGGCGGGGATAGCGCAGACCCACGAGCTTCTATTTTATATGGGGTCTTGCTTTCCCAATCCACAAAATCCCTATAAAAAAGCGGGCGTATGCGAGTGAGCGCGCCATTTGAGTCCGTCTCGACTATGGACGGCGGCCCGCTGCGCGGCCCCATAAGGCTTGCGGCTTTGATCACCCGTTTGCTTGCCTTAATGTCGATTGGTTTGACAATCATAATATATATGTCCTCCTAAATAAGACATCAACGTTGAGATTTCATTCGACCGGAGCGGTGCGTCCGCCCTCGGCAATGTTGAAGTCCGCATTCGTCCGGTTGTCATCCTTAATGAAAGTTCCCAACTGCATGCCCCCGTCGATGACGAGCTCGACGCCGGTGGCAAAACGGCACTCGTCGGATGCGAGAAACAGTGCGGCATATGCGACTTCTTTGGCATCTCCTGCCCGTTGCAGGGGTATACGGGGTATCTGCCTCTCCTGCATAGCCCCCCCTGCCGGTGAAAGTTCTGTAGTGATTAGCCCCGGGACGATCGCGTTTGCCCGAATGCCATATTGTCCGTAACCTTTGGCAATAGCGCGCACCAGGCAGTGCAGCCCGGCCTTGCCCGCCGAGTATATGCTGCCCGTCGGGACGCCCTCATATGCGGCGGTTGACGTAGTGAATATGAAATCTCCCTTACCCTGCTTCATCATATGCGGCAGGACGAGCTTTGCCGCATACCAGTTTGCCCGCATGAAGGTGTTTATCGTGTAGTTGAAATCATTTTCAAGATCCATTTCCTGAATGTTGAAGAAGTTCCCTACACCTGCGTTTCCAAAGAACACATCTATGCGGCCATATTTATCAACCGTGGTCTGTACGAGGTTTTCTATATCGGCCAGTTCGAGCACATCCGTCCTCACGAAAACCGCCTCGCCGCCGGCAGCGACGATTTCATCTGCGACTTTCTGCGTTTTGTCCCGGCGCGCCGCCAGCACGACCTTGGCCCCTTCTTCCGCTAACAGCCGCCCGGCAGCTTCTCCAATACCTGACGAAGCGCCCGTAATGATGACGACTTTCCCCTCTATACGCTTGCTCATAATCAATCGTCCTTTCTAATATTTAAAGCTCGATGACAACATTGAACGCATCGTGGTTCGCATTGTGAATCTTTCCCTGCGCCCGTGCGTCCCCTATCACATAGACCTCCGGAACAACCTCTTTGAAGGCGTCTATATACTTCCTGTTGGGCGCAATGCCGCATGCATTGACAAAAGTGTCGCCGGGGACGCTTCCTTTTTCCCCAGATTTTTTCTCATATTCAACGCAGCCGTCCCTGATGGCGGTTACCTTCGCCTCATCTATCAGAACGACGTTGTTTTCTGTTTTTGCGTCAATGAGGCATGAGCGCAGCTCCGGCATGACTTCGCGCCAGAGTTCGTTTTCTGGCAATATGTCGATGACGGTCGCCTTTTTGCCCTCATGGCAAAGGTCGATGCCGCACTCAAGGCCAGCGATACCTCCGCCTATTATCACGACATTGTCCCCTATGGGTTTAAGACGCAAATCAGCCTCGGTAACAGTGATGACTTTTTGGCTGTCGATACCGGGAATGGGCGGGATAATCTGCTCACCGCCGCAGGCGACAATTATCGCATCCGGATTCTCTTTTGCTACGATCTCGGGAGTCGCCTCGACGCCGCAGACGACTTTTGCGCCGCATTCATGCGTCTCCCTGATCATCCAGGGGAGGTACTTTTTATGGTGGTCTACCTTGGTGTATGAGGCGGAGGCTTCCTTTAGACGTCCTCCGACTTCATTCTCTTTCTCATATATGACAACATCATGGCCGCGCTTTACCGCATACTGGGCAGCAGTCATTCCGGCTGGCCCGGCACCGATAATGACGACCTTTTTTCTTTCATCAGCCTTAGGCACAAACGGATATCTGTGTTCCCGCCCAACCATCGGGTTGACCGAACACCTCACCCCAAGACCTCTTCCAGGCCTGGAGATGCACTCTGTACACCTTATGCAGGGGCGAATGGTATCTGACTTGCCCCGATATGCCTTCTTTACGTAATCCATGTCGGAAAGTATATTACGCGCCATAGCGACAATGTCCGCCTTGCCCTCGGCGAGGATAGATTCAGCCGCCTCAACGCTTGGAATGTTTCCAACGCACACTATTGGGATATCAAGATTTTGCGTTATAACCGCCGTGCGCGGTATGTTCAGGCAGCGATCCAACAAGTACGTTGGCATTTGGTACTTCTTATAGTCATCATGGAACATCCAACCGCCGGAGCAAAACGCGCTGTCGATATAGTCTGACGCCTTCTTGAGGAATTCTATGATATCTTCCAGTGTCGGGCTGCCAGGAGCATATTCGTTCTGGCTGATGCGGTAGTCGATATTGATCCGGTCTCCGACCGCCGCGCGCACCCTTTCAAGCAAGCGCAAGGGAAATCTCGCCCTGTTTTCCAAGCTTCCGCCATATTCATCGTCGCGTTGGTTGGTAAGAGGCGAAAGCCAGGCGCTCACGAAGTTGCCATGCGCGCCGTGGATGAGAGCCTGATCGACCTGAGCTTCAACCAGGCGAAGGGCTGCTTGCTCAAAAAGGGTGATAACCTCGTCCATCTCCTCCTCGCCAACCTGCATGAACTTGTCGGGATCCATGTCAGGAGTCAGCCAGGGCACATATGCCTTGCGGCCCGCCAAAGCAGCAGGTTTTGCCATGCGTCCCGCATGCACCAATTCTATCGAGAATTTGCAGTCATAGCGATGCACTTCGTCTGAGAGCTTCCTGATTCCGGAGACATCCGTTTCGCGTGTATTGCCCAAACATCCAAAAAAGTCGCGGGCCCGCCCAAAGTCGACAGGAGTTGACCCTATGTGTACCATGCTGACCCCTGTTCGCGCCTGGGCGCCAACGAACTCAATGAGGTCGTTTGTGACGGCGCCTTCAACCATCGAAGCATGGCCGGAGACCACCGGTGAGAATATCAGGCGGTTTTTCAGTTCCAGCCTGCCGACCTTATATGGCTGGAAAAGATTGGGATAATTATTGAACTTCGACATAAACTCTCCTTCTCATTTAAATACATTAGTACATTACTACGACCCGGAGCAAATTAAAACAAGAAAATCGTTCCCTCGTCTACTGATCCCTACTCCCTATTCCCTGACCCCTTGCACTCCGCAGAGTGCATTAGTTCCCCGCAAATTGTTCGGCAAGATGGCATCTCACCATATGATCAGGCAAAATCTCCCTGAATTCAGGCTCCTCAGTCAAGCATTTGTCCTGAACATACTCACAGCGCGGAGCAAAACGGCATCCCGGCTTGGGATTGATCGGCGAGCTGAGTTCTCCTTTTAGGAGAATGCGCTCCTTATTGTAGTTCACAACCGGAACAGGAACCGCGCTAAGCAGCGCCCTGGTATACGGATGTATTTGCCTTCTGAAAAGATCTGCTGACACGACCTTTTCCACGACCTGCCCAAGATACATGACGATGATATCGTTGGAAATATGCTTTACAACCGATAAGTCATGCGTGATAAAAATGTAAGCAATGCCCATCTCCGCCTGAATATCGATCAGGAGATTTAAAATCTGCGCCTGAATCGAAACGTCAAGCGCGGAAACAGGCTCATCGCACACGATAAACTCCGGTTCAATAGACAATGCGCGCGCCACGCCGATACGCTGCCTGCGGCCACCGTCCAGCTCATGCGGATATGAGTTGACAAAACGTCTGGCCAGGCCAACGATATCCATCAGCTCGAAGACGCGTTTAGTAATGTCATCGCGCGAAAGCTTCCTGTTTATCACCATTGCCTCGGAAATCGTCTGTGACACCGTCATTCTTGGATCTAGCGATGAATAGGGATCCTGAAAAATAATCTGCATCCTGTTGCGGAGTTCTTTAAGCTTGCTCCCCTGCGCATGTGTGATATCTTCGCCTTCAAAAATAATATTTCCCCCGGTAGCGTTCAAAAGGCGCAGCACAACGCGTCCGAGGGTGGTCTTCCCACAACCGGACTCACCAACAACACCAAGGGTTTCTCCCTTGTCAATGGAAAAACTCACACCGTCAACCGCATGAAGATACCCCTCGGGTACCTCAAAATACTTTTTCAGATTATCAACTTGTAGTAAAGGTGTCGGCATTTATTACCCCCTAGTACACTGTACACTATAGATTGCTAGCTCTTGTGGCAACGGACAAAATGGGTTCCGGATTCCTGACGAAGCCCTATCGGTCCGATTGTGCAGGATTCGTCGCAAAGCGGGCATCTCGGTGAAAACTTGCACCCAACGGGCAGCGCTGTCGGATCGGGCATAAGACCTTCAATCGGAATAAGCCTCTTACGCTCTCCCGTGATATCCGGCAGAGAATTGAACAAGCCCATCGTGTAAGGGTGGCTCTTCTTTTCAAAGACGACATCAGCCGCTCCTATTTCCACTATTTCCCCTGCGTACACAACAGCGACGCGGTCACATGTTTCCGCAACGACGCCGAGGTCGTGAGTAATAAGCAGCATCGAAGTAGCCAATTCGTTCTTCAGTTCTTTCATCATGTTCAGAACCTGTGCCTGAATGGTCACATCAAGCGCAGTAGTCGGCTCATCGGCAAGGAGCAGCTCAGGCCTGCATGCAAGGGCAATCGCAATAATGACGCGCTGTTTCATTCCTCCGGAAAATTGATGCGGATAGTCTTTGAAGCGCGAGGACGGTATCCCTACCATCTCTAGCATTTCAGCCGCTTTCCCGGCGGACTGTGCCCTGTTCATCTTAAAATGCAACCTGACCATCTCGCTTATTTGGTCCCCGATTTTGTCGATGGGGTTGAGCGCGGTCATTGGGTCTTGAAAAATCATAGATATCCTGCCGCCGCGAATACTGCGCATCTTGGACTCCGATACTTTTAATATATCCTCCCCATCCAAAAACATCTCGCCGGATACTATACGCGCGGGCGGAATTTGCAGCAACCGCATTATGCTCAACGCAATAGTTGTCTTGCCTGCGCCGGTTTCGCCGACAAGCCCCAGCGTTTCGCCTTTTGCCACGTCAAAAGAAACGTCATTTACCGCATGGCAGACGCCGATTTCTCTCGATATGTACTTAACGTTCAGGTTTTTGACCGAAAGAATATTCTCACTCACTGTAGTGGCTCCCTCTTAATTATCATCATATCTTCAACCTTGGGTCGAGGCAGTCCCGGAGACCATCCCCGAGAAGGTTTAAGGAGATGACCGTTAAAGCAATCGCAATTCCTGGCATAGTGACCATATATGAATGCTCGAGGATATAGACTTTTGCAGCTGTTATGATCGCGCCCCATTCCGGATTAGGCGGCTGCACACCCATGCCAAGAAAACTCAAGCCCGCCGCAAGCGTTATAGACATAGCGACGTTAATTGTGAACTGCACGATCAGCGGGGAAAGCATGTTCGGCAGCAGATGCCTGAACATTATCCTAAGTCTGCTCGCATTAACAGCCCTCGAAGCTTCAATATATTCCTCATTCTTCAATTGAATGATGGGTGCACGCGCACGTCTGGCAAAAATGGGTATAGAAGATATGCCGATCGCAAAAATAGTGGTGTTCACGCCGGTGCCGAGGGCGGCTGCAATCGTTATAGCGAGGAGTACAGATGGCAAGGATGAGACAATATCCATTATTCTCATAGTTATATTGTCGGCCTTACTGCCGTAGAAACCCGCAATAACGCCTATGAAAATACCGAACACCGCCGAAAACGCCGTGGAAGCAAAGCCGATATACAGGGATACTCTGCCGCCGTAAAGCAAGCGCACAAATATGTCGCGCCCAAGATTGTCCGTGCCGCAAAGATGCTTCCATGACGGCCTCTGGTATTTCGCGTCCAGATTCTGCGCGTTGAATCCTTGAGGCGCGATTATCGGCGCCAGAAGGCAGAGAATGACTATAATCATCAGCAGGCAGAACCCTATCATGGCGGATCTGTTCCTGACAAGCCTTTCCAGAGTTTGCCGGAACATGCTCCGCTGCTTCACAACGACGATTTCATTTGTTCCTTGAGTGGTAATCGGCGTACTAAGCATTAGCTCCCCCCCTTCCGGCAAGGCGTTTGCTCCGCAGCTTTGACCCGAAAATCGCCTGGCTCTTGAAATCCGCTTTTATGCGCGGATCAACTGCGGCGTACAACAAATCAAGAATTAGGTATATAACGCTGAAACTCATAGCAAGTATCAGCACCGATGCGCGGATGATGGGATAGTTGCGCATTGCTATAGCTTCCATCATCAGCCTGCCGAGCCCGTTTATTGAGAAAACCTGCTCAAGGACCATAGCGTGCCCAAGCGTGCCCCCAAATGTCCCTCCAACGGTGGTAATTATCGGGATAAGCGCGTTTCTGACGATGTGATGACGGGTTATCACTCCCTCGACCTGCCCTTTTGCCCGCGCTGTGCGCACATAGTCCTGCCTGATGCATTCAAGGACGCTTGTCCGTGTGAACCTCATCAGTATGGCGGCGTTTTGCACCCCGAGGGCAACCGATGGCAATACCCAATGCCTTGGCGTGTCAAACCCGGCAATAGGAAACCATTTCAGGCTGAGCGCAAACCAAACAAGGAGCAGCAGGCCGAGCCAGAATTGCGGCATCGATATGCCTACCATCCCTACGGTGGAAAAAGTGGTATCAAGCCATGTGTTTTGATGTTTTGCGGTAAAAACGCCAAGCAGTATTCCAATGACGAAGGCAACAGTCGTTGTCAGGCAGGCGAGCAAAAATGTGTTTGGAAAGCGTATCATGATGTCACTCGTGACGGAGCGTCCGCTAACAAAGTTTGTACCCCAGTCCCAACGCAGGATAATCCCGCTTATGAAATTGAAGTACTGTACCAAAAACGGGTCGTTTAAGCCAAAAGATTCGCGCCATGCATGACGCGCCTCATCATTTGCCTCTGCTGAGAGGATAATTTGCGAAGGATCTCCAGGCGTCAGGTGGAGAATTATGAAGATTAAAAAGGACACGCCGATCAGCACAGGTATCATATGGATCAGCCGCTTGATGATATATTTTATCATAGGTGACTCCACTCTAATCCAGGCGCCCTCGCAGGGCGCCGGGGGGGGGGGGGGGGCCCCGCCCCCCCCCCCTCCCCTTTCTCTTTTTTTTTTTTCATATTATATATGTGGTTGTTTT
>Ga0099364_10014235_pt1 | contig 10599 bp, 10 predicted proteins | sample TergutTh196P3_FD_73070 | JGI IMG/M metagenome (GOLD analysis project Ga0099364, IMG submission 73070) | Microcerotermes parvus P3 segment gut microbial communities from Pointe-Noire, Republic of the Congo - Th196 P3 | ecosystem: Host-associated > Arthropoda: Insects > Digestive system > Gut ...
TACACTATGCCGACCCCGACGGCAATGAAAAAACTTATGGTCGAGTCATCGACATACTCCCGCCCGAACCGGTGGAAATCAAACCGCATCCCTACGGTGTCGAACTCGGTCGCCTCGTTCAGTTACTACACGAGTCGCCGGAACCTTCGATTGGAAAGTTTTTGGCGGAGTCTTTTTCTAGAGTGAGTCCCAAAATTGCAAAAGAACTTTGTACCGAGGCGGGCATTGATTACCGCAAGCCGCCGCGTAAAGTGCAGCGTGGTGAAGTCGAAAAACTTTATGAAGCGATTCAATCGGCAAAGATTCCTTCGCCATCGACCGACTGCATTTCTCCGATTGGTGAAGAGCATTTATTGAAGGGTTTGCATCAGGTTGTGCCGGGACAGTTTTTCGTCACGGCAACGCGTCCGCCGGCGGTTTATCGGGGCAATCCGTTTCAGATTGAAGTCGGTTTGGCATTCGGCGGCGCACCGGCATCGCATAAAGTTTCGCTGGAAACATTGGAAGAGATGCTCGGCGAAAGCGATGCCCGAACATTGCGGCAGTTTTTGACTTCGACCTTCGATGGACTCGGTGCAGATGCTGCCGATAAAATTATCAAGACATCCCGATTGCGTCCGCGTGTATCGCCGAAGAACATTGAACCGAAGGAGATCATTCGTTTGCATGAGTCGTTGCAATCGGTGAACTTATCGGAGGGGCAAACGATGAATGTTTTCCGTTATGCGAATCGAGTGCCGTTGCAATTTCAGCCGGGTGCGTGTTTGATTACGCAGACGGTGATGGGCATGAATTGGCGTTCTTATGGTTTGAATCAATCGCGGGGACAGTTGCCGCGCGGGGCGGTCACGTTGATCGTGCATTTGGCGAGTGTTTGGGTTCCTTTTACGAGTGAGTCGAAGGAGGCGATTGCGTCGTATCCAGAGATTCACAAGGAGTTGCGCTTGGCGTTGCAATCGGTGGGTCGCAAGTTGGGCATGTACATGAAGCGTCGGGAGAAGGTAAAGCATGAGGGGGAGCGTCGTAGTATTTTCATGCGTTATCTTGGCGAGGTGGCAACGGCGGTGTCGGATGTGAATGGTATGAGTCGTCAGGAGTTGTTCGATGCGTTGGTGGCTTCGGCGAAGCGTAAGACGGCAACGGCGGATGTGCTGCTCGGCGAAGACGGTATGCCGATTGAGGAAGAGAACTTTGGGGAGAATGTGATCGTCGTGGCGTGAATCATTGAGCCGGTACTCCGGTAGTAGAGCCGCGATCTTTTAGATTACGCACAAAAAGAGCCGGGCGGCGTAAGCCCCCGGAAATGTGTGCTCTTATCCTCTTATCGATAGGAGGATAAAGGCGCAACAAAGGGAACGAATCGGAGACTCTGTTTTTCGTGCGGATTTTTTTGCCGTGATGTCATTCAATAGGTATCGGCAGTCCTTGTTGTCGCAAAAATGTGAGTTTATCCCAGTAGCCACGTTGGAGTTTGATTTTTTCATCCACGACATGAAAGAAGCCGCAACCGCGAAGACCGATCGGGGCTCGCCACTCCAAAATCGCCCAGTCGCCGTCTTCAAACAAGTTTTCGATGATGCAAACCATTTCGGCGGTAGCGAATTCCCGCTCAAACATGTTACGGATATGTTCTTTTCCTTTGACCGGCTCATTGGCAACCTGATGGTTGATCGCGTCGTCATGGTACAGTTCGAGCAAACCGGAAACGTCTGCTTTGTTGAAAAGTTCAACCCAATGGGAAACGAGTCGTTTGGGCGAAGCGTTGGTGGTCATAACGTACTCGAAAATCGATCCGCTCGGTACGGAACCGGAGCTGGGTTTCAAATGTTGGAGAGAGTGTAACAGAGTTTTGGAGAATTGCAAGAAGCACCGGAGTACCGGCTAAATTGTAATGTTGTAATCTTCCGATTACGGTTCCGTTTGCAAATCCGCCGTATACGTGATACAATGCGAATGGTAGTTTTCACCGATATACAGTATCTTGGGAGACAACAATGTCTATGACGTTTGAGGTATTGGACAATTCGGTTATGCCGTTTCTGAACGAACTTGTCCAGCGGCAACAGATTCGTTGGCAAGAGACCGTCGAGTCTGTTTCGTCGCCGGTATCCAATCAGGCAGAACGTTTTGCCGGTGCGTTAAAATTATCCGAACAGCAGTACGGGGAGTTTTCCGATGCCGTAACACAAAGCAGGAACGAATGGGACAGGGACATATTTTAGACAGCAACGTTGTCATTGATTTTTTGAGCGGAGTGCTTCCTGCCGACGGAATGCGTTTTGTTTCCGATATTGTCAATGCGGTTCCGCGATTGTCTGCAATATCGAAAATCGAGTTGTTGCGGTTTACGCACCACCGGCAAACGAGAAAATTTTAGAGGATTTTATCAAAGAGTCCGTTGTGTTGCCGATTGACGACAATGTGATTAACGAGACAATCCGGCTGTGCAAAGGCAATAAGACAAAAATTCCCGATGCAGTCGTTGCGGCAACGTGTATTGTCCACCGGCTTGTTTTAGTGACTCGGAATGTGAAAGACTTTCGGCATGTCAATGGATTACAGATAATCAATCCTTGGGAGTTGTAATTGGACTCTGCTCTGCGCCTCGCGGGCGAGACGGCTAACATGCGCCGCACAAGTGCGGCGGCTAAATGGTGGCGCCTTTCACCACCAACCGTTGCCAAAAGTTCTCCGCCAAGAACGGCGTGAAAGGAGCAATCAACTTCGTTACCACTATCAAACACTCATACAACGTCCAATACGCATCGTACTTCGATTGAATAACCTTCGCATCCTCTTTGGTCGCCGAACTCCAAAACCTGTCCCGATTACGCCGGACATACCAATTCGACAACGCATCGACAAATTCAGTCAACGCATCGCACGCCGAAAAATGATCGTATCTGTCCATCGCCTCCGTAACATTTTTGATCGTCTTGTTCAACTCACCGAGTATCCACGCATCCAACTGCGGACGCAACTTTATGTCGCGGTAAGGCTTGTCCGAATCCTTCGCCGATGCCAAACAAAACGGACTCATCTGACCGCCGTCATTCGTAAAACACTCGGCATCTGCGAGGTTACCATTCCTTTGCCTTGAATCCTTCTGGAGTTTGCAGAATTTCCACGGCTTCGCCGGATTGTACGATGACGTACAATCCGTTTTCGAGAGCAAAGTCTTTGGCTTCGTCCGTAACGACCGCCCCGGCAACTGCACCGATGAAACGTGTGTTCGGCAACAAGTGCCTGACGTGCGGCTGGACGAAGCCTTCCGCAGCAATATGATTGTGGTATTCTTCTATCTTTTTTAAGTGCTTGCGGACATGGGAGGTTTCCAACGTTGTCTTGACTTCGATAAGAATGATTATGTCGCTATCAACTAGCGTCAAATCAAATTCGCCGTAGAGACCTAATTTTGTACTCGAAAAGGAACAGTTGCGAACAACGGGGTGCGTCACATTGTAGCCTAACGCCTGAAATTTTTCGATGATTCTTTCGCCGATCATGTGTTCGATGATTCTTCCGATGCTGTTACCGAGACCGCCGATTTCTTGGCACATTCTTTCCATTGCTAGTTCTGTTTTCCGCATCCTCCGCTCGTACTCGGCATCGCGTTCTTTCTTCTCGCGGGCGTACTCGGCACGCTGCTCTTCCATCTTTCGGGCATACTCCACTTGCTTTCGGGCATACTCGGCATCGCGTTCTTTCATTAAACGGCGTGTTTTCCGCCACTCTCGGTCGGATTTAGCGGCTTGTTCTTTCATCGATTGACGAAATTCGCGGGTTTCACGGATTCCTTCTCGAATCATTTCCATAATACTTTCGTAGGTCAACGGTTGTTCTGACATAATTCCGCTCCTGTCATTAAAGTGCCCTCCATTGTACCACAAAAACAAAAGAATCATTTAGCCGCTACACCGACGTAAAGAGATGGGGACGGAACGTAACGAAATCCCCGAATTGCAGTGCCTGCCCGCACACACAATTTTGCTCTTGCCGTACATTCTATTATTAACTACACTTCCGCAAATGAAGTTTTCTTTTAACTCATAGGAAGTCAACCATGTTCCGAATACCGCTCATCGCTCTTGTAACCCTTGCTCTCGCCATACCTGCGTTTGCTCAATCCAAACCGGTCGATTTGGAAACCGTCGCCGTCAACATTATGCTCAAAGCCTTTGAATTCGGCGATTACAATACCGTCGGAACGCTCTTCGACAAACTGCCGCTCGAAAGCAAAAAACAATTCCTGCACCAAGCTACGGAAATAGCAACGGTCGATGTTTTTCAGAAAGTAATCAAAAACGGCGGCGATCTAGCCGCAGTGCCATTCACCGACATGAGGTATATGTCTATGTTCGCAATGCTGAAATTAGGAGAAATCGATGGCGACCTGGAAACAAAAGGCAAATTCGGTGAATTTGCAAGCCGTATACTTAAGGCTTATGCAAATGCAAAAATGGAGCAAACGCTATTACTCGGTCATTTAACGGCATCGCTACTCGAAGAATCGGCAGTAGTTGCCGATTCGCCCGCCGAGGAGAAATGCTACCACGTGATTATTCAAACAGAGTGTAACGAATGGTGGGCGAAGCGAGAAGAGAAAATCCCTTTTAACGGCTACGATGATGTCTTGGATACTTTGGGAAACCTCACTCTCAAAAACGGTTCGTTTGTAAACCGAGGAACGAAGGGGTGGATTGAGCGTCCGTTGGACGATGGAGATATTCTCATTTTGCCGATAGATTTTGAGGCGATGGGCAGTGGAAATAGGGAGACCAACCATCGACTTCGACCGAATGACCGGATGGTCGTGATACCGTATGTTACGGTTGCGGCGGATATCATTCCTGCCGAACCGGTGTCGTTGCCTACGGAAGTGAAAGATATTTGGCAACTATTTTGGCGTTAACATTTTGGTACTTGGTGTCCAGAGGCTGCGCTGCCATAAAAACATTGCGGCTCTGCTTCCCGGAGTACCGGCACTGTGTTGTTTGTTAGCCAGAGGCTAAATAGTGCTGGCTTTCACCACCAACCGTTGCCAAAAGTTCTCCGCCAAGAACGGCGTGAAAGGAGCAATCAACTTCGTTACCACTATCAAACACTCATACAACGTCCAATACGCATCGTACTTCGATTGAATAACCTTCGCATCCTCTTTGGTCGCCGAACTCCAAAACCTGTCCCGATTACGCCGGACATACCAATTCGACAACGCATCGACAAATTCAGTCAACGCATCGCACGCCGAAAAATGATCGTATCTGTCCATCGCCTCCGTAACATTTTTGATCGTCTTGTTCAACTCACCGAGTATCCACGCATCCAACTGCGGACGCAACTTTATGTCGCGGTAAGGCTTGTCCGAATCCTTCGCCGATGCCAAACAAAACGGACTCATCTGACCGCCGTCATTCGTAAAACACTCGGCATCTGCGAGGTTACCATTCCTTTGCCTTGAATCCTTCTGGAGTTTGCAGAATTTCCACGGCTTCGCCGGATTGTACGATGACGTACAATCCGTTTTCGAGAGCAAAGTCTTTGGCTTCGTCCGTAACGACCGCCCCGGCAACTGCACCGATGAAACGTGTGTTCGGCAACAAGTGCCTGACGTGCGGCTGGACGAAGCCTTCCGCAGCAATATGATTGTGGTATTCTTCTATCTTTTTTAAGTGCTTGCGGACATGGGAGGTTTCCAACGTTGTCTTGACTTCGATAAGAATGATTATGTCGCTATCAACTAGCGTCAAATCAAATTCGCCGTAGAGACCTAATTTTGTACTCGAAAAGGAACAGTTGCGAACAACGGGGTGCGTCACATTGTAGCCTAACGCCTGAAATTTTTCGATGATTCTTTCGCCGATCATGTGTTCGATGATTCTTCCGATGCTGTTACCGAGACCGCCGATTTCTTGGCACATTCTTTCCATTGCTAGTTCTGTTTTCCGCATCCTCCGCTCGTACTCGGCATCGCGTTCTTTCTTCTCGCGGGCGTACTCGGCACGCTGCTCTTCCATCTTTCGGGCGTACTCGGCAGCCTGTTCCTTCATCAGCCGGGCATTTTCTTTCATCTGCCGCTCGGTTTTCTTTATCCGCTGGTCGGCTTTCCGAAACAGTTCGAGGATTCCTTCATAAGTCAATGGTTGTTCTGGCATCGCTCTGCTCCCATCGTTAGAGTGCGTCCATTGTACCACATAATCATCGAGCCGGTACTCCTGCGCAGACGGGAAGCCAGCGAAACGTCCCAAAACTGTCCTCTGGGTTCCCGTGTTCACGGGAATGACGATGAAGAGGGTTAGAGAAAAGGTCTAATATTGCGGTTGTTGTTCGGACCGGATGAAGGTTTTACGTGGTTGAGGCATTTTCTAATCGGGACATGTGATCCCGAATTTCGGAGTCTGATTGTAAGTTGTGCTCCACCTTTTCAAACAAGTACCGTACTGTCGAAGGGTCACGTTTACCGAAATAATGTCCGATTTCTTTGAACGTGAGCCGCAGTTGCGATCTTGCAAGATACACGGCAAGAGATCGGGCAAGCACCACCGTCTTGCATCGGGACTGCCCCTTCAAGTCGTTCAATTTTAACGAAAAGTACGTTGCCGTCCGCTTGGCTACCTCGATTAAGTCTTGGGAACCGTGTGATTGCTGCCGCCGGGAAAACTGCAGCCAAAAATCGGCGGGCAGCGGTTCGTTTGCCGCTTTTGTTTCGGCGTACTTCCGTGCGACAGCGGCATAGAGTTGCGGAATTGTGCCAGTAAGTTCCCTCGCCGCCGAGTTCAATGCCGATGCTTCAATGGGAATTCCCAATGCCGATGCCAAGTTCCTAAGGAACTGCCGCCGCACTGCTTCGCCGGGCGGAACCATGGGAATCGTGGTCCCCGCAAGAATTCGCACCGTTAAGTCTGCACAAAGAGATTCTGTTTTGCCGAATTCTCTGTTGCTCGGCAACGTTTGTGCGGTGATGACAACGATGCCTTCACCTTTCGCAAACTCGTCCAACAGCCGCCGGAGTTCCGTTTGTGCAGCAGGCTTACCTAGCAGTTGTTCGAGGTCATCAAAGAGTAACAATTTTGCCCGGCAATAACGCTGGCGGAATTCGCTGGTCGTGCGAGTTGCCGCCGCTTCTGTAAAATGCCTATGAAAGTCGGCACACGTTGAATAGTAAGAGAGTCGCCTGACAGAATCGCTGGTCTGGTTTTTCCGCCATGTTTCCAACATGCCTTTCAAGAGGTGGGTGCGTCCTGTTCCCGGTACACCGTACAGGAAAACCGGTTGACGCTCCGGTGCAATTCTGCCATCCACAATTTCTTGGATCAGCGGCTCGAGAATTCTGTTTTCCTGACCGAGTAGGAATCCGTGTTGTGCAGGGGGAAAGCGAACCCGTGATGCTCCTTCGTACTCGAATTCAAATGTTGCGCCGGAAAAGGGAATGATCTGCACTTCATCCATGTCAGGAGTGAGAAGATCGGAAGTTGTATTCTATCTCTCTAATATACCGAATTTGGGCGTTGCCGCAAAGAGTGGGGGAGTGCCTGATTCTCGCCTGAAGAATGTGAAAAACGACTTCAGAAATGCAGAATACAAAAAACGAAATCCAAAGCACACGTTTACGTCAGCACCGGAATCGGAATCGCCAGCATCGCCGCAATGGCACGAATCAATCCCGCCTCCTTGGACGTAATCTGACCATCGTGTTCCACACACGTCATAAACGCCGCAAATATCTGTTTTTTGAGCGTCGGACAAGTCTCCGCCAACATCCGTAACGACTGGTCGAACCGCTGCACCGTCGTCTCACTCGCAGGTAAAATTGAATCCGACAGGTTGAGTTCCTGCATCGCCGCCGAAAATGCTCTTAACGCCTCGTCATTGTCCGTGTGACCCGAATAGGCAAGATAGGAGAGTACCGCCAGTACCGATAACCGTACCGATGCCAACGTGTTATAGCGGACAGAAAGGTGCCGCGCTCTGCCGAAATAAATATCCAAATCACGGTGCAACACCGCCTTAATAGTGTACTCGAACAGATTCATCTTTTGATTCGTGCCGATCAGCAAATCCAATACCTTCATAAACCGCTTGTATTGTTCCGCCGTCATTTCCCGAAGCGTGGAAGAAACACGCTGTGCCAACGGTATCTTCTCCTCGTCCGACAAGGGGAAAATCTGCGGATAGAGCCGCAGGGTCTCTTTCACGAGATAATCCGAACAGGTCTCCTGAAGTTGCCGAATTTGCCTGTTGCGGACCGTTTCGTCGGAGTCTAGCAGCATAGCAAAGAAGACCGCCTGTGCCGACAACGGATTTTTTGCCGAATCCGCAACAGTCCGAGGAATGTCATTGAGCAACGCCCCAGCCGCAACGACGTTGGCGATATTGAGTTCCCCAATGCGTTCCATGACCCCCTTTTTGGTACATGGAGTTGGTTGAACTTTCGATGCTCTGCGTTCTTCTGCAATTCGCACAGGTGCGATATGCTTCGGGAATTTTCCGTCAAAATGAGGATCAATCCGTTTGATTCGAGTGGTAAGATCAGGATGCGTTGCCAAGAGTCCGCCGAGCGAGAAGAAGCCGCATACATCGCCGAAGAAAAGATGGCTCGCTTCGGCAGCGTGTTCGTTAGCAATATCGCTTCCGACGTTGGGGCAGCCGATTTTTTTAAGAGCACCGGCAATGCCGTCGGGATTCCGTGTGAATTGAACGGCGGACGCATCAGCAAGGAATTCCCGTTGCCGGGAGATTGCCGCCTTGATGATCGCACTGAAAAACATGCCGATGTACCCGACAATCAGCAACGCAAGGCCGACCGCCAGAAATGCAAGAACGGCTCCCGCACCGCTGTTGTTGCTTCGTCCGCGAGGAGCGGCTGCACCGGCAAACCGCATCACGTAATATCCGATGATTGCCAACAGTTGCAGTCCGAAGAGTATGCCGATGAGCCGCAGGTTCATCCGCATGTCGCCATTGAGAATGTGTGAAAACTCGTGTGCAATGACTCCTTGCAATTCATCGCGGGTCAGGAGTTCGACGGTTCCTCGATTGACACCGATGACGGCATCGTTTTGGGAAAAACCAGCGGCAAAGGCATTGATACTCCGTTCGTTGTCCATGATATAGAGCGTCGGCATTGGGACTCCGGCGGCGAGTGCCATTTCTTCGACGACGTTGTGCAGTCGTCGTTCGGCGGGGTCGTTCGCGGCGGCGCAAACTTTTCGTCCTCCGAGCGATTCGGCAACAGCGCGTCCGCCGCCTGCGGACAGTTGTGCTGTTTTGACTAGAGTACCGCCGATCACCAGGGTCAAGACACCTCCGACGCAGAGGAGCAGTATTGCCGGATCGGTTGGTTCTTCTGCGGCGGCAAAGAGGAACAGGACGGCGAGGGCGATGATGCTGGTCAGTCCTGCGAGTCCGAGAACGTACAGGCAGAGCAGCAGTAATGTTCGGCTTTTCGCCTTGTCTTGATGCTGAAAAAAGTCCATACGGTGTATTATATCCTATCGGAGCGAGTGCAACAGCACGCGCGGGCTCAAAGACGGAGTGCATAAGTCCTCGGGTTAACACTATTTCAATCCGTTCTCAAGGACTGTCTGTGCCGAAGTACGCTACGGTTCACGCCTTGTTAATATGAGAAATTGCAAGCGTTTCGTTCATGCTCCCCGTTCGATAACCGAGAATATCCATCGCCACGTAATCAAATCCGATTTCTTTGAACTGTGAATGAATTCGCTTCCGAAGTTCCGAGTCGGAAAGTTTTTGGAATCCCTCCTCATCGGTTTCGATCCTTGCCAGATTTCCGTGAAAACGGACACGAACTTGGCGAAATCCATTATCGAGCAAAAACTGTTCCGCCAAATCGATTCGCTGCAACCGCTCTTTGGTAATGGTTTCACCATAAGGAAACCGAGAAGAAAGACATGCGAAACTCTGCTTGTTCCAAGTCGGCAATTCGAGTTCTTTCGATAATTGCCTGATCTCGTTTTTTGTTAAGCCGACTTGCCGCAACGGACTTAAGACGTTGGACTCTTGAACGGCTTGCATACCGGGGCGGTAGTCCCCTTCATCGTCCGCATTGGAACCTTCGGCGATATGTGCAATTCCGTGTGCGTCGGCAACTGTGCGGATTTTCCCGAGCAATTCACGTTTGCACAGATAACAACGATTGGGCGGATTACTGGAAAAACCATCAACTTCCAGTTCTTCGGAATCAATGATAATGTGTTCGATTTTGTGCGTTTCAGTAAAAGCAGCCGCTTCGTTCAACTCACGCTGCGGAAACGTTGACGATCGCGCCGAAACAGCGATGACATTATTGCCCAAAACGTCGTGTGCGGCTTTGAGTAGAAACGTGGAATCCACGCCGCCGGAAAAGGAAACAACAAGACGTTCGAGTTGAAGCAGATTGCTTTTCAACTGCTCATATTTGGTTTGTGCGGATGTCTCAATCATGATTGCCATTATTGCCGAAAATACTGAACTATTCAAGGGAGTAAATTTTCTCCCAATCAAACCTTGACAACCAGTAGACGTGCAAGATTACTTTTTTTAGATTTTTTTCCGTACAAATCGCCATGAGAAACGTATAAGATTATGTACGCATTCATC
>Ga0099364_10014236_pt1 | contig 10599 bp, 8 predicted proteins | sample TergutTh196P3_FD_73070 | JGI IMG/M metagenome (GOLD analysis project Ga0099364, IMG submission 73070) | Microcerotermes parvus P3 segment gut microbial communities from Pointe-Noire, Republic of the Congo - Th196 P3 | ecosystem: Host-associated > Arthropoda: Insects > Digestive system > Gut ...
CCTGGCCCTGCTTCAAGGAGCAAGTTCGGTTTTAGCAGAGCTATGGCCGCTTCTTCATCGGTCCAACGTACTGCTTCCACGATCTGTTTTACTGCAAGGGCCTTTGCCTCCGCTCCGCTTTGTATCTGTTTGCCGGTCACATTGGAAAAAATGGGAATTACCGGGTCTAAAAACTCGACTTTTTCCAGATCGGAGGCAAAAGCATCAGCTGCTTCTTTCATAAAAGGCGAGTGGTATGGACCTGCTACTTCCAGTCGGATAAAGCGCCTTGCTCCTGCCTCTTTAAAGCGTTTTTCCGCTTCATCCAAGGCCGCCGCAGTGCCTGACACCGCTACTTGCTTGGCTGAGTTGAAATTTGCCGCATACAAGTCATTTAACTTCGAGTTTTTCCATTCGGCAATTAGTGTTTCCACCTGCTGTGGACTTAATCCGATGACGGCGGCCATGCCTGGTGCATGGGAGTCTCTTTGAATATGGTCAATTGCCGCCTGCATGGCTTCGCCTCGCTGCTTTACAAGGAAAAAACAGTCACGAGCGCTGATGACTCTGGCAACGGCTAGGGCGGCGTATTCACCCAGGCTAAAACCAGCGCATCCCATAGGAGTAATGCCTTTTTCCGCCAGAAACTCGTAGGCTGCCAGGTTTGCCAGGGTTATTGCTGGCTGGGAAATGTCCGTTCGCTTTAGGTATTCCGGGCTTGAATTAGCGAGGAGCTCTGTCATGTCACAGCCTTGTATCTCTGAAGCAATAGAAAAAAGCTGTTTTACCCCACTTTCAGTGTGGCTGGATTGTTTCAACAAATCCAGAGCCATCCCCGGATATTGGGCGCCTTGGGCGGGGAATAAAAAAAACGTTTTGTTAAGCATAGAGCTCCACCATCTGAACTGAGATCGACAAAATATTAAAATTTGTCATAGTTGTTTATAGATTAAAAAAAAAAATCTGTCAAGCGGCAAGCGGTGACAGTCACTCTTACCAGATGATGAGATTGGCGCCATAGGTTAAGCCTGCACCGAAGCCGACTGTCAAAATTAAGTCTCCGGTTTTAAGTTTTCCCGCCCTGTTAAGTTCATCCAGGGCTATTGGAATGGAAGCAGCCGAAGTATTTGCATATTCTTCCAGGTTAAGGAACCATTTCTCTATTGGGATTTTAAGCCGTTTTGCAGCGGCTTGGATTATTCTGGCATTTGCCTGATGCGGAATAATGATAGATATATCTTCTATAAAAAGGTTTGCTTTAGAAAGTGTCTCTTTAACGGTATTAGTTATTGCTTTAACGGCAAAATTATACACCGCCTGACCGTTCATCTCAATGAATATGGGCTTTTCAATGGTTTCTCCCTCTTTAAAAGGATTTCGGGAGCCGCCTCTCCTCATAATAATATGCTCAGCGCCGGAACCGTCAGCTTTGATCAATGTCTTAATGAGCCCACGCCTTTTATTCCCTTGACTAGGAGCGGCGGTTCTTTCCAGTATTACAGCTCCCGCCCCGTCTCCAAAAAGAACACAGCTGCTCCTGTCGTCCCAGTTTGTAACTTTAGTGAGTATGTCAGCACCTATTACCAGTGCCCGCTTGCGATCATTGACTGAAAGCAATCCGGCTGCGGTTTCTAGGGCATATATAAAACCTGTGCATCCGGCGCTAATATCCATGGCAGCTGCCCGTTTTGCGCCCAATTTTTGCTGAACTATGCAGGCTGTCGAAGGTGAGCCGTAATAATCCGGCGTGACGGTTGCAATGACTATCATATCCAGCATAAGTGCAGCCTGGGCAAGTTTTTTTTTGTTATCCGCCCTTCCTTCTAATCCGGCGTACATGGCAAGTGCCTTTTTCGCTGCTTCCAGGGCCAAATCGCTTGAAGCTGTCTCATCTTCAGCAATATGGCGCGCGCCTATGCCTGTGTGGGATCGTATCCATTCATCACTTGTTTCCAGGTTCTTTGGCAGCTCAGAATTAGCCACCCTCTTTTTGGGAACAGCCCTGCCTGTTCCTATTATTTCAAAAGCCATAGTACCTCTCAGTTTGCATCAAATACTTTTGTTTGGAATAATTATAAATGACAAAAATCATGTTTTTGTCAATATAAAAATAAAGACCCAATTCTTTACGAAAAGTTGCGAACTAATGGACATGACAAGCATAAAAGAATATCATTTTATCAATGATAGGATTTTTGATAAAAAAGAATTTTTTTGATCTCTGGGACAACTTATTTAAACTTGCCTTTATTAACCTTGGGTTTATTACATCTCTTGCATTTCCTGTTTTTATCCCTTCCATTATGCCGGAAATACCGTTTTTAAAGATGGGTTTACTGCTGATAGGCATTCTTTGGTGTTTTGTTTACCTTTCTGCGGCGGCAATGTCCCTAAAAGCTGTTTCTGACTATGGCAATTTTGGTTTTGCTGATTTTCTTAATAATTTAAAAATTATCTGGCCGCTTGGCCTTGTAATGGGGGCCTTTGTTTTTATTGGGTATCTTTTATGTACCGTGGTAATTCCTTTTTACCTTAGTATGAGTTCTATGATAGGATTATTGCTGGCGGCACTTGTCTTTTGGACATTAGTTATAGCGGTTTTAGCCCTCCAATTTTTCTTTGCGGTCCGCGCCCGGCTTGATACTAAACTTCTTGTAGTGATAAAAAAATGTTTTCTTATTTTTTTTGATAACCCAGCATTTTGTGTTTTTACCTTCATTCACAATATCTTTCTTTTAGGAATATCCGTGTTTCTAGCGTTTTTAGCGCCGGGCCCAGCGGCAATTTTACTTTTTATTGATGAAGGTTTGCGTTTACGGCTTTTAAAGTACGACTGGCTTGAAGTTAACCCTGACACGCCAAGAAATAAAATTCCCTGGGATGCCATTCTAATAGATGAAAGAGAAAAGACAGGAAGCCGCAGTTTTAGGAGCTTCATTTTTCCCTGGAAGGATTAAAGCGATAAATCGTAAACGGCTTAGACCTCTGATAAAATAACGTATGGGATTGTTTTTTATTTGTTTTATTATCAGATTCATGATAGAATAAAGAATAGTGTAGTTTAAAAAAGTAAAAAGGAGTTCAAGGTGAGCAAAAGATTTTTATTCCTTCTTCTTATTTTCCTAACCGGCTTTATAATTTTGTTGGCGGATTTTGTAATCCTCCTATATTTTGGTCATTCCTTTTCGGATATCAATATAAAATTTGGCATTCCCGCCCTGGCTTTTATGCTTATTTACTGTGGTGCGCTGGGACGGAATGCAAAATACTTTAGCTCGGATTATTTTAAAGGGTGTACGTGGAAGGAATTGGAAGCCAGGCTTATAAAAATAGGTTCAGTGCCGATAAAAACGATCTTCCTTGGCCTTGCAGTTCATCTTCTCTTTTTGGGTGGAATTTATATACGCATTGACTATCTGGGTATAGCTCAAGGCGCAAGAGTGCTTCTTTTTTTAGTTTCCATGGCATTTGGATTGATGATGGGCGCTTTTACTTATGTTATGGGAGATAATCTGGTTGCCGGGAGCCTCCTTTCCAATAAAATAACCGAGTATCCCCGGAATCTCCGCGAAAAACGTCAAGCTACAAAGGCTATTATCATTCCTGTAGTGGTTTGCTTTATGACTGTAATCTATGCCACATCAGTTACATTGCTTGGCATAAGAGAAATTGGAGGAAGTCTTGACGGTTTGCATGGCACCGCCTGGTTAATCATTCTTGTCCCGATGATTATATTTTTTATGTTTGTTTTTGCTTTGGGCGCTAATCTTAAAAAGAATGCTAATAAGCTATTTACTTCAGTAATAGTGGAGCTGGAAAACCTCTCCTCCGAGCGGAAGGATCTGACCCGGCGTGTTTCTGTTTGTTCTGTGGATGAATTGGGAACTGTCGCCGGCATGGTAAACGATTTCTCAAGGCATTTAAGTGAAGGAATTCTGCACATTAAGGGTAGCCAGGGAGAACTTGCCGAGGTGGGCAACCGTATGGAAGAAGATGCTTCTGGCATGGCAGCTTCAATATCTCAAATTACAAGTTCATCGGAACAAATTCTGGGTAAGGCTAAGGATCAAAAGAAAAGTGCCGACTACTCTTTCCAGGTGATAGAGCATATTACCAGACATATTAGAATCCTTGAAAAATCTGTAGAAACCCAATATTCCAGTATGAATCAAGCTTCCGCTGCTGTGGAGGAAATGGTAGGAAATATCACCGCTATTGGCGCTTTAACTGAAAAAATGGCTTCCCAGTTCAAAACTGTTGAGAAATCAGCTGGGGAAGGGAGTTCAATCCAGAAGGAAAGCGGCGAGCGCATCCATCAGATAGTATCGCAATCTCAGGGCTTGCAGGAGACGAATAAAATTATCGCAACAATAGCCGCCAAAACGAACCTTTTGGCTATGAACGCCGCGATTGAAGCGGCTCACGCCGGAGAGGCGGGCAGAGGCTTTTCTGTAGTTGCAGACGAAATCCGTAAGCTGGCGGAGAATTCCGCCACTGAGTCCCAGAAAATTGGCGCCGATCTTAAGCAGATTATGAACACTATCGACCAAATCGTTCGGGATGCGGAGGTTTCAGCAAGCGCATTTGCCGAGGTTTTCCGTCAAGTCGGTGAAACAGATGTATTGGTTGTAGAGGTAGATAATGCCATTCGTGAGCAGAGAACCGGCGCCGCTCAGGTATTGCAATCGCTGCGGACTATAAACGATCTTACTGCCCAGGTTACTACCGGGTACAAGGAATTGAGCCAGAGCAGTGAAACCATGCTCGGGCAGATAAAAGATCTGGAAGACAGTTCCGGGGAAATTTCAACCAATATGGAAGAAATTTCCGGCGGTATCAAGACTCTTAATACCGGTGCTAAAGAAGTTTCTGATATGGCTAATGTCACCAAGTCTTCTATTCAGAAAATTTCCGGTATTGTTGATGAATTCGTTGTTTAAGTTTCGTGTTTGCGGTTGGGGCTATGCTCGCAGCCCATGCCAACATTTGTTGAGCCGCAATATTTGCATTTCATGCCTCCGCTGCCATGAACATGTTTTCTGGTAGGAGTCTGTAAACAACCATTGCCATATGATGTTGTGCCGCAGTAGATGCAGCGTTTTTCATCATGGTTGTGCTGATGAAGTCCGTTAGTGCTTTTTGGACATCCCGGACCATAACTGGATGAACCGCAAAAAGTGCATTTTGTCGCCATAATTATTCCCTCGCCTTAATAGTATTTGAATGATTTCATTCATTTACCTATTCCTTACTTATTTTCGGAATAATATGGCTAAAAATTAAGAGGCAGATGATCTGACTTTGCCTGTCGCTTACAAGTGGCTTTGGCCACTTGTAAGGTGCAATCAAGTTTGATTTAAAAGGGACTTTAAACTAGTATTCGTTCCTGCCCTTTCTGGATTTTTTCATCAATTTTCTTGCAATAGCCTTTTTTTTCCTGTTCAGGATTGTGGATGGCTTTTCGTAGTATTCGCGTTTTTTAAATTCTCGAATGATTCCTTCTTTTTCAACTAATCGTTTAAAACGTTTAATGGCTTTTTCCAGCATTTCGTTATCATCCACGATGATATGAGCCAAATGAATTCACCTCCTTTCAATAAAGAAAAATTTACGAAAAATATACAATGAAGAATGAATAAATAATAATAATTATTAAATTATTCCGCATTTGTCATTAGCTTATTTATAATATCATTTTTGTCAAGGACAGGGCGGGCTAAAAATGTATCGGGATCAGCGTTTTCTGTAAATACCCGAATTTCCCAGTGAAGATGGGGCCCAGTGGCAAGACCTGTAGCCCCCGATTTTCCCAGTATGACCCCCCTGTCAATAACTGATCCTTCGCTTACAGCAATGCTATCCATATGGTAATAAAGAGAATAAATGCCAGGCAGGTGTTCCAGGATCACTGTGTTTCCTGTTACAATCCTTTCTCTTGCAAGGACAACCTTAGCTGCGCCGCAGGCTGAAACCTCAGTTCCTGTGGGCACACCATAGTCTACCCCCGCATGGATTGTTGTACCGGTATTCCCGTCTGCATACTGATAAACCCGGCGGCTTCCATAAGAGCTTGTCCTCCTGGTTGATGTTACAGGGGGCATAAAGGGTTCCATGAACGATTCTATTGAATAAACTTCCGTTCCTGTCCGGGAAATAATAGCCCATAGTAGTTCTGATTCAGCGTCTTTTTGAGGATCGGGAACAGTTCTAAGATCGGTGTTTACCTGATTTAAGGCGATGGTTTCGGAATAAAACTCTCGATTATCTATAATAAATGAAAGTTCTTCGATTAAAACATCGTCGCTTTCAATGCGGATTGTGGCATTGCCTATTAGAGCGGTAGATGGGATTGCAAGTATCGCTGCTTTATATACCGCCCCTTCGCTCAAGCTGAAAAAGCTTGCCCTCGAAATACGCCTGCCCCTGCTGTCTAGAAGTACCGCGTTGAGCTTTTGCAGTTCCGGTGAATTGGCGGCGCCAATGCTTACTATTTCGCCGGGGCGTGCGCTGGCAGAGCCTAGAACAAAGCGCGGTATGGGTACCTGCAATGTAACTGGCAGCTGCTCTTCTGCCTGGAAATCCTGCGTTGCTTCCCCGGCAAAATCCGCAAGGATAATTTCCGTAGTTTCTTCCGGCGCCTTCTCCGCGCTCCGCGAACACCCAAGGAGGAGTATCACTGCAAGAAAAAAAACAAAATATATTCTCTCGATATTTTTCACACTAAGACACGAAGACGCAAAGATATATTTTTTTCTTTCTCCTTCGTGCCTTTGTGCCTTTGTGTGATTTCTACTTGAGAATTTCATTTATCGCTCCTTTTTATATCGCTTACGACAAGCTGGGGCGTTTCCTTGCCGTTAAACCAGTTGCGGGTAACTTTGAAAACCGCATCAACATAGTCTCCAAGATCAAATTCACGCTTGACCTTTTCTGCCGCATTCCAATAAACTGCCGGCCATTTAACAGCTCCAGTGTCCAAAATTAGCTTAACATGCTTGGCTTCAGGTTTGCCCATAAGGCTGATTTCGGCAATTCGAATTTTTCGGCTTAGGAAGATTAGGGGATCATTTTCTTCGCCATAAGGTTCAAAGAGATCCACTAAGGTAAAAATTTCCGGCTTCATGTAAGAATGTGGCAGCTCTGCGTCTATTTTTATGGTGTCTTCATCTTCTTCATCCCATAGTTCAATAGATGAAACAATTGATTTTATGCGTTCAATAAATTGGGGCCAATTTTCCTCTGTCATGCTGAATCCAGCCGCATAGTCATGCCCGCCCCAATCAAGAAAAAGGTCTGATGAGGGTTCAAGGAGTGAGCGAAGGTTATAACCTCTGGATGAGCGCAGGGAGGCGGTAATTACGCTGCTTCCAATTGAAGCAACCAGAGATGGAACCTTAAAGCGGTCTAAAAGCCGGTTAGCCATTATTCCGGTTACCCCTCTGGGAATTGAATTGCTATTTACAATGGAAAGTTTGTGCTCAAAGTTTTTAAGGCTCATCGCTGCTATAGGTTCGACGATGTTCCAAATCTCTTCTCCGATTTTTTTCCTTTCCTCGTTCAAACTTAAAAGTTCATTCACAAGGGCATCACGCTTTACAGAATTATTTTCCATAAATAAATCCAGCGCTATTTTAGGGTTTCCCATCCGGCCTGCGGCGTTGATGGCGGGGCAGAGAAACCATGAAATGTCGATGGTTCCAATGCGGCGTCCCGAAGTCAGATTTAACTTAAAAAGAAGATCTGATATGCCGGGCCTTGGCTTTTCAACCAGAGATTGTAATCCCTGCCTGACGATAATCCTATTTTCGTCTTTTAAAGGCATTATATCAGCCAGGGTGCCAAGGCAGGCAAGTTGAAGGTCTTTAGTGTCTTCGGCAGAAAAAAGTTTTCCCCTTTGCCAAACAAAAGAAGTAAAAAGGCTGACGAATACATCCAGTTCACCGGCTTCTTTATCATGATACTTTGCCATTCGGGAAAGCTCTTTAATCCTTACAAGGCTCTTGCCTGTTGTAGAAGGTATGTCTTTACCTATTTCGCCTGAAATATCCTGCATGTAGATTTCTACGCCGCTGCCGAATATTTTTGCCAGGGTCTTCTTTTGTAATGCAGCATCCCAGACGAGAATTTGCTGGCCTTCAAGAAAGGCTGGCAGGCGGGTTTCACTTATGCTCAACATGCCTGGCACTACTGTTTCGGTGATACTGTCTATTACTACCAAATTTCGCATTTTGGCAGCTTCTACAACCCAGGCATCGTTGACCGGGCGGGTGTTTAAAAGACATACGCTCTGTGCGTAAATTTCGTTTTTTAAGGCAAAACGCAGTGCAGTAACCAGTTTATAAGCCACTCCGCAGCCCGCCAGGTCCCGGAAAGTGCATTTCGAATTGACCAGTTTTGGGTTTACGATAGTAAGCGCAGGTGGAAGCTCATCTTGTGGGTTATGATGGTCGGTAATAATTACATCAATGCCCAGCTCCGTCGCTCTTTTAACCTCTTGGATGTTTGAAATGCCGCAGTCCACAGTGATTATGAGTGTTCCGTAGGCTGCGGCGAAATCTTCCACTACCTGTTGTGAAAGGCCATAGGGCTCGTCCCCCGAAGGCAGATGAACGCTTGCGTCCATTCCTTGTGAGATTAAAAAATCCATTAAAAGGGCAGTCGCGCAGATGCCGTCTACGTCCTTATCTCCTGAAACCAGGATTTTTTCCCCTTCTTCTTTTGCGTAAAGGATGCGGTCAACTGCTTCTTCCATGCCCGGCAGCTCGAAGGGATTCCTGAGGTGTCGGGGATCATCTTCCAAAAAAAACTTGATTTCCTGCCCGGAAACAAGCCCCCGGCGAGCCAGAATGGTTGCTGTAAGGGGCTCGCAGCCATATTTAGAAGAAATATTCTTTATAATGTCAGCAGGGACATCCCTTTTTTCCCACTTCACAAGCTTATCCTATTAAAACCTAGGGAGATACGGTGAAATAAGGAAATGTCACCAATCACGGGGTGTAAATCCTTCGGGAACAGTAATCTTAACCGTGTCGCCTGTTTGTTCTATTAAGTAAAACCCTTTTTTAATAATATAATTGCAAAGTGAATCGCTCATTATTGCACCAGCCACAGCCCCACGGTATATGCGGTTGTCGCCTCGCCTGTCGGCAACGCGGCGCAAAATTTTCATTCTTTTTAAGTGATCGTTAACATCCTCATGTTTTGGTTTTGACTTGACTTCAACAGCAATAACAATTTCGCCATTTTCCAGCAGAATATCGACTTCTGTGCAGGCATTGGGGTCATTGGGATTCTTTATCTGTTTGTCGCTGGATCGTTCTGTAAAATTGAAGCCCAATGTGTTAAATTTTTCCATAATGCTTGGGCCCACAAGATGCTCGGCAAGCTCGCCAAAACGGTTGCCAAGTTCCCCGATTTTACGGTCGGTTTCCTTCATTTGCCGGTCGGTTTCCTTCATTTGCCGATCGGTTTCTTTAATCGATTCGCGCAGTTCCTGTAAGGACGCCCATACGTCCTCAAAAGTAAGGCCCCGCTGAGGCTCAGGAGTAAGTGTTGTTTCCATTTCTTTCCTCGTTTCTATAGTATTATAGCCCATAACTATGGGCTTATCTATATACTGCGCGAGCATGCAGTGTGCTTTGAAAAAAAGAGCTGTTTTGGAGATTTTTTTAAAATTTTTAGAATTTGAGGATTTTCTAAAAAATTTTCCCACAAACCAAACTAACCATCACAAACGCGAATTTTTAAATTTACCGTTGTTTGTGTACGTACCGTAGGTACGAGTTCGTGTGGTTCGTGGTTAAAAATCTTAAAAAATTTGTAATTGGCATCTGTTGCCTACATCAGCTCCCATGTTGGGAGTCTTTTTCCCAGGGAGGCTGCCAGTATTGCCTGCGAGAGCGTTCTAACCTGGTTTAAATATGGGGCACTTATGGGCATAAGGGCACTTGGCGCCTGGTTTTCCGCTGCCTTAAGCCAATTTTTAGCGACAGTTTCAATGTGAATAGCAGTATTTTTGCTGGAATTATGATCTATCAGGCAGTTTTCGCAGAAAAATGCCTCGTTTCTTAGGGAATACCATATCCCTTCATCTTTTCTCTCGTTATTACACGCTGAACAGATGGAAAAATCAGGCCTAATCCCTAAAATCCTGGCCCAATGCCACAAAAAGTAGATACCAATCCGTACACAGGCTGCCGGATCCGCTTCACTAATGGCGTCAAGGACGTTTTCTGTCAGTTTTAGCGCCGTTTCCCAGTTTCCGCTGCCTCCTCCTCCCATAGAAGATAGTACCGTTTCAGCTACGGCATCTGCGGTCATGGCCCTTTCCCAAAGCTCTCTTATGCCTGGCCGCCATGATTTTACGTCAAAATCGCTTACTTTTCGGGAATCTCGCACCGGATCGTGGTAAATCCAAAGAATTCCGCCATGGAAAGGGGCCACATGGGAGCGGAGGCGGCTCTTTGGCCCCCCAAAAACGGTAGCTCTGACCACACCTTCCTCCGCGGTAAGAAACCAGGCTTCCCTGTTCGATTCACCGGAGGGTTTGACCCTTAGTGCTAAGGGCGAAAAAGGAAAAAAACGGGAGACGAGGCAGAATAAAAAAAAAAATAAAATATT
>Ga0099364_10014237_pt1 | contig 10598 bp, 7 predicted proteins | sample TergutTh196P3_FD_73070 | JGI IMG/M metagenome (GOLD analysis project Ga0099364, IMG submission 73070) | Microcerotermes parvus P3 segment gut microbial communities from Pointe-Noire, Republic of the Congo - Th196 P3 | ecosystem: Host-associated > Arthropoda: Insects > Digestive system > Gut ...
TTATAAATGCGCCGATAATCATGCCGAGTGCGGCATTTGTTATTTCATAGAATAAAAATATTGAAGTAACAAACGAAAACGCTATGGCGAGTCCGCCGAGACGCGGAATTGTCACTTTGTGCATTCTTCTGGTTTCTTTATCGTCTTTGGGGATATCGAGCGCTCCGATTTTATACGCGATAACACGCACAATCGGCGTTGTTACGAATGACATAAGTACAGCGAATATAAATGCGGTAACACCATGCAGCAAATCATAAAGCTGCAGCGCTCCGAGATTAATATCAGTTATATTTTCCATATAATTTAAATCTGCCTTTCTGTTTTTTAATTAATTAATTGTTCGGCGCATCTTGCGATAATATCCACCCCTTTGATTATCTGCTCTTCTGACGGCATAGAAAAATTAACCCTGAAAGAATGTGAAACCTCGCGTTCATCCGCCAAAAATGTTCCCCCCGGAACAACCGCGAGTTTATTTTCAAGACATCTTTTGACAAATCCGGCGAGCTCCGTGTTTTCCGGCAAAGTGCACCACATAAAAAGTCCGCCTTTTGGCCGTGTGTATTTTATATCTGTGAATTTTTTATCCATCTCGCCGAGCATCAGTGTGCATTTGTTTTTGTATAATTCTTTTATTTTTCCGATATGCGCGTCTATATCAAACTTTTCGAGGAATAAATCGCACACGAGCTGAAAATACATATTTGTGTGAACATCGTTTACCTGTTTTGCCACCACTATTTTATGCGCTATCTCTTCCGGCACAGACAGCCAGCCCACACGGATCGCCGGAGCTATTATTTTGGAAAACGACGAACAGTAAACGACGAGCCCGTCGGTATCAAGGCTTTTAATCGTTGGCAGCTCCTCTCCCTCAAACCGCAGCTCCCCGTACGGGTTGTCCTCAAGGATTATTACCCGGTATTTTTTCGCGAGCTCAAGCACGGCGATGCGTTTTTCCGGCGGCATAGATGTGCCCAGCGGGTTATGAAATGTGGGGATTAAATAAATAATTTTCGCGTTTTTGTGAGTTTTGAGGGCAAGCTCCAATTTTTCCAAATCAATGCCGTCATCCTGCATATCCACCGCCTTGATATTTGCGCCGTTTGCTTTAAACGCGTTTAAGGCGCCGATAAACGACGGTTTTTCACAGATCACAACATCACCCTCATCACACATAACCTTGCATGTCAGATCTATTCCCTGCTGCCCGCCGGAGGTTATAAGGAGCATATCACCTTTTCCGCTTATGTTGAATTTGGTTTTGAGCCGTGCCGCAATTTTTTCACGCAGCGGCGCGTGTCCTTCGGTTATGCTGTACTGAAGAGCCGTTGTTGGCATTTGTTCATATATTATATCCGACAATTCCCGGATTTGTCCAGCCGGGAACGCTTCCGGCGAAGGGTTTCCCGCCGCAAAAGATATAACGCCCGGCTCGGACAGCGCTTTGAAGATCTCGCGGATTGCCGAAGGTTTAATATTTAACATTTTACCGCTTATTTTATAATCCATACCGTATATAATCTCCGATTAAAGTACATTTTGTATGTATTATATCATATAAAAATATATTTTTTAGAGTAAAATAATTAATTTTCTTTTTCCAAATTAAGACAAAATTTCACCGCGCTGTGATTAATATTCATTTAAATGTACCGAAATTATTCATAAAATTATTATATAATATGTCTGTAAGGGGTGAAAATATGGAGAGAACAAACGTTATAATAGGTCAGTCCGGGGGACCGACAGCGGCGATAAACGCGACTCTTTCAGGGGTTATACGCGGGGCTTTGAATATCGGCGCAAAAAAAATATACGGTATGATAAACGGTATTGAAGGGGTGCTTAACGGCAATATAAAAGATTTAACCGGGTTATGCACCGAAGAAAATCTTAAGCTGCTTGAAAATACTCCGGCAGCCGCTCTCGGCTCGTGCCGGCTTAAACTGCCCGATATAACCGATGAAGGAACCTATAAAAAAATTTTTGCCGTTTTCAAAGAAAAAAATATAAAATCTGTGTTTTATATCGGCGGGAACGATTCGATGGATAGCGTAAAAAAACTGAGCGCTTATGCCGCCGCTATCGGTTCCGGTATAAAAATTATAGGTGTGCCGAAAACCATAGACAACGATTTATCCGGTACCGACCACAGCCCCGGATACGGCAGCGCGGCAAAATATATCGCGGCGACAATGCAGGAGATTTGTCATGACAACTCCATTTATAACATAAAATCCATTGTTATAACAGAAATAATGGGGCGTGATGCGGGTTGGCTCACCGCGGCGGCTTCGCTGCCCCGGCAAATCGGCGGGAAATCCCCGGACTTGGTATATCTTCCCGAAATTGTTTTTTCGGACGAAAAATTTTTGGCTGATATTGAATCTGTGCTTGAAGAGCGCAAAAACATCGTTGCGGCTGTTTCGGAAGGTGTAAAATACGCGGGGGGCAGGTATGTATGTGATTTTGACGACCGGGAAACCGACGTGTTCGGACACATGAATCTTTCGGGTACCGCGAACAGGCTTAAAAACCTTGCAAAAGAACGTTTCGGATGTAAAGTCCGCGCAATTGAGCTGAACACCCCGCAGAGATGCGCTTCGCATATCGCATCACTCCGTGATTTAAAGGAATCGGTAAAAATCGGCAGAGAAGCGGTTTTTGCGGCGGCAGAGGGCAAGACCGGCGTGATGATGACATTTATCCGCAAAAAATTACAGCCGTATAAAATAAAAATAGGCTGTGAAAATATAAATAATATCACAAACACAATAAAAACCGTGCCGCCCCAATTTATAAACAAAGCCCGCAACGGGGTGACCGACGAATGTCTGATGTATATTCTGCCGCTTATATCCGGAGAACCGAAATTGACATATAAAAACGGTATACCGAAATTTTTTGAAATTATATAACATAAAAAAACAGGGGTGAGCCGTCATGACAAAAAACTACATAGAGCTTAAAGATATTGTGCGCGAATACCGCAGCGGGCAAATCACCGTGCGCGCGGCGGATGGTATAACTTTTTCGCTTGATGAAGGCAAATTCAACGCCATAGTAGGTCCTTCGGGAGCGGGGAAAACAACGGTGCTCAATATACTCGGCGGAATGGATACGGCAACCTCAGGGGAAGCGGTTGTGGACAAACGGGATATAACCCGGCTGTCAAAAAGAGAACTCTGCGCTTACCGCAGAAACGACATCGGTTTTGTTTTCCAGTTTTACAATTTAATACCCAACCTGACGGCGCTTGAAAACGTTGAGCTGGGCTTGCAGATCAAAAAAAACGCGCTTGATCCGCGCGCCGTGCTGGAAGAAGTGGGGCTTGGGCACAGGCTTAATAATTTCCCCTCGCAGCTTTCCGGCGGCGAACAGCAGCGCGCGGCGATCGCGCGCGCGCTCGCAAAGAACCCCAAGCTGCTGCTGTGCGACGAACCCACGGGAGCGCTTGATTCCGTGACAGGCAAAAACATACTGCAGCTGCTTTATGATACCTGTAAAAATAAAGGCGTTACCGTTATCGTTATAACGCATAACACGGCGATAACGCCTATGGCTGACCGTATTGTAAGGATAAAGAGCGGTAAAGTCGAATTTGTGAAGGAGAACGCCGACCCGGTACGGGTGGAGGAAATAGAGTGGTAAAAAATAAATGAATATGGCATACCTTAAAGATATTTTACGTGAAATAAAAAAATCCCCCGGCCGTTTTATAAGCCTTGTTATAATAACGGCTCTCGGCACCGCTTCAATCGCGGGAATACAGGCCACCTCGGTAAGTATGCGCGGTTCTGCGGACAGCTATTACAAAGCGCACAGCCTTTATGACTTGCAGCTTAAATCCACAGCCGGGTTTGATGAAGACGATATATCCGCTCTGCGCGGAATTCCGGGCGCCGCTGTTGTTATGCCCGCGTATATTTATGATGTTTTTGTATATTCCGAAAATGAATCGCGCGCGGTACGCACATATTCGCTGCCAAAAGAATTAAATAAAATTGAAATATCAGAAGGGCGGCTGCCTGAGTCTTCCGGTGAAGCCGCCGTTGAGCGCAGACTGCTGCGGCAGGGGGGATATAATATCGGGGACACGATACATTTGGGGCTTGACGGCGCGGTTGATTTTATGCTTGGGGCAAATGAGGCTAAAATTGTCGGGGTTATAGATTCGCCGCTTTATATAAATCTGCATGAGCGCGGCAGCACCTCTCTGGGCGACGGCAGGCTTAATTTTTATCTGTATCTCCACGAAGACGCGTATAATCTTGAAGTTTATACGGATATTTACATACAAATGGAAGGCTCGCGGGAAACCGGTAATCTTACCGATGAGTATTATGAGCTGCTTGAGGAATGGAAAGAATTAATAAAAGAAACGGGGAATAAACGGATACAGCAGAAAACAGACGAGCTTGCCGGGCTTTCGGCCGCGTATCACGGGCTTATATCGTATATTGAACCCGAATGGTTCTATTTTACGCGCAAAGACGGTATATCGTTTGACTCGTATTATCAGGACACGCTTAGAATCGAGCAGATCGGATATGTTTTTCCGCTGGTGTTTTTTCTTGTCGCCGTACTTGTTTCACTTACCACAATGTCGCGTATGGTTGAAGAACACAGGACACAGATAGGAATATACAAAGCGTTGGGATATACTCCGGCAAAATCCATAATAAAATATATATTTTATGCCGCCGCCGCGAGTATTTCCGGCGGGCTCTTCGGGGTTGCGGCGGGCATAGGTATATTCCCGCGCGTGATCTTTGACGCTTATGCGCATCTTTACAAGATGCCGCCGCTTGTTATCAGCGTGCCTTTAAATATAAGCGCGGCGGCTGTAATAAGCGCGGCGGGGGCGGTTCTCGCTGTTACGTTTTTCACTTGCTCGGACGCATTTTTCGGCGCGCCGGCGGAACTGATGCGGCCGAAATCCCCCCCGGCGGGAAAAAGGGTAGTGATAGAAAAAATAGGGTTTGTCTGGAACAGGCTCGGTTTTATAAACAAAGTCACCGCAAGGAATATATTCAGGTATAAAAAACGTTTTATAATGACACTCATAGGCGTTGCCGGCTGTTCCGCGCTGCTTGTCACCGCTTTCGGGCTGCGGGACAGTATCGGCGGGGTTGACGTTATGCAGTTTGAGCGTGTTGTAACGTACAGCTCGCGCACATATTTAAGAGAAATAACCGAACCCGCCGCGCGTGAGAGGCTTGACTCGCTTATAACGGGCGGCTCGCATCTTTTTATCCGCGAAGAAGTGATCACCGCGCAAAACAACAATAAAAACCTGACCGCTTCGCTGATAATTCCGGAATTTCCGGAAGAGCTGTTTAATTTTATCAACCTGCGCGCACGAAAAACCGGCGCGGCTGTATCTTTCGGTAACGGGGGCGTTGTACTCACCGAAAAATTGGCGCGGGAGATCGGCGTCGGTATAAACGACAGTTTTGATATACGGCTCAGCGGCGGGAGGGTTTATAAGGCTGCGGTTTCCGGGATTGTTGAAAATTATGTGCTGCATTATATATATATGCCGCCCGGAATATATATTGAGCTGTTCGGCGCCGAACCGGTTTTTAACGGTATACTGTCAAAAAACACGCCGGAGTACGAAGCGGAAGTTACAGAGCGGCTGCTTTCGGACAGCGGTGTGCGCGCGGTGGTCAATACCGAGGACGTAAAAAGAAACCTCGGCGAGTCGACCGATGCGTTACAGGTTGTTACGGTGGTTTTGATTATTCTTGCGTGCGCTTTGGCGTTTGTTGTGCTGTTTAACCTTACCAACATCAATATAACCGAGCGTATCCGCGAGCTTGCGACAATAAAAGTTTTGGGGTTCTATGATTCTGAGCTTGCTATGTATATATACAGAGAAAACGGGCTTGTCGCCGCTATGGGGATATGCGCGGGGCTTATCGGCGGGGTTAGGCTGCATGGTTTTATACTTAACGCCGCAGAGATCGATATGCTTATGTTCCCGCAGATAATCAAGCCTGAAAGTTTTATATATTCGGCGCTGCTGTCTTGCGGGTTTGCCGTATTTGTGAATTTGGTGATGAATTTTAAGCTGGTCAGAATCGATATGGTTGAATCTCTTAAAAATATAGAATGACACAGTTTGAAAACTTATAAACCGCGGGCTTTTCTGCGCAGTTCTTTCAGCTGTTTTTTCTTTCGGGCGATCCAGGCGGCGCGTCCCGCTTTATAGGCGAATATCATTGAAATAACATTGAGGAAAATCAAACCGGCTGATATCAAATACCCTGTTCCGCCCGGCAGATTCTGTGTCAGACCGCTGAAATGTTCATCCGCGTAAAACATATCGAAAAAATGGTATTTAAAAAAATGACCCCGCTCGAAAATATAAATATCGGCGCCGACCGTGATGCCAAAAAACATGATCCCTGCGGCAAAATAACATAGTACGGTCTTCAGGACGCTGTAACGCAGATTCTGCGTATCAGAATCGCCTTCGCGCATGGAAAAAAAGAAAAGCACCGCAAAAATCACACATACTCCGGCAAGATATAAAATAAAATCTTTAAGCTCAGAATTGTTTCTCAGCACTATCCGCATAAAGGAATCAAGTATAATACGGCAAAGCACCCCGGCGAATCCCGAAACTGCAAAATAAATTATAAACACCGTTATTCTTAAAATTATATTTTTACCTTTAAAATTTTTCGCCTGGTCCACAATTTTTTGCCTCCGTTTTAGTTAAATACCTATATGCATATTTTAACAGTTTTTTTTATTTTTGTCAATACGCTTCCAAATATTCGCCCACCCTGCGCTCGATTTCATCGGTGCGCAGACTGTCGCTTATATATGCGTCGCGCAGCAGTTTTTTAGGCACATATTCGTCGTATTTCGCGTGTGCGAAATCTTCGTTTTCCCCTGCAAGCAGCTCTTTGTTTATCCCGTCGCGCTTGATATTATCGTATAAATATTTTATAAAATCATAGTCGCTTCCCGCTTCCATCCGAAACTCGAAAAAATAACAGCCGGAAAATTCAAGGTTGGTTATTTTGAATTGTTTTGCCATATGGGATTTTATATAACGGCGCAGCGTCCTGAACGAAACGGTTCCGAGCCACGGGAAAAATGCGTAAGAATACCCGCCAAGATGTGCCAAAGGATACTTGAACAGCTTGGTTTTATGCACAAGCTCCCTCGCTTCATTCAGTCTTTTCTGTGCGTTCTCCAGAAGATACGGGTAAAGCGTATCTTCTTCGAGCACGCGTTTCATGCGCTCCACTATTTTTGTGTGTATAACGCCGTATTCCCCCGGCCATTCTATGCTCATTTTACCTTCCACCGGCTTGACAAATATAATTTTGCGCTTTAAATCGATCTCAATCACTTCCCAGGTACGCCCCGCAAGCCCGAATCTGTCGCCTTCCGGCGGGCTTTTGGTGATTGTGCCGATTTCCTGTGATTCCCATTTGACATTAAAGCTCTCTGTATCCTGGAACACCGCGTAAAACTTAAATGAATTGATAACGCGCTCGCCTTTAAGACCGATTATCAGTTTTTTTTCGGGCGCATCGTCGATAAACTGCAGGTGATCATGCTGAAGCATAGCGAACATCAATTCTTTGAACCGCTCGCGGGAAACACCGCTAAACGGCGTAAACGCCAGCATTTTATCGGCTAAATCCTTAGGTGTAATCTCCCCGTGGGAAGCGACAAAACTCATTGTCTGGTGATACAGCAGGCTGAACGGCAGCTCTTTTATATTTGGCGGCTCGATAAATTTTTCCTCGATATACAGCTGCATCACAGCGACGGCTTTGACAAGCTCCCAGGGGATAATTTTCGGCGTGCTCGCTGTGGGCAGCGGTTCTTCTTCCCTGAAAATCAGAATCATTTCAGACGGCTGCCCGCGCCGCCCCGAACGCCCCAGCCGCTGCAGGAAATTTGATATTGTGTTAGGTGAGCTGACCTGTATCACGCGCTCAAGCCTGCCTATATCGACGCCCAGCTCCATTGTCACCGTGGCTATGCCCACGGCGGGTTTTTCTTCGTCTTTTAAAACAAGCTCCGCCTCTTCGCGGATTGAGGCTGAAAGGTCGCCGTGATGTATATAAAATATATCGTCTTCACCGCGCAGTTTTGCGATACTGCGCATTTCCGCCGTGACCCATTCGGCTTCCTCGCGCGAGTTGGTGAAGATCAAACTCTTTTTTTCGGTGGCGCAGTCGTACATATACGCGAATCCTTCGTCCTCGCGTAAAAAATCAAGGTTGTTGTAATCGGGTAACAGCTTGTTTTCAAGCTCGTTTGTTTCTTCAAAATTAAAATCTTCCGCTATATCACTGACGGTATCGTCGTCAAGTATGCCCACCATGCTTTTCTGTTCCTCAAGGCTAAGCGTCTGCTCTGTCGTGTCGGTCTGCGGCGCGTGATAAAAATGGTTGACCGCAAGCCGCCATTTTGTTCTAGCTGATTTTATCTGGATAATATCGCAGCCGCGGGCACTCCCCTGATTCAGCCAGTCCGCAATAAGCTCAGGAGCGCCGGCTGTAGCCGAAAGCCCGAACCGCCGGGGGGATTTTTCTATTATATGCTCAAGCCTTTGAATTATGCAGATCACCTGGTTGCCCCGGTCAACCCCCGGCATTGTGTGTATTTCGTCTATTACTATATATCTTAAATCCCCGAAGATACGCGGCAGGTCGTTGCTGCGGTTTATCAGCATGCTTTCAAGCGACTCCGGGGTTATTTGAAGTATACCGGAGGGGGATTTCATCAGTTTGTTTTTATGCGAGAGCGCGACGTCCCCGTGCCAGTGGAAAACAGGCACTTCGGCTTCTTCAAGCAGCATATCAAGCCGGCCGAACTGGTCGTTTATCAATGATTTAAGCGGAGCGATGTATATAACGCCCACGCTGTCCGGCGGGTCTTCGACGAGCTGTGATATTATAGGGAAAAACACGGCTTCGGTTTTGCCTGTCGCCGTTCCCGCGCATAGCAGGATGTTGTTTTCGGAGCCGTAAATCGCTTTCCCCGCTTCAATTTGCACTTCGCGGAGTTCTTCCCAGCCGCTTTTATATATGTATTCGCGTATAAAAGGCGCGTAATATTCAAAAACCTCTTCATCAAGCATATGTTTTGTTTTTTCTCCTGTGTTATTTTTATAGCGGCAAAAATAATTTTCTCTGTACCCGCATTTATATTATACATCATTTGGCAGATGTAGTCAAGAAGTTTTATCTGCGAGCTTAAAATTAATAAATTTCACTTGAAAAATTCCGCTTTATATGATATAATAATTGTAAAATAATACATTGATAGGATTTAATTATGGGTAAAGGAAAAAAGGCAAAGAAAAAAACTGCTGCGATAAGAAATTATAAAGATAGTGTTTTTAAACGGCTTTTTAGCGATAAAACTAAACTGGCGGAGGTTTATAACGCCATAAACGGAACAAATTACACGGCGGACGATATAACTCTCGTTACCTTAAATAATATTATATTTATAGGGCGGGAGAACGATATATCTTTCACTATAGAGGGGAAATTAATCGTTTTCGCGGATCATCAAGCCTCTGTAAACCCTAATATGCCCTTGAGATTTTTATTTTATGCCGCTCGAAGCTATCTTGAATTAGTAGAAAATGAAGCAATATACAGCTCGAACTTAATAAAAATACCACCGCCGGAATTTATTGTACTATACAACGGTAAAGATGAATATCCAGCGGAAAAGGAGTTGAAATTATCCGATGCTTTTATAAATCCGGAGATTGATAATCTCGAGCTGAAAGTTAAGGTATATAATATCAACAAAGGGCAAAATCAAGAGATTATGGAGAAAAGCGCGACATTAAGCGATTATTCAACGTTTATTGCGCGAGTCCGCGAGAACGAGGACAACGGGTTTGAAAGAAGTCAAGCGATAGAAAAAGCAGTTAAAGACTGTATACAAGATAATATATTAAAAGAATTTTTATTAAAATACGGGAGTGACGTGGTAAATATGTTAAATGTTGAATTTAATTTGGCAGATGCTCAAAGAGTTTGGAAAAATGACGGTATAATGGTTGAAAAAGAAAGGATGGCCGAAAAACTATTGGATATTCTTGATATTGAAATTATAGCTGAAAAAACGGAGCTTTCTGTTGAAAAAGTGCTTGAACTAAAGGAGCAATATGAGCAGAGGTTAAAAAATGTTAAGCATTGACGTTAAGTGAAAAAACATTTGCAATAGCATCGATAAATAGAATGGTATAAACCTCTCTTTAGGTTTTTACAGGCGTTATATTTTTAAAATCATTCAAGGTTTTACGGCGGTAAAAATAAATTTCCGGAAAATTAAAATTTCACTTGACAAAAGTATAAATATATGTTAGAATAATCGTGTAAGAAATTTAAAAAAGCGGGCAACCGCGAAGTGTATCCAGCACTTTGCGGTGTGCCGAGTGTGAATAACCCACACTACCCAAAGCACCAGATTTCTCTATACCCGCAGTTATATTATACATCATTTGGCGGATTTAGTCAATAGATATTTTTATCAATGTTGTTATGTCAAAGAGATTTTTGCGCCGCGCGTGGTTTGATTCACGCGGCGCTTTT
>Ga0099364_10014238_pt1 | contig 10598 bp, 11 predicted proteins | sample TergutTh196P3_FD_73070 | JGI IMG/M metagenome (GOLD analysis project Ga0099364, IMG submission 73070) | Microcerotermes parvus P3 segment gut microbial communities from Pointe-Noire, Republic of the Congo - Th196 P3 | ecosystem: Host-associated > Arthropoda: Insects > Digestive system > Gut ...
CGTCGAGAACACCACGGCAGCCGAAAGTGCCATCCGCGACACCGACATGGCATCAGAGATGGTAAAATTCTCGAACAACGCGATCCTGGCCCAGGCCGGACAAGCCATGCTAGCCCAGGCCAACCAGGCGAACGCGGGGGTATTAGCGCTACTGTAACCCAACCGTCACCCCGCAATGTACTAATGCGGGGTCCCCTGAAAGCACAGTCCTCACGCAGAGGATTCCGCATAAAAGCATTGCGGAATGACGATGTAACACGCAGAGGATTCCGCATAAAAGCATTGCGGAATGACGATGTAACACGCAGAGGATTCCGCATAAAAACGCGAAGCGTTTTACGCGATTTGCGGAATGACGATGTAACACACAGGGGATCACGTACAAAACGCAAGGCACTTTACAGACTACGCGGGATGACGAGAAACACGGTAAGATTGGGCGGCTCGTGGCGGGGCCGCCGCTCTTCCCTTAAAGTAAGAACATTGTGTTAATACGCATAATTAACATCTGCGCGGTAACTAGGTCGATTGCCGACCCTTATATAGTTACATTGACTGACCAGGCCCAAGGCCAAATCGGTCAATCCCCAAAAGGAAGTGGGGCAAATCTTTCAAGGAGGAATGCGTATGGTAGTACAACACAATCTTACCGCCATGAACTCTAACCGTATGTTAGGGATCAGTACAGCGGAACAGGCGAAGTCCACAGAAAAGCTGTCATCCGGATACAAAGTTAACCGGGCAGCAGACGACGCCGCCGGCCTGGCCATCTCGGAAAAAATGAGACGCCAGATCCGTGGCCTGACCCAGGCCACCGCCAACGCCCAGGATGGCATATCCGCTCTCCAGACAGCAGAAGGTGCTTTGAACGAAGTACACGACATGCTGCAACGGATGAACGAACTGGCCATCAAGGCAGGCAACGAAACCTTGCAATCCGTAGACAAGACGTACATCCAGTCCGAACTTACCGCATTGCAGACCGAGATTAACCGCGTCGCCGAGACGACCACCTTCAATGAGCAAAAGCTCCTAAACGGTGAGTTTTCAACCGGCAAGCGCATCCAGGTCGGGGCGGAGGTGGGCAGTGCCAACCAGATTAGAATCACGATTGGCAAAATGGACTGGTCATCAATCACCGTCAGTGCCACCGGTTTAACGGCATCGGGCGGCGGAACGATTGCAGCCAGCACCCTGGATGTCACGAATGCGGATTACAACTACGTCAAGGCAACAGTCTCCGTCATCAAGTCTGCTTTGCAAGAGGTATCCACCCAGCGTTCCGGTTTAGGTGCAGTACAAAACCGTCTGGAACACACCGTTGCCAACCTGAAAAACGTGGTCGAGAACACGACCGCAGCCGAATCGGCCATCCGCGATACAGACATGGCGGAAGAAATGGTCCGGTATTCCAACCTCAGTATTTTGACACAAGCGGGACAGGCGATGCTGGCCCAGGCAAACACGGCCAACCAAGGCGTACTGACCCTACTGCAGTAAGAGCCAAGGCAATAAGAAACATTCCTTTAACGAAAAAGGGGCTGGGATATGCAGCCCCTTTTTCGTACCCCTCGCCGTCATTCCGCAATGCTTCTATGCGGAATCCCCTGCGTGTAGCAGTTACTTTCAGGGGGCCCCGCATTAGTAATTTGCGGGGTGACGATACTTTTAAGCCTTCTAAAAAAAGCACTAAAGTATTTTTCCCACCATCCGATATACTAATCAGGTAAAGGATTACCTATTCACCCGGTTAAGGAAAACCCCCAAATTATCAACTAAATACAGGCAATTATGGCGAAAAATGAAGAAAGGTCACGTGTATTAAATTCGCCCAAAACCAAGTAAGGTTTGCTCCGGCAGCCAAGGCTTGCATTCGAAGCCCGGCACTCAAAGCATGGAATCGTTGGAGCAAGCAGCACACCAACAGGACAGATTAGCGTTTTGCAAACGCGAATCTCATTCAAGGAGGATGAACAATGGTAGTACAACACAATCTAATCGCAATGAACTCAAACAGGATGCTCGGCATCACCACCGCCTCTCAGGCCAAATCGACGGAAAAACTCTCTTCCGGTTATAAAATCAACCGCGCCGCCGACGATGCCGCCGGCCTCGCCATATCCGAGAAGATGCGCCGCCAGATCCGCGGCCTGACCCAGGCCACATCCAACGCCCAGGACGGCATTTCCTGCGTCCAGACAGCGGAAGGCGCACTGAGCGAAGTCCATGACATGCTGCAGCGCATGAACGAGCTGGCCATCAAGGCCGGCAACGAGACCCTGCAGACAATGGATCGCAGATATATCCAGGCCGAACTGGAGGCCCTGCGTACCGAAATAAACCGCGTGGCCGAGACCTCGACGTTTAATGAACAGAAACTGATGGACGGTAGTTTCTCAAATGGCAAGATGCTCCAGGTGGGCGCGGAGGCGAATGCGAATAACCAACTGGCCATCACAATCAAGAAGATGAACTGGGCCAGCATTTCCCAGGGTGCGACAAAGTTTAATGTCACTTTGGTCACTCCACTTGTAAGTGGAGCCGCTGGAGCGTCGCAATATTGGGAAGGCATGTTGAATGTCGTGGGTGTTTCCCACTCATCAGCCTATGAATCGGAGGGCGGCCGCAAGGATGTTTCGGCCTACAACCAATATAGCCAAACCTACGACTTCATCCGGGCTACCGTTTCCACCATAAAATATGCTCTGGAAACCATTTCCACCCAGCGCTCTGACCTTGGTGCCATCCAGAACCGACTGGAGCACACAATCGCCAACCTGAAAAACGTGGTTGAGAACACCACCGCCGCCGAGAGCGCAGTCCGCGACACCGACATGGCTTCAGAAATGGTCAAGTTCGCCAACAACAACATCCTGGCCCAGGCCGGGCAGGCGATGCTCGCCCAGGCGAACCAACTTAATGCGGGTGTATTATCCTTACTTGGATAATAGTTATAGCATAATGCAGAGTTGATAGTATCCGTTTACATCCCGGATACTATCGGCTTGTTTGGGGATAACAGATGACTGAAGAAAACATAAAAAAGACTATTGCCGAAACCCTTGCCACCCTGGATGAACTATATGCGGTGGGAAACAGGGAGGCGATGGTAAAAGCCATCGCACTGCTGGACGGCATATGGAACAAAATATTTTACAAGGACGATGACATCCGTCATTGTTATCTGTTCCAAGGAATTTGGATAGACGAGACGACCAGGGGTGAGGAAACAATTTTTGCCGATATAAGCAGTGTGGCCGATGTGACGCGAAAATACACGCAGCTGCGCCATGCCTTCTATCGTTTTGAGAATGATTTTCCGCTGGAGATGTGCCTGGAGGCGATGCAATGGATAGCTGCGATGCGCCTTAGCAATACCGCCTTTCATGCCTTGCTGGAGAATGAGATAGAGGATGTGGAAAAGGTGCTGGCACGGATAAATGAGATAAGCGCAATGCGTGTATAAAGAAAAGGACCCCCTATGAACGACAAAAAATTCGCCTTCATTTTGTGCTCAAACGATGAATATTACCGCCAGGAGTGTTTTAACTATCTATCCTTGCTCCATATTCCGGAGGGCTACGAAATAGACACCCTTGTCATCCCCGATGCCCGCTCAATGGCGGCCGGCTATAATGAAGGCATGCAGGCCAGTGATGCCAAGTATAAAATCTATGTCCACCAAGATGTCTTTATCCGCCACCGTGATTTTCTGCACGACATCCTGGATATTTTCACATCCGATGCACAAGTTGGCATGATCGGCATGGTGGGCGCCCCCAAACTGCACTTCACCGGTGTGATGTGGGATGATACGCGGGTCGGACATTTTTATCGTTTGGAAAAAATAAATGAAAGCATGGGATACGACACCATTGTACCGATATATGAGGGAACAACCGATGTAGAGGTGATAGATGGCTTGTTAATGATTACCCAATATGACCTGCCTTGGCGCGAGGATGTGTTTGACGGCTGGGATTTCTATGATGTTTCGCAATGTCTGGAGATGAGGCGGGCGGGGTATCGTATCGTTGTGCCGGGGCAAAAAAAATCCTGGTACATACACGATAGCGGAGTGGCCCACATTGGTGATGCCTACGAACATTATCGCAAGAAGTTACTCGTCGCCTATCCGGATTTCTTTCCCCCAAAGAAGCATTTTCTGTGTTGCTATACCGATGTCGTGAATTGCACGCACATCCCCTGGGGCCTGCTGGAGTTGGGGCATGAGGTCAGTATCGAGGAAAAGGAAGTGCATATACAGGATTATGTCGAGCGCGACAAGGATGATTTCGCCGAGCGGCTGATGCACCACCGCTGCGACTATGTCATCACCTTCGACCTTTCGCCGGAGATTGCCCAAGCTTGTTATGAAAAAAACATACCCTATATTGCCTGGGCCTATGACTCACCGCTAAAGGAGCTAAACGGCTGGTTTGCCCAGTACCCCACCACCCATGCTTTTTGCATGGACAAGAAGGAGCTTAAGCGCTTAAAGGCCGAGGGCAAGCAGCACGTTCACCTGGAATATATGCATCTGGCCGGCAATGTGACGCGGATGCAGGGTCTGATTATAAATAAAGAAGATGAAAAAAAGTTCGGCCATGAGATCGCGATGGTCGCCAATCTGTATGACAAAGGCATTTACCGGGGAGTGCTCAAGAGTATCAAGAACAAGCCCGATATTTCGGCGGAAGAAAGGGCGCGGCTGATAACCCAGATAGACGATTTTATCGAGGGGATGACCGGCGACTGGCACCGTGACGGCTCTGTATTCGACCGCTTGCCGGAAGAGGTGGCGGCAACGCTGGCCAGCGTCTCCACCGACGCGAAACTGTCTTTCGACATTCCCAACCGCCGTTATTATGAATCCATCCTGGCACGTGAGATTACCCACCGCGACCGCGTCCGCGTGCTGAAAACCTTGTCCAAGCTATACGATGTCCATCTCTATACCACCAGCAAGATAGGCATACCGAGCAAGGTGACGGTCCATGGCCATGCCGACCCCTACACAGAGGCACCCAAGGTCTACCATCTTTCCAAGATAAACCTGAACATATCGTTGCGCTCGATTGAGACGGGAACGCCGCTACGGGTCTTCGACGTGATGAGCGTGGGCGGCTTCATGCTGAGTAATTTCCAGAGCGAATTGGCGGATTTGTTTGTGGTGGATAAGGAAATTGTCCTCTACGAGAGCATGGACGAGATGCTGGATAAGATAAAATACTACCTGAAACACGAAACGCAGCGTCAACGGATCGCCATCGCCGGCTATGAGAAGGTGAAGCGTTGCTATTCATATCCCACAGTGCTTAAGAAGATGATAGATATCGTGGACGCGGCTCGGGGGCCGCAATGACGTGCTTAGCGGATTGGTTTGACAATTTCGAGGATGATACATATAATATTATATGTATCATCCATATCATTATCGGGGGTTTAGAACATGGTAAAAACGATGCGTGTCAATAAATGGGGAGATGCCCTTGGCATAAGGTTTCCCAGCGAGATTGTCAAAAGTCTTTCTTTGAAAGAAAAAGCATATGTGGAAGTGCGCACAAACGGCGATGAAATAATCATCCGGCGCGCACCGGAGCTTCTTTCTCTGGAGGAACTGATTGCACAATGTCCCAAATGGGACGGCCACCCCCCGGAACGTTATGACTGGGGCGAATCGCAAGGAAAGGAAAACATTTGGGAAACAGAGGACTCATTTGCTCGATGACAGGACCACGACGACGGGAGTAGTACTATGCGAGCAAATGAGGACTCTTGACATTGATCACAGGAGTTACAGCATCATCGAGGAAATCCCCGTTGACTTGCTCCAACGGATATTAAACATTCTGCAGAGGACCTTCGAGTATGACGGTGGATGACATGAACGAGAAAAAAATAGATTTTATCATTGCCCAAAACGATGAGCGTATATTGTTGGAGTGTGCTGCCTATATAAATCACTTAATTATTCCCGAGGGTTACGAGATAGGCCTGCTTTCGATTGCCGGGGCCCGGTCGATGGCGGCGGCATACAACGAGGGGATGAATGCCTCGGATGCGAAGTATAAGGTTTATCTGCATCAAGATGTGTTCATCTTAAACCGCGATTTTATTAGTGACATTTTGGCGATTTTCCGGCGCGATGAGACCATAGGGATGATAGGCGTGGTGGGCGGTGTTGATTTGCCGCCGGACGGCATTTATTATCTGGCTTGGAATGTTGGCAAGGTGAAGGCGGACAATGCCGAAGGATGCTTGGAGGCGGTTTGCAATCAGGCTCATCCATATATGGAGGTAGAGGCCATAGATGGCATGATTATGATAAGCCAACATGATGTCCCGTGGCGGGAGGATTTATTCACGGATTGGGATTTTTATGATGCCTCGCAGTCTTTTGAATTTAGGCGGCGCGGTTACCGTGTCGTGGTGCCTTGGCAAAATGAATCTTGGTGCATGCATGATTGCGGCCTGAGCAAGCTGGTGAACTATGACAAAAACAGGACGATTTTTGCCCGTGAGTATCTGGGGGAAGCAAGCGATGGGGCAAGCGATATTGAAGTTGTTTATAAAACAGATCTAATGACGATGATGGAAGAAATGCTGGAATGTTTGATTTCCCTAATTAATGCCGGCTTGCGCGAGCAGGCATGCCAGATGCTGGAGAATGTTCCCTGTGCCAATCTGCTGCTCACGGATTTGCGTATTATGAAAAACATCTTTGACATCCATGCTTTGGAGTTAGCGGATGTCGGGCGCGACTACGGGTTGTTTATGGAAAGCCATGACAACTGGCAAGGACTGCGCTCTTATTATATGGAGCTAAAATATTATTTGCGGCGGCTGGAACAAGGCTTGCCCGCGGGGGCCCAAGCTGCGGAAGGAGCGTTTGACTTGCCCGCCCTCTACCGCGGCAAAAAAATCGGGAAAGCGGCCATATATGTTTTGGCGGAGCTATGTTTGTTCGATGGCGAAGCAATAGTCAAAAAAGGAGGCATATGCAGCTAGAATCCCATATCGAAAGAATCACGAAAACGGCTGATATCCTGAACGAAAGCATATTAAGTCTGGATACAGATATAAATGCTGCCAAGTATCGCGGAGATTTGCTGCTAAAAGTCGCATTGGCGTATTACATCCAAGACGATATGGATAAAGCGCATTCGTTTATCGCACAAGCCAAGCAAATGCCGGGCATGAAGGGCATGTTTAGGGAAATGCTCGATTTTTGGGAGAAAATTCTAAACGATGGAAATTCATTTGAGACCTCGCTTGGCGCGATGAATGTGCTTCAACGTTTGGTTTTTGAAATTATGTTTTACTACTCGGCAGTTTTGTACCATGAGTTGCCGCAGGAAATAAGAGAAGCGGTGTCTTGCGTCTCACACGGGAATACTACGTTTTTAAGCCGTGGTATGTATAAGAATAAGGTGGTGCCGCAGCTGGCACCCGGGTTTGACGTGAATGAGGGATTATTCTATTTTGACATATCAGGCAGAAGGCTCTACTATGCCGCCAACGAAGCGCGGGAAGTCGCCTTTGCCCACAATTTCATCCAAAACAATGAACAGGTGCCACATTCACCGCACCTATATTTCACCGAGGATTTTTGTCCGCGGGCAGGCGATGTGTTTTGCGATATAGGCGCCGGTGAAGCCAACGCATCGTTTGCACAAGTGGACGTGTGTGACAAGATATACATCTTTGAAGGGGATGCGAAATGGGAAAAACCGCTGGCCGCGACCTTTGCCCCATATATGGACAAGGTGACCTTTGTACACAAGATGGTGTCCGATGCGCCGGACGATGACGTGGTTACGCTGGACGATTATTTTGGCGAGGCAAAGGTCGATTTTTTGAAGATGGACGTGGAGGGTTATGAGCTTCGGGTGCTTCTTGGGGCGGAAGGTTTGCTGGCGGCCAACAAGAAAATAAAATTGTGTGTCTGCACCTATCACAAAGGCGAGGATGTAAACGAAATCAAATCCTTTTTAGAGGCAAGAGGGTTCACGTGCGAGTTTTCTGAAGGTTTTATGGTTTTTGCCGATGATGAAATGTTCCATGAAGGCTCAGACCCCGCCTACCCCTATTTCCGCCGGGGCTTGATCAGGGCTTGGCGGGAGTAGGGGGGCACAGGCGTGTTTGCATTTTTTGGACTTTTGGCATGTTTTCTTTTAATAACCACAGGCTAATTGTATTATTTTTGGGGCTATGATAAAATGCGGATATATACATGGCAACCTCCGAAAACTCTGTTGCACAGATTTGCTGCGAATTTTGTCGCAATTCGAAGCCAAAAAACGTAGGCGTAGTATGCGCTGTCCCATGCTTCGCATGGGTGGCGAGGCTTTTTGGCAAAGAAGTGCGGCAAAAGGCGCGGTAAAGGTGCGTGACAGGGGTTTTCGGAGGTTGCCACATAAGTCGATGATGTGAAGGAGTTATATGAGCGAACGCGAATTGAACAACCTAATAACGGATTACAAGAAATACGTCGATGAAAAGGTAAAGACTGAAACAAAAGAAGAATCGAGAGAAGCTCTTATTAGAACGGGAATATTGGATAAAACTGGAAATGTAAGCGAGCAATATCGGGGGCTTTTTGTTTAGTGTATAATAAGTTGCCAAACTTGATATTGGCTTTTCATGGTTGCGATGAAAAGGTATATAAGAGAGTTATCTACAATCGCGAAGCCCTTAAGTCCAGTTATAATTCATATGATTGGCTAGGTAGTGGGGTGTATTTTTGGGAAGCGAATCATCAAAGAGCATTGGAGTGGGCAAAAGAAAAGGTCAAAAGAGAAGAATACTCAAAAGCCGCAGTAATCGGCGCTGTTATTGATTTGGGATATTGCCTTAATCTTACGGACAGTTCTTTCGTTCCATTGCTTAAAAACGGGTACACACTTCTTAAAAGTCGCGTATATAACGATGGCTTGGAAATGCCCTGCAATATTGGAGGGGATAATAATATGCTTAGGTATTTGGATTGTGCTGTTATTGAACATGTACATGGATACCTAAGAGAAAACGGGTCAAAAGAATTTGATTCTGTCAGGGGCATATTTGTAGAGGGTAATGAAATTTATGAAGGTTCGGGATTTTATCAAAACACCCATGTTCAGATATGTGTGAGAAATCCAAATTGCATAAAAGGTTACTTTGCTCCACTGCAAGAGAATCCCCAATTTGACTTGCCATAAACGGTGATTCCATAGTTATCCGTTGCCTACCCCTATTTCCGCCGGGGCTTGATCAGGGCTTGGCGGGAGTAGGGGGGCATGGATAATAAATGACTGGCTAAGGGAACGTGAAAAATGTTAATCTTAATAAAAGGACTTTTCGAGACCCTGGATTATTTTGTGGATTCGATGGCAGTTGGCAGGGACGATATCATAATCCTTGACATAAGTAACCCGGATTTTTTCAACGAAATGGAAAAACTGGTTACCCGTATCCAAGGGGATGCCACAGTGATAATTTTCAACAATATCGGCAAGCAATTGGAATACAGCGACGGCAGAAACGTCTGGGAAAATGCCGGTATAGCAGTCTACAACTTCCTCGTGGATCATCCGGTTAATTATATGCAATCGCTGGACCTGGCTTTGAAGGGGGAAGTTTTTTTAGTAATCGACCGGCGGCACAAACTATTTATCGACAGGTATTTCCCCGGATGTAAATCATATTTCATGCCGCATGGCGGAACGCGCAAATATGACAGCATCCCTTGGGAAGAGCGGAGCATCCCCGTCCTTTACTGCGGTTCTTGTCAGGAGGAAATGGGGGGCTTACCGATCATCGAGAGTATGGCAGATAGCGGCCAGGCTTTATATGAGTTCGTGGGGGAAAAAATGATGCTGGGGAGTTATCCCGAGGTGGGGGCCGTGGTAAGGAGTTTTTTGGAAAAAGAAAACATAAAACTAGCCCCCGAGGCTGAAAGGGAAATAATCTTACTGACCCATGCCACCGTGGAAAGGATGGTCAGGCGCACATTGAAACTGCAGACAATCACCAGTCTGGCCGAGGCCGGCATCCCCGTTGAGATATACGGAGGAAACTGGGAGGAAGTGGCCCGGCGTTATCCCGACCTGATTCACATCCATGGGTGGGTGCCATCTGATGAATGTGTAAGGCTTACGGGTGATGCGAAAATATCTCTTAATCTTTGCACTTTCTATGGGGACGGAAGCCATGAGCGGGTATACATCGCCATGCTCCAAAAGGCAGTTTGCCTAAGCGAGAGAAGTATATATTTTGAGGAAAAATTTGTGCATGGCCGTGAGATTGTATATTTGGATTATAGTATGTTGGACGCGATGGTGGATGACATAAAATTTTTGCTCTCCCATCCCGCCGAGGCTGTGAAAATCACGGAAAACGCCTACATTCGGGCGGCGCACTCGACCTGGGCTGATCGCCTTGATGCCATCGTGCAGGGAGATTTCGACGATATGGCGATGGTATAAGTTAGGCAACCTCCGAAACCCCTGTCACGCACCTTTACCGCGCCTTTTGCCGCACTTCTTTGCCAAAAAGCCTCGCCACCCATGCGAAGCATGGGACAGCGCATGCTACGCCTACGTTTTTTGGCTTCT
>Ga0099364_10014239_pt1 | contig 10598 bp, 7 predicted proteins | sample TergutTh196P3_FD_73070 | JGI IMG/M metagenome (GOLD analysis project Ga0099364, IMG submission 73070) | Microcerotermes parvus P3 segment gut microbial communities from Pointe-Noire, Republic of the Congo - Th196 P3 | ecosystem: Host-associated > Arthropoda: Insects > Digestive system > Gut ...
GCAAATGTATTTCATGCCATGAGATGCAGAAAAAAATATTACAAATACCTGCCAAGGAGATGAAAATGCCGTTATTAACCGAACAGGAAGCATGGGAGCTTGACAAAGAATTAACCGAAACAACGCCGGAGCTTACCGAAGTTGAAGGTCCGTTTATAAAAAAATACCGCGAAAGTATGATGATCGCACTGGACACCCTATCCGCCAATTATGTGCAATCTGTTTCCATCGGTACACATAAAACGCCGTCAGAAGTCATCAGCGAACTAGTGCGGGAAAAAATCGCCGTAGCAATGTAGTCTAAAACTTCGCGTCTTCTTCCACGCCCATCGCTGCAAGAAGCGTAAGACTTGGTATGTTTCTTTAATTATGCTATATTGAACTATCACAAACAAGGAGACAAAAATGCTTTACACACAAGGCAAGACGGAATGTGCCCCCAAAGATATTGGCTATGACGAGAATCGTCTTTCCGTACTCAATGGCCATTTTCAAAAACTGATTGATGACGGTGAAATCCAATGCGCAACTTATTGCGTATCTCGCAAGGGCAGAATTTTTGCTCATGGTGCGGTTGGGAAAAAGTCTTTTCGCAAAGAAGATAACACCCCTGTCCAGCCGGATGCCATCCGTTGGATAGCGTCGATAACAAAGGTATTCACGGCTGTTGCGGTAATGAAACTTGTCGAAGACGGCATTACGCGGCTGGATGTTCCCGTCGGCGAAATCCTGCCGCAGTTTAACACTCCGCCATATAACGGAGTTACACTGTTTCAGCTTTTAACTCACACTTCAGGACTGCATTCGGATGGCGGCTGTTTTGATAACAAGTATCAAACTAATTACTGGGAAATAATTACAAGGGCGCATAAATTTCATGACAGCGAAAAAGACGGCGAGTTCGATTGGCTGGCCGCCGCGCTTGGCGTTATTGGCAGTGGTCTCCGTACAAAGCCTGACACCGAATGGGCGTATTGCAGTTTTGGTTATGTCATTCTTGGTGCGGTTATTGAAAAGCTTACAGGAATTCATGCAAATAAATATATCGAGGATAATGTCTGCAAACCTCTTGGCATGAAGGACACTGCTTTTATGATGACACCCGAAATGGCAAAACGATGCATTGTTACAGGCGAGGACGATGAAAAGTATCTAAAAAATATAATAGATGGCACTCATGAGCCGCAATGGATTGGAGAAAAATTAAATATCCCAAGTACAGGCGGAGGCCTTGAAAGTACTGCCTTTGATGTTAATCTTTTTGGAAATATGATGCTGCACGGCGGAACATTTAATGGAGCTCGCATTCTTGGAAGAAAAGCCGTAGAAAAAATGACAACAATTGCAGTTGACTACCCCAATTATTGCTGGGGAGCAAATGAAAAGCAAAGATTTTACGGGGTCGGCTTTGATATGCGTAACGGCCCTCCCTTTACATTCTCGCAAGGAACTTTCATGCACGAAGGAGCCGGAGCCTGCTCATTAATTATCGATCCAAAAGAGGAACTTGTTGCGGCATGGATTGTACCTTTTGCAAAAGAAGGCTGGTGGTCTCGCGCGCTTTTTAATGTGCAGAATGTAATTTGGTCGGGCTTAAAGTAAATAAAAATGAAATTGCTAAAACAAAAGTTGGATATTTGCAAAGCGGTGGCGTTTGTAACTTTTAAGGAGTGGGGCGCTTACCGCTCACATTCAATGGTATCGATTTTTGTCGGCCCTGTTTATTTTATTGTGCAGTACTTTATTTGGACTGCAGTTTATGGCAGTGCGGGTTCTCTTAACGGAATTGAACTTTCGCAAATGATCCGTTACTTTGGCGCAACCGCGTTAATCGGTTATCTTGTAATGGACTTTGCAGACTGGAACTTGAATATGCTTGTGCAGTCGGGGAAGTTTCTTACCTTTGCACTGCGTCCGCTTAACCACAGACTTTTTGCATTCTCGCAAAAAGTCGGCCACAGAATACTTGGCTTTATTGTCGAGTTTATTCCGTGCCTGTTAATTTTTACTCTGCTGTTTAAGATTGATATGCGGCCTGCATATATCGGCTGGACAATTGTATCGATTTTACTTGCGTACTTGATACACTTTTTGGTTAATTACTGTCTTGGCCTATTGTCATTTTGGATTGTAGAAACAGATGGAATACGATCTTTTTACGCTCTTGCCGCAGGTATTTTTTCCGGTATGCTGATCCCCCTTGTGTTTTTCCCAAAGCCATTGCAAATAATTCAGTTTTTCTTACCGTTTCAATACACCTCCTATGTTCCCGTTATGGTGTTTCTTGGAAATTACTCGTTAGGGGATGTGCAGTTGTCAATCCCCGCAATAGTGGGAATCCAAGCGGCAGCCGCAGCGGCAATGTATCTTGTGTCCGAGCTGATGTACGCCGCCGCCATGAAACGATTTACCGCAGTGGGAGCGTAACATGAAGTTATTATCAATTTACAAAGTGTGCGTAGGCACTGCTATTGCAAAGGCGCTGACTTATCGGCTTAATTTTATATCCTCGTTATTGATTACGCTTGGCTTTAATGTTTTGTTTCCGTTGGTTACAATTTTAATTTATCGGTCCGGGGCAAGTTTTCCCGGCTGGGATTTTTATGAAGTGCTGTTGATACAATCAACCTATACGCTGTCGCTTGGGCTTTCCAGCATTGTGTTTAGTAATGTTTTGTGGGCAACTCTGCGGCATATTCGTGAAGGCAGTTTTGAAATCGTACTGCTTAAACCGTTAAACCCTTTATTTTTTTTAATTGCCACCAGTTTTGATCCGGCAAGTGCGGGGTTGGTTATTGGCGGCGGTTTTATGTTTGCTTTTTCACTTGCACATACAGGGATTACGGCGGCGGCAATTCCCGTGTTCTTGCTTTTATTTGCGGCGGGCTTTGCGGTAATGGCAGGAATTAATATGATTATGGCGGCAACAAGTTTTAAGTGGGTGGGCAACTCGCGCATACCGGAAATTTTTGATACCATAATGAACTTTGGAAAATACCCAATCGCTATTTTTCCAAGGGCAATACAGGGGGTATCAACATTTGTTATTCCTGTAAGCATGATTGGATTTTTTCCGGCAAGCGCTTTGCTGGGGCGGTTTGAACCTGCCGTGCTGTTTGCGGTAATTCCCTGTGTGTTGTTCCTGTTTTTTGGGATATGGCTTTATCACAAAATGATTAAAATATATGAAGGGGTAGGCGGTTAATATGAAAATAATAAAAGTGAATAACCTTGTAAAAACTTACACAACCTACAAACGAGGAAGCGGCTTTAGCGAAACGATAAAAGGATTTTTTAAACGGGAAAACGAAATTGTAAAAGCTGTTGATAATATATCGTTTGAAGTTGAAGAAGGTTCTGTCTGCGGAATACTTGGCCCCAATGGAGCAGGTAAGTCAACTACTATAAAAATGCTGTGCGGTGCGCTTTATCCCACTTCCGGCGAAATACAGGCAATGAACTTTACCCCTTATGCAGACCGTAAAAAATATGTCCGCGAAATTGGCGCGGTGTTCGGCCAACGGTCTCAGCTTGTGTGGGATATTCCGCCTATTGACAGCTTTAACATGAACCGCGCCATTTACGGAATATCGCCGTCTGATTATAAAACAAGACTGGATGAATTTGCAAAGTTGTTTGAAATCGAAGAAGTAATGCACAAGCCCACAAGGGTTTTATCCCTTGGCGAGCGTATGAAGTGCGAGTTTATTATGGCAATGCTGCACAGGCCAAAAATCGTTTTTTTGGACGAGCCGACAATCGGGCTTGATGTAATTGCAAAGGCAGCAATCCGTGAATTGATCCAAAAAATGAATAAAGCAGGCACATCGTTTATACTTACCACTCATGATTTGGAAGATGTACAACAGCTTACAGATCATGTCATCGTTATTAATCATGGGGTTAAAGTCTTTGATGATACCCTGCAGTCATTACAGCTTAGTCTTGGAGAAAAGAAGATGGAAGAGGTTATTGCGCAAATTTACAGGGAAACGGTTTAGGGTAATGCAATTGCTTCCTTGAATAAATTCATATTTATTGATAAATTAAACCATGAGTTTGTCTCCATATAAACTTCGCAAGGCAAGGGAAGTTTACACCTATTTTAATGTTCTTAACTCTATCTCATGGAACCTGCTTGTGGGGGTCATTATTACTCTTTTTGCCCTTAGGCTGGGAGCAACTTCTACATATATCGGGGTTATGAGTTCGGCATTTTATGTATCTTTGTTTTTACTGCCGTTTGGAAAAATACTTATAAGGCGGTTTTCTATAATTGGGATATTCAGCGTAACATGGGTTTTACGATCTGTGTGCATGATATTTGCCGTTGCGGCTCCGTTTTTTGAATATGCCGGGCATAGAAATACGGCGCTTGGGTTAATTTTGCTGGGAGTATTTCTTTTTCACGGGTTTCGCGGAATAGGTATGATTGGCAATAATCCCGTACTTAGTAATTTGGCTGCCGGTCCTGACAGGGGCAGTTATATGACTCAAATTCAAATCATTGGCAGTTCTATAGGAATGTTTGGCAGTTTTATTATTGCGATGATACTTGGCATAGAACCGCCAATCTTTATTTTTTCAATTTTATTGAGTATTGGCGTTATTACGGGGATTGTCAGCGGTTCTGTTATAAGAAAAATTCCTGAACCGCCAAGCGAAAATGCCAAACAAAGAATGAATATTATTGCGTTATTTAAAGATGCTTTTTCGCAAGATTCGCTTAAGCATTTTATGTTTATCCTTTTTTTGGTTGTGCTTGTTTCGGGAGTAACGCGGACATTTGCCGTTGTCTATGCCCGCGAAGTTTTTGAGCATAACGATGGTTTAATCTCGCTGTACTCGGTTTTTGGAGGGCTTGGTTATTTGGTTGCGGGTTTAAGCATAAAGTTTCTCGTGGACAGATTGGGAGCAAAACCGCTCTTTCTTGTTTGTTTAATTCTTGGGCTTGTTTGTTTAATTCCTGTTATTTTTTATCCTGCTTCCGCTGTTTCAAATGTTACAGGTACAATACTTTTTATGGTTTTTCTTTTTTTTATGTTGAATTTTGGTTTTCTTGGAGCTGAAGGAATTGCACAAACATATTATTTAGCATTAATTCCTCAGGAAAAAGTTTTAGATCTTGGCATTCTTTATTTTTTTGTTTTTGGAGCGGCAGGTGCGGCAGGGTCTTTCCTTTCCGGGCTTCTTCTTGATTTTTTAATGCTGCTTGGTGTTTCTCCTTTTTTTTCCTTTAAAGTGCTTTTTATTATTTTATTTGCGCTGGCTTTTATTGCACTGGCTATGCAGAAAAAAATGAAATCGCTGGGTTCGCTTCCTTTAAAAGACGCGCTGGATGTTATCTTTTCTTTTAGAGATCTTCGCGCCATCAGTCTTTTAGACAAATTAAACAAAGCCGAAGATTCCCATGAAGAAGAACTTTTGCTTGGCGCATTGCACGATACCCCCTCTCACCTGGCTGTTGACGGTCTTTTGGAAAGGGCACGGTCTCCACGGCTTGCAACCAGAATGGAAGCCGTCAGGGCTTTAGAAAAAATGAAAAAGCTAAAAAAGACAGCGGAAAACGCTTTAATTGACGATATAAAAAATAATCCCTACACCACGGCGTATATTTCCGCACGCATTCTTGGAAATCATGAATGTAAAAGCGCTGTTCCGCTTTTACGGGAGCTTGCGTTGTCAAATGATTATATGCTTGCGGGGGAAGCGGTTATTGCCCTTTCTAAAATGAAAGATACGGAGTTCCGTGCAAAAATTGAACAGCTTATTTTAGAAACTCAAAACCCCCGGCTAAAAATAATGTGCGCGGAAGCTTTGGGGCATTATGGCTGTATTGATTCTATCCCCGTTCTTTTGGATATTCTGCGTGCGAAAGAGCCGCATCCTTATTTGAATGATGAGGCAGTTCTTGCCATTGCATCAATCTTGAATATTCAGAGGTTTTACTATAAACTTTTAGTCAGATACAAAGCGGATAATTCATTGGCTGCGGCTCTTGCAATGGATGAAGCGGAATCTGCTGTTGAGTTTTTTAACACAACACTGGCAGGAAAGAAAAAAACAACAAGAGATAAATTTGAAAAAGCCGCGGAGTATGCGGGGTATTTTCAGGAAGCTGCAAAAGCTTATATTAAAAAGTATGAAGGAGAACCTTTGGCGCGCTGGATTATGGAGTCTCCCGGAATTGGAGAGGTTAAAAAAGAGGACATACAAAAAACTATAAAAACAATTTGTGAAGCTGCAGTTGATACTGAGTTAAACACTCATGATTCATTGCGGTTGTTAATAATTCAATGGGCGGCACGGAAAATGCGTGCGGCAGTAATAAGGATAAAATAGTATGAGTGATTCTGTTTTAAAAAAAAATGTTTCAGTAACACACGATGCCGCCAGTCAGCTTGGAACAGAGCCCATTGGAAAACTGCTGTTAAAATTTTCTATTCCTGCAATAACAGGAATGCTGGTTAACGCTCTTTACAATGTTGTTGATCGTATTTTTGTAGGTCAGGGTGTAAATGAAATAGCTCTTGGCGGGCTTTCTTTAGTATTGCCGCTTATGACAATTGGCATGGCATTTGCAATGTTATTTGGAATAGGTTCCGCAAACATGATCTCCATGCGTCTTGGTCAGGGCAGGCGGCATGAGGCGGAAAACGCTTTAAACCACGGGTTCTTCTTATTGTTGGGTTTTTCACTTGTTATTATTGTACCTTGTCTTGTTTTTTTAGATACAATTTTAACAAAAATGGGAGCCGGAGAAGGAACCCAAGCGCTTGAATATGGAAGAGATTATTTTCGTATAATTTTATACGGGATTGTTTTTTTTATGGTAGGTTTTGGCCTTTCACATTGTACAAGAGCGCAGGGTTTTCCAAAAATAACCATGATAGGCATGATTCTTGGAGCAGTATTAAATATCATATTGGATCCTATTTTTATTTTTGTTTTTAAATGGGGAGTTAAGGGAGCTGCATGGGCTACGGTTATTTCCCAATTTGTTTCATTTGTTTATATTATTTATTTTAGCATGAGTAAAAAAGCTGTTGTAAGATTAAACCCGTTTAAATTTAAACTTAATGGCGGCATTATTTTTCATATAATGGCTTTTGGCTCTGCTCAGGCTATTTTACAGTTATTAATTTCTGTAGTTCAGTTTTTTAACAATAAAAGCACGGAATGGTACGGACCTGCCGCTCTTGGAGTGGCAAATGGCGGAGAAATTGCTCTTTCAGGAATGAACATTGTGGGTGCTGTTTTAATGTTGATACTAATGCCTGTCTTTGGTATTAATCAGGGGGCACAGCCCATTTTGGGTTATAATTATGGAGCTAAGAATTACCGCCGGGTACTGCGTGCCTACTTGGGGGCAATAGGGGCTGCCACTTTAATTTGTGTTTTTGGTTTCGCCGCAGTTCAGCTTTTTGCACCCTATATAGTACGGGTTTTTGTACCTGACGGAAGCCCCGCTTTAATGGAATTTGCACCTAGGGCTATGAGAATAATGATGCTTTTTTTGCCATTTTCCGGCTACATGATAGTTTCAACCAATTTTTTTGTGGTAACTGGCCGCCCAAGAACATCAATTTTCCTGTCTATGCTCCGGCAATGCCTCGTTCTTATCCCATGTATTCTGATTTTTGGGCGTTTTTGGGGTCTTTGGGGGGTAGTCGCGGCAGCCCCGGTAGCCGACGCATTCTCCCTTATCCTTATTTCTGTCCTAATTATGCTTGAAATAAAAAAGCTAAAGTAGTATATTGGTACTATGAGTGTATATAACGGCGGCTCCACATGGGTTGTAAGAATTATTGCCGCTTTTACAGTGCTGTTTATCGTGCTTGTAGGCATAGGGCTTGGGTTCTCTCTAGCAATGACTAGAAATATCAAGAATAATGAGAACTTTGTTGAATTGGCTCCGGCTCTTCCAACAAGAATTTTGGATATCAACGAAACTTTAGTTACCGAATTTGCCTCGGATGAAAAGAGGGAACTTATATCTTTAAGTGAGCTTCCCAGGCATTTAATTTACGCTGTTCTTGCACGCGAGGATCCTGATTTTTACAATCATCGCGGTTTTAGCATTCGCGCTATTGCCCGCGCATCTTTCTTTTACGCAATTGGAAGACCCAGGGGCGGCGGCTCTACCATAACACAACAGGTTGCCGGATGGCTTTATACAGATCGCGGCGAACGAACTCTTAAAAGAAAAATTAAAGAGTTATGGTGGGCATTCCAATTAGAACGCCGTTATACAAAAAACGAAATCTTGGAACTTTATCTTAACTATATGCCTATGGGGCCCGGTACTTATGGCGTAGAAACTTCCAGCAAGCATTTTTTTAAAAAAAGTTCGCGCGAAGTTACAATTGCTGAATCTGCGGCTCTTGCCGTTTTGCTTTCCGGCCCAAATCGTTTTGATCCGGTTCGAAATCCCGGTTTAGCACAGGACAGGCAAAAAGTTGTTCTTGATCGCATGGTTGAACAAGGTTATATTACAAGAGAAGAAGGCGAAGAGTCTTATAATGAATATTGGACTAATTTTGACTGGACAGAATCAGCCGGTTCCGCTTATTTCAGACGGGAAGATAAAGCCCCTTGGTTTTCAGAATATGTCCGCCGTGAACTTGATGTAATCATGTATGGCACAAGGGATTATTACCGTGACGGTTATGTTGTATATACAACTTTGGATCTTCGCCATCAGGAAGCTGCCGATAGATTTTTGGCGGAAGGTTTGGAAAAAGCAAACAGGGAATACGCAAGATACAACTCTAGAAGTTATTCTCAGGCAGAACGAACCTACACTCCAATTGTTGACCTTCTTACATTGGCTTTTGATATTACTCCAATTCGTGTTACACAGGCAAATCAAAGAGAGGTTAGAGCTTTTTCCCGTTATACAAGAACAATAAACCCTATTATTGATATGGCAGGTTTGGCATTGGGTATTTCAGAACTAAGAGATATAACAGGCCCCGGTTTTGCCCAGTTAAGAGAAAGAACTGCGCAGAATGTTGTAGAGGGCGCTCTTATTTCCCTTGAAAATGACACAGGCTATATTACAGCGATAGTTGGCGGTTCCAAGTATGATGAATCTAACCAGTATATCCGTGCAACTCAGGCAAGAGTTCAGTATGGTTCTGCTATTAAACCATTGTATTATTCCGCCGCACTTGATACTCCTCATTATAATGCAGGAACAATGATCCATGACAGTCCGATTGTGTTTTTTAATGACGATGGTACACCTTACTTTCCATCAAACTTTCGCGGTCAATGGAGCGGAACTGTATTATTGTACAAGGCGCTTGCGCAGTCAATGAATGTACCATCACTTAAAATTTTAGATACTATTGGATTTACTGCCGCCATAGACAGGTCTGCGTTACTGCTGGATATTACAGATCAAGAGCAAAAACGACGGTTGTTTCCCCGTGTTTATCCTGTTGGTTTAGGAATTACCTCTTCTTCGCCGTTACGGCTTGCAAGAGCGTATGCAGTTTTTGGAAATCAAGGCAGAGATGTTACGCCAATTGCAATTCGTTATATAGAAGACAGAAATGGCCGTACTATTTTTGATATAGAAGGGGAAGTAAGGCAAAGACAACAGCGCCGTTCGGGAGATGGTCAGGTTATTTCCCAGCAGAATGCCTATATCATGACAAAAATATTGGAAAAAACCGTTGAAGAAGGTTCTCTTGCAGGAGCCGCAGAGTGGGGCAGTAAATTTACATTCAGGGATGAACAAGGTTCTTTCAGGCTGCCTGTTGCCGGAAAAACCGGAACTCCTCAGAACTGGTCGGACGCATGGGCTGTAGGGTATAGTCCTTATTATACTGTGGCTGTGTGGTATGGCTTTGACAGCCCCGGCAACTCACTTGGCGTTGATCTTACAGGTGCTACATTGTCAGGTCCTGTATGGGGTGATTATATGCGCGAAATTCACAGAGGGCTTCCCCGCAGAAACTTTGTACGGCCAACAGGAATTGTTGATATGACAGTTTGTGCAAGATCCGGTCTTATAAGAACTTCTCAATGTAATGCGGGCAGCGTAACTCTTCCATATATGCAAAATAATGTGCCCAATAGAAGGTGCGATGAATGCGTAAGATCCGGCAGTACTCCTTGGACAGGTCCATCTTTTAATTATGATAATTATGATTTTAATCTTCCGGTAATAAATATTAATCCTGAGTATCTTGAACCGCCGCCGGAACAAAGACAGCCTGCAAACCGCAATAATCGTAATAATCGCAATACCCGGCAAAATAATACACCTGCCATTCCTCCGGATGACGCGATTTTCCCGGATGATCCTATACAGTTTATACCGAATGAGAATGATAATCAGGATGATGATAATTCTCATCTTCCGGACTGGAACCCTGTGCAATAGGCACTTGACAAATTTTGTCAAAATATAGTAAAATTATCCCATATGAGATTTAGAATTTGGCCAAAAAAATGCCTCTTGGGGAACAACTTAATTACCCCCCCCCCCCCCTGTACCCTTTTTTTGGGGAGGTCGCTTTTTTTTTGCTTTTTTGCCTTTTCGTTTTTTCAAACCTTTATTTTTTTTTTTTTCATAAGCTTCAAAA
>Ga0099364_10014240_pt1 | contig 10598 bp, 6 predicted proteins | sample TergutTh196P3_FD_73070 | JGI IMG/M metagenome (GOLD analysis project Ga0099364, IMG submission 73070) | Microcerotermes parvus P3 segment gut microbial communities from Pointe-Noire, Republic of the Congo - Th196 P3 | ecosystem: Host-associated > Arthropoda: Insects > Digestive system > Gut ...
CGAAGGGGGGAGAGGGGGGGGCCCCGGAGGGGGTGGGGAAAAGGGGGGGGGTTAAAAAAACCCCCCCCCCCCCCCCCCCCCCCGGGATTTGCCGTGGGAGTTGCGACAGTCTGCCGTTCTCCATTCGGGTCAGGGCAGGAAACAAATAAAAAGGTTAAAACGGCTATAAAAATAAAACTTGTTTTTTTCATGACAAACTCCTTTACCGGTAAAATATATTATAATAATTATATCATATATAATTATTTTTCGCAACAAAAAACAAAGCCTGTTCACAATGCAGACACATCACAAACAGGCTCTAAATAGTCATCGTTTAATATAAATTACATAAAAACAGTTTTTAAACTAAAACTATTTTTTTGCGCCTTTTCCTTTTGCGCTTCTTGCGCCGGGGGTTTTAGCTGCAACTTTCCGCTTTTCTGACAATGCACTGCGTTTTGCTGTTTTACCCGTCGATTTTGAGTTAGCTGCGGCTTTGTCGGCCTTTGGTTTCTGAGCTTTTGAAATGCCGTTTAACGATTTTATAAACTTTTTGTCTTGTGAAAGTTCAATTATGTCCGCATTTAACTGAATTTCTACCCAATATAGGGGAGCCTGGCCGAAAAATTTACCAAGTTTCATTGCGGTTTGTACGGTAATACGACCTGTTCCCTTGATTATATTTTGTACAGTCTGGTAATTTGTACTAATTTCCTTTGAAAAAGATAAGGCATTTAATTGATATTCCTCAATTAAACTCGACAAGATTTCACCCGGGGTTTTAGTTTTCTTTGCTGGCATGATTTAACACTCCTAATAATAAAATTTTTCTTATTGTAAACAAAATATAAATAAATTGCAATACAATATTAATTAAATAAATAAAATATTTTTAATTAAAAGTATTTTTAATTAAAAATAAGACGCTTTAACATCGGGTCAATCTCTGCGCGTACACGCTTTAGAAACGAAAGTGCGCTGTCTATGCCTAAATCAGGCGGCCGGCCTTGTGAACAATCCGGAAAATGAGCCCAAAGATAATCACATTCGTCAATTAAGACATTAAACCGCTGTTGATCTGCCTCAGCTTCGCCTATTAGGATGTTTTTTAGTTCATTAAGCAGTTTTTTTTCGTTATCAAGGAAAATTAGTACTTTTTCTTCCATGCCGTTGTTCATTTTTTCATTAAATGGACTAAATTCAGCCTGTTTTTGGCAGCAATTTTCATTTTCCAATACCCCCAGCGCATCCTTCAAAGATAATGTGTTTAATTCCAGAGAAAGCCCGCTGTCCGCTATGTCAAAAAGACGCAGATCGCCTGAAAATTCCTGAATAAAAAGATTCCGGTAATGTTTTAAAGACGGACTTGTATAGACCATTCCGCTTTTTTTGGAAACAGCGCCTGCGGATGATTTATCAAATGTAATTGTGTTTAGAATCCTTTGAAGCCTTGTTTGAACATTTATTCTTGTCTTGTGACCCGGCGATCCCCTTGCGTGGTATTTATCTGCTGTAAAAGAAAAATCCAAACCTGCGCATATTATTTTTCCTTTTGTAAGCCGTCTTGCTATTTCCACTGCTGTAAGACCCACCGATCCCAGCGGCGGAATTACCGCAGGCAGTAGTTTTTCCTTCCTTAATCTGTTAAAAATACGCAAATTTGTCCATGGTGTAAAAAAAAGATACCCATTTCCTTCAAGCTGCTGCGTAGAAGAAGGCAGCGCAGACAGATCCATTGCTGCGCTTATGTTCCATCCCTTACAGCCGATAAAATCGCGTAAATTCCAGTGCTGGCTTTCAAGAATTACTGCAAGATCAGGTTCGATGTTCCTTTCCCTTAATGAACCAAGGCAGGTATCTACGCATATTATTTTATAGGGGCGGCTCCCTGCTTTCGCATAACGGTAGTCCAGCGCATCAAGCGTTTCATCAAGGGACGGTCCTGCGCCAAGAACAAGGACAGGCATATTTCCAAAAGACAGAAATTCTATCGACGGAAACCTTGATATTAAAGAAAGATTACGAAAAAGATTACGAATATACAGTCTGCCTAATTTGGCCAAAGTCATAACATTACCTAAATCTGTTGCAATTTCACGGCGCAACGCGTTACACAACGATTCGTATAATTCGCCGTTTAATTGAAAACCGCCGGTGAATTTTATTATCTCGATCCTGCGGAATGTCTTTGTACCCCAAAGTTCGCTTACAAGAGTGCAAAGCGGCGCTGCGGCGCAAACATTTGTTATGTGGATTTTTTTGTTTTGCAGCAGAATTGGATCTATATTCCGGAGAGTAAGATCGTATAATTCACTGTCAGCTTCTACACATAAAACAGCAGAGCCCGGCGCTTTTTCGAGCCGTTCAATAAGACGTTTAATACCGTAACCATAAAGGATCGACGGGCAAAAATACAGAGTTTTGTCTTTCACAGTAACTGCGTCCGCAGTACGCTCAGCCCTGCGGACTGGATCAAGCCCTAAAAGAGTCACTCCGTTTCGGACAAACGGCCGCCCCTGCATATTCTGTCAGAGACTCACAATGGGAAGAAAATACGGAAATATGTTTCCCAAAACCGGTCATCCATTCTTGGTGCAAAAAGAAAATAACTCTGTAAAGACTGTTCTGCAATATAGTTATTCCAGTAAGAAGAATATATTAAGGCAATATCTAAAAGCTCTTCTTCATCTGCCTCTATTTCTTCGACAGGAATAAAAATCAAAATATTGTCTCCCTGTACCAAAGGTTCAGCCGGAATATTTACAGGCGCAGAAAAGGCATTTCTCCAGAAAGCATCGTTACGCGAAATGTTCTGTATATCGGCAGATGAAAAATCTCCTATGGCGAAAGCCTCCATCGAACCAAACAAGTCGACTCCTCCGTAGTTTATCGGAAGAGGGCCAAAGCTGTTTATTTCCAGCTCCCAAAGCTCCGCAGTTTCTTCAAAACCTGCAGCCTGCGCTTCAGCGATAAATTCCCCAGCCCTGGCAAGAGACCAGTCTTCTATACGGCCGCGCTCGTAACCTCGGACATACGAACGAACTCTTTCCATTACAATTTCATCATCAAAATCGGGAGGAGTTTTTGCACCTTCGATTCTGTAAAAAGCCCATCCGCCGTTTGCATAAATAATATCACTTATTGTTCCTACGGGAAGATTAAAAACAGCCTGCCGATCTGCAATAACCGGAATTTCATAATCAAATTCAAAATAATACCGGCTGCCCATATCACCGCCGCGGTCGGCATAACCATCCTGCGATTGAGACCTTGCGGCTTCTTCAAATGTAATAGTTCCGTTTCTTACTGATTCAAGAACACGCATCGCATCTCTTTCACTGGAAAAAAGAATTATCCTGGACATATGAATAGATTCAAATAACGTAGAATTCTGCTCGGCAAAAGCAAGAAATTCACTTGCAGGGTATTCATTAATACTAAGAGTTACCATATCGAAATTTCGCATGGGAGAAGACATTTCTGCAATAAAATTCGCTTCTGCCTCAGAAATCAACAGACTGAAAAAATCATTAAAATACATCATCTTTGTCAGTTCGTCCTGCGTCTGCTGCCAGATGGCAAGACGCGCTGAATCCGAATATTGATTATATAATGTAGATGAAAAACGTCCATTCTCCTGAAATTGAGAAAGCTGTGCGACATTTCTATCAACAACATTTTTAGGTACTGTATAATTTGATCTTTTTGCCATTTGCATAACTGCGGTATGCACTATGGTCATTTCATAAGCCTGCATCCAGAGTTGAGACGAAACCTGATAATCGTCAAGGGGATATCCCTGAGACTGGAAATAACTTAGAACCTGATTGTAAAATTGTGCAAAGGGATTACCCGGTATATACCCGACAGGTATTCTATCGTAATATCCAAATATCAAATCATCAATGCTGCCTGAACCGTCAGGAACAATTGCCGGAATAATCACAAATGACACAACAACAAGGACAAGCACAACGACAGTCCCTATAAACACAGCCGGATTTTGCTTGAATTTTTTCATAAGATCAGAGTCGCCGGTATTTTTCTTTACCGCATTATCATTTTTATCTTTTTTTGCCATATTAAAACCTCAAATTTGATTCTGCTCAGAAACAATAACATTTATTTAAATTTTTGTCCAGATAGCTGAGTTTTAAGCAAGCGCCATGCACGCTCAACCCATATATATTCAGGCGTCCGGTAACGCACAGCGTAGCTGTTGTGGATGCCAATTTTATCAAGATACGGCGCAGGGCTTACGCCTGGGGTGGGAAAAGCCGCGCGCCGGAAGGACAAGTTATGAAGAAATACCTTTTATTGTTGGGAGCCTGTGTATTATTGGGCTCCTGCTCAACGCCGGATCCGGCAAATGCTGTGAGAATGCTTGGAGGCAGTTCGCGGGCGGTGCTCTACCTCGGGTACAGGGCAGTCTCGGAAGACGTGATTGAGTTTGAATTTTCAGAAGCGGTGGAGATTAAACATTTAAGTTTTACCCCCCATTTGGAAGTAGCTTCGGTGGAAGACGGCGTAATTGTACAGGTTAGGCTGGAAGGCTCTGCAGAACCGGGCGCATTGATTAAAGTAGATCTGCTTGCAGAGGATGAAAGAAAAAACTCCATCCATGTAATTGACTCTCTGCGAACAAAAAACAACAGAATGCCCCAGCTTGTAATCAATGAATTATGCACCGAGAAAGGCAGCGGCAACAGTATAAATAAAGCCGAATTTATCGAGTTTAAGCTGAATTCCGGCGGAAATCTTGGCGCAATGCGCGTGGTAATACATGGAAACACAAATGCGGCAAGAGAGACTGTGTACGAATTCCTGCCCTGCGAAGTGGAAAAAGATGAATATGTTGTTCTCCACCTTCGTACTTTGGAGGATTCCTGCAGGGATGAATACGGCAGCGATCTTGCATTATCCGGCGGCGAAAATGCAAAACCAACTGCAAGGGATTTTTGGATGCCGGGAAGTTCGAAACTGGTACACAAAGAAGCGGCTGCTGTTTATGTGCTTGATCAAGACGACAGAGTCCTTGCCGCAGTGATGATTTCGGATAAGAACGATTCCTCGTGGGATAAGGATTATTTTACGGAAGCCGCGCGAATGTTACACAGCCAGGGGGCATGGAAATCCCCTGACGGGCAAGCCGGTGTACCCGCAACCGCCGCAAGAAGCGCCGGAACTACAAACACCCGCACCATCTGCCGTGACGAAACAATCGTAAACACCAACACAGCCGCGGATTGGTATGTTACCGCAACAAGCAGCGCAACGCCGGGATTACCAAACAACCCCAAACGCCATCAATAGCGGCGCTTTCAGAGAAACCAACCCTGACCGCTGGTAAGCGGCCGGGGTTCTCAAAGGTAGCTTTTAAAGAAAGTTTCGATATCGTTTTTTGGGGCGGCGCCGCTTTTCTGCGCCGCCACTTTACCGTCTTTATAGATGACCAGCGTAGGAATTGAAGTAATCCCATGTTGTTCTGCAAGCGCGCCTTCATCATCAACATTGATTTTGCCGACCTTGAGTTTGCCGGTGTTTTCGGCGGCAATTTGATCGATCACAGGTCCAACCATTTTACACGGCCCGCACCAAGGCGCCCAAAAGTCGATCAGAACCGGAATATCTGATTTCAGCACCTCAGATTCAAAGTTACTGCCGGTTATTGTAATACTACTCATATTTTTCTCCCATGCTTGTATTTTCTTACAAAAAAAGCGCTTTGACAAGAGGGCTGGAAGCCCTATATCAACGATGCAGCATTATTACAAGCATTTTTGTAAGCATTTTTGCAAGCACTTTTGCAGGGCTTTAGCCCGAAAAAGCGCTGGACTTGTGAGACAACTCACAAGTCCAGTACATGCACCGCCCTACTCTAACCCACTAGAATTGCCGCGTCCGGTTTTACTGCTATTGAATTTGAACATAATCATTAATGTATGCATTCCACAGGTAGATCGATGCCCCACAATTATCCTGCCAGCCTCCAATATAATTTCCCCAGTTATCATAACTACCGGCTGCCCAACCGGAAGTTGAACCGTTAATTTTAATTTCCTGGCTTGAATACCACCAACCTGCGAATGCAGAACTTCCAACAAAAGTTACACTGTTCGGGATTGTAATCCCGGAAATATTATATATATATGCGAATGCATAATCGCCGATAGATGTTAAACCATCTGGAAGTACAATCTCGGTAAGTCTATAGCTGTTGTGGAATGCAAAATTGCCTATAGAAGTTACACTATCCGGGATTACAACCCCGGTAAGATCATAGATGTTGTAGAATGCATATTCGCCGATAGTTGTTACACCATTAGGGATGGTTATGTTTCCGGCTGCCGAAGGATAAGCAATCAATGTTGTTTTATCTTTATTAAAAATTATTCCGTTCTCGCTTGAGTAGTATGGATTGTTCTGATCTATGATGATCCTTGTAAGATTTGTACAACCTGAGAATGTATCATGATTTATGGAAGTTATGCCGGCAGGAATAATTACTTCTGTAAGATTGGTACATCCGGTGAAAACATTCCCCCCAAGAGATTCTACGCTGTTTGGGATTGTAACTCTGGTAAGGCTTGTACAATAATAGAACATATAATCTGCGATACGGGTCAAACCATAAGGAAGTGCTATTTCGATAAGACTTGTGCAATTTTGGAATGCACCCCAACCAATAGAATTAACATTACCGGAGAATGTTACACTGGTAAGATTTGTGCAACCGCTGAACGCAGAATCGCCAATAGAAGTTACGCTGCCCGAAATGTTTACACTGGTAAGATTTGTACAGCCGTTGAACGCATAACTGCCAATAGAAGTTACGCTGCCCGGAATGTTTACACCGGTAAGATTTGTGCAGCCGTTGAACGCATTATCGCCGATAATTTGTATGCCGTAAGGAATTGTTACAAATCCGCTTGCCAATGGATGTGCAAGCAATTCGGTTTTTTCTCTATTGTAAAGTATTCTGTCTTCCCATAAGAAGTGGGGATGATCCACCATTACAATATTAAGTTTTGTACAACCAGTAAATGCAGAACCGCTGATATGCGAAACACTGTCTGGAATTATAATCACTTCAAGATTTATGCAGTTTTGGAACGCATAACCCTCAATATACTGAACGCCAGAAAGAATTACAATTTCGGTAAGGCTTGTGCAATCAGCGAACGCTCTCCAACCAATTGAAGACACACTTTCCGGGATTGTAACTCTAGTAAGACTTGTGCAATTCTCAAATGCACCATTGTTTATATAGGTTACACTATTTGGAATTGTAATCCCGGTAAGGCTTGTACAGTTGGCAAACGCATAACTTTCGATATAGGTTACACTGATGGGGATTGTAACCCCGGTAAGACTCGTACAGTTTTGGAACGCACTCCAGCCGATAGAAGCAACACTTTCAGGAATTGTAACCTCGGTAAGACTTGTACAGTTGGAGAACATACCAGAACCGATTGAAGTTACACCATGGGTAATGGTAACGCTTGTAAGACTTGTACAGTTGGAGAATGTATAACTGTCCATATAGGTTACACTACCTGGAATAGTAACGCTTGTAAGACTTGTGCAGTTTTGGAACGCACCATAACCAATAGAAGTTACACTTTCAGGGATTGTAATTTCTGTAAGTCTTGAACAATTTTCGAACGCACCGCTGCCGATAGCCGTTATGCCAGAAGATAATGAAACCGAAGTAAGATTTGTGCAGTATTGGAACGCGCCATCACCAATGGAAGTTACACTTTCAGGTATTGTAATTTCTGTAAGTCTTGTACAATTCTCGAACGCATAGCTGCCAATATCTGTTATGCCAGAAGGTAATGAAACCGAAGTAAGGTTTGTGCAGCCGGCGAACACAGCATTACCGATTGAAGTAATACTGTTTGGGGGGATTACAATCTCCGTAAGATTAGTACAATATGCAAACGCAGAATCATTGATGGTTGTTACACTGTTTGGGATTGTAATGCTGGAAATACTGGAACCCGAGAATGCGGCATAACCTATAGAATTAACGGTATTTGCGAGTGTAATTCTGGAAATAATACTATTACTGAATGCGTTGTCTTTTATATCAGCAACGCCGATTTCAAGTTCATCAATAGTAGAGCCCTCGAACGCGCCGACGCCGATAGAAGTTACGCTGCTGGGGATTGTGATTTTGGAAATACCGGAGTCTAAGAATGCGTGGGCACCGATATGCGTTACATTGTCCGGGATTACAATCTCCGTAATATTAGTACAATTTGCAAACGCAGAATCGCCGATAGATTCTACTCTGTTCGGGATTTCCACTGTGGTAAGACTTGAGCAATTCTGGAATAAGCCATCACCGATAGATGTTATGTTGTTCGGGAGTGTTACTTCCCTTAGATTTTGATTATTTGCGAACGCATAACTTCCGACGGATGTTACAGTGTTCGGGATTACAAGCTCCCTTAGATTTTGATTATTTGCGAATGCATAGCTCCCGATAGATTTTACACCGTTTTGGATTGTAATATTTGTGATATTGGAACCGTCGAAAGCATTGGCACGAACAGTGTTTACAGTATTTGTAAGCGTAACACTGGTAACATTGCAATCTTTCAACATATACGATTCGATAAAAGTCACGCCGATTATCATTTCGGTAATAGTACAGTTGAAGAATGCGTTGGCTCCGATGGAAGTTACGCTGTTGGGGATTGTAATCCTTGAAATAGTAGAATTGGAAAATGCATTTTCACCGATAGTATTTACGGTGCCGGGTATTGTTATAATCCCTGACGCAGAGGGGAATGAAAGCAGCGATGTTTTCGCCTTGTTATAGATTATCCCGTTTTCGCTTAAATAATTTGGGTTGTTCCCATCTATATTAATGTTTGTAAGATTTGCGCAATTTACAAACGCGGCGCTGCCGATGGAAGTTACACTGGCCGGAATTGTAATCCTGGAAATACTGGTACCGGCAAACGCATAATTGCCGATAGAAGTTACTCCGTTTGTGAGTACAACTTCGGCAATAGTACTTCCGCTGAACATATAATCTACTATTGTTTCTACGCCGATTACAAGCCTGGATAAATTACTAAGATAAAACACATTGCCGCCAAAGGAAGTCACGCTGTCTGGAATTGTTAAATCGGCAAGCCTTGTGCAGCCCGCGAACGCATAATCGCCGATAAAAGTTACTTCGTCCGGAAGTGTTAAATTAGAAAGATTTGTACAATAATAGAACGCATAATTACCGATAGAGGTAACGCTTTCGGGGATTGTAACCCTTGATATATTATTCCGGTAATAGAACGCGCTGTTGCTTATGGAAACTACCGGCAGATAAACATCGTTGTCATCGGGACGCCAATACGCAGGTATTACCACTTCATTGCGGTTCCCCGAATATCCCGAAACGCTGTATGCAGTTCCTTCATCGACAAGATTATACTGAAGCCCTTCGGTGCCGACATGGGGGATTTCCCCGTCCCAGTTTCCGCTTAAATATGCAATACCGTTGCCCGTTCTGTTCAATCCCACGATAAGCGTTTCACCTACTCTTATTGAAGTGCTTCTATAAAAAACAGGAGCGATTTCTGGTGTCGGGTAAAAAATATCCACTACATTGTAGACGATGCCGGAGGTATTTCTTAGAAAGTCATGCATGTCGTTTCCAAAAATAGACGCTCTGGAGTTTTTTTCCAAACGGGCATTCGGGCCTTCTATTCTAATGGTAGAATGGAGTGAGTTTAAACCAAGAATTCTGCCTTCATTCATAACGAAGGTACCGTTATCGCCTATAATAATCCCGTTTTCACACGGGTACCGGCTTGTGATTATTGAACCTTCTTCCATAACAATAGTTCCATAGTCTTTGACCAAAACCAGATAGCTCATTTCCTGCATTGGATTATTGAAAGACAAGACAGTGTCCCTAAGTATCAATTTGGAATTATTGCTTACAGTTAAACCGCCGCTGGCTAAGTCGAAGCTTTCGAAATTTATATTACTTCCGTTCCCGCGAAGGGAGAGTACAACCCCTTCCGGCAGCGATATCGAATTATGAATAGTCGTATTGCCGGATAAATTTATCATATAATTTCCGGGTTCGGTTATTTGATCCAATGTGGATTGAAGTTCATCGCTGTAAATATTAAATGTTGTAACATCCGCGTCTCTTCCAAAATCTTTGGTTTGATCAATAAGATCGCCCACAATTTCATCCATCCAGGGGTTGAAGCATGCAGAAAACACAAAGATGGAAATAAGGCATAATAAAGTTAAAATATAAATTTTTCGGCTCATAGGAAATATATTACCATATAAGGAGAAAATATAAAATACTAAAATATAAAATAAATAAACAAACAAAAAACTGTTGACAGATTAATAAATAACGATTAGTATAATTGGGGTTGCATATAAGACCCGAAAGATAACAAAAGGGGTAATTTAGAATGTTGTTAACTGTTTATTTTTTATTTCCCATAGTCTCTGTACATGAAACATTAATAAATAAACAATCTACCCCCCCCCCCCCCCCCCCCCTTTTAAATTTTTTTTAAAAAATATCCAACAAAATTCTACCTAAAAACCACAACAAACAACACCCACCCGCACCG
>Ga0099364_10014241_pt1 | contig 10598 bp, 11 predicted proteins | sample TergutTh196P3_FD_73070 | JGI IMG/M metagenome (GOLD analysis project Ga0099364, IMG submission 73070) | Microcerotermes parvus P3 segment gut microbial communities from Pointe-Noire, Republic of the Congo - Th196 P3 | ecosystem: Host-associated > Arthropoda: Insects > Digestive system > Gut ...
CCGCCTACTACGACGAACTGAATGCTACAACAGAAAACGCTCCCTACGGACAAACGTTCAATCACGCCGAAGCATTCGTCATCAACGAAGGAAGAGAACTCTTACGCTCCTCACTCGAAACCATCATGCAAGCGAAAATCGACGAACTCGAAAAAAAAGAAACAAAAAAGTGTCAGAAATGCCCAACGAAAAAACGACACCGAGGATATCGAACGAAAAAAAGATTCAGTGCCACCGGCAACATTGCACTCACACGACGCTACGATGAATGCCTTCCCTGCCGACTTCCCGAACATGTCGCCGACGAACCACTCGGCTTGGAAGGAAGTTACTCCATCGGTTTGCGCCGGTTGCCCGTCTTTGCCTCCGCCGATCTATCGTTTCGCAAAGCCGCCGAAACGCAGCAAGAACTCTGCGGCATTCCTTTGGCCCCAATCCGGTCGGCTGCCTACCTTTCGTACTTTACAATCCTCGCAACGACGAGGACGCGGCCCAGTGGCGGGAGTTCAAAGTGGGGGCGTATGCGAAACGTTGTTACGGTGTATTTGCTCTTCCTTCCGAATGGCACACTCGAACATTGCCGGAACCTGCTGTGGTGTCGGCGTTTGCGGCGATTGAGAAGAAGGATCGTTTTCGTAACAGATTGAGTGGTTGGCGGCAGCGTTGGCGAGACGGCAGACAGCCGTCTGCTGTCTCGCGAGCGTTTATTGGAGGGGCGTGCGATTGGGAGTGGCGAGGTGGAGGGTGCCTGCAAGAACCTGGTGGGGAAGCGTCAAAGAACAGACGGGAGCGCGCTGGAAGGTTCGTCGACTCAACCGAATGTTGTCGTTGTGTGCGTTGCGTTACAGCGATGCGTGGGAAGATTACTGGCGCACCGCTACCTAATCTGCCTACAGAACGTGGACGCACCCTATCGAAACAGAAAAAAAAGGCATCTCTTGAGAATGAATCTTATCTGTGCTACACTCAATAGAGAGTCGAGAATCTAGTTTCCGAACAAGTCTTTTACATCCCAAACGAGGAATCCTTATGCCCTATTACAGATATTACACGACACTCATTTTGCTGTGCGGTCTCTTCGGATACGGTACAAACGGTGTACGGCTGAAAAATGTTTCGGCAGCGGATGCTGTAACCTTTTCTACGGCAGAAAAGCCCACGCTTTATGGAGATGGTATTCACGATGACACAGCAGCACTTCAAGCCTTACTTGACGAAAAAACCGCCTACGTCAAATTTCCTCTGCCGAAGGTTTGCTATCTAATCAGTGCGCCTTTGAGAGTTCATTCCGGTCAGGAACTTCACCTTGACAGGTATTGTCATATCAAACTCATGCCGAATTCAAATTGTGTGATGCTTGTAAATGCGGATCCTGAAAACGGCAATAAGAATATCACCGTTACGGGCGGAATTTGGGATATGAACAATCTTGAACAGGCGAAGAATCCTTTGCATTTTGATTTTCCCGGTAATCCTGCTGACAGAGGAAGACTCTTTTGTCATTATGAGTTGGCAAGCAATCCCGCTCCTTTTGACGGAAATCGCGAGGCTTTATTAGACTTTCATCCCGACACCTATTACAGAGGAGTCGCCGTTTCATTTTTGAATGTCGAAAATCTGCGCATCGCCCGACTCACGATAAAAGATCCCGTTACGTTTTCTATCATGCTCAATGTTGTTAAACACTTTACGGTCGAGGACATTACGTTTGACTTCAATTACGGCAATCCTTGGGCAGTCAATATGGACGGTGTCCATCTTTGCGGTAATTGCCATTTTGGAGTGATCCGCAACATCAAAGGGAGTTGTTACGATGATATGGTCGCCATCAATGCCGACGAAGGGGTTCCTGGTCCTATCACCGACATCCAGGTGGACGGATTGTTCGCCGACGACTGCCACAGTGCCGTGCGGCTTTTATCCGCTAATCAACCTGTCGAACGTATTTCCATCAGCAACGTTTACGGCACCTATTATCAATACTGCATCGGCATTACCCGATACTACGCAGGAACGAACGGATATTTTGACGGAATCGTTCTGAAAAACATCTTTGCGTCCAAAGCACCGAGGCATTCGGTGTACCGCAAAGACGGCGGTTTTGTCTATCCGTTTATATGGGTGCAAAGCGGACTCACCGTAAGAAATATCAGCATCGAAAATGTTTATCGTAAAGAAAAAAATATGGCGGTGGAGACCATCGGAATCGATAGACGTGCCACTGTTAAAAACATGGTTTTGAACAACATCGTCCAGGAAAATTTGTTGCCGGAACAGTTCCCCCTTTTATGGAACAAGGGGGTTGTCGAAAATTTATCGGCGACCGGACTTCGGGCGCAAGGCGGCGAAGTGCTTGTCAATGACGGCGAAATCAAAACACATGTGAACGTTTCACGGAAAGAGGGTGGGGAAAATGATTGAATCTCAATATAAGAACAAACCGAGTCTCGTGCCAGAAAACGGGACACTCCGCGCAGAGTTGATACCCGATACTTCACTTAACAAAGATACCTTGAACCAGTACAACTATTAACGACGAAAGAAAGCGATGTTACATATTTGGATAGTTACTAGTTTTTTTGCAAATGTATATCTACTTTGCCTTGTAATTGCTATGTGCATTGCGGCTAAACGCCAAAACACCATAGCAACGATATTGCTTTTCATCTCTTCTGTTTGTTATTTGCCGGTGGCCTACGCTGCGCGTAGGCAAGGCGTGTGGCAGGCCTTTTTCTTGGATTTCAATATTGATAACCTCAAAATACCAGGAATCGGGTTCATTTTTTTCATATTGGGACTTTGCTTTCTTTTTAGGGTCTATGACAAAATTTGTGGGTAAAAAGGGGGGGGATCGGCTTCGCCGATGTTTTTTTGAGGCGTGGGGAAGAATGTGAACGTGAAACAGCTCCAAGCCGAGGACGACTTGAGGCTCGTGACAAACGTCACATCCTTGGACCGGCTATTCCTCGACAGGTTGCTCCTCAGCAGAGCCTGTTTTCACTTCACCGGACGAACAACAATCTAGCAAACAAAAACATCTCGGTAAATCGTGTGATAGAATAGGTGTCACCAAACATCACTATTCCCTTCACGCAAAAAAATCAGAGCCGCAATCGTGAGATTGCGTCCCTTGCTTACCGTAAAAATTGCTCTAGAATTAAGGGAGTTGGTTTCTCATTTTTCATTTTTCATTTTTCATTTTTCATTTTTCATTTTTCATTTTTCATGCGTCCTGATTTTGCCAAGTGTGCCGATGGTCTGATTCCGGTAATCGCCCAAGATGTCCAGTCCGGCGATGTACTTATGCTTGCTTACATGAACGAGGCGGCCTACGATGAAACGCTTGCAACCGGCCGGGCGGTGTATTACAGCCGTAGCCGCAAAAAGCTCTGGCGCAAAGGAGAAGAAAGCGGACATGTCCAAAAAGTCGATTCCGTTTACATCGATTGCGACCAGGATACGATTTTGCTCAAAGTCGAGCAAATTGGCGGGGCGGCGTGCCATGAAGGGTACAAAAGTTGCTTTTTCCGAAAAATCACATCCAAAAACCACGAAATCATCGGCGAACGAGTGTTCGACCCGAAAGAAGTCTACAAATAGGGCGTAGATGCGCAATCCAGTACGATTGCAGCCTTTATTTTCCATATTTTCCATTTTTCATTTTTCATTTCTCATTTTTCATGCTCTTGACTGAACTGGAAAAACAGGCGATCTCGCTTTCACCGGGAAAGGTCAACCGGCTGGCGAAATATTGCGAACTCCTCTGGGCTTGGAATGAAAAAATCAATTTAACCCGGCACACCGACTTTGAAAAATTCGTTTCGCGGGATGTTGTTGATTCATTGGCGTTGGCCGAGTTCCTTCTGGACGGCGAGCGGGTTTTGGATGTCGGCACCGGCGGCGGTGTGCCCGGAATCATTTTGGCAATCGTGAGACCTGATTTGAAAGTGGAACTCTGCGATTCCACCGGTAAAAAAACAAAGGCCGTCGCAGATATTGTGAAATCGCTCAAATTGAACGTCCCGGTTTGGCATTCCAAGGCGGAAGACCTGTTCCCGGCGAGGAAATATACGACTTTAACCGTCCGGGCAGTGTCGAAAATGCCGAAACTTCTCGAAACCTTTGCCCCGCACTGGCATTCCTTTGAGCGGATTTTGATGATTAAAGGTCCCAATTGGGTCGCCGAGCGGGGAGAATCGAGACATTATGGGCAAATGACGAAACTCGCCCTTCGGGTGCTGAAAACCTATTCCATCGGTACAAACGGCGAAACCACCGCGGAAAGCGTTGTTTTGCAGATTTGTCAGAAAGCCAAGTTTGAAAAATTCGGGAGTAGGAACAAATGGAAAATGAAAAATGTAAAATGAAAAATGAAAAACCTTGCAACGTATTGAAAAATCTTGCAACGTACTGCAAGAGAACTGCAAAGTTCAAAATAGGGACCCCCCTCACTACTTCGGGGCAAGCTCCGCACAGCGCAGGGAGAAATGACGTTGCTCGATCTTACCCAAATTAAACTTTGCATCTCTCCTGGCAACGTACTGAGGATGGCAGTGAAAAAGGTATTTTTCATTTTTCATTTTACATTTTTCATTTTACATTTTTCATTTTTCATTTTTCATGCCCTTACTCCAAACACCAACAGGCAAAAAAGTTACGGTTATCGCAATCAACACGGAGCAGGAGCTTCAGGGCCGGCTTATGGGGATGGGGGTGTTTGTCGGAACAACGCTGGAAGTTCTTCAAGGCGGAAAAGACCAGTTCGGTCCGCTTCTCATCGGGGTCGGCCAAACCCGAATTGCCCTCGGACGCGAGATTGCCGCAACGATAGTGGTAAAATGAAAAAGTTTCTCATTTTGCATCAAAACGCTACATTTCTTTCTGAAGTAACCTGCATCTTTTTGAGGCACTCTTTTTCCTGAAGAAAAATCACCTCTTGCGAAAAACGCTGAAAACGCCAAAAACGCCTGTTTTTTCGGTGCCGAAAAAATTTTTTCAAATTGGCACACCGTTTGCATACCTATAAAAGCATAACAAACAGTTCCCCGCGTTAAATGGAACAAAACAACTTTAACAACAAAAATTAAGTTAGGAGAAAAAAACGCATGAGAAAAATTTTGGTTGCAAGTCTCGCCGTTGCTTTGTTGATCGGGTTCGTTGCCAGTGCCAAGGCGGATTGGGTTGGTGATGTGTTCTACGCCGCCGATTCCTATCGTTTTGTGTGTACCGATTCTTCCGACAAGAGCGAGCCTTATCGAGGCTATTTTGAGGTCACTGCGGATTCAACGAGTGTCGGAGTTCTTTTGACATTTATTGCCAACGAAGCGGGTGCCGTCTTTGGTTGGGATGACAACAAATTCAAAGATGCCTTGATCGTTGACTCGGCTGGCCTCTTTGATACAAGCGCGCACAAGTACGAAACGAGGACCATTTCCGGTGTAACATACCAAAACGCCATTTATCTCGGTAATGGGGTAATGCCAGCTGAATATGAGCTTGTATTCGCATCCGGCATGGCTTGGGTTGATTTTGCAATGGCGGTTGAGTCAGAAGATTTCATTTTCATTGGTTCGCACATCCAGGAGATACCTCAAACGCTTAACAAGGGCATTTTCACTTGGGATGGTGTTGGTGGAAAAGACCCGGATACGAAACAGGCCACTACGACCCCCGAACCGGCGACCTTATTGATTCTCGGCCTCGGAGCAACCGGAGCAGGCTTTGCGACCAGACGACGCATGAAGAAATAAACAATCCATTGACCTTTACCCCGGGGGCGTAATGTCCCCGGTTTTTTTATGCGCGGTATAAAAGCCCTTATTTTAAACTGAGGGGAAAACGCCCGAACGCAATCCTGCGATTACGGCTCTCATTTCTCATTTCTCATTTTTCATTTAAATTGTTCTTTTGTCGATCACCCTTTTTGCTTTCCCTTCGCTTCGCGGGATGCGGTTCGGTTCCAGGAGTGCCACCTTGACCCGGATGCCGATCGTCGTTTCAATCCTCTTGTGAATTGAATTTTGCAGTTGCTCCATTTCCCGAATTGTGTCGCCAATCAGGTTCGGATCAATCTCAACCTGGACCTCAACATTGTCCAAGCCGTGCTCCCGCGTCAGGATAATCTGGTAATGCGGTAAACTTCCCTCGACGGCGAGTAGTGCCGACTCGATTTGGCTGGGAAAGACATTCACGCCGCGAATAATAAACATGTCATCGCTGCGGTGCGAAATTTTTTCCATGCGGCGAATCGTGCGGCCGCAAGGACATTCTTCCTCAAAAAGCCGGGTAATATCCCGTGTCCGATACCGGAGGAGCGGCATTCCGCGTTTGTCAAGCGTTGTGAAGACAAGTTCCCCCTCTCGACCATCGGGAACCGGTTCCAGAGTGTCCGGGTCCACAATTTCCGGGTAGAAATGATCTTCGAAAATATGGGTTCCATTTTGATACTCGCATTCCGCCCCGACGCCGGGACCGCTGATTTCGGTAAGCCCGTAAATGTCATACGCTTTTATTCCGGCTCCGTTTTGGATGACTTGCCTCATTCCCTCGGTCCAGGGTTCTGCTCCGAAAATTCCGACTTTAAGCGGAAGTTTCTTGAAATCGACCTTCATTTGTTCCGCAATTTCAAGCAGGTGAACGAAATAACTTGGCGTACAGGATATCGCTGTCACACCGAAATCGCGGAGGAATAAGATTTGCCGCTCCGAATTTCCGCCGGAGACCGGAATGACGGTCAAACCGAGTGCTTCCGCCCCATAATGGAGTCCGAGACCGCCGGTGAACAGGCCGTACCCGTAGGAATTTTGCAGAATGTCCCCCGAATGAAGCCCAAAGGCTAACAAGGCACGAAGTACGGTCTCTTGCCAAATTTCAATGTCCTCTTGCGTGTAAGCACAGACAATCGGCTTGCCGGTTGTCCCACTGGAAGCGTGAAGCCGGACGATTTTCTCCTGCTTGGCAGCGAACAAGCCAGTCGGATACGTGTCGCGCAAGTCCGTTTTGGTGATAAACGGGAGCTTGCGCAAGTCTTCCATGCCGCGAATGTCCTCCAAACGCACCCCTTTTTCCTGCATTCGGTTTTTGTACCAGGGGACATTGTGGTAAACATGTTCAAGTGTTGCGGAAAATTTTTCCCACTGCAATTTCCGAAGGGCGGTTTTTGTGATATAATCAAGCGTCCCGAGAGGATGGTAGTCCATGAGAAATGAGAAATGAGAAATGAGAAATGAGAAATGAGAAAATACAGTTTGCATTTTATCACGTGAATCTGGTATATTCTACGGGGACCATTTAGTTAGCATCGGGGAGAGAGCAATCAACATGAAAATCAAACAAATTTCAATTTTTTTGGAAAACAAGCCGGGGCGCGTGTGCGGTGCCTGCCGGATTTTGTCTGACGCGGGGATTAACATTGAAACAATGTCGCTTGCGGACACGGAACAGTACGGGATTTTGCGGCTGATCGTCAAAGATTGGGAGCGAGCCGTAAGCGTGTTTGAGCAAAACGGGATTGTTGTGAAGCTCATGGACGTAATCGCCCTTCAGGTGGCAAACCAACCGGGCGGCCTGACGGACCTGCTCGAAATTTTAGACCAAACGCAACTCAATATTGAGTACATTTACACGATCTATTGCGGCAAAGAAGAGACTTCAACGTTGATTTTCCGGTTCAATGACCCGGAGGCCGCGGTCCAGGTTTTGCAGAAACAAGGCGTTCGGCTTGTGGATGCGGATGAATTGTTTAACGAGGCGTAGGAAATTGGAAATTGGTTTCTTCCTTGTTTTCCGATTTCCGATTCCCTCATTTTTCTAACCAACATGACTATTATGAAACGACGCGAATTTTTACAAACGAGTGCGGTTGCCGGAGCTGCGGCTTACGGTTTTTCGAAAGCCAAGGCGGTTCACGCCGCTGAAAACAATACGCTGAAAGTCGGCTTGGTCGGTTGCGGCGGACGCGGGCGCGGAGCGGCAAGGGAAGCGTTGACCGCTGACCCGAACATAAAAATCGTCGCGGTCTCCGACGCATTTGAGTCGAGAGCTAATGAGGCCTCCGCATTTTTACAAAACGAATTCGAAGACAGCGTCTCCTTGAAAGACACCACGTTTCACGGGCTTGAAGCCTATAAACAGGTGATCGATCTTTGCGATGTTGTTTTGCTTTGTGAAATACCACACTTCCGTCCCTTGTCGCTTCGGTACGCCGTGGAAAAAGGGAAGCATGTTTTTTGCGAAAAACCGGTCGCCGTCGATGGTCCCGGTATTCGAAGTGTCCTCGAATCGGCGAAAATCGCCAAGGAAAAGAATCTTAATATCGTTTCCGGACTTTGTTGGCGATATGACCTGAATGTTCAGGATATGATGAAACGGGTTCACGACGGCGCAATCGGCGATGTGCTCCATGTTCGTGAAACCTATTTGACAGGTAAACTTTGGAATCGCCCACGTCGTCCCGGAGATTCCGAAATGATGTTTCAGGTTCACAATTGGTACAATTTCACTTGGCTTTCCGGCGATTACAATACCGAACAGCATGTTCACAGCCTTGATAAAGGTCTTTGGGCCTTCAACGACGTACCCCCGGTTTCCGCCTACGGTGTCGGCGGACGCATGACCCGGGTCGAGCAACCGGCTTACGGCGACATTTACGATTCGATGGGGGTTGTGTACGAATACCCGGACGGTCGCTCGATCTGCGCGTTTTCGCGTCAGCAGGATGGTTGTTTTAACGATACCGACGATTATTTCACCGGAACGCTCGGCAATGCCCAGATTCTTCGTGGGATTATTACCGGCAAGAATCCTTACGAACAGAGAAAAGTTCCGTCGAACATGTATGTGTTGGAGCATATCGAATTGTTCAAGGCGATTCGCGGCAATCGTCCTTACATCAACAACGGCGAATACATGGCGTATAGTTCGATGCTCGGTATTCTCGGACGTGAAGTCTGCTACACCGGTAAGCGAATCACCTGGGACGAAATGATGAATTCGGATGTCGCTCTTGTCCCGGACGGTTACAATTGGGATTCGACTCCGCCGACGCTCCCGGACGAAAATGGACGTTACAAAATCCACCTCCCCGGCGGCGGATTGGAGTATCATCAAGTTGTTCGATAAACAAGACGGCAGGCGGTAGACGGCGGAATCAGAATTTCTGCCGACTGCCGTTGCCGGTTGCCACTTACCTGCCATGCCTGTACTTAAACTCAAATCCCCGCATTCTTTACCGCCGGATGAAGCGGCGGCTCGTGTCAAAAAACGCATTGCCGAGGAGGTCGAAAAGCAAGCGCAGTATGTTACGGAATTGAAAGAAACCGTGATTCACCCGAATAAGTCGGAGTATTCCTGCAAAGTGTATGGTTTCAATCTCAGCGGTAGTTTTCACTCAACCGAAAACGAAATTGCCGTTGAAGTCAATTTGCCGTTCGCCGCGATGATGGTGAAAGGAATGATCGAAAACCAGCTTCAAAGCGCGTTGGATCAGGCATTGAGGTGATTTCCATAAACTGGTTTTTGCTTTGTTTCTCCGCACTCCACCCTGGGGAAAAGTTTCTGTTGGCTTGAACTCGACTAACTTATGGCGGTTTGTGGACAAAAACAGTCTTAGCTGGGCAGGTGCAAACTCCTTCCACCACTCTTTGTCAGGTTTTTCTTTGTGGCGGTGGGTTGCTTTGTTCAGAAAAATAGGGTAGAAATGATGCCTCGTTCGTCGAGACTGTAGGCTGTAGTAAAAAAATGATGCGAATTTCAAGTAACTCATTTAACATCAAAAGGTTACAAGAAAAAAATCGCCTGCTTTTATGAGACACTCCCCTATTCATCGACTGAACTGTTTGGAATGTTGTTTGGAATATTATTCTCACTTTAACCATTGACTTGAAAGAGCCATGAAACTAAACAGAAAAGAGTTTTTACAGACGCTTGGCGTTGCCGGGGCAGCGTTTGCCGTCAACGATTTTGGTGCCTTGGATGTGTTTGCGCAGAACGATACGGGCGGAACACCGGACCTCGTCGCTGTTATGGGGGGCGAACCGGACATCATGTTCCAAAAAGCCATCGAAGAACTCGGCGGAATGGGCCGATTCGTCAAAAGTGGGGACAAGGTTGTCATCAAACCGAACATCGGTTGGGACAAGACACCTGAAATGGCGGCCAATACGAATCCAGTCCTCATTGGCGAAATGGTTAAACAAGCCTTAGCTGCCGGAGCGTCAGAAGTCGTCGTGTTCGACTTCACCTGCGACGAATGGAGGCGATGTTACGAAAACAGCGGCATTGAAGCCGCCGCGTTGGCCGCCGGTGCCAAAGTCCTGCCCGGCAACGATGAACGTTATTTTAGGGAAGTCGAACTGCCTGAAGGCAAAGTGCTCAAAAGCGCGAAGTTCCACGAGGCGATGCTTGCCTGCGATGTTTGGTTCAACGTACCGGTTCTTAAAGTCCACAGCGGAACCAAGATGACCATCGCGATGAAAAATTATATGGGGATCATCTGGGACCGGCAATTTTTCCACAGGACCGACCTGCAACAGACGATTGCCGATGTTTGTACTTGGCCGAAGAAGCCGGTGCTGAATGTCGTCGATGCCTACCGGATT
>Ga0099364_10014242_pt1 | contig 10598 bp, 8 predicted proteins | sample TergutTh196P3_FD_73070 | JGI IMG/M metagenome (GOLD analysis project Ga0099364, IMG submission 73070) | Microcerotermes parvus P3 segment gut microbial communities from Pointe-Noire, Republic of the Congo - Th196 P3 | ecosystem: Host-associated > Arthropoda: Insects > Digestive system > Gut ...
GGTCGCCGAGTTTTACGATATGGACGTATCGCTTATCACCCCGCCTGCCCCAAAACCACCCGCGCCTGTCGTTGATCCGACGGATGAGGCTGTATCTGCGGAAGATAATACTAATGAGGAAGAAAATGATGATGGCAGCGGGATTGAACTGCACCATGTGGTTGGGAGCGGGTATTTGGGATATATGATGATAGTGCATGACCCAATGAGGTTGTTCGTTGCTACTCCGAATAGCCTTGGTGGCTGGGGCATGTCGCTTATGGACATGGTTCGAAATGAAGGGGCTGCTGCGGGCATAAACGGCGGAGGCTTCTACGACCCCGACGGAGTTGGGACGGGCGGCATACCCGATGGGCTCGTCATCCAAAATGGCCAGCTAACTTGGGGCGCAGGGGGTGGGTATGTCAATGTCATAGGTTTTGACGCAGATGGGATTCTCCATGTGGGCAACATGGCTCCAAGCACAGCTATGAACTTGAATCTGCAATGGGCGGCGAGCTTCGGCCCGACTCTAATATCAAATGGTGTCGCCCAAAACTTGCAAGGCAGCGGAATTAACCCGCGCACGGCGATAGGGCAGCGCGCGGATGGAGCGGTATTGATGCTGGTCGTAGAGGGCAGGCAGATTGATAGTCTGGGCGCAACGCTTTCTGACCTTATTGAGATATTCCTTAACTTTGGGGCTGTCAACGCCGCAAACCTCGATGGCGGTTCTTCCTCTCTCATGATGCTCGATGGTGAGATCGTTAATAGAAGCGCGTCAGTCGTCGGACCCCGATACCTCCCAACCGCATTTTTAGTAAGAGGACTGGAGGGTGCGGACGGAAGATGACGGAGAAGAAACATAATCGGAAAACAGTCTCGACCGATGATAATGAAACTGTCAACTGGACTTTGACAGAGATCTATCTGGATTTACTGGAATCAAATCTAGAACCAATACAAGCAAAGTCACAAGAGTCGATACCAGAGCCAAAGCAGGAAATGTCGCCTGTGTCAAAACCAGAATCAAAACCGGAAACAAAGCCGGTAACTATGCCAAAAGCAAAGCCGTTATCAAGAGGCCGCTCTGAATCGGCACAAATAGATCGGAAGGCAGACGTACCCCGTCCCAAAAGGCGGCGCTTTGGGTTTTATAAAATACTGCTTCTGATTGTTTTTGTCCTGCTTGTCGCCATCAGTGTCGGGACATATTATTTCTGGCAATATATCGAAGCATATGAGGCATCAAGGCATGAACGCATTATCGAATCCATTAAGGAAAACACAGATTATGATTTCTGGGAGAGAAGCGTGGAAAACGCGCTACTCCCGTTGCTGTCTGAGTTTGAATCGGACGTAACAACTTCTTTGAAGCCGCATCTGCATAAAATACGAGACGTTAGCTACTCCTATCGCCAAAACCTAGACGAGAGCACGACTGATGAGCTCGTTTACATCGTCAGGGCTGGCGCAAGGGATATCGGGGTGTTGCGCCTTGCCCCATTTGGCGACGCGGGGTATGGCTTTAGCCTTTGGGAAGTCAGCAGCATGGAGCTTCTGGATGGCTTTGTGGAAGCGTTTGCCGGCAGCATCAGCGTCACCGCCTCACAGAACGCTCGCGTGGAGGTGAACGGTGTGCCTGTGACGCAAGAGTACGGCGTGGAGTGTGAATTTGAGCATGGGGTCTCCTACCACATAGATGGCCTTTTCGGGGAAGTGGAAGTGTCCGTTTATGAGTTCGACGGTCGCCAGTCCGACCCGTACTTTTCTGAAAACGGTGAGTTCTTGTTTCCAATCATCAGCCCATTTGCCCGTAGCTACAATATTCTGGTTTCGGAGGGTATGAACGTGTTTTTGGATGGGGAAAGAGTCGCGGCAGAGCATATATCTGCAAGCGGGATAGTCCCGGAAGTGTTTCAAGGTGAAGTTGACTTAGCGGACTTCCCATACAAGTTGCTCAGGTATGAGTTTGAGTTGGACGGGCTTTATCACGAGCCTATCATCACCGCTGACGACGGCATGGGCAATGAACTCGCGCCCAGCGTATCCGATGATGGGGAGATTAGCTATCCTGTGCCTTTTTCCGATGAGCTTAAAACTCAACACGAATCCACAGTTGAGAGCTTTATCCGTGCGTACATCAACTTCGGCGCGAACATAGGAAATAGCGTTGAAGGTAATTTCGCGAATGTCAGCAGTCGAATGCTCAGAGGTTCCGATGTATACCGCAGAACGCAAGGCGCAATAAGCGCGATGCAGTTTACCAGTAATGTTGTTATTACCTACAACTCCCTTGAGATTGATAATTTCCGCGCTTATGGCGATAGCTTGTTCACCTGCGAGATAAGATATGACATCACCCATCGCACTAGGTACCAGCAGAGTGAGGTTGAAGGGAATTTTGAAGTATTATTCGTCCTATCCGGCGGCAGATGGCTCGCAGCGAAAATGGTAGCTGTTTGATAATTAGGAATTAGGAGTTAGGAATTAGGAATTAGGTCGCGGTTTTGAAATTGATTTCCGTTTTTTCGTGCATGTATTGTAGGGGCGGCCACTGGCCGTCCGTTGTGGGAGCGGAAACCAATTAATTTAGTGCAGGAGCTTTGTATATGAACTTTGGTCGCGTGGTTTCAATAATAATACCATCGCTTAATCCGTCGGGGGAGCTTGTTTTGGTTGTTCGAGGGCTTATTGAAGCGGGATTTTGCGATATAATCGTTGTTAATGATGGTAGCGATGAGGAGCATACAAATCAATTTGAGGAAATCGAAAGGCTTCCTCAAACTACTGTTTTGACACATACCAAGAATCTGGGCAAAGGCGCGGCCCTTAAGACTGCGTTCCGATTTTTTGAGCAAGACCGGCAAGACAAAATAGGTGTTGTAACGGTTGACGGGGACGGACAACACCTCGAAGATGACGTTATTAAATGCGCTGCCGCCCTAATGCAGGCAGAAAATTCCATGGTTTTGGGTGTGCGTGATTTTTCGAACCCAACAGTTCCCGGGCGCAGTCGTTTTGGCAATCGGTTCACAGCGTTGGTTTTTCGCGCACTATTCGGAATAAAGCTCCGCGACACACAGACCGGCTTACGCGGCATCCTCTCACAGCATATTCCGTTGCTATTAGAAATCAGTGGCAACCGCTTTGACTATGAGACAAACGTACTGATTGAACTCAGGCGCAACGGCATCCACTTCGAGGAGATAGAGATTGAAACTGTGTATGCAAGCGGCCCCGGTAAGTCCTCACATTTTAGGCCGTTTGTTGATTCAGTTATGATTTTCGCGCGTATTTTCAAATACACGTTGTCCAGCATCTTATCCTTTTTATTGGACATAGGTGCGTTCTGGTTGGCGATGACATTTCTGGGCAGTTATATGGGCGCTTGGAGCATTGTAGGCTGTACCGCTATTGCAAGGGCAATCTCTTCTTTCTTTAATTTCAATATTAACATGCGTTTGGTCTTTCAAAGAAAAAAGGCGTTTGGGCGCTACATTTGCCGCTATTACGCAAACGCCGTTTTGCAGATGTCTCTGTCAGCAGGATTTTTGTGGTTGCTGGCTCTGTTGTCGGACGGGGCGCAGGCTGTGTGGTTGATAACCACAATGAAAATCCTTGTGGATGCAACGCTATTTTTCCTAAACTACCACATCCAACACAAGTGGGTGTTTAGGTAAATGCAGTCTGCGGACTGCAAATGTGGAGTTAGGAATTAGGAATTTGAGGACGCTAGCATTTCAAAAGAACCTATAACTGTTCAGTACCCTGCGGTTTGCACTGTGTTGCTATGAAAAGAGGTATGTTTTCCATGCACCGCACCGAACAGTTACAAGAACCTTTTCATATGAGGATTTTGCGGAGTAGTGGGGTACTTTGAGCTTTGTTCACACCCCAACTCGCTCCCCGTTTATATTCCTCATTTCTCATTCCTAATTCCTAATTGTAACTTAGCGACCGCAAACAACTTGTTTTTTATCGAACTAAAGGTCGCTAAGTTACTTATGGTTTCTGACATAATGGAAGATGTATTGCTGGGCTATGCCGGCGTGGGGGCTGAATACTTTTGGGTCGAATTTGGGGCTGTAATGCTCAGAGATGGCGCGTTTCATCCAGACATCCATAGGGAACGCATCTAGTATGTTCAGGCCGAAAAGTGCTGTGCAGTTGGCGACCTTATCCCCGACTCCGTGTAATTTTTTTAGCCCCGCGCAGGCAACTGCGGGCGATGAGCCAGCGAGTTCCTCCAAGCTTATCTTCCCGGTAGCGACATCACTCGCTGCGCTGATGATATACTCAGCTCTGTACCCGCTTCGAATGGGGGCGAGATCTTCGGGAGTCAGTCTTGATAGTCTGTCTGCGGTTGGGAATGTGTGGTGGACACGCCTCTCAAACTCAAATGCTTCGCCATATAGCCTGCACAGAGCATCTATTATCCCCTTTATCCTGGGGATGTTGTTGTTTTGTGAAATAATAAACGAGCATAAAGCTTCCCATTTATCTTGACGAAGTATGCGTATTCCCGCACCATAATCCGTTGCTCTTCGCATAAACTCATCTATGCAAAGCTGCTGTCTTATTCCCGCATAGTCGCGATCTAGGTCAAAGTAGCTGCGCCAATACGTCTCGAAGTCATCGGCTGTTCCGGATATGAAGATGCTCTCACCGAATCGCCTCACACGCGCTGCACGGTTTAACGCCACACCGGTATAGGCTCCGCTTTCGTCCGGATTCCACCTAAAGCATTGGCCGCATTCGAAAATCCTAGCAAGGTCGAAGTCGCTGACCCCGGTTATTTCGACTTCGCCATTATGTTCCAAGCACTGCATACCGTTCCTTTCGCCGTCATTCGCAATCATTCGCAATCATTCGCAATCATTCGGCGTCAATCGCCATCACTCACCGTCACTTGCCATTCAACTGAGCGTAGCTCGGGCGTAGTATATCGGCTGGCCTTGCTCGTGAAATTTCTGTTCGTAATCAGTCATAATGCCGACGGGTCCGTTTTTGTGCAAGTCGCGACAGATTTCCGCTATCATAAAGCCGCGCAGCTCAAGTTCGTTAAGAGAATATTCGAACAGCGGGAGATTATCCGTTTTGAAGCGGATGTCTCCATCATTGGAGAGAATTTGTTTGTACATCTCAAGAAAGCTGCTGCTCGTAAGCCTCCGTTTTTCATGTCTTATTGCAGGCCAAGGGTCGCAGAAGTTAATATATATGCGAGAAACCTCGCCGGGAGCGAAGTAATCTGTAAGGTTGTCAGCGAGGGAGTTAATAAACCTTATATTCTGCAAACTATCCGCATCAGCGCGTTCAAGCCCCGTGAGTATGGCATCCGCTAGCTTCTCCAGACCGATGATGAATACTTCGGGATTTGCTTTCGCAGTCTCGATGGTAAATCGCCCCTTCCCGCAGCCAAGCTCAATGTGCAGGTTCTTGTAAAAGGCCCCGATTTCTCCCCGTACGCCATGTTTTCCCAGCCCGTCAAGTTCTCCCGGTCTACAAAGCTCTCCCGGTCCATTAAGTTCTCCCGACCCGTCATGTTTTCCACATTTCCCGAACTCTTCGAGCCAACGACCCCGAAGCTCCTTCGGTTCCTTGATTATCAAATACGCACATCTTTCCAAACGCAAGGCAAGATGTGGTTTCCTTCTTAACCGCATTTTATCTGAGCCCCTCCAAACTCTTTGGGGTAAACAGTGAATGAATATCTTGCACTTCTTACCATTTCGTTACGCAGTTATTCGCCCTGCGCCCCTGGGTCTAGGCAGCAAAACAACGAACTCGCTCCCTGCGCCCGGTTCGCTATTGACCTCAACCGTCCCGCCCTCTAGCTCGAGGATTCTTTGCACTAAGGCCAAACCCAGCCCGTTGCCTTCTGTGCCTCTTGATCGGTCGCCTTGATAAAATTTCTCGAACATTCGCCGCTTAACCTCCGCGTCCATACCTATGCCTTGGTCTGATATTGTAATTTTCGCATGGTCTGCCATTTCCATTAAGCTTACTTTAATTACGCCCCCGTCATGGCTGTACTTGACCGCATTCCCCAAGAGGTTGATCCAAACATGATGCAGCATTTCTTCATTTGCCGCGATTTTCACCTCTTCAAGGTTGATTTCAGTTCTAAGTTGCTTCTTCTGAAGTTGCGGTTCCAAAAGAAGTAGAGAGCGGCGTATTTGCTCGTCTAAGTAATACTCCGACTGTTCGGTTTCTTTTTTTGCTGATTCAAGCTTTGAAAGCAGAAGCACATTGCTGGAAAGCCGAGACAAGCGTTCGATTTCAGACATTATTATCTGACTATATTCGCCCCGCAGTTCATCGGATAGATTCTTCTTCATCAAAAGCTTTACAAAACCTTTGATAGAAGCCAGCGGCGTCTTAAACTCATGCGAAATATTGCTTACAAAATCAGTCCGCAGGGTCTCTATGCTGGTCAGCGCCTTCGCCATTTCATTGAAACTCTCAGCGAGATGCAGCAACTCCCTCGAACCATCCGTGGGTATATGCACATTAAAGTTACCGCTTGCGATTTGTTTTGTGGCATTTTCAAGGCGGCGCAGGGGGCGTAAAAAAGATTTACCGACTATGGCAGTCAAACCTGTGGCGATAACCAAGCTGGCAAGCAGCAAGAATAAAAACGCATTGACCGCAGCCTGTTCGGGTGAGAATGCGGTGAGCATTCCAATGGATCTGAAAAAAACCCAAGCCGCGCCGGACAATGCCAAACTAGCCAGCAACACACCGAACACAAACAAGACAAGCCATATTAGCGTAGACCATTTTATCACTGTATAAGCCGCATCATCTTTCCCCGGTAAGTTCCCCTTGTACATACTTTTGACCATGCTTTCTACTGATTGTTACTAAAAAAAGAGTCTCCCGTATTCGTCCCCTAATCCCTTGCCCGTGACCCCTGCCCCCGGACCGCATTAGACCTCATACTTCACCGCTCTGTATCCAAGGCCGCGAATCGTCTCAATTTTAAATTCCGGCCATGAACCAAACCGCTCCCGTAACCTGCTGACATGAACGCTGACGGTGTGGGCATCGGAATCACTGTCTGCGCCCCATATTTCCTCCAAAAGCTGAATGCGCGTAAAAATGATGTCAGGATAACTTAGCAGTTTATATAGTAGCATAAACTCTTTTTGTGGCAATGTAAGCCGCTCAGATTCACGGGCAATGATTTGGGTGTCATAATTCAGGGTTACTTTGCCAATGGATATCTTCCGTTCGCTGACAATCTTCGCCCGCCGCAGCAACGCCTTTACGCGGAGAATCATCTCCTCCGTGTCAACGGGTTTCACCATATAGTCGTCCGTCCCCACCAGAAAACCCTTTCTTTTGTCCTTTAGGGTTTCCTTTGCCGTCACCATCAAGATAGGGAACTCAAATCCCGCGCTTCGAAGGTGTTCTGTTAAGGCATAGCCATCCATGCCCGGCATCATAATGTCGGTAATCATCAAATCAATATGAGAGTGTTCCAGTGCCTCAAGCGCTTCTTCGGAGCTGCGGGTTAGAATGGGCGTATATCGCTCATCCCGCAAAACTGCCACCATAAGTTTGCCGAGATTAATATCGTCCTCAACTACCAAAATCGTAAACACCCACATCACGCTCCTTGCTAAAACATTATACTATAAAAACTTCAACTGAACTTAAATAATCTTGTTGGTTTTGTTTATGTTTAGTTGAAGTTCATGGTGTATTATACTGGCAGTGGGCGATTTGGCCTACGCGGTTTCCGATGGTCAGCGGTCGGCAGTTTGTGCGTCTTATCAATATTGTTTCTGCTGCGCACTCCCTCCAACTTTTAAATTACATGTGCAGCGAGTTATAAAAGCAAATTGCTGACCACTGACATCCATGGCTATCGAATAATCATATATTCATTTTCCGACATTTCCTACACTATACAGGCCAGTCACTAGGTTGCGTTTGGCGCTGTCTACAAAGACTGCATCGCCTGAGCTTAGGATGCAGACCTCCTCGCGCCTGACCTCATGCCCTAGCTGCTGCTGTACCGATCTGAATATCTGACCATGTCGGTTGTCCGGTTTTTTCAGGATGGCTGGCATATTTTTGCCCTTGACCATCCCCAGCCAATCACATACCATGCGGTCGCGGAGTTCAATTGGGGCAACGCCTGACAGAGACGCGCAAAATCCATAGATTTGCTCAGCATAATCTGATAGAGCCATTTTGTGATTTGGCGCGGCTTTGCCTAACGCTTCGAAGAAAACGAATGGTCGCAGCTTTGAGGCTGACATTGCATAGTCCAGTGTCTCCAAGAAACGGCTTTTGTTGTGCGTATTTCGGAGCGCGTTCTCTGTCTGCTTTAGAGTCTTTATATCCACCGGGTCAAGCCAAGAAGAACTCTGAATTTCGTAAGGGGGTTCCTTGGCGCACTTAATCCCAAGCTCTTCTGCCTGCTCTCGCAACACGCTGCCATGAAGGAGTTTTAGGAAACCTAACTGCAAGTTGTGCGCACCAAGGGCGTATGCGCGGTCAAAGCTGTCTTTAAAATCACGTAAGGTTTCATACGGCAGCCCGGCAATTAAGTCCACGTGAACGTGAATATTAGCTGGCAAAAGAAGAGTCGCGATATTTCGTTCTGCTTTTTCCAAGTCTGTTTTTCTCGACACCGCGTTTAAGGCGGGCATGTGGAAACTCTGCAATCCAACTTCCAACTGAATACGACCAGGAGCAGCAGTGGCGAGCAACGCTAATGTGCGCTCGTCAAATAAATCAGCAGCTACTTCGAAATGGAAGCAGCAGTTCGTGTCAAGCCCAATTATGTACTCGAACAGTTCAAAAGCGCGTTCTTGATTGCAGTTGAAAGTCCTGTCCACAAGTTTTATTGTTCTCGCTCCGGTTTGGGAGAGCTTGCGTATCTGTTCTTTTGCGCGTTTTATTGGAAAGAAGCTGACCCCGTATCCCGCAGACAGACAATACGCGCAACTAAATGGGCATCCGCGTGAGGTTTCAAGATAAGCTATTCTGCTTCCGATTGAAGCGAGGTATGAGTCGCTGTATGGGTCAGGCGGGTCCGGTGCGTGGAACATTGGACGTTCTCTCGCGATTGGGTGCTTAGTGGGCTGCGAACAGTGGATAGGAGATAAGAGGCGTGGGATGAGATTCTTGTTTTTTGTTGCAGCTATTGCATTATTATAATGTACTAAAGGTATATATTGCTCAGGAAAAGGATTCGCGGTGGAGTCAGCCAATGCGTCCAAGAAAGCGGGGAAGACGTGTTCGCCCTCGCCATCTAGCACGTAATCTGCGCCTTGCTCCAACCAGTACGCCGCATTATGCGATGCTTCGGGGCCGCCAAGCACGATTACCGCTTCCGGCAATCGCATACGAAGCTGCTTTAGCAGTTTCTGCAATATGGTTGCGTTCCAAATATATGTCGAAACACCGATAACATCAGGCTTGCAAGTTGCAACATTACTCACGATTTCATCGCAAGACTGATGTATCGTTGCCTCGACAATGCTTACCTCATGCGGCATTCGGGCAAACTCCGACACACCCGCCGCAATTTGCCAAACCGCAAGCGAAGAATGGACATATCTGGAATTAACAGCCAACAAAACAACGCGCATATCATTACCAAGGCGCAGGGACAAGACGCGGGACCGAGACGCGGGGACGGTTCTGTCGTCTCACGAGACGCGGGGACGCGGGGACGGTTCTGTCGTCTTATTTCACTCTTTCGACAATCCCCTTGCCTACCCCCATTAACCTGCTTATCTGCCTAATCGGCAAGCCTTTTGCTTTTAGTTTCCTTATTGCTTTGTCCAGTCTTTCGCGCTCAAACATTCGTATTTCACTAAGGTCCTTGATGCCTGTTACTGATTTTACGACTTGTGTTGCCTCCGCATCGTTTAATGGATGCTCTTTTGCTTCAAACTCCAAGCACTTAATCTCGTTTTCTTCTTTGTGAAATTCTTCGAAATCGTTACCATCGAGGATTTCAAGCGCGTAGTCAACATCCAACAACTCAGATTTTCCTTTAAGGTAATCCTTATAGCTGCTGAATTTATAATCTGCGGCGTTTTTGACCAGACCTGCTTTTACCGGGTTTTGGTGTATGTACCGCAGCACTGCCAAAAAATACTTGTCATCCTCGACCGCTTCACTCCTGAATCTGTCTTGGAACAAAGGGCCGATGCGTTTATGCTTTCTGTTGTACCAGAAAACGTAGCTGCCTGCGATTCGTTTAAGTATAAGTTCTAATTCTTCCTTCTCCACTTTCAGAAGAAAGTGGAAATGATTGCTCATCAGGCAATATGCGAATAACTTATACCCGCTTACTTCCTTGAACTTCTCGAGCGTTTCAACTAACCTCTCGCGGTCTTCTTCACCTTCAAAAACCGCCTGCTGATTGATTCCACGGAGCATTACATGATAGATATCGCTACTACTTTTTCTTCTTGCATGTCTGGGCATTTCTTCATCACCTCATCTATAGAATAACATACTCATTCCCCAATGTCAAGACAATAGAACCGTCCCCGCGTCCCAAAAGCAACAATTCATCGGTAGCGGCGGCATTCTGCCGCCAAATAATGCCGGTTTACGGTGATACATAGTGGAATCTGTAGCAAGTG
>Ga0099364_10014243_pt1 | contig 10597 bp, 8 predicted proteins | sample TergutTh196P3_FD_73070 | JGI IMG/M metagenome (GOLD analysis project Ga0099364, IMG submission 73070) | Microcerotermes parvus P3 segment gut microbial communities from Pointe-Noire, Republic of the Congo - Th196 P3 | ecosystem: Host-associated > Arthropoda: Insects > Digestive system > Gut ...
ATGTTAATGAATCTGCGTATCGGGTATATAATCTTTGTAATTTAATATTATAACCGCCGTAATTTCCGTCGCTGAATATAAATTTATAAAAATTAATCATGATTTTATACGCTTCATTATTTACATTATTATCGCGTATAAAAAATACAGGTAAATCCAAGAACGGGCCGTTTAACGAAAGAATCAGACTTAACAAATATTTTTGTTTATATATTTCTTCATCTTTTCCGTCTAATGCAGTAAGTATTTTTTCTTTGCTTTGATGTATTTCACCGCATTTTTCAGCGATTTCTAAAACTTTATCTTTTTCGCCTATATAAGCATATATTAAACTGAGCAATAAGCGGGATTCATGGCGTATTGAGTCGTCAAGCGATGTTGCGAGAAGTTCTTCAAAAATCATTACCGCTTCTTCCCAAACGCCAAATGATTTATGCTTTTCATAGTCATGTATATAATACTTTCCATCAATAATTTCCAAAGGATATAAACCGCGTCCTGAAATTTTTTGATATAGCGTAACTGCAAGCCTGAAAAGCAATTTTTCTTCTGCCGGAAACTCCGCAAGAGCCTGTCGCATCATGTCTATGCGTTCATCTATCGGCTTAACTGCAAATTGATGTTCATGGTGTTTTTGGCAGTATTCGTCGATTTTTTTGCGTTTCTCCGCAGTGTCATGGTCAAACAGATAATCCGTTGTCACATTAAAAAAATTTGCGATTGGCGAAATATATTCTATATCGGGATAACTGTTTCCGCTCTCCCATTTTGAAACAGCTTGATTTGTTACGCCAAGAACTTCCGCAAGCCGTTCCTGCGTTATATCGTCGCGTTTGCGTAACGCTTTAATTTTTGGTCCTATTTTGACATTCATAAAATCACTCCTAAAATTTATTGATAAATTTTTCACCGGTGTAATTTTATTGTATCACTTGCGAAATGAAAATACAATTACCAATTAGTTGTTTGAAATCCAACTAATAGTTTGATTGCAGATTATTTTCTTTGGTGATTTATCATGCTTGCCAAATAACCCCCGCCGAAGCCGTTGTCGATATTTACCACGCTTACGCCGCTTGCACATGAATTAAGCATTGTGAGAAGAGCGGACAGCCCGTTAAACGACGCTCCGTAGCCTACGCTTGTAGGTACGGCAATAACGGGACAGTCTGCCAAGCCGCCTATAACGCTTGCAAGCGCGCCTTCCATTCCCGCTATTGCGACAATAACCCTCGCTTCTATAATATCATCAAGCCTTGCGAGCAGTCTGTGAAGTCCCGCTACTCCAACGTCATACAAACGCACGACTTCGTTTCCGTGAGCTTCCGCCGTGAGCGCAGCTTCTTCGGCGACAGGCATATCGCTTGTACCGCCCGTAGCGACTACAACTTTGCCGATACCGTCGGGTTTGGGTATTTCGCCTATTATGCCTATACGCGCTATCTGATGATAATTCAGCTTTGAAGAAATATTTTTTTCCGCTTCTTCAGCTACTTCTTGTGATAACCGAGTTATCAATATCAATTTCTGCCCTCTTTCAATCATAGCGTTTGATATACCCGCTATCTGTTCGGCTGTTTTACCCGCACCGTATATCACTTCGGCAATGCCTTGACGCAATTCACGGTGATGGTCAAGTTTAGCGTATCCCAAATCCTGAAAAGGCTCTTTACATAATTTTAATAAGGCTTGTTCGGGAGAAAGCAATCCGTTTTGTATCTCTTTTAAGATTTCCAATGTTTTCTGCTTATTCATAGTCATCTTCCCTCCAAATCCAATAATATTATATTAAAATACGGCTTTATCGCTTTTAAAATATCCGTCCGTTTATTAAGAACTTGGGTCATTTGTTCCTGCGGGAACTGCAATCTCGCCGCTTCATCAAATACGCGGACGCGAAAATCAGTAAACCCGAGTGAAAAAAGAACATCTTCCGATTTTTCCACCTGTTGTAATAATTCTCTCGTAATTTCTCTCCCTGACGGTATACGAGTAGCGAGACAGGCATACGCGGGCTTATCCCATGTAAACAGCCCCGCCTCTTTGGAAAGACACCGTACTTCGCTTTTTGTTATACCACATTCTCTAAGGGGCGAACGGACAGAAAGTTCAGTCAATGCTTTCATACCGGGACGGTCGCCCGCATCATCCGAAGCGTTTGTCCCGTCGATAATAAGATTAAAACCGTCGGCAGACGCTTGCTTCTGTAATGTTTCAAATATGCCTGTTTTGCAATAATAGCATCGGTCAGACGGATTGGCAACGACTTGCAGATTATTTAAAATATCTTTTTCAATTACGGTCATTTCCGCTCCGATTTGTTCAGCCAGTTTATATGCGTCCCTCAACTCAAACCCCGGTTGAAACGCCGTTTTTACATAATATGCTTTTATTTTCGCGCCGCAATTCAATCCCGCATACAGCAAGTACGACGAGTCAACGCCGCCCGAAAATCCAAGCGCGGCAGATGAATTTTCTTTAAAAAATTGTTCTAATGTAATATAAATCGACCTCTTTTCGTTTTATTTTAATAAATACAGTAGAAAAACCGTCAGTCGGTTTTTCTACTGTAGACCTTTGTAAACTTTATAGTAGTTAAATCTCCGCGAAATCTGTTAATCCAAAGCGTCGATATAATTATCAATCGCTGTTTGAATACGTCCCTCGCTTCTTTCAAAATTAGATACTATGTCCGCTCCTTGAAACATAGCTCTTTGCAATATATCGCTTGAACCGCCCCAGTTATATACGCCGTTCAAATCCAAATAGCTGGATTCAATTATCATGTCAATTACTCGTGCGCTCTCTTCGTTTCTCGCCGCCTTGTGATGCAAAAAAGTATCATATGACTGTGGGCGTACTATATCATACGACGCATACGCCATAGCTTCCAAGATAAACGCCGACCTCTCCGCATCCGCCGTCAACGGGATTCCAACGAAAGAGAAAACCCACGGATTTATAAAGCTTATATAAGATTCCTGCTGTTCGTTGTATTTCGGCAAAGGCAGTATGCCGTAGTCTTGTTCCACAGAACGCAGATTAATCATCGCGCTTTCCAAGAAGTGTACAAGAAACATTGCCCTGCCCTCGGAAAAAGTGCGGTTTATCAGGTCATGGAATCCGCCTAATTCAGTGCGTTGTACTGTTCTGTTTGTTCTGTAGACTTCGCTGAGACGGTTTATCCTGCTGATTACGTACTCTGAATTATAATCGACTGTTATCGCGCCGTCTCTAACCGTCGATAGATTAATTCCTGCTGAAACAGCCAGCTTATTTGACGCAAGCGTGTTCTCCTCAATGATGACCCCAAATATATCGTCGTGAGCGTGCATTATGCCGTCCATATTTACATCTTGATGCACGTCTTTCGTAATACGCTCCAAAACGTCGAGCGTCCACGTTCCGTCAAAAACCATTTTATACAAGTCGTCCTGTACTCCGTAATCCTGATACATCTGTTGGTTATAAAACATCGCAGTATATCCGGTATATATAGAGGGCATTACGTCACCCATAGTAAAAAACAATTTGCCGTCAAATTGCATATTTTGATACATTAATCTGCTCCACCAAGGAGATTCGAGCGATAAATGAGGAAGCGCGGCTAAATTTTGGAGCATACCGCCTGTCGCAAGGTTTTCTAAGTTGCCGCCTATAGCCCGTGAGATAACTATATCGTGTGAGTCGTCACCCGCCTGAACATTTCGCCTAAGAGTATTAACTCCGCCCGACGTTATCAATTCATATTCAAATTTTATGTTGAACTTTTCCTCGATGAGCATATTTCGCAGTATCATCGCGTCGTTAATCGCTTCGCCTGTAAATTCTTCTTCCGGCACATTCGCCCATTGTTCAGGGTGGTCATTTGCGTCAAGAATCCTGAAAGCATATCCTCCAAAATCACTTTCTCCCAATGTATCCCAATACGACGATTCTTCCGATTCAACCGTTGCATCTTCGTTTTCGATGATTTCCTCCGTATTGGCGGGTCTGTCGTTCAAAGGTTCTTCATTGTTTCCGCAAGCCGTTGCAGTTACTGCAAAAATTGTACAAATCAACAAAATTGATAATATTTTAAGTTTTTTCATAGATATTTTCCTTTATAATTATTTATTTTCATGATTAATACTATTATAATCTTTTATTAGCTTTTGTCAAGCTCTCTGAACCTTGCATTATGACAATCTCGCAAAAATTATCTGCTGTGAATTTACACAATTATTCTTAGAATTTTTATTTGTAGGGGACGGCGTCCTCGACGTTCCGCATATAATAAAATTAATACAAAATCAGATTTTCGGGCTGTCGGGGACGCCACCCCTACAAAAATTGTACAAAAAATATAATCAAATATTTTTTAAGCGTCTTGCCATCATAATCTTAAAAACCTTCTCTGATAGCCTCTTTCGCTTTCCTTTCGGTAGGATTTTTTTTGCCGCCGCGAATATCATATATAGCCTTATTTGTCTCTATAATTTTTTCAACCATATCATAATACGGCTTGCCGCAAACGTCAACAAGTCCTATATTGAGGTTTTCGCCGTCAAATCTTCCCGTTACGGCTTGGTCATTATACTGAAAATAATGACAGCCCACAAGTTCGGGAATTATCGCGCCGTTTTCCATATAATAACTGTAAAAATAGCCTCTTTCGGATTGGTCCGCCACTCCCTGCAACGCATTTGCGGGAAGTCCTACATCTAACGCTCCTGCGTGAAATTCGCCAATCATTACAGGCTTGCCGCCGCTCATACGCGACACTCTCTCAATTTCTTTCGGATTGGGCGATTTCTGATAACAGTTGATAGAGAATACGTCCATATACTCCGAACCTTCGTAGAAATCATCAGAAGCAATCCATGCCCAACGCAGACCCAAATTCATGTGATTGGCGTCAATTTTTTTGCACGCTACCGACGGAACCTCGACATATTTATGAATCAGTTTTTTAGTAAACGCTCTCGTATCTTTATTTGCGTTTTCCGATAATTCCGTTGTAAAAGGCTTGATTAAATCATCAAAACACTCGAGATTAACATTCCATTCACTGTTTAATTTCGCGATATCATCACTGTATTTTTCTTTCAGATATTTTATAAACTCTCTTCGGCTGTACGTGTCTTTATCCGAGTTTATCATCATATGCGCGATATTATAATCGCCGAACGCCCAGTTAGGCTCATTACGCAAAAAATATCCAATCAAAAACTTGTCGTCTTTGTATTCTTCCAAAAACTTTGCACATTCGTCCGCGCTTTTTGCATATTCGGGCGAGAAAACATCGGGAAAATCTCGGAATATACTGTTTTCCGTATACGGAAAAGGAGTTTCTATTACATATGGAATCCCGTTGCGTTTTCCGAACCCTCTCATCGACCAGTTTGCCACGGTATTAAATCCCCAATGTTTAAGTCGTTTAGCGGTAAGTTTTTCCCATATATCCTGCCAGTTGTCGCCGTATAAAGAAATCAGGTTTTTCGCGTTAAAACAAAACTCGCGCCGTCCGTCTCTTCTCCTGCTGTTCCACGCATCTTTAAACTTGCCGTCATACTCGGGCAGTTCCTCAAACAATCCCTCTATGCTGTCAACAGGTCCCGCCATATGCGTGCCTACGCAATCCACGCCGATACTGTAAAATTTATATCCGTCGGGGTCTATGAGATACCAAACTCCGTCTTGATTATGGGTTCTGAAATATCCACTCGCGCCAAAATTTTCGGATATGTCGCCGCCGTAAACCGAACTTGCCATAGGCGGCAAATCTTCATTTACCCATTTTTCATAATTTGCTTTAAGTTCGTCGAAATCTTTAGTTTTGCCTTTCCAGTCTTTCATTTTCCATTGACCGAGTTTATCCACAAACGGTACGGACGGGATATTATGTTCAGGACTTTCATCGGTAATATAGGGCTGTCCTACATAAATAATATGAACGTCGTTTGACGCGGGAATCCTGAAAATAAATTTGCTCAGTTTTTCAGCTTTGACAGGAGTTCCCGTTGAAGTATTTTTCAAACGCCCGGGAGTACGGCGTAAAAACAATGAGTTTAAATCAAGCGATGAAAGCGCGAGTTCGATATTGACTACAAAACCGGGAAGAACTCCCATAGCCATATCTGCGTGAGCTTTTGAGTCTGCATCTTCATAAAATTCCAATCTGAAATATACAGAATGGGTTTCGTTGAAGTATACGGGAACGACTAAAATTTTTTCACTTGTAAAATCAACGCCGCCGAGATGTCCGTCTTTACCTGTAAATTCAATCCAAGCACCGTCTTTCGTTGCAATTTTTACTGCTTTTTCCCCTGTACTCAATTCAGTAAATTCAAATGATTTGACGTTGCCATGTGCTGCTATACTTTCAAATGCGAGATATTTTTTCATAAAAAATTCTCCTTATGATATATAAAACAAATTTTTTACATTATAGCATACATTTTTTAGCAAGTCAATTATTTTTATGATATTTTATTAGAGTAGGGACGACCGCCCTCGGTCGTCCGTGAAATTTAATCTATACGTCGTTCATGAAATCATGCGTCGTTCATGAAATCATGTGTCGCCCGTGAAATTCTATGTGTTTGTCCGTGAAAATTAAATTCATTCGTCCACCGTCCATAAAAATAAATTCAATATGGCGTAAATTTACGGCGTGCCAAGGTCGTCACACCGTACTATATATGATTAATCACTATGGCGGTCAAGTAAAGTGACCGCCAATTAACGTGTTATGCGCCTAAAATTCACGCTTGGCATATAATCTCTGCGACAGAGCATACGAACCCGCGAGTATTAAAACCGCCGCGCTCAATATTATAGCCGCCGCCCATACGGTGTTAGCGAACGTCCACCCAATCACAGAGAATACCCAAGCCCCAAAATCTGCGTGAGCATTAAATAAGGTAATAAAAACGCCCGCTATGACAGATGCCGCAACAAGCGGTATAATAAGACCGAAAAGTCTGCCCTTTGCATAACCTATTTTGAACAATATTGGGAAAGTGGAGAGGTTCATAATCGCATAAAAGAGCAGACTGCTGCAAATAATTAAAAATATCGCGTCAAAATCTGCTTTGAAGGTATGTGTGAAAACGTAGAGTACCGTTCGTCCATAGAGCAGAGCGTTATATATCAACGCTATAACCGTTCCGAGGACAAGTCCTGCAAACTGCATAATGAGCGATAATCCAAACCGTGCGGTGACAATATTTTTCCGCGTGACGGGCAACGTCAAATACAAATTGTCAAGTTTCCCTTTTTCCTCCACCGCAAACGGGTTGACCGAAAACGAGAGCATCATATATGCCATAAAAGGAATTATAACCACCTGATGGAGCAACCCATACGGCAATATGAACAGTGGAATAATAACAAACCTTTTATAGTAGCACTTCATGCCCAGCCAGTCTAATTTTATCAAGTTAAGCATATTTTAAACTCCTTTCCATGTATATAATCACATCGTCAATCGTTGCCCGTTCCGTCAAAGCATCGGGCGGCAGACCGCCGATATTTTCTATTGACATAAGGCACTCATATCCGTTATTATGTTCGCGCAGTCCAATCGCTAAACTGCGTTTATCTCCCGATAATTTACTGCCGCGCACAACACAATAATTATTTATTAACTCGTCTTTTTCCCCGCAAAAAGATATAGTTCCGCCGCTAATATAAACAATCATATCGGCAATCCGTTCAAGGTCGCTCGTAATATGCGTGGAAAATAAAATTGTCCGCTCATCTTGAACCATATATTCGCGCATAATATCCAATATTTCGTCACGCGCAGCAGGGTCAAGCCCGCCCGTCGGCTCGTCGAGCAGTAATAATTTAGCGTCATGCGAGAGATTAACCGCCATCGCAAGCTTCATTTTCATTCCGCGTGAAAAATCCTTGAATTTTTTCTTAGGGTCAAGCTCGAAGCGTGACAAGTATTTTCGATATTCGCTTTCGTTCCAGCTTTTATAAAACGGCTTTATGCCTTTTTCTATGTCAAGCGGCGTCCAGTCCTCTTGAAAATACGGTTGGTCAAACATAACGCCTAAATTTTCCTTAACGGTAACATCTCTGTCTGGTTTGCCCAATAAACGAATTTCACCGTTGTCTTTCTTAATCATACCAAGCATTGCTTTGAGCGTTGTGGTTTTCCCTGCGCCGTTGGGTCCCACGAAACCACAACACAGCCCGTTAGGAACGCTAAAACTTACGTTTTTAAGCGCAAAACCAGAATATTGCTTGCATAAATTTTTTATTTCAATCGCGTGTGTCATTAAATTTTTCCTCCAATCTATTTTTTAGTTCGGCAAGAGTTAATCCTGCCGCTTTGCCTTTTTCAGTCGCCGTTTGCAGAGCTTCGTCAACAGAGCGCAGATACTGACCGCGAACCATTTCCGCATTGCCTTTGACGAAACAACCGCGCCCCTGCACCGTATAAATCAGTCCTTCCGCTTCAAGGTCGCCGTAAGCGCGTGTCGTCGTTATAACGCTAACCCGTAAATCCCGCGCAAGTTGACGCATGGAAATTAACGGCTCGTCAGCCGACAGTTCTCCCGATAAAATTTGCGCTTTAATCTGCGCCTTGATTTGCTCGTAAGCAGGTATCTCGCTCTGCAAAGATATTATAACCGCCATAAAACCACCTCGCCATTACTGCATATATATATTATATACAGTAATGGCGATTTTGTCAATAGAAGAAATGAAAACAATTTATGAACGCCGCATAAAACTTAATTTTTATCGCAGCTTAAAGTTTTTCGGCGCAAGTAAGCGCAGCAACACCAAGCCTGTCACCATATATAAAACAACAGCAATCATTATTATAATTGTATATGTGATAAATTCAAGCCGCACATAAAAATTTATCCAAGAAACAACATACACAAAAAAGTTGATAATCGAATAGATAATGCTTTTACCTTTTCCGGCAGAGTCATAAGGCTGTATAATATAGTAGAGAAATAAATCGTTAAAAGCGAACAGTACGCCTATAACCGAAAGAAGTACGAAAAAAATTCCCACATAGGTATAATTCATATGTCCGAAAACAAGCCGAGCGGCAGTGATAACTGATAAAGACATGACTGTTGTAATTATAAAATTATATCGCAGGATAACAGCAAAACGCGCTTTGAATGACGCAAGTATTGTTTCACGGACGCGGTAATACGGATAATGCAGCATATGAATATCGCAGTTAGAGAAAACCGATGCCGTCACTACTCTCCCCATAGACGCTGCATAAATTATAAAGAAAAAGATTGGCGCAATGCTAAAAAGATTTTGTAATTCGCTGAAAAGGTCGGCAGGTGATTCCCCTGTAATCAAGCTGTACAGCAGGAATATACCGGCGGCAGCAGGCAAGACAAGAAAGTATAAGCTCCTTATAAATATTTTTTTCTTGAAATATTTGCTGTGCCGTTCAAAAAATACGGCGTTTAGGTAAGCAAAGCCTGTTTTGTCAGCGTGTTTAGCGGAGCGCAAATCTTCTTGTGTAATGTTTTCGCTCCATTTTTTCGCGTCTTTAAATGTGTTTTTCGTTTGCGCGTCAGCCATTATTTGATTATACCAACGGATTTTATCTTTCAGCAGCGGCAGATACAGCGGGTAATTTTTCACATAGAGCCATGCAAAAATGCCGAGCGGCACGCAGATTGCCGCTATGATATAATTGGCGAAGATTACCGATAAATTAGGCATATCAATAAAAGCGGATATAAATACGGCGGCAACTAAATGAATAAACAACGATAATATGGCGATAGATTGCGTCCCGAAATGTTTCCCAATACGCCGATACATAATTAAGTTAACTGCTTCGCCTGTCAAGCGCAGCGCGGTATAAATAACGAGCGTTGTTGCAACGCCCCATAAAGGCACGCCTGTAATTGCGAAGGCGATTAGTAACGTGGGGACAAACAACAAAATATCGACAATCCGAGCAAATAAAATACGACCGTGACAGTAAACAGCGGCGTTGATTCTAAGATAATTTATAATAATATCGTCGTTCTTATGGTTCTCGCTTGCGGGAACTGACGAAGTAATCCCGCCGAGAACGCCCATGATGAACCATACAAGCAGCACATATCTGAAAATACCTGCTATAGTTATTCCCTCTAACATTTTTTCAGCCCGGACAAATTCATAAAACCCGCCGTGTATTTCACTTTGATTAAGCACTGCTCCAAGCGCGACCAAAAATGCAATGTTCAAAAGATGTATTAAAATCTTTTTGTTCGCGATAAAATACGCGCCTAAAATAATAAAGACTGTTTTCAAAGAATAGTTGCCGTATATTCCGGGAGAAATGGCGTTTTTTAAGCCGGGTATGCCCCTTAAAAAGTAAATCAGGCGATTCGCCGTTATAGAAAAGCGTACCTGCATAGATATAATCAACAGTTTAATCATCGTTGTCATCCCCCTCGTCTGTGAGCATTTCTAATATTTGCGCTTCAAAGTTTTTGTCGCCGAGTTTGCTTGAATCAAGCGCGGACAGTTTACCGTTGTGCAGTATGACTATTTCATCGCACAAATCCTGCGCCAGTTCGAGTATATGTGTTGAAAAGATGATGATATGTTCAGTTTTGAGCGA
>Ga0099364_10014244_pt1 | contig 10597 bp, 3 predicted proteins | sample TergutTh196P3_FD_73070 | JGI IMG/M metagenome (GOLD analysis project Ga0099364, IMG submission 73070) | Microcerotermes parvus P3 segment gut microbial communities from Pointe-Noire, Republic of the Congo - Th196 P3 | ecosystem: Host-associated > Arthropoda: Insects > Digestive system > Gut ...
CCAAAGTGAGGGAGGAATGGAAGATGCAACTTGTTCCGATTGATGAAGTAGTACAGGATATCTGGGTAGGCTATGCCCGGGAACAGGGTATGATAATAGGCAGGGTAGAAGGGAGGGAAGAAAAAGCTTTGCAGGTTGCGCGTTCCATGCTTGCCGATGGATTTTCACCTGAAGTCATTCAGAAATACACAGGTCTTGATAAGGAAATCATTCTTGCCCCCATGTAGAAGCACTGCGGAACAAGAGTGTGGTGCGGAACTTTGTGCGCGAGAGTTCCGCCCCGTTTCCACACTCTCCTCTTCAAACCGGACGACAGCTTTCCCGCACCTCCTCACGCTTACAAATGCACTCCTGACTCTGGAGGCGAATCATTCTCTGGACCATCCGGATTTCGCACCTCACACAATACAAGCTTTCATCTGTCGTTGCACGGATTTCAGCCCACACAAAATCAGAGCCCGTCTGACAATTCGCCAGTCTTATACTAATTTCGAATAAAAACCATTTGTAATCTGCTCAGGCACCTCAGGCACAAGCGCCTGGAAATTACCATAGAAATCAATCAAGAATTGGTATTACTTTTTCTCCGGAAGCGAAAGAAGCGATCTATGTGAGCGTGCTAAATTCATCGCGCTTTCGCTCGGATTTCAGGATAGTTGCTGACCGCTACTATTAGTGGACTTGAAATATTTTGCCAATCTTTATCCAACTTTCCACATAGGAGCAGAAAACGAGACGATCTGCTGCCGCTTCGTCATACATCAATGCCCCGAACACCCACGTTCTGGACGTTCACCAGGTAATCCGGGCTTATTCTCAACGAGAAGTCTGATCAGCCCGGATTGTGCACCTGTTCCGGATCATGCAAAAAGAGCGAAATACCCCAAAAAATCAGATGGAAATAAAATACCTTCTGCGGACTCTTCACTGCCTTTCGTGCTCCAGCATCACTTCCTGCTGCGCTATCTGTTTTACAATGAGTGGAAAAGACTGACGTGGTGTATTCGTGCGCCCGATCCGGAAAGCCGGGCAGTTTCCGGCTCACCTGAATTGGCCAGTCTCCCCTGGTTTTCTCTTTGCTGAGAGTCGATTTCTGGTATCATTTGATCCGTACAGTTTCAACAGGATATTGCGTGAACATGGCGGACTGGCAAACAGGGTTTCTTTCCGAAAGACTGTCTGCGAACCTTCTGGCTGCGTGGCAACAGATATCTGCGCGGTGCGACTCAAAAAAACCGGGCAAATTTTCAGTGTTAGAATACGGCTTATCGCAGTTTTAAGATAATACCCATTGACAGTATTTTAGACGTTTTACAGCATGACTTCGTGGAAAGACAGGATATTCCCAGGGAAAAACATCAGAGAGCGGATTCTGCGCGTTCTCTTTAATGTTTTTGTTGCCTTCTTTGGTCTGTGCCTGACCGGGATCCTGGCTGTTTTCTTCACGATTCTCATGATCTACCCGAACCTGCCGGATCTTGACCACCTCACTGACTATCAGCCCAAGATGCCTTTGCGCATCTACACGGCGGACAATCTGCTGATCGGTGAATTCGGGGAGGAACGCCGCAACCTTACCCGCTTTCACGAAGTCCCGGATATTGTAAAAAAAGCGATTCTGTCCATTGAGGACGACCGCTTTTACCAGCACGGTGGAATTGATTATGTCAGCATCATGCGCGCTGCCTTTCACAACGTAACCAGCACCAGCAGGCAGGGTGCTTCCACCATTACCCAGCAGGTAGCACGAAATTTCTATCTGACAAGTGAACAGACATTTACCCGAAAACTGTACGAGGCCTTACTGGCCTGGAAAATCGAAAGTGCACTCACCAAAGATGAAATTTTTGAAATCTACATGAACCAGATCTATCTGGGGCAGCGCGCTTTTGGCTTTTCTTCAGCCGCGCAGATCTATTTTGGCAAGCAGTTAAAAGACGTCACAACTGCCGAAGCAGCCATGCTGGCCGGACTTCCCAAGGCACCTTCTGCAAACAATCCTGTTGCAAACCCGACACGTGCAAAAGCCCGCCAGCAGTATATTCTTCAGCGCATGCATCAGCTCGGCTATATCACTGCCGAAGAGTTTGAACAGGCCAGAAACGAGATCATCACCATCAAAAACAGGTCGAATGAATTTCCCGTTCGCGCAGCTTTTGCCGCTGAACTTGCCCGCATACTTGTCTACGAGCAATACAGGGAAGAGGCCTATACAAAAGGCCTGAATGTCTATACCACCATCGTCAGCACCGACCAGCAGGCTGCGTACAATGCGGTCAGACAGGGTCTTCTGGACTATGAAAGGCGACATGGTTACCGCGGGCCGGAAGCTTTTATGGAAATCCCCGACGCAAAGGAAGGAGTCTCCGAAGCAATCGAAAACGAGCTTGCACACCATCCTGACAGCGACAACATTCGGGCTGCTGTTGCACTTGAAGCGACACCCAGGCTTGTTCGCGCTGTCCTTGCTTCCGGAGAAGAAATCTCCATTACGGGCAAGGGGCTGAATTTTGTGGCTTCTGCTCTCGCAGCGAATGCAAGGCCTAACCGTCAGATCAGGAAGGGGGCCATAATCCGTGTAATTGAAGAAAGTGCTGGTACATGGGCTGTCACGCAGGTACCCGATGTCGAATCCGCATTTGTTGCCATCAACTCCAGGGATGGTGCCATCAAGGCAATGGTAGGTGGCTTCGACTTCAGCCGGAGAAAGTTCAACCGTGTCACTCAGGCATGGCGCCAGCCCGGTTCGGCATTCAAGCCGTTCATTTACTCTGCCTCCCTTGAAAAAAAGTTTTCTCCGGCCAGCATCATCAATGATGCACCCATCCATTTCACTGCTGCCCAGACTGGGGGCCAGGCCTGGGAGCCAAAAAATTACGACGCCAAATACGATGGCCCCATGTCCATGCGACGCGGACTGGCAAGATCAAAAAACATCATCTCGATCCGCGTCCTTGACCAGATTGGCCCGCATTACATGCAGGACTTTCTGGTCCGCTTTGGTTTTGATGCGAACAGACACCCGCCCTTTCTCACGATCGCCCTGGGTGCCGGATCGGTCACCCCACTCCAGATGGCGCAGGGCTATGCTGTTTTTGCCAACGGGGGATTCAAGGTAAATCCCTACCTGATTTCCTATATGACTGACATAAAGGGTCAGGTCATTTCGCGGGCAAACCCGGCCCTGGCAGGTGATGAAGCCAACCGGGTCCTGGATGTACGCAACGCCTGGATCATGGACAGCATGTTGAAAGATGTCGTCCGGGCCGGAACCGCTACACGTGCCCGGGAACTGGGCAGACCCGATCTGGCAGGTAAAACAGGAACAACCAATGACTCGCTTGATGCGTGGTTTGCCGGCTACCAGCCGGAACTTGTCGCGGTTGCATGGGTAGGATATGACCGGCCAAGAAATCTGGGATCCCGCGAGACGGGCGGAGGTGTGGCCCTGCCGATCTGGATCAATTACATGAAAACGGCCCTCAAAGATATGCCCGTAGTAGAAAAATCGCTTCCAAGAGGGGTGCTTTTTGTGGGCGGTGACTATTATTACACCGAGAGTCCTCCTGGCAGCATCATCAACAACCTGGGCGTTGATTCCGTAGAACCGTCCCCGGATGACGATGAGCACAGTCTGGAAATGTTTTTCAATTCACCAGCGCCCTTTACACAACAGCCATAAAGGGTGTTTATGGCGGTCTCTGCATGCGGATCCGGCATAATAACGGGCACGGATATTTTGTTCATGCGATGCCAGCCCCTGGCAAAAGCCGGGCTTTAGCTGTGAGGTTTTTATGAACTCATTTAAAAACTTTTTTCCCGTTCGCTTCAGAGCACTGTTTGCAGCCTCTTTTGTCGTTGCAATACTTGCCTCCTGTGGGCAGACAGGTGCACTTTATATGCCGGAACCCCGTTCAGCCCCTACCACTGCGATAGAGACACAGCAACCCGTTACTGATACAATTCCACCGCAGGAAAACCCGGGCCAAAATGGCAAACCAACCACAAACGGAAACTGATATGCCTACATCCTATTTCACCTATGTAAACGACACCTTGTATGCAGAAGGCGTTTCTCTGACAGAAATTGCCGAAAAATACGGAACGCCTGTGTACGTCTATTCCAAAGCGGCACTGACCAGGAACTATCTGGCCTATGACACAGCCTGCAGACAATATCACCATCCGGATGCACCTGCGCTGATCTGTTATTCGGTCAAATCCAATTCCAATCTGGCCGTTCTCAAAATTCTGAACGATCTTGGTGCCGGATTTGATATTGTTTCAGGTGGTGAATTCGCCCGGGTACTTGCTGCTGGAGGTGATCCCGGCAAGGTTATTTTTTCCGGTGTTGGCAAAACCGCATCTGAAATCCGCTTTGCTCTGGAACACGATATCTTCTGCTTCAATATTGAATCTACAGCCGAGCTCTATCGCATCAACGACATTGCCGGTGAAATGGGTGTAAAAGCCCGTGTTGCGTTTCGCGTCAATCCGGATGTGGACCCCCAAACCCATCCCTACATTTCAACCGGTCTCAAGGAAAGCAAATTTGGGGTTGCTTTTGAAGATGCCCTGGCATGCTATGAGCTTGCTGCAGCAATGCCTCACATCAATATTACTGGCATTGCCTGTCATATCGGCTCCCAGCTCCAGGATGATGCCCCTTTGCTAGAAGCCTTTGACCGTCTGGCGCATCTGTTTGACCAGCTGGTTGCAAAGGGCATCGAACCTGGTCATATTGATATCGGAGGCGGAATAGGCATTACCTATAATGCCGAGACACCTGTTACCGTGCCGGACTATCTTGCGCATCTGTACTCCCGGATTGATGCCTGGAGAAAAACGCACCATGCCGGCAGGCCCATCCGTCTTGCGCTGGAGCCGGGTCGTTCCATTTCCGGCAATGCCGGCATTCTGCTTACCGAGATCCAGTATCTGAAGCCCGGTGCTGTCAAGAATTTTGTAGTCGTTGATGCTGCCATGAACGACCTGCTCAGGCCGTCCATCTACAATGCGTGGCACAATGTACTCCCGGTCAGAAAGCGACCGGATGCAGCAGTAACCTATGACATTGTTGGCCCCATCTGCGAATCTGGCGACTGGCTCGCAAGGGAGCGGGCTCTGTCCGTTGAATCCGGTGACCTGCTGGCGATTTTATCGGCTGGAGCTTATGGCATGGTCATGTCGTCCAACTACAATACCCGTGGCAGGGCAGCCGAAGTTATTGTAGACAATAACGAGACCCATCTGGTCCGACGCCGTGAGACGGCTGAAGATCTGTTTGCATTCGAAAACACGATTCCCTGACCATGTCCAGACTTTGGCAGACGCGCTTTTATACCACGGTCAATCGCCTGGGCGATCTCCCGCCGCTGGATGTGCCTGAGATCGCCTTTGCCGGTCGTTCAAACGCAGGGAAATCGACTGCAATCAATGTTTTGTGCAACCAGAAGAATCTTGCGCATGCGTCCCGGACACCGGGGCGCACCCAGCACATCAACTTCTTTTCCGTTGGTGGAGCGCACGTTGGCCAGCATCGCAAGGACCCGACAAAAACGGATGAAATAGAAGCCTTTCTGGTTGATCTGCCAGGATATGGTTTTGCCCAGGTTCCCCAGAGCGCGAAGGAGCACTGGCAGACGCTTTTGGCCGACTATCTCATGACACGCTCACAGCTTGCCGGGCTGGTTCTGGTCATGGATGCACGCAGGCCATTCCAGCCTCTTGACACGCAGTTGCTGGAATGGTTTTCGGCAACAGGCAGACCCATACACTGCATTCTCACCAAAGCCGACAAGCTCAACAGAAATGACTCGATCAAATCACTCAGACAGACACAGACCATTCTTGGCAGCTATGTTGACGAAAACAGGAAACCCCTCCCTTTTACCGTGCAGCTTTTTTCGGCAACAAAGCGTGTCGGGCTTGAAGAAGCCGCAAAGTGGATAAAAGACGTTACCGGTCTTGAAGAGATCGGAACCCGTCCCGCATAAGCATTTTCTGCTTTGTGCTTCTGTACGAACGGAAATGCAGCCTGCCTCCCTGGGCAGCTCCTCCTCCCGCCTGACATCCCTGGCGGACACATCAAAAAGAGGCTGGTTTCACATAACCAGCCTCTTTGGTTTTTTATCCCGAAGCATCTGCCTTCGGAAAGATCACTTACCTGACCTAGAATTTGATCTGGTCGTTACTCATCAGTTGTGCCAGCAACTGCTGCTCAAGACTTCCGACCTCATCCATTGGCTGAACACCAATCATATGGATCGTTGCAAGCTTCTGCATTCCATAGTCATCTGCACCACTTCCGTCACGATCAACACCGATGACCACTGTCGCATTGCCCTCGCTGTATTCCAGAACCTGAACGTTCAGGACATTCGTGGCAAGCAGTTCTGTCAGGCTCTCGCCGGACTTGCCGATACCTGTCAGAAGATCACTGATATCCAGAACGTCTGCAGTAGCATCTTCTCCAATCTTGCCCACTCCGAACCCTGCTATCATGTCACCGGTCGACTTTCCTTCAAGTGAATCCAGTGTATAGACGAAGGTGTCGCTTCCCGGGCCCGAGACAAGAATATTGTCGCCTGCCCCGCCGATGATGATGTCATTGCCACCGTGGCCGATGATGATGTCATTACCGGCTGAACCGACCAGGACTTCGTCGGTCTCCGTTCCGGAAATGACATGGAGTTGTACCGCATCGTGTCCATCCAGGACCACTACATGGTCACTGACGGATTCCGCGTCGATACTGACAGTAACGTCATGACCGGCTGGCGCTGCTCCGAAGCTGTCAAAGGGCAGCTCGAACATAAGATCATCACCCGGATCAAAGCCAATGCCCAGCGTCACTTCAATATGGCCATCCACGACTTCCGCTGTGACCAGAGTTACGCTGTTCAACTGCTCTGCCACTGCGGCGATCTGTTCAGGCGTCATCTCGTTCATATCCAGACTGAACGTCAGCCCTTGCCCCATGACCGTTTCAGCCATATCCAGAGAAATCATGTAGACCACCGTATTATCCGCAATATCGGCTACCGAGTTGATACTGAGTTCAACGGGAGTGGCGGCTTCAGGGCTGGCGTCCATCATGGCCATGGCTGGAGCCATCGCCATCGCCATCTCTGGCACAGCATCCGGTATCAGCATCACATCTGCCACATCCATTGCCGGGGCCGGAGCCAGTTGCTCACTCTCGAGTTCCGGCTGCAGATTCAGTGTACCGCTGACTGCATCGCCATCTCCGTCAATGACGACGAAATCCACTTCTGCTTCTGACAGCGGGACATCCTTGGCACCAATCTGAACGAATGGAGTTACCCCGACGAAACCGACATTACCGTCAACACCTGTAACGCGCACATAGTTCACGTAGTATCCATCCGGTGCGCTGACCAGAACCTCCCCGTTGGTAAAGCCTGTACCGGCCACCTCGACGACATCTCCACTGCCATCCAGTGCGTAGCAGAAGGCAACAACCCGCGCCATACCTCCCAGATTACCACTATTGCTCGTCAGCTGAATGGATGTTCTGGCGGTATACTGCACCTCACCCGAGTTCAGATCGGGAGGTGACAGAGTAACCACAATCGACTCTCCTGCCCTGATTCTTCCTCCCTGTGTACCCAGGCTGTTGGAATTTCCATTGACGGTGATGCTGTTTCCACTGGAGTTCTGGGCCGAGACATGGAGCAAAAAGCCGCTTGCAGGTGAACCTGCTCTTATGACGGTACCATCGGGCATGTAGGAGTAGAATGCCACATTACCGCCACCCGCGAGCATGTTGGATGTTACGTTGTACTGCATTTCCTGCGAAACATCCATCGCATAATTCTGCTCATAGTGGTAGCGCGCTTCGCCTGTTTCCGCATCCACATACCCTGTCAGGGAAAAGACTTCCACACCTGCTGCATTTTTACCAATCAGCACACCTTTGTTTTCCGAGCCATCCGGATGTGTACCGTACGACAGCACAACTGCGCTGCCGCCGTAGGACCAGTGGGTCCCACCTCCACTTGTATCGAAACTGAAGCTGTTTATGTCAAACTCGACGCGTGCTCCATCAACATCTGCACCGACATCGGCCAGTTTGCCATTTGCCTCGGCACCTGCCATGTTGACGAACCCGAGCGGGCCATCTGTGTCCAGTACGGGTGCATCGTCCACAATCGTCACGTCAATCGCAGTGGATGCACTCTGGTCGTAAATATCAGTTACCGTAATCGTGAAGACTTCGTTTCCACGATCATCTGCAAGCGTGGTATTCGCTCCATCGCCCGGGGTATGTTGTGCGGCCTCTGTCAGCAGATACTGATACTCGACCGTGCCGCTTTTACCATCCTGATCGAAGGCAAGCGTCACCTGAAGCTGACCGTACTTGCCGTCAATGATGTAAGTGCCCGCCTCTGTCAGTTCCACATCTCCGATGGCAATGCTCTTGAAGCCATCTCCCACGTTAAAGGACAGTGTCTTCGATTCGGACCACACTTCCTGGCCGCCGTATTCGGTGCCTCCTTCCAGGTGTTTTTCATGGGCGGTAAAGCCTTCTGCGCCTGCCATGACAACACCCTTGGCTGTTGCATAAAACTCCACACTTCCTTCTGCTGCATCCCCATCGTTGTCTTCAATGTAGAAATTCAGCGTGTACGAAGCCCCATCTGTAGCATCTCCCGGGATCGTGTACGAATACAACATCGTGCCGTCGTCGTTTTTTATCAGTGTGATCGGGCCATACTCCGTATTGACCACTGCCTTGTTATTGACATCAAAGACAATAGGCTGCCCGTTCAGGGCAAAGGTGGCCCAGTTTGCACCATCTGCACCCCCTTCCAGGGTGAGCATGCCGGTCACTTCCTGATTGCGTCCGAAGGAACCTTCATTCGCGTCAACAAACAACGTCGGCACATCGTCCACTATCGTTACACCAATCATTGCCGTGGCAGTATCCCCATCCACATCCCTGACAACAACCTCGAACATCTCCGGTCCTGTGGCAATATCCGTATTGGCTCCCTGGGTGCTGCCGTGCTCGACTGCTTCTTCCAGCAGATACCTGTACTCGACTGTTCCGGTCTTGCCGGCTGGTGCCAGTGTCAGAGTCGCCTCCAGTTTGCCGTACGCACCATCAATCAGAACGGCCTGTCCGGCAATGAGTTCAACTCCACCTATCGTTACGCTGCCAAAGCCGTCTTCCACGTCAAAACTCATGGTTCTGGTATCAGACCAGACCGGCTCCCCTTCTACAAGAGCCGCTTCATTGACAACAACACCGGACGCCTGTGCTTCTGCGGGCAGAGTGTCGTCAACCGGACGGTCGGGATCAACAGGAACGGGAACAGACTCTATCGTTACACCACGGTCTTCTACCTGGATTGTCAGGGTTGCAGTTGACCTGTCTCCATCTCCATCCATGATGGTGTAGGCAATCCTGATCTCGCCGTCAAACACGCTGCCTGCAGACTTGCTGTAGGTAAAGCTGCCATCCGGCTTTCCGTCTGCACCGGTGCCCAGTACGAGATTTCCATATTCAATACCTGAAACATCTCTCAGAGCGCCATCCGGATCCAGTCTCAATGGTATTTCCGCGACCGAGTTTTCCATTTCAATCGCAAGAACGATCGAGCTGCCATCCCATTCAAATGGTGTATCTGCGTGTGCACCATCTGCGCCAAATACATCGTTTTCGAGCACATTGCCCTGTACACTGTGTGTACCAGCCAGTGCTTCAAAGGTGTTATCCCGGGCAACTGGAACATCATCGGCGATATCGATGTGAATTGACGCTTTCCCGGTATTTCCATCAGCATCCGTCAGCCCGATAACAAAGCTGTCCGCATCCACCTCGATGTTTGCCCCATCATTGCCCGTCTCACTGGAGACAGGCTTTGTCAATGTATACTGATACTCGAAGCCGCCTTTGCCATCCTCGCGGACAACCAGCATTCCGTAATCGCCTTCAAATGTTCCCGTTTGAGGCGTCAGCCCGTCGGCCAGATCCAGCTGGAGCCAGGCTGTCTGCGCTTCTCCAACGCCTGAACCACCTTCCAGACCACCTTCGGAAACGGAAGCACCTCCCAGACCTTTGCCAATCTGCGGGTCAGATATCACTATCTGAGTAACAGCTATACTGAAGGAAGATCCAACGATATCTCCGTCGCCATCGGTAACAATCACGTCAAACCCGGCAATTCCGCCTGTATCCGGCAGGGCCGTGAACTCGTAGCTGTAGGCACCTTCGGCATCCACACTGACTGTCAGCACGCCCTGATCTGTCAGATAAACTGTACCGCCGGTCGTAACATCAATTCCATTGATCACCACACTGGCAATGCCATCAGCACCGCCGGCAATATCCAGCTCGCCGGCTACCGACTGACCGCTCGATACTGCGCTGTCAACCAGGTTCAGAACCGGGATGTCATCCACGATGTCGATATGAATCGTCGCACGCCCCGTATTGCCGTCTGCATCGGTCAGACCGATATCAAAACTGTCCGCATCCACTTCCACGTTTCTGCCGTCATTGCCAGTCTCGCCTGATACAGGCTTTGTCAGTGTGTACTGATATACAAACCCGCCACTACCAAGATCT
>Ga0099364_10014245_pt1 | contig 10596 bp, 15 predicted proteins | sample TergutTh196P3_FD_73070 | JGI IMG/M metagenome (GOLD analysis project Ga0099364, IMG submission 73070) | Microcerotermes parvus P3 segment gut microbial communities from Pointe-Noire, Republic of the Congo - Th196 P3 | ecosystem: Host-associated > Arthropoda: Insects > Digestive system > Gut ...
CTGTGTCAAATGTTCCACACCTATTCCATACCTATGCCTGTGTCAAATGTTCCACACCTATTCCATACCTATGCCTGTGTCAAATGTTCCACACCTATTGACTTTTGTGTTGCTAGGACATAAAATAATGTCGTTGCCAGAGGAATTGGGGCAGCTTCGGGGTGTGGCTCAGTTTGGTAGAGCGCTGCGTTCGGGACGCAGAAGCCGGAGGTTCAAATCCTCTCACTCCGACTCAAAGTATAGGCAACACCTTTATACCCGGGGGCGAAAGTCTTTTCGTTCTCGGGTATAACTTGGTGTGGCTGTTTTGAAGGCATAATTGGGGGGCTCCACTGGAAGCAGGGGGAGGGTCATATGAGGGGTACGTTATATGTGGTGGCGACTCCAATTGGCAATATGGAGGATATAACCAGCAGAGCCAAGCGAGTGCTTGGGGAAGTTGACATTGTGGCGGCGGAAGATACCCGGACGGCGAAAAAGCTATTCCATATTTTAGGTATCAAAAATAGGGTTGTACCCAATTACAAATTCAACGAAAAGCGCCAGGTTGACTTCCTAATGTCCGAGCTTGAGAGCGGAAAAAGCGTAGCATTGGTATCCGATGCAGGAACTCCATGTATTTCGGATCCTGGATCGGCTGTTGTGAAAGCCGCTGCTGACAGTGGAATAAAAGTCGTTGGCGTCAGTGGGCCTTCGTCGGTCGCCGTGGCACTGTCTGTTAGCGGATTTTCTTTGGACACGTTTATTTTCTATGGGTTTTTACCGAGACGGGGAAACGAAGCCAGAAAACTAATCTATTCCGCCAAGTGCAGTGGGGCAAGCGTGGCAGTGTTCTATGAGTCTCCAAAACGCATTAAGAAGGCGCTTGAAATATTTGACGCCGAGATGCCCGGGGCGGAGCTTTGCTTATGCAATGACCTGACAAAAATGTACGAGAGGATATATCGTGGGGCGCCAGGGGGCATACTTGAAGAATTGTGCGGCAACCCGTCTGCGGAAAAAGGCGAATACACGCTCGTCGTTAATCTTGGGGGTTCCGAAAGCCTTCGGGGCCACCCAGGTACATGCCCACATGGTATACTTGGAACAGCAAACCTGCAAAGCATATCTGCCGAAGCTATATTGGTTGACTATGTCATGAAAAACGAGTGTTCCGTCAAAGACGCGGTAGCGGCACTGGGTAAAACGTACAGGGGCGCAATTGCAAAAAAAGAGTTCTACGACGCGGCTCTCAATTTGCGGGATGTGTTTTCGAAAAACCCTCCTGCTTATTCTGGATATTCCGGCCCATTGGATCACCTCACCCCTCCCTGTCAAGACACTAGTCAAGACACCAGTCAAGACACAGATAATTATGGGTATGCCGATAAATAAGTTGGCAAAATAACGAGTTATTTATCGGTAGACCCAAAGGAACTGCTTAAGGGTCTGTCTTTTCTGAAACCTTCATGGTACCCGTTTCAATATACCGTTGATGCAGTGCGAAAGCCGTCCGCAAATCGTGGGGCGTGTGTGCGCTACATGTCAACGCTTTCGCCCTTTCGAAGTACTCAATAAGCTCCTGTCGAAAATCGGGGTGGCAGCAGTTTTGAATTATCCGCTCGGCCCGCTCCTTAGGGGAAAGGCCGCGAAGGTCTGCCAGCCCCTGTTCGGTAACCAGTATCTGGACGTCATGCTCAGAGACGTCGATATGGGTAGCCATGGGGACAATGCAGGAAATAGAGCCATTCTTAGCCACAGAGGGGGTGATGAAGATCGAAAGAGCGGCGTTGCGGGCAAAGTCGGCTGCGCCGCCAATACCGTTGATGATATTTGTGCCTAGCACATGTGTGGAGTTTATATTTCCGTATATATCAGCTTCAACCGCAGTATTCATCCCTACTATGCCAAAGCGGCGGATGAGTGTGTCGCAATTGCTGATCTCCTGTGGGCGCAGAACGATTTTATCCTTAAAAAAAGAATACTTCCGATAAAACCTGGATTCACCTTCGGCAGACAGGCAAAGCGAGGTCGCGGAAGCCGTTCTGAGGACGCCGTCTTCTAACAGGTCTAGTGCTCCGTCTTGCAGAACCTCCGTGAACATTGACAACCCGCGAAGCGGGCTTTCGCGAAGCCCGTCCAGCACGGCGTTTGCCACAGAGCCAAACCCTGATTGGATACAGAACCCGTCAGGGAGCCTGCTTTGTGCGGCTTCATTTCTTAAAAAATCGATTATTAGTGCCGCTATTGCCTTGGAATTCTCATCGGGTGCCGAAAATGAAATATGCTGATCCGGTTTGTCAGTGATAACAATTGCGGCAATTTTCTTGGGGGTTAACGGGATAGCTGCCATGCCTATGCGCTCATCAGGCCCAATGATACGCTTTGTACTGTCCTCAAGGCTGGAAATATCATGAAGCCCGGCTAGATGCGGCGGATGCAAAAGGTTAAGCTCAAGCAGAACCATATCGGCGCACTCTGCCAAAGCGTTCGCGATACCAACCGACAATGTGGGGACAAAACTGCCGTCTTCGTTAATCAAACAGCATTCCAAAATTGCCGCGTCAACCTTACCCAAATCCCCTGCCCGCATCATCTGCGATACGCGGCTCAAGTGGACGTCGCCGAACATAATATTACCGCTGTTAATCCCGCGCCTTAATTCAACCTGCGACTGAAACGCATAGCGACGCGCCAGCAACCCGGCGCCAGCGAGTGCGCCGTCCATTTCGTCGCCTGTGGAAGCCCCGCATATTAAGCTGAGACCATGCGCGTTTTTTTGTGACGCAATTGCTAAAGGAACCGCTTTAGGGTATCCAATATTCCCGAACCCGCTCGCCCCGATTGTCATACCGCTTTTTATCAGCGAGGCCGCCGCTTCTGCGCTAATTATCTTTTTCCTTAACTCGGCAGATAGTATCCTGTCTTCGTACAAATCTTGTTTACACTCCTGTCTAACCCCGCATAAAACATTTGCGAATGTATGCGTTATTCTGGCTTGTCAAGCGTTACATAGGAACCGCCAGCGTTAATAAATATGGTTTTTCCGCCAGTATCTTCAGGGCAGTATTCGGTACAGCCGCCAGTCAATGCGGCGTTCTTAAAATAATGGTATAGAAGCTTATTGTTAAGGTCGCTGTCAACCGTGTGAAGCGCTTCCAAATGGTTGCAAAGGTAAAGCTCCCTATTGTCTCCTGTTAATGTAATAGAATCAGCCTTCTTATTCGCAAACGTCACTCGCCCAGGAATGACAGTTGCCATTATTAGGGCTTCAGGTTTTATGAACGTGCCGAATTTGTATTCCATAACAGGTATAACGTTCTTCCAGTACATATCCATAATATCTGGAATGTCTTTGCCAGCCTCGAACAAGTAGTTATCCGCAACCTTGCAATATGTATGAGGCGCTGTAATTTTAAGGCACATGTGATCGGTAGACTCGTATAACTGCATATCATCCTTGGGGTTCAACAGCGTTGCAATGCATTTCCTCCAGCCACCCGAAATGTAACCTTCCCTGTTTGCCCACTTCGACAAGCTTAACCCGCTGAAAACAACTTCGTCAGCAATTTGACTAGGGATATAAAAATAGAGGTTTACCATTTCTGATGTTCCTTCTTACGAACGAATCTGTACTTCTGTCATTGAGAAAACTCGCCCGTCTTAATTTGTACTTCCTATTGCTTATCTTTGCTTGTCCTAAACCGTGAATATTGATGCAAATCTCCGTCAGCTGTATTCTAAGCCCTTCGCTGAAAATCCCTGTCCGCAGTAATCTCTGTCTCTCGTTGAAAATCCCCGCCAATCCAAAGTGGCAGAATCGTACTTTGTTGGCCTCTGCACCCCGTTGTGTACTCTGTCCCTATGATTCTAGCAAAAAAGTATTCGTATATCAAGTGTATGAAAAAAGCAATCTGTAATGCATTAAGGTAATGGGCGCATATGTCAATCCTTGTTGGGTTTTGAAGGGCTAACATTCGGAGATTTCGATGATGCAAATTACTTTCATATTGAAAAAACAAAAATATCCTTAGCGGGTTCGTAGGTTCTTGAAGAAGCCAGAAAGTATTTCCGAACAATGTTCTGCCAACACTCCTGGTGTGAGGGAGGGAAAATGGTTAAGTGCGGGGTGATGAACAACATTCATAACAGAGCCGCATGCCCCCGCTTTTGGGTCAGTTGCGCCAAAAACAACTCTGTCAAGCCTGGCAAGGACAATTGCCCCCGCGCACATAGCGCAGGGTTCTAGCGTAACAAAAATCTCGCAGCCAATGAGCCGCCACGAGGACAGCTTCCTGCACGCTTGTTTTATTGCGGTAATCTCTGCGTGGGCGGTAGCGTCATTTTTTGTTTCGCGCTCGTTGTATCCGTGGGCAATAATCCGCCCGTCTTTGACAATGATGGCCCCAACCGGAGCTTCGTCTTTTGCAAGGGCCTTGTTGGCTTGCCGTAATGCGGCTTTCATATAGTATTCATCAGAATGCACCATAATCAACACCTCGGGGTTTGGAGAAATCTTATACTATATTATTTCTTTTTCTTCGATATTGCAATGAATAGGTGCAACCTGACAGAGCAGTGTCGATAGTAAGCAGCGGTAGCTTTCAGGTTTATAAAATTTTGATATGATTGATACGGATATGACGGATATGACTATATGATTGATATAACTGATATAACTGATATAACTGATACAACAGATATAGCTGATATGACTTATATAAATAATATGATTAATATGATTGATAAGATTGATATGATAGGTAGAATTGGTATGATTGATAGGCCTACAGCTTCTGCAACTTCTGCATAGTGTTTTGCAGTTCGGCAGTTGTAGGCAGGGTCGTAGGCAGGTTGGTAGGCAGGTTCGTAGGCAGGTTCAGGAAATCGGGAAATATTGATATTGACAAGTTTGGCGCCGCCATGCTAGAATGACTAGGTCTGTTCCGCTCAGGGGCAGTTTTTGGGTTGCGTGGTAATGAATGCGCAATATCCGTTAGGAGGGTGTTAATCATGTATGCTGTCATAGAGACAGGGGGAAAACAGTATAGGGTAAAAGAGGGCGACGTGGTTTTTCTGGGGAACCTTGAGACTGAAAGCGGTGGCGAAGTTGTTTTTGATAAAGTCTTGGCTGTCTCAGAAGAAGGGGGGCTGGATATTGGCACACCCTATCTGGCTGACAAGAGTGTGAGTGCCACTGTCTTGAAACATGGAAAAGACAAGAAAATAGTCGTGTTTAAGTTTAAGGCGAAAAAGGGGTACAGGAGAAAACAGGGACACAGACAGAGCTATACTAAAGTCAAGATTGAAAAAATCAACGCATAGGCTATGGTAAAGGTACTTGCTGCCCGAGGCGGCGATGGCGCTATTAGGATGTTTGAGGTATCGGGGCATGCAGGATATGACGCCCCGGGGCGAGATGTGGTTTGTGCGGCTGCTTCCGTGACGGCGTATAATACGGTAGGGGCGTTAGGGGAGCTGGCTGGAGTGACAGACTGTTATTTTGAGAAGCCAGGGTATATGAAGATAGAGTTGCCGGGCTATATTGAAGCCACAAAAAGGCATACAGTACAGACAATAATGGACACAGCGTATATCGGGTTCAAACAGATTGAAGGCTCATACCCAAGCCACTTGAGCGTAGACGAGGTGTTTCGCGACATATAGGGTTAACAACAGATTGAAGGCTCGTGCTCCGGCCACTTGAGCGTGGGAGGGGTGTTCTTGATAAGGTATAGAGTGTGTACGAAGAGGAGGTATTTTAAGCTATGTTGAAAATAAATCTACAGTTATTTGCGCATAAGAAGGGTATGGGAAGCTCCAGAAATGGCCGGGACAGCCGGTCACAGCGGCTTGGGGTCAAAAGGGGCGACGGCCAGTTTGTGTTGGCTGGCAACATACTAGTCAGGCAAAGGGGTACTAAAATCCACCCCGGAACGAATGTCGGCAAGGGGAAAGACGATACACTATTTGCCCTGGTTGATGGCAAGGTGAGTTTTGGGAGACTTGGGAAAAACAAAACACAGGTAAGCATAAACTGCGGTTAAGCAGGTTATGCAATGGTCAGTTGACGGTTGGTCAGTTGGCGGTTGGTCAGCTGGCGGTTGGTCGACAGCAAGATTGTAGTATGCGGGGCTGGTTTGGCGGTGGTTAGCCGATGGTTGGCTGATAGCATGATTGTTGTATACAGAGCTGGCCTTGGTTGCCTGCATAGGTAGAGTTTCGTTTGTAGCAAACCGTTCCTCGGTTTGAAATGATTTTTTGGATATTATGAGCTGAGTTGAGTTGAGTTGTATGGTGTTGTAAGCTGTATCCCGGTGGATGTAGCTTGCCAGGGTTGTAGGGGTTGTGGGGGTTTCTCCATTTACCAGCCCGGCAGGCTTTGATTGACCGGGATGTTTTTTAATATGGCGGTGAATCCCTTATGTTTGTTGATAGCGCAAAAATACATATTAAGGCTGGTGACGGAGGAAACGGGAAGGTGTCTTTCCGGAGGGAGAAATACGTTCCTGCGGGTGGGCCTGACGGCGGTGACGGCGGCAAAGGCGGAGACATTGTTTTCGTCGGCGACGGTGGCATGCACACCCTGAGGGACTTCCGTTACAAGACAAAGTACCGTGCTAAGGATGGTGCTGACGGCGAGGGAGGGAACCGCTCGGGAAAATCCGGCGAGAGCCTTCGCATCAGAGTGCCGCTAGGGACCATTGTCGTTGACAGCGAAACAGGCGAGGGCCTTTGCGACATTACGGAAGACGGGCAAATGGCGGTTGTGGCGGCAGGGGGCAAAGGCGGCGCGGGCAATCAGCATTTTGCGACGGCTACGAGGCAAGCGCCTGATTTTGCAAAATCCGGAACTGAGGGGGTAGAAAGGTGGGTCGATATCGAACTCAAGCTGTTGGCGGACATAGGCCTCGTCGGGTTCCCAAATGTGGGTAAATCCACCCTGCTGTCAGTGGCGTCGTCTGCGCGGCCCAAAATAGCAAATTACCATTTTACGACGCTGGAGCCAAATTTGGGGGTTGTTGACATAGGGGAAGGCAAGGGCTTTGTAATGGCTGACATCCCTGGAATAATCGAAGGCGCCCATGAAGGGGCGGGCCTTGGCGACGAATTTCTTAGGCACATTGAGAGAACAAGGTTGCTGTTGCATATCGTTGACGTTGCAGGCACGGAAGGCAGGGACCCTCTATCTGATTTTGATATAATTAACAGCGAGTTGAAAGGGTACAAAGTAGACCTTTCTGGGAAGCCACAGATCGTTGTGGCAAATAAAATAGACGCGCTTTTCACCGAGGGAGGGAAACTGGCTGAATTCAAAGCCGGGATTGAAAGCCGTGGGTTGAAGGTAATAGAAATATCGGCGGCGACAAAGCAAGGTGTTCGCGAATTGCTGTACGAAGCGTTTAGGGTGCTACAGGATTTGCCAGATCAGGCGTGTGGTAGCAGCGGTGATGTCGGTGGCAGTGGCGTAGGTAGCGGTAGCGGAGGTAGTGGCAGCGGCGGTGATAGCGGTGGCTGTGGTGGAGGTAGCGGAAGCGGTGGCAGTGGTGATGGCGGAAGCAACAGCATTGGTAGCGGCAGCAGCGGTAGCAGTGGTAGCAGCAGTGGCGGTAGTGGAAGCAGTGGTGATGGCGGCGGCAGTAGCGGTAGCGGAGGTAGCGGCAGCGGTAGCGGAGGAAAACATGGTAACGGGTATATCGAGTATAAGCTAAAAGACGACTTGGAGCCAAGGTATACAGTAAAGCTGGAAAACGGGGCCTTTGTTGTCGAGGGCAAATGGGTAAAGAAGCTTCTTGCCGACGTAGATTTAAAAAATATCGAATCACTAAGGTACTTTCATAGGCTGCTGATCAGGTTCGGCGTAATCGAAGAATTGAAGAAAATGGGGATCAGCGACGGGGATACTGTAAAAATCTACGATTTTGAGTTTGACTATATTGAGTAGCTGGAGTGGTAAGCATGTTTTATATGGATGAATACTATCTAATGCTGGTGTTGCCAGCCCTTATACTGTCGTTGATTGCGCAAGTTGCGGTCAAGTCGGCGTTTTCTAAGTACAGCAAAGTGGGCAGCAGGGGCGGGTTTACCGGGGCTTCTGCCGCTTCGGAGATACTTAGAAAAAACGGAGTTTACGATGTGAGGGTGGAAAGGGTGTCCGGTAGGCTCTCGGACCACTACGACCCCAGGAAGAAAGTGCTCAGGCTGTCGGACGAAGTATACGGCAGCAATTCCGTGGCGTCTATTGGAGTGGCAGCCCACGAGGCAGGGCATGCCTTACAGCATGCCAGCTCTTATGGCCCCCTCTTGCTAAGAGGGACACTCGTCCCTGTAGCGAACATTGGTTCGAATGTTGGCCCGTATCTTGCGATTGCTGGGCTTTTTATGGGTTACGACCCGCTGGTAAACATCGGCATTATCCTGTTTTCTGCGGCGGTGCTGTTTTACGTCGTGACATTGCCAGTTGAGTTTAACGCCAGCCGCAGGGCGCTGGCGCAGATAGGCCAAAATAATATGTTGAGCCAGGCAGAGCTTACAGGCGCAAGCAAGGTGCTTAGGGCAGCCGCGATGACATATCTGGCGTCAGCTCTTGTGGCGTTCGCAAACCTAGCGAGACTGATTCTGCTATCAAGGGGTCGCAGAAGAAGGTGAGCAGGGCTTGCTGAAGGATGCGAGTGGGACCGCTGAAGAGGGTTGAGCGGGGTCTATCGGAGGATGCGAGCGGGGCTGCAGAAGAAGGTGAGCAGGGTTTGCTGAAGGATGCGAGTGGGGCCGCCCTATAAGCGGGACACGGCATAGATTATGAGCTGGTGCGCCGGGTAAAACAAGTAAAAGAAGTATTTTGCGGAGAGGCCCTTTTCACCGTTGTACAAGTATATTGGCAGAATCGACACCGCCGCGAATGCTTGGATTGCATATGTAAAGTCCCAGCCGCCGGACGTATCGCCGGCCCCGAAGACGCTCAGCCCCGCAAGCACGATGTTAAACGCCCCGACGGCGACAGCTGCCGTAAGCCGGTCGCTTCTGAGGGCATAATAAAGAAGAATCATTATTAAGCCAAATGAGCCGCAGTCCGCCCTCAGATAATCAAGCGCAAATATCAGGAGCAATGACCCCAATACTGCGATATGCAATTTGGTTTCCCTATATTTTTTTATTATGTGTATGGCCGCCAGGCCTGCCAAAAGCGTAATAAAAACATTCTGGGCGCCGAGGTAAAAGACCTTCCCCGAATGGAACAGATTAAACGGAATTTCTGACAATGCGGCAAATACCGCCAGCCGGGCCATATATTTTTTGACATTGCTTGTATGGCAATATCCCTCCACAATCAAAAAGGCGAATATCGGAAATGCAATCCTGCCAACAGATCGAAAAAGATAATAAAGCGGCGCCTCCACCGGAATAAGCGCTGCGCCGATATGATCAATAAGCATCGCTGTTATTGCAAGTGTTTTTAGTTTAAACGTTGACATAGCTGCTAATAGCAGGACACCCTATTGCGCCCCATCTCTTTCGCTTTATACAAGGCGGCGTCGGCTTTCGCGATGAAATCGCTGGCTGAGCCGCCTTGCCCGGGAATGACCGAGCTAACCCCAATGCTGACTGTAACGCGTGTAGGGGAGCCGTCGGCGCAGGGTATTATTGTGTCTCTGCAATTTGAGCTAATAAGCTCTGCGACCACTAAGGCGCCTTTGATGTCTGTCCCCGGTAACACAACGGCAAACTCCTCGCCGCCCCACCGAGCGGCGAAATCCACTGAGCGTTTAAGTGTCAGGGTTAGCACCTTGGCAACCGTCAGCAATGCGGCGTCCCCCTGCAGATGCCCATACTTCTCGTTATACTTCCTAAAAAGGTCTACATCGATCATCAACAAGCTGATTGGCATTTTCCCCCTGACCGCTCTTTGCCATTCCGATCCTAACCTTTGGTCAAAGCTGCGCCTGTTGTCTATCCCGGTCAGCTGGTCAATGAGGCTAAGGCTTTCTATTGTCCGCATCTGATTGACGATGCGGATTTGGTTGTCCACCCGCATCTTCACGAGTGAAGGGTTGAATGGCTTGGCTATAAAATCCACAGCGTCCGAAGAGAACCCCGTATCATCGCCATGCTCGCTCATGGGTTCTGTGATGGGTTCTGTTATGAGTATAACGGGTATATCCTGTGTCATTTCGGACAGTTTTAATTCGGCAAGGGTGTCATACCCGTCAATGCCGGGCATTACGGTATCTAGTAGGATTAGGTCAGGCAAAAGTTCATGGGCTTTTCTTACCGCTTCGCCCCCTTCTTTAGCAACAAACACCGAATAATTATTGCTCAAAAGGTTATTAAGATATATGAGGTCAGATTTCTCGTCGTCCACAACTAATATGCTATTCTTTACCTTATCCTCCATTGCCATGCTCCTTTTCAACACATTTGTTTTATCGCTAACTCTTATCTTACCAAAAGTTGCACATTTGTCAATCGGCGTTTGGATGAGTTACTTTGCAGTTGTACCCCGGTTGTACCTATTTGTACCTATTCAAATACCCCCCGTCATTGCGAGCAAAGCGAAGCAATCCAGGCACCGAATTAACGGGAAAATACAGCAAAACAGAGATTTCACAGACTAGATTG
>Ga0099364_10014246_pt1 | contig 10596 bp, 13 predicted proteins | sample TergutTh196P3_FD_73070 | JGI IMG/M metagenome (GOLD analysis project Ga0099364, IMG submission 73070) | Microcerotermes parvus P3 segment gut microbial communities from Pointe-Noire, Republic of the Congo - Th196 P3 | ecosystem: Host-associated > Arthropoda: Insects > Digestive system > Gut ...
GGGCGTGTGATTGGGAGCCAAGGCAACTCTACTCAAACAGGCAATTATGCCAGAAGCAGTCTGGTGATAAATATTGATCCCCAAGAGCCTGCAGGCATTCAGGGCGCGGACATAACGAGTTGGAATCCCGCATGGTTTGCGTCCATAGGCTTTACCGACCCCTGGTGGACAGGCAGACTGCCCACAGGCCCGTAAAGCTACCCATTAATGCTAAAAAGGTGACTGTCACCTATAATTCAACAGTCTACTTTAATATAATATAAACAAAACCCACATAAAAAATTAACAAGGATTGGTGTAAAATTAACAAATGAAAAGAGAAAATAATATCGAGTTTAGTAAGATGAGCGTGTTGACAAAATATAGCTTGCGAACGCCTACTTTTTTTATTTTTCTCCGCACCGTAGGTGCAATTTCACTCTTCTTTTGTTTTTCCGCCTGTAAAAACCCGGCGAACAGAACAAAAGACCCCTGTGCAAGCGCGCATGAATGGGGCGAATGGACGGTAACAACAGTAGCCACTTGTACGGAGGCAGGGACCCAGAAAAGGATATGCAACCGTAACCCTGAACACAACGAAACACGGGACAATCCCGATGCGCAGCCCCTTGGTCACGATTGGGCATGGACAGACACCGTAACCGCAACCGAAGACGGCACGGAAGCCTATACCTGCCAGCGAGGCTGCGGCCACACGGAAGGAACAAGCAGACCCACCTACGCCACCGGCACGGCGGGCATGAGATATACCCTTATCAGCAGCAATACCGCATATAGTGTATCCAGAGGTACGGTTAGCTCTGGTATTGTGCATATTCCCGTATACCACCGCCCAAATGCGAATTCGGAATATCTCCCTGTTACGAGAATAGAAAGCAATGCCTTTTCGAACCAATCCGGTATAACAGCGGTTACTTTTTTAGCTGATACCAAGATAGATTTTATTTCCACTTCTGCTTTCCAGGGAACGGGCTTAACCAGTATAACCATACCTGCAAGCGTAGTGACTATCGGTAATGTTGCGTTTGCTTCTTGCTCTGAACTTGCAAGCGTAATTTTTGAGCCGGGTAGTAATCTGAAAACCATCGACCACAATGCATTCAATGGCGCCGTCAATCTGACCTCTATAGAAATCCCCTCAAGCGTAACAGAAATTAATTGGTATGCATTCCTTAATTGCATTAATCTTGAAACCCTTACCCTTGAAGCGGGGAGCCAGCTTGAATATATTGGCCGGCAGGCATTTAGAAATGCTACAAAGATAAGCTCAATAACAATCCCCGCAACTATAGTTGATATCTATGATGATGCGTTTATGGGCTGGACTAGCGGGCAAACGATAATTCTCCCCTTTGCCAATAAAGCGGAAATGCTGGCGGCTTTTTATATTACTAATCCAAACTGGGATTTTTTTGACTGTAACGCGGTGATTCAGTACACTCCTTAGGGTAACGTACGTCTGGCCAAACGGCTTTTTTGCAATACGCTGCAGCAACCAGTGCTTGACAATAATTCAAGGACATGGTATTTTTAAGATGTATATTTCAAAGGAAGTGGGGTGAAAATCCCCCGCTAACCCGTAACTGTAACTGGGGAAATTTCCGTCAAAAACGATCACTGGGAAACTGGGAAGATCGGCGGTAAATTGTCTGACCCTTAAGCCAGGAAACTTTGGTATGCACCCGCCTGTATGGGCGGACATATTTTCAAGCTTCGAGGATAAGCCTATGAAAACTCGATCAATAATAGTTCTGTCAATATTACTGTTTGTCAACTGCCAAACCGAAATTGAAGACAGAGGAACCCTTAACGGTGCATGGACAAATGAAGCCCATGGTTTTATTACAAACATAACAATCAACACCGCTGAAAAAACCCTTGAGTACGAAGACAGCTATAAAGGGATAATAGCTAATTCCCCCGATTTTACATCTGTAAACGGCGTACTGATTATTCAATTTACCGAATATTGGGAATGGGACTATTCAAATTTCCCTGATGTTACGCGTAACGAAAACCTAGAAAATATCGGTAAATTTGGGGCGCTTTACTGGAAAGATTTAAAATCCAATTTGGTATATTTGGCTGATGCCTATACATACGTTCCCCCTACGGACTATATCCACACCTTGTTCGATGATTTAGAAGCCGCCAAAAGGAATTTTACTCTGGATAATGTTGGCTCTTACATTGACTGGAGTGTAGTAAGCCCTTATACAAAATGAGATATTTGCTGATATTTCTCTTTTTTCCTTTGTCAGTTTTCTCCCAGGATGTACATGACGATGACGATTTTGAATATTTCTTTACCGAAGAAGACGGAATAACAGTTACCGGAACAGTGCAAACTTCTCAACAGATGGCAATAATTGAAAAAGAAGAAATTGAAAATACAAACGCAAGCGACCTTGCATCCCTCTTGCAGGAAATTCTCGATTTAAATATAGCGCGTTACGGCACCTACGGAAATTATGCGGGAATATCACTTCGGGGGTTTGATACAAAAAGGATCGCCTTTCTTGTCAACGGAATTCCGGTTAATTCGCCGCTGGACGGAAAATTTGACATAGAACAAATTGACCTTAACAGTGTTGAACGTATCGAAGTAATTTACGGCGGCTCAGATTCAAAATACAATGTTTCGGGGGCATTGGGCGGCGTAATTAATATCGTTACGACAGGGAAACAAAAACAAGGCTGGAGCATAAAGACTTCAGTTTCCAATACCTCTGCCATGCCAGGGCAGTATCTGGATCGCAGGGGTATAACGCAGGATCCTAGTTGGGAAGATTTGTTTGATACGCAAAAATTTTCTTTTTCGACAGCTTACGGCAAAGAAACATTTTCTTTTACGGCTAATGTTCTTGCAAACCGCGCTCAAAACCATTTTCTTTTTGACGACTATACCGGAAAAACCCGCCGTAAAGACAATAACGAAGTCTGGGATGCAGGCGGCGGCGCTTCCGCTATATGGAATTTTAAAAATTTGACAAAACTAATTGCATCTGGAAATTTTTATTACGGCGACAAGAATTTCCCGACCTCAGGTTTTTCTGAAAATTCCGGCAATCAAATTGATCTTGCCAGCCGCCAAACCCTTATGCTTGATATTCCCAGGGCCTTCCACGATAACCTTTCCGCCGAAGCTTCCCTTGCATGGTTTTACACCCGCAGGGATTTTTCTTCTTCTGCCGAAACTTCCCGCCACGACCAGAACAGCCTTAACGCCCTTAACCGCTGGAACTGGTATGCAGGCGATAAACTGATATTGCGAAGCGGCATTGAATACAGTTTTATAAAACTAGAGTCTACAGACATTGGCTTGCGCGACAGGCACGACGGGGGTCTGTACCTTACAGCGGAAGTTAAACCGGTTAAGCAGTTTCAGATTATTCCATCGCTTAAAGCCGTATTTACAAACACAGGGTCTAAAAAAATCTCGGCAATCCCGAAACTTGGAATCCTCTGGAATATTTCAGATTCAGTTGCTCTCAAAAATAATTATTTTCGCAGCTTTAAATTTCCCGACTTTGAAGAATTGTACTGGTCAGGAGGCATCAGCGGCGGCTCTGCCATCGGCAATCCGGATTTACGCCCTGAAGACGGTTGGGGTGCGGATATTGGCGCTGTAATTAGTTCAAGGGGGAAAAAGCTAAAGAATGAAAGTTTTTTCTTTACACAATGGACAAAGGATTCGATTCACTGGTATCCGGGCAGCGGCGGGATATGGCGTCCCGAAAATGTCGCAGAGGCAATGTTTTTTGGGTTTGATGAAAAATTAAGTTTTGAAGTGCCGTTTTCCAAAGGGCCTTTTAAAAAACTTACAGCCTCATTTTCTTATAAATTTCTTTTAAGCTATTTGTTAAGTTACGGCTATTCTTTTGAATCCAATAAAAGAATTCCTTACAACCCGATGCACACAGCAGGAGCTTCCCTGCGTATTTTCTGGTTAAAAGGTTCATTTTTAATATCAGGGCATTTTGAGAGCAAACGTTACCACGACACGGCAAATTTTACAGAGTTAAAACCATATTTTTTATTAAATGCGGTCATTAATCAAAAAATCGGGAAGAATTTTTCTGTGTTCGGAAATTTTAATAATATCCTTAATTTTTCTTATGAATCATTCTATAATTATCCTATGCCCGGAACAACAATAACCATTGGCGTGCGTTTTACATGGAGTAAAGATGAAAGTATTTAAAATAGCAGTATTATTAACATTGGTTTTCATTGGATGTAAAGCAGAAAAAGAAACGGATATAAGGGATCGTGCCGGAAATAAAGTTACAATTAACAAACCCATTAACCGAATTATATCCACAGCGCCTTCAAACACGGAAATAATTGCCGAGCTGGGCAAGGCGCATAAACTTGTCGCAATAGACCGTCATTCGGTAAATGTCAAGGCCCCTGCCGGAGACCCCGCAGTTCCAGACGGCCTTCCTCTGCTGGATTTCTTTTATCCCGATGCCGAAGCAATCATCGGCCTTGAACCGGATATAATAATTGCAAGCGGGCATAACCCGACAGGCTCCGGCGCAGATCCCTTTCGGCTGTTAAGCGAAACAGGAATTGCAGTTGTTTATATCCCGATGAGCAAAAGCATAGAAGATATTTACAAGGACATTGCTTTTATAGCCGATCTTTTGGATGTGCAGGAAAAAGGAAATGAAGTTATAAAAAAAATGAAAGAAAAGATAACTGAAATTACGCAAAAAATTAATTATTCACAGGATAAAAAGAAAATATATTTTGAAATTTCCCCCACCCCGCAAATAATGACATTTGGAAGAAACAGTTTTATAAATGATATGATTTCTGTCATCGGCGGGCAAAATATTTTTGAAAATGAAAACTGGCTAATTAGCCCTGCGGCAGAAGCAATAATAAGCAGAAACCCCGATGTGATTCTTACCAATGTTAATTACATTGACGATCCTGCTGGGGAAATTAAAAACAGGCCCGGCTTTAACCACATTAATGCGGTTAAGAACAATCAAGTATATTATATAGACAACGATTCATCAGTACGGCCTTCTCCCAAAATAATATTAGCACTAGAACAAATGGCGCAGGCAATTTACCCGGAGGGATATTAATATTTCACAGCACATCAAAAGTAAAAGCAAACATTTAATTATCGGGTCAGCAATTGCGCTTGTGCTTATTGCCGCAGCAGCTTCTTTGGGCAGTTCCGGCATCAGCCTTGGCGATACGGTGTTGATTATCCTGCATAAAATTTTCGGGGTTTCGCTTGCGGAGGGCATTGACCCGAAAAATGTTTCGATAGTATGGCTGCTGCGGCTGCCTCGGGTATTGCTGGCTTTTTTTGCCGGGGGCTGTCTTGCGGTAAGCGGCGCGGTCTGCCAGTCAATATTGCGAAACCCGCTTGCCTCGCCTTACATTTTAGGCGTTTCCTCCGGCGCATCCCTGGGTGCGGGAATAATCATCATCAGCGGAATCGCAATCCCGCTGCTCGGAGGCTTTACCCTGCCGCTGACAGGCTTTGTCTTTGGCGTTCTTAGCGTTTTTTTGGTTGCCTCTTTTTCTTCCCGCATTGACAAATCAATGTCCGGGAATACCATAATTCTCTGCGGCATGGTCTTTTCGCTTTTTATCAGTGCCGTTCTTACCATGTTAAGCGCAATATTTTCAGATGAACTGAGGCGTATTATACTTTGGCAGATGGGCAGTTTTGCAAGCCGCGGATGGGATTATGTAAGGCTTATACTGCCCTTTATGATTATAGGAATGGCAGGTGTTTTTTTGTACACAAAAGAAATGGATATTCTAAGCTTTGGCGATGAACAGGCAAAATCGGCAGGGGTGGAAACAAGCTTACTTCGAAAAAAACTGCTGGCATTTACCGCATTGCTGACCGGAGCAACGGTTGCTTTAACCGGTGTCATTGGTTTTGTCGATCTTATAGCCCCGCACGCGGCACGGAAAATTACCGGTTCAAGGCACAAATATTTACTGCCCATGTCTTTTATTCTAGGCGGCTCATTAATGGTAATTGCAGACCTTCTTGCCCGAATTGTAATACCGCCCTCGGAACTGCCTGTAGGGGCAATCACCGCGCTAATCGGCGCGCCGTTTTTTGCCTGGGTTTATTTTCGAAAACGGTAATTTTAAGCTTTTGGAGATATTTTTCTATATGCTCCGTTGACAGTGGTTATACTTTTTATTATACTTTTAATATGAAAACAGCAATATCTATAAATAAAAAATTGTTTGATAATGCGGAGCAATTTTCCCGTAATGCAGGATTATCCCGCAGCAGATTTTATTGTACCGCAATAAACGAGTATATTCAAAACCACTCTGCAGACAATATAACAGAACAATTAAACCGCTATTATAGCAAGCATGAATCCGTATTAGACGATGACTTAAAAGAAGCAGCTTATCGTTTACTTGACGGAGAAGATTGGTAATGGTTCGCGGAGAAATATGGTGGGCAAATCTACCTAAACCAAAAGGTTCAAAACCTGCAAAACGCCGTCCGGTATTGATCATTCAGTGCGATAGCTTTAATCGCAGTAATATAAGTACCGTAATTTGTGCTGTCATTACTTCAAATACCGATGTTGCTTCACTCCCTGGAAATTTACTACTGGAAAAATCATTTTCTGGTCTGCCTAAAACATCAGCAATAAATTTTTCTCAAATAGCAACAATTGACAAAATTGATTTAACAAAGCAAATTGGAATGTTGCCAAAATCTATGCAAGAAAAAATCAATAATTGCCTGAAACTAATATTGGAAATACAATAAAAAAAGAACTGGTGATGCTGGAAATTAAAGAATTGTATGCAGGATACGGCGGCGGTGATGTTATACGCAACATCAGCTTTAGCGCAGAAAAGGGCGGGTGTTTGTGCGTGCTGGGGCCGAACGGCTGCGGTAAAAGCACGCTGCTAAAATCAATTGCCCGCATCATCGGTTACCGTGGGCTTGTTTTGCTGGACAATAGCGACATTAAAGCTATTCCACGGAAAGAATTAGCAAAAAAAATCGCCCTGCTGGGGCAGTCGCCGCAGGTCTTTTTTCCGTATACGGTGCACGAGACTGTTTCAATGGGGAGGTATGCCCATTCAAGCGGCTTTTTGAAAGACCTGTCTGCTGAAGATAATGCAATTATTGATAATATTATTAACAAATTGGATATTGGAGATATCAAAGAACGCATGATCGACGAGCTTTCCGGCGGGCAGTTACAGCGGGTATTTCTGGCCCGTACCCTCGTGCAAAACCCCGATCTTATTCTGCTTGACGAGCCGGCAAACCACCTTGATTTAAAGTACCAGATAGAACTGCTTGGATTTTTAAAAACATGGGTAAAGGAAAACAACAAGATACTTATCAGCGTGTTTCACGATCTTAATCTTGCAAGGCATTTTAGCGACACAGCAATTTTGATGAATAACGGGGTAATTGCCGTATCAGGTAAAATTGAAGAAACGCTAAATGGAAAAACCTTGCAGGAGGTTTACGGAATTGATATTCACGGATTTATGAGAAAATCTTTAGAAAAATGGAAAGCCTTATAGTGTCGTCCATTAATAAAATATGCTATAATAAACAATGTTTAAAATTTTCCTGCTTATAATTCTTTTGGCTTCTTGTAACAGAACGGATAAACCTGATCCGCAGCAGGCAAGGGTCTTAATCAACAGGTTCGAAGATAATATTTTGCAGATAGAAGAAAACGCGCAAAATACTTTTACGACATTTTTAAGGCAGCTTAACAGGGCAAATTCAGACAATGGCAGTTTTTTTATAAAGTACCCGGTTTTAGCAGATGCCGGAAACGAAATTAGGGTAGAACAGATTTGGCTTACCGGCATACATTATGAAAACGGGAATTATTACGGGGTTTTATCCAATACGCCTGTGAATAAAAGCAGCCTGAAAAAAGGGGATAAAATAATTTTTTATACGGATTCCATAACCGACTGGATGTATATATCAAACGGGAAAATTATCGGGGGGCAGTCCATCAAATACCTGCTTGAGAAAATACCCGAAAGCGAAAGAAGTTTTCAGCAAAATCAAATATTGCAGATGTTTTAGGGAATTATCTCTAGGGGCTGTTATTCGCAAAATCCTCACACAAAGGCACAGAGGCACAAAATTTATTAAATTTAAAAAACGACTTAGGAGGACTTTGCGTACACGATAACAATCATACCGCTTAGAAACTGCCTTTATAACCAGTATCAGTAATGGCTTTGCGGACAGCAATACTGGTAAGTTTTGGGTTGTTAGCAAACGCATTATTATCTTGTTCAGGCACCCAGCCATTAGCCCCTGCAGAATATGATTGTGGATTGTATGACCCGTATTGTATAGTTTTAGAGGGTATTGTGACGTTGGTTAAATCAGGGTTTCCTGCAAATGCTAATCTACCAATTCGTTCAATGCTGCCAGAAATTGTTACTGAGGTTAGACTTTCACATCGGAAGAAAGCATAATCCCTGATTTCTTTGACTCCTTCAGGAATAACTACTTCGGTAAAGCCAGCAAATGAAAAAGCCTGTGTTCCAATTATTTCTAAATTTTCAGGCCATTTTATGGCAGTCAGGTTTGAACATTCACTTGTAAACTGTCTTGGCAGCTCTTTTAAATTTTTAGGTAAGGTGATACTTTTAAGGGTGCCGCATGCACTAATTATACCTTGAGCGCCTTCTGCAACGCTAATTTCTGTAACACTATCAGGAAATACAATTGAAGTAATATAAGGGCGTAAACCTTTGGCTTTTACTTCCGCATCAGTCAAAAGGCGACGAGGTCTTGCATCTAAATCCCAATAATTACCGCCTTCGGAGAAAATAAACCCATATTCAATAGATCTAATTGCCACAACCGGGTATCCTTCTATGGTATCTGGAATAATGACTTCACCGCCGGCGGCATCCTTTTGGTAGCCGGTGATCACAATGCCGTCTCCGGTGCTGTTAAGTTCGTACCTGAAGTCGGTTTCTTTTGCCACCCTGCCTCCCCCGCCTGAACAGGCTGCCATTAAAAAACCGAATGCTGTAACAATTGCAATAATTCCTGCTATGCGAAGCATAGCTTTAAATTTAATTGTGTTCTTCATAAAGAACTCCTTGTTATCCATATTTTCCAGCCCATACGAGCATGGATTATGAATAATTTTCTTAAACTTTCAGAAACTTGTCATGAGTAATTACGCACGGTTTTTTGAAAGGGAAGAGGGGGATATTTTAAAAAAATAAATGCACATCGGCAGGCGGAGTTCGCATTGAAAATACGGTGACGCCCCCTGCATTGTTAAAAATCTAATGGTGCGAAGCATGAAGGGTCTTTTTCATATTCCTTCATTCTTTCATCAATCATTTCTATTTCTTCAGGTGTTGCCGGTTCTATTACCGGTTTCCAGTAATCATTGGAAAGAAAATTTAATAGCGGTATTATTACTTGTAATGATTGTTCCGGTATCGTATCAATCATTGTGTGCAGTTCTTTTCTTGAAACAGCCGCTGTCATCTTTTGCCTCCTTTGTTTTTCTTGTTATATACTTGACCTCTTGGATCAAGGTGTGATACATAAATATGATCATCCCTATATCGAAATAAAGCTCTGTAACTTCCGATTGTAAGCCTAAAATTACCGGGTTGTCCTGCAACCGGCACAATGTCCCCTTCGGGAGGCTCTTTTTCCAAGCCTTTTATCGCTTTTTTAATATGCCCTTTATCAGGTTCATTTAAACGTTCTAAGTACTTTCTCGGTATTTTGTGCAGCAAAACTTGCATAGCTTTTTGTATTATATAACTTTAAGCTTATAATATCAAGCCTTCATAACCTTCATTGAAAAAAGAATGACACTCTTGCGTATACTGCCCTGAAAAAACGACTGACACCTTACAGATCAGCGTCTGTGAGGGTAACTGTTACTGTTTTATTTTCTTCAATATCACCGCTTTTAGTGCGGCTAGTGCCACCCTCGATTCCATACACTACAGAATAACTCATACTCTGTCCACCAATCATATCCATCATTGTATAAGTAATGGTTTTTGATCCATTAATTTGTAGCACTCCTTCCCATGAAGTATCTATGGTGTTTACCCGCATATTAACAGAAAGCGGTGAAGAGCAGTTATTAACCACTTTTAGTGAATACGTTTTTTCATGTTGACTGCAAGCAGCCATTCCAACCATGATTACCGCAACTACTGCAATAATTCCTGCTATGCGAAGCATAGCTTTAATTTTAATTGTGTTCTTCATAAAGAACTCCTTCTATACATATTTCCCGGTGGTTTTGCCTTGCTGCTGCGCCCTAGGAGTTTGTCGGGCTTTGCCCAATTCGATAAAAAAAATGCGAAAAAACATGGTTTTTGAGCATTTTTTACCTTGCAAACTCCCAAAGGAGCCCATAAATCGTAGAATTTTGCGGTTTTTAATCGCAAAATTCTACAAGTCCGACAGGCTCCTAGGCATTAATTTCTTAGAATAAATTCTGCAGGGCGGATAGTATTCCCCGGTTGGTTACAAATCTCCTGAAAGCTGCTGAGTTTATGTAATCCTGAATGGCAGCCGGCCATACTGAAACAAAATCCACA
>Ga0099364_10014247_pt1 | contig 10595 bp, 10 predicted proteins | sample TergutTh196P3_FD_73070 | JGI IMG/M metagenome (GOLD analysis project Ga0099364, IMG submission 73070) | Microcerotermes parvus P3 segment gut microbial communities from Pointe-Noire, Republic of the Congo - Th196 P3 | ecosystem: Host-associated > Arthropoda: Insects > Digestive system > Gut ...
TTGAATTCCAAACTGTATTTGATCGAATAATTGTTTTCGGACATTTTTTTCTGTATTCTCCGGTATTTTGAGGGTTATTTCGTTCACTGCCCCATTCTATGCGATTGAGATTTCCGTTGGTTTCCCATACATAAATTTTATCACTAGATACTGCTATTGAAAAAACTCATTTTTAGTAAAAATCAATAAAAATGAAATAAAAATTTTGCTTTTTAATGAATCAAAATAACAAAAAAATGCTTACCTTTGCATAAGATAGATTGTTGAACTTCGTTTGTCGATTTTTCGATAATATGAATTTCATAATCTTGAAAAAAATGAATAATTAACTTTAATTAAAAAAAACATGAAAAAAACTAAAGAAAGAATCATACAGGAAGCTGCAAAATTGTTTATGAAACAAGGCTTCGATGGGACATCTGTAGCAGAAATCGGAACTGCAGTTGGAATTTCGCCGTCAAGTCTTTTCTCCCACTTTAAAAATAAAGAAGAGATATATGAAAATACAATTGAGAAATACGTGCTTAATAGCATGGTAACTCAGAAAAAAGTAGATGATTATGAAAATTTCTCACTTCGTGGTCTTCTTGATTGTTACCTGCTAAGAGTCAGAAACTTATTCGGATTGGTGGAAGATACAGCACAAGGCGGTTCAAAAAGTCAAGTTCAATATGCCTATTTTTTATTGGAAAGCAGCATTAAAAACGAAGATAGTAATAAAAAATTAGTTTCTTTGAACAATCAAGAACTTGATATGTGGGAAGAAGTTATTAAGCATGCACAAGAAAACGAAGAAGTGAGAAGCGACTTGGATGCGAGTGTCCTTGCCGAAATATTCCGTTATTCGTTTGTTGGTATGACATATTGTCTTGCTATCGATAACGGCGCTTCTATAAAACAAATAGAAAATATGTTGAATACTTTTTACAAGATTATTAAAAAGTAAAAGAATTGATTGACGATAACTAAAAAAGCCAACTTGAAAAAGTTGGCTTTTTTGCTCTCCCTCTTGGACTTGAACCAAGGACCCTCTGATTAACAGTCAGATGCTCTAACCGACTGAGCTAAGGAAGAATGAATTCATTTTAGAATTTAGATTTACGATTTTAAACTTTACGAATTATGAAATTGTAAATCTAAAATCGTAAATTTTTTGCTCTCCCTCTTGGACTTGAACCAAGGACCCTCTGATTAACAGTCAGATGCTCTAACCGACTGAGCTAAGGAAGAGTGTTTTTTATCAATTCCATTGAATTGAGGTGCAAAAGTAATAGCTTTATTCGAATTATGCAATAGCTTTTAAGGAAATTTATATCTTTGTAGCTTAAAATTTATGCTATGACAATACAAAATAAACGCAAAATAATCAACGACCCCGTTTTCGGCTTTATCAATATTCCGACAGACTTTCATTACGATCTTATACAACATCCTTATTTTCAGCGATTAAATCGTATAAAACAGATGGGTTTAGCCTATCTTGTGTATCCGGGAGCACAACACACGCGTTTTCAGCATTCGTTGGGCGCAATGTTTTTGACCAATGAAGCCATTAAACAAATTCGTTCTCGCGGTCATGAAATAACGGAAGATGAAGAAAATGCCGTGTTAGCTGCCATATTGTTGCATGATGTGGGACACGGTCCCTTTTCTCATGCGTTGGAAAATTCCGTTACGCAGGATATTGCGCACGAAGAAATTTCCGTTATCATGATGGAGCAGATTAACAGAGAAATGAACGGCAAACTTGATATAGCGCTTTCTATTTTTAAAGATGAATATCCGAAGAAATTTTTGCACCAATTGCTTTCAGGTCAATTGGATATGGATAGAATGGATTATCTTCGCAGAGACAGTTTTTATTCGGGCGTAACAGAGGGAAATATCGGCTCTGCGCGTATTATAAAAATGTTGAATGTGAGAGATGACCAATTAGTAGTCGAAGCCAAAGGAATTTATTCTATCGAACAATTTTTGATTGCCAGAAGACTGATGTATTGGCAAGTATATTTGCATAAAACTGCTGTTGCCGCTGAAAGAATGTTGAGCAATATTTTCTTGCGAGCAAAAGAATTGGCAATGACCGGCACGGCGATATTCGCATCTCCGGCGTTGCATTATTTTTTATCGAACAATGTGGATAATCAGCAGTTTAAAAACAATTCGGAAGTATTGCGGCACTTTGCGTTGTTAGACGATTCAGACTTGCTTTCGGCAATTAAAATATGGGCTTCGCATGAAGATGTGGTATTATCTACATTGAGCAAATGTTTTATGAATAGAAAATTATTTAAGACAAAAATAATGGAAAGTCCGATGCCGCAAGAGCAAGTAGAGCAAGATTTAGTCGGTTATATGAAAAAATATAATATAAGTAAAAAAGAAGCTGCTTATTTTACGTCTTTGGATATGATAAGTTCAGATGTTTATAAACCGGATGATGACAACATACATATTTTATACAACGACGGAACAACAAAAGATATTTGTGCCGCGTCTGATATGCTTGATTTGTCTGTTTTTTCCAAAAAAGTGCAGAAATATTGTTATTGTTATTTGATTTAGGACAGAAAATCGTTCAAGAATACGAAAGAAGCTGTCTCAAAAGTAATTTAGTACACGGAACACACGGATTTAACGGAAAAACACAGATTTTATATTGCTTATAATTAGCAAATTATAAAATCTGTGTTTTGCTTATCTGTGTTAATCTGTCGAATCTGTGTATTCCGTGTGCTTTTTTAAACAGACCCTTTATTCGTAAATCTAATATCGAAAATTATTTCGTATCATATCCCCATTTCAAATACATCGCGCCCCAAGTAAATCCAGCGCCGAAAGTAGAAATCACTATCTTATCGCCTTTGTTGAGTTGTTTGTCGTTTACCATTTCCCAAAAACAAATCGGAATGGTAACAGCAGAAGTGTTTCCGTATTTTTCAATATTGATTTTTATTTTCTCTTTGTTTACATTCATTCGATTGGCAACCGCGTCGATAATCCGCAAATTTGCCTGGTGCGGAATAAACCAAGCCAAATCGTTTTCGGTGAGGTTGTTTCTGCGCATAATTTCGACCGAAACATCGGACATTGACACTACGGCAGCTTTGAAAACAGCTTGTCCTTCTTGGTAAACGTAGTGCATTTTTTTGTCAACCGTTTCATGGTTTGCCGGACAAACAGAGCCGCCTGCCGGAAGTTTCAAATGACCGCCACCCGAACCGTCGGACTGAAAAACAGCGTCTATAATGCCGATATCTTCGGTGGTTGGTTCAACCAACACGGCAACTGCGCCGTCGCCGAAAAGCGGACAAGTGGCACGGTCGGTGTAATCTACGATTGACGACATTTTTTCGGTTGCCACCACTATTACTTTTTTATATCTTCCACTTTCGATGTAGCTCACAGCACTCATCAGTGAAATCATAAAACCTGCGCAAGCTGCCTCTACATCGTATGCATATGCTTTTTTCATACCAACATTGTTGGCAATCAATGCACCTGATGCCGGAAAATCATAATCGGGTGTCGAAGTAGCGCAAATCAACACATCTATTTCTTCCGGATTCACGCCGGTTCTTTCAATGAGTTGCTCCACCGCTTTTGTTCCCATAAAAGAAGAGCCCAATCCTTCGCCTTTCAGAATGCGCCGTTCGCGGATTCCGATGCGCGTCATTATCCATTCGTCGGTTGTGTCAACGAGTTTACTTATCTCTTCGTTGGTCAAGATATAGTCAGGAACATAGCCGCCGACACCTGTTATAACCGCATTTACTTTTTCCATCATCAAGAATTTTTTTAAAACATAAAAAAGCCATAAAACCAAGGTTCACGGCTTTTGCTATAATGGCTGGAAACTTTTTACGCTTGCGCTAACTTTTCGATAGCTAATTTTCCACGATAATATCCGCAAGCTCCGCAAATAGTATGGAAAATATGTACTGCACCACAGTTTGAACAGATAGCTAACGTGGGAGCAACCGCCTTGTAATGAGTTCTTCTTTTCGCGGTTCTTTGTTTCGATTGTTTTCTCTTGGGATGTGCCATTTTTTATTCTTTTTTATTAATTATTATTTTCGTCGGTATTTCCAATTATATTTTTGAGTGCATCCCATTGCGGGTCTGTCTCTGTTTTTTCCATTTCTTCGTCGTCGAATCCGCCTTGTTCGTCAGAATCTTCATCGTCTTTTTCGTACGCGCTTACTTGTTTCAACTTGCTCGACATCGCTTTGTTGCACTTGCCGTAAGGATGAACGTGCTTCATCGGAACGCTTAGCGCAATAAATTCAAAAATAAACCAAGCAACGTTTATTTCGCCTTCTTCAAACGGAACAATAACCACATTTCCATTTTCTTCGGCAAATTCTGCTCCGAACTTCACAAATATTTTTTCCTGCGTTGCAATTGGCAGGGTCATATCGTCAAGACAGCGGTCGCACGGTACTTGAACAATGCCGTTTATGTCAAAATTCATCTCGAAAGCTTCACCGATTTTTTTTACATCAAGCGCAACATCAAGCTTTCCTTTTCCTACTTCGGGACTATCTATGTTCACAAAAAAATCGTTAGTAAGTTTATATTCAAACTTATAACTGTCGCCTTTTAAACTACGCAACGGAACAATATATTCGGTAAACTTGCCCAATGTCTTTTTTTGAAAACGGCTACAAAGGTAAGGAATAATTAATAATTAAAAAATTAATAATTAAAAAATATTTGCTTTATCATTTCTGAAATTGAAAAATCTTGTTGAAATTTTAGTTCAGACGAATTTTTGTTTTATTTTTGTATTGTCAATAATTAATTTTTCAATGAAACAGTCTATTGTCAATAAATTACAAACGTTTTTCCCTGCTTATCCAATAGAGAAAGCGTGGGTATTCGGTTCGTATGCTCGTGGCGAAGAATCACGAAAAAGTGATGTAGATATTATGATGCGTTTCGACAAAGACGCGCGAATTTCGTTGTTTGATTTTATCCGAATTATGAATAGTTTGGAAGATTTATTGCATAAAAAAGTAGATTTAGTAACAGAAGGCGGTATAAAAAAATTTGCAAGAGAATTGATAGAACACGATAAAGTTTTGGTGTATGAGAGAGCAAGTTAGAGATAAAAGCAGGATAGAGCATATACTCGAAGCCATTGATAATGTGTTTGAATTTACAGAGGGAATGACTTTTAAGGATTATGTTGCTGATAAGAAAGGAAAATTCGCTGGTGTGAAAAATTTGGAAATTATTGGCGAGTCAAGCTATAAACTAACAATGGAGTTTAGAAACAAATATGCCGAAGTAGATTGGAAAACTATTATTGGACTGCGCCATGTTTTAGTACACGGCTATTACGAAGTTGAAGATTTTATTACTTGGGAAATCATTGAAAAAGACCTTCAACCCTCTCCGATTTTTTGGAAAAATAAAACATATTAAAAATAGCATTTGCTAAATTCTGTCGATAGAAAATTAACAGGTCTTAATGTTTATATTGGCAACACAATCCTAAACGTAGTTCCCTTATTTACTTCCGATTTTTTTACAAAGATCTTTCCGTCGTGATACTTTTCTATAATCCTTTTCACAAGCGACAAACCAAGTCCCCAGCCACGTTTTTTTGTCGTAAATCCGGGCGTAAAAATCGTTTTAAATTTCGATTTTAGAAGTCCTTTTCCCGTATCCGTTATGTCGATAATTACATCTTTGTTTTCCTGCCATACATTAATATCAATACTTCCTTCGCCATCCATAGCATCGATGGCGTTTTTACAAAGATTTTCGATAACCCACTCAAACAGTGGAACATTTAGCGGCAGAGAAATGTCTGATTGTATTTCACAGCTGATTTTTACACGCTGTGACACGCGGTTGCGCATATAATCGACTGCGTTGTTGAGCACCACGCTCAAATCTTGTTTTTCAAAATCGGGTTTGGATCCGATTTTTGAAAAACGCTCGGCAATGACACTCAATCGATTCACGTCTTTCGACATTTCTTCCATCAGTTTTGGGTCAATATTTTCACCTTTCAAAATTTCCACCCAAGCCAACAGTGAAGAAATGGGCGTACCTAACTGATGCGCCGTTTCGCGCGAAAGTCCAACCCAAACTTGATTCTGCTCCGCTTTTTTGGTGCTTAATAATGCATACAGCACAATGGCGCAAAACAAAACCGTGATAATCAATTGAACCAACGGAAAATAAGATAACTGTGTGAGTAACACCGAATCGTCGTAATAGAAAAAATGTTTTTCGCCTGAAGCAAAATTGATTTCTATCGGCGGATTTTTTCCTTTAAATGATTGTATTTTTATGCGGAAAAATTCTTCTTCGTTATGTCCTTTTATTTTTATATTTCGATGGTTGATGAGGTTGTCGTTTTCGTCAATAACAATCACAGGAATATTCGTATTCATTTGTATGATTGACATCACGAACGAAATATCTTCGCCCGCTTTGGCTTCTTCTATCAAATAACGCGTGGCTTCGGCGAGAATTTCCATACGGTTTTTTTCTTCTACCGACAGTTTTCTAACCAAATGATAAGTGAAATATGAAGACGAAAACACAATTATTGTCAGCACGACAACAAAAATAGTTCGCATCCTTTTTTCTAAGGAATGTATATCTCCGCTCATTTATCTATATTTTTCTGCATTAATATCTTCCAAAATACTTAAAAATGAATTGTATCTTGATTGGCTTATCTCGCAATTTTCGACCGCTTGAATCACAGCGCAACCCGGCTCGTGTGTGTGCGTACAGTTATAAAAACGGCATTGTGGCGACTGCTCGAATATCTCAGGAAAATAATGACCAACTTCCTGCGTTTTCATATCAATCGTTCCAAAACCTTTGATTCCGGGTGTGTCTATAATATAACCGCCGTTGGGCAGTTCAATCATTTCGGAAAAAGTGGTGGTGTGCATTCCTTTGTGATGATAATTGGATATATCGCCTGTTTTTGCCACCATTTTTTCCACAACGGCATTAATCAGCGTCGATTTTCCTACGCCCGAATGTCCCGAAAATAGCGTGATTTTTCCTTTTATCTGCTCTTTTAATTGCTCTATTCCAACGTTGTTTAATGCTGAGATACAAAGGCATTCGTATCCCAAATGTTCGTACAGCGACATCACGCCCGACAAATATTCTTTTTCTTCGTCGGAATACAAATCTATCTTATTAAACACCAAAAATACGGGAATATTGTATGCGCGCGCGGTTGCGAGAAACCTGTCGATAAAAGTGGTCGAAGTTTCGGGATAACTGATAGTAATAATTAGCACTGACAAATCAACATTCGCAGCAATAATGTGCGACTGTTTGGAAAGGTTAGATGCCTTGCGGATAATGTAATTTCGACGTGGTTCTATGCTCGAAATCAACGCCTGCCCTTCAGCATTTACATCAAAAACCACGCGGTCGCCCACCGAAATAGGATTGGTTGTCCGTATGCCTTTGATACGAAAGTTTCCTTTCATTTTGGCTTCAACCAACGCGCCATTGTCGGCGCGAAGTTGATACCAACTGCCGGTGTTTTTGATTACTAAACCTTTCATAAAATTAAAATAATTAAAAAATGAAAGTAATTAAAGAATAAAATTTCCATTTCCCCTATTTTTTTAATTTCTTTAATTTTTTAATTATCTTAATTTTAAAAAGCACAAAGTGCTTTTTAGACGGTCATAATTTCTTTTTCTTTCAGCGCAAATAAATCATCAACTTTTTTGATGTATTTATCGTGTACTTTTTGCGCTTCGGCTTCGGCATCTTTTCCCATATCTTCTTGCAAACCGTCTTTAACGGCTTTTTTCAATTGGTCAATAGCATCGCGGCGAGCGTTGCGCACGCTGATTTTAGCATCCTCGGCTTCTTGTTTGGATTGTTTTACCAACGCTTTGCGGCGTTCTTCCGTTAGTGGCGGAATAGAAAGACGTATCATTTCGCCGTTATTTTCAGGTGTAATTCCAACCGAGGAATTCATAATCGCTTTTTCAATTTCCTTGATAAGCGGTTTTTCCCACGGCAAAATCGCAATGGTTTTGGCATCGGGCGTTGTTACGGAAGCCACATTACTGATGGGAACTAAACTGCCGTAGTATTCGATTTTTACGCCGTCAAGAATTTTTGTATTGGCTTTTCCGGCGCGAATGTGCGATAATGATTCGTCTAAAAATGAAACTGCGTGTTCCATTTTGTCTTCTGCCGATTTTATGATTGCTTTGGTATCTGCTGCCATAATGCTGTGTTTTTAAGTTTCGTTATTGCAAAGATATAAAAAGAATTTATCTTGAACCAAAATTCTTACAAGATTTTCAAGAAAAACAGGATTAACAAAAAATCTTGTTAATCCTGCAAATCATATAAAATTCTTGATTTAAACTTTTTTATTTCATTATTTTTTCGGTTTTTCCGGTATCATATACTATAATGTAAATTCCTTTTACCGGTTCTTGTTTTAGTTTTTGACCGGTGAGGCTGTAATAAATAACCAACGACTTCCGATAGAGACACAACATGCTGCGTCTCTACAATATTGGTTGTATTTGTGGTGGTAAATGTACCTGATTTACTTACCAGCACTGCATTGTTTATGCCAAGTGTTTCGAGAGTGTAAAAATAATCTGTGCCACTCAACAGGTTTTCTATGTTATGGCTGAAGTTTATATTTGCAACTGTCATGGTTCTGGCTCTGTGCATGATGATATTTATCAGCTGCCCTGCACCATTGAACTCCAATGTACAAATTAAATCTATTTTTATTTCATCGGCATAAACTATTAGGCGATAGCCTTCGGCATTTTCGTAGAATTGCCATTCTAATAAGACACTGTTTTCTGATGGTGTAATAGAAATGGTATCATTTTCTTCTTCGGGAAGTTCTATGATATTAAACAAGTTCCATATCATTGCTTCTCTGTATAAATCGCCTGAGCCAAAGGGCACATAGAGCATACATTCTTGCAAATTCACATTGCCAAAACAATTATTTGTGGTAATATCAAGAGGTACAGGATTATGATTGATGACTACGGAAAGTTTTTCGCAACTATTAAAACAATTGTTGCCAATTTCTGCCAATGTGCTTGGCAGGGTTAACGTAGTAAGTTTGTGTTTCCAATTTGCAAAATCATTACCAATGCTTGTTACGCCTTCGGGAATGGTAAGAGAAACAAGAGGTGTTGCATCAAAATTGAGTACGCCGTTTGCAATGCTTGTCAACGTTTTTGGCAAAACAACAGAAGTTATGTTTGCAATATTGAGATAATGCAATCTATTTTCAGGATAATATCTGCTGTCTTGAAACGACACAGCTTGACCTTCATAAGCAACTATATTTGCATCGCCTAAATCTAATTCTGTGATGTGCGTAAAACCCATAGAATTTCCAAAATGGAAAAGGTCGCGGGCGTCAATGGTACCGGTTATGATTAGTTTGGTTACCGGATTATTCAAATCTTCAAAAATATCAGCATAACTTTCAAGTGTACCCGGCTCTGTTAAGTGTAATGTTACAACTCTTACAGGCATTGCTTCGCGGGTTACTATTATTGTATAAGTTTTTTGTGTTATGTCATCTTCGGCGGTAACTGTTATTGTGAAAGTTTTTTCGCCTACAGGCAAATTGTATTCGCAGGTTTGATAATTTCTGTTGATGGTTGCATTTCTGTCTTCTGCAGTGGCACCAATACAGATTGCATCTCCTAACAGATATGGCACAATAGCGGTATATTGAGTAATATCAGGGTTAAATGCAGGTGTAAGTTCAAAACGATTATTGCCTTCGCTTATGTTTTGTAGGTTAGCGTTTTTAGAAACAATTGCAACCACGTTAAAATTTTTCCAAACAGAAGCATTTTTGTATAAATTTACGGAAGAGGAAGGTACATAGAGCGTACAAGTGCTTGAAAAACCATAGAAAGGAGAAGCTCCGGTTGAGGTCACATAAATAGGTGTCGGATTTAAATTGATAAAAGACTTAACGCTACTGCCAAAAAAAGCATAATCTTCAATATATGCTACACTGCTTGGAATAGTAACTGATGTAATTTTAACACAGTTTGTAAAAGCACTTCTGCCAATAGTTAACACGCCGTCAGGAATAACATACTCTCCTATTTTCCCCCAGGGACAACAAATTAGAGTAGTTTTATTTTTATCATACAGTACGCCATTGTCTGAAGAATAATTTGCATTTCCGCTTTCTACATTGATAGAGGCAAGTTCCCAACATGCAGAAAATGCGTGTTCTCCAACACTTACGACACTACTCGGAATAGTAATTGTTTCGAGTATCCTACAATAATCAAATGCCCGAGTTCCAATAGTTGTAACACTATTGGGAATAATAATTGAAGTAAGCCCCCAACAAGTGTCGAAAGCGGAATCTCCAATACGTGTTACGCCAAAAGGAATAGTAACCGAAGTAAGATATTCGTAACTATAGGCAAAAGCTTTATTTCCAATACTTGTAACATTGTAAGTTGTTCCACTATATGTAACTGTGCTTGGGATAACAATGTTTCCTGAATAATTAGAAGGATTAGACGTTACTTCGGCGGTTCTTTCATTGTTATTAAGATTGTAATAAATACCAC
>Ga0099364_10014248_pt1 | contig 10595 bp, 10 predicted proteins | sample TergutTh196P3_FD_73070 | JGI IMG/M metagenome (GOLD analysis project Ga0099364, IMG submission 73070) | Microcerotermes parvus P3 segment gut microbial communities from Pointe-Noire, Republic of the Congo - Th196 P3 | ecosystem: Host-associated > Arthropoda: Insects > Digestive system > Gut ...
CGCTTTGGGTTTCGTTAAAAGACCCCTGTTCAAAAGAGATGAAAAGTTCGTTTAACTCAACACCAGTTCCCAGCCTGCCAATTATTGGCGCCGCATCTCCGGAACCGAACGGATGAATATACTGACCGTCATCCTTCATGCGCCGCATAAGAAGCTCGGGAAATGCCTTAAAAGCGGCCTGTTCCCGCTTGTATCCGTCGGTATTCACATTGGCGAGATTATTACCAACCGCATCCAGCCGCCACTGCTGGGCCCTCATACCGCTGGCCGCGGTATACCATCCCCTTATCATGATCTGATTATCGGCCTCAGGAGTGTCCAACCTTACAAAACATTAGCAATAGTTTATGATGTTCTCATGATTCAGGCATCGGAAAAACGGCAGCAACTGGCCGGGCAGGGAGCGCTTCTCCTCACGGCGGTACTGTGGAGCACCAGCGGGATGTTTATAAAGAACTTTCTAATGGACTGGAATCCCATGGTTATAGCCGGTTCCAGGAGTTTTTTTGCAGCGATTTTTCTCCTTATAATGCGTTTCATCTTTCCCCCTGCTAAAGGCACGAAAAACCCGCCCTTCCCTCTCTGGACAGGCGCTCTCGCTTATGCCTTTACGATGATCAGCTTTGTAATTGCCAACATAAACACCACTGCGGCCAATGCCATACTTTTACAGTACAGCGCCCCGGTCTGGGCGGCCCTTCTGGGCTGGCATTTTAATAAGGAAAAGCCCCACTGGGAGCACTGGGGAGCAATGGTTCTGGTAATGGGAGGACTGCTGTTCTTTTTTCAGGGCGATCTTGGCTCAGGGGCCCTTTTCGGGGACACGGCGGCAATACTGTCCGGGGTCTCTTTCGGAGCAACTACGGTCTTTCTGCGTATGATGAAAGATGGCAATCCCCGGGACTCCCTACTTCTATCCCATACGATCTGCGCCCTTGTCAGCATCCCTTTCGTTTTCTTAGATCCCCCTGCCCTCTCAGCATCCACAGTACTGCCCATCATCTACATGGGGATCATACAGCTTGGCCTTGCCTCCTTCGTTTACGCCTACGGAATGAAAAGAATCCGCGCGGTTCAGGCCATGCTCACCACCATCATCGAGCCCATCCTTAGCCCCGTCTGGGTACTCCTCGTTACAGGTGAAACACCGGCCCTGACAGCATTGGCGGGCGGGGCGGTGATCATAGGCGCAGTTATTGCCTCTTCGTTGATTGGGATGAAGAGAGGATCAACGAATGGCACGAATTAATACGAATGTAGATTTTTCATCAATTCGATTACATTCGATGATAGATTGAGGTTACCTTGACTGAAAGCACATTTCACCTAATTGAGGTTATAAAGGCAATTCCCAAGGGTAAGGTGATGTCTTACCGGGACGCGGCACTGGCGGCGGGGATACGAAACGGGGCCCGGCAGACGGTGAGGGTTCTCCATTCCATGTCGCAAAAATACGATCTGCCCTGGCACCGGGTGATCCGCTCCGACGGCACCATCGGCCTGAAAGAGGGAGAAGGCAGGGAGCTGCAGATCAGCCTTCTCCGCAGCGAGGGGGTGGAAGTCTCCAATACAGGCCGGGTAAACACGCAGCACTTTACCCCGAGATAACACGGAAATGTACCTCACACCAAGACACAAAGTCACGAAGTACTGCTTAGAAAGATAGCTGTAATCCCAATTTTTTGGTTACAAAGTAAGTGAGGCATTTAATAGCTCCCCATAATCTTTGTGTCTCCGTGCCTTTGTGTGAACTTATTCTTCTAGAAATTATATCCCCGTAAGAATCTTATACGCCTTTTCCGGGCCAGAGGCTTCCATAAGAGAGTCTCTTAAATCCTTATTTTTGAAGCGGGAACTGAAAAAGGACAGGGTTTGCAGGTAGTAGGCGTGCTGATTGTGGGCAGCGGCAATCATGAAAAGAAGGCGTACTGGTTCATCGTCCATGGAATTAAAATCGAGGATATCCACCCGGCTGATCCCTACTGAAATTACCAGGTCTGTAATTGACGAGAGCCTGATATGGGGAATTGCGATGCCCCGGCCTATGGCGGTACTCATAAGCTCATCCCTTTTCAGAATGCCCTGAGAAAATTCCTGTCTGTTTTTAATCTGGGGAGCTGTGGAAATATTGTCAATCAATGCTAAAAGTGCATCCCTCTTTGATGGATGGTCAAGGAAGATGATCCTGTCAGGGGAAACAATGTTTTCCATATGAAAATTGCTTCCGGACATGGGGCCTGGAGGCAGATTGTTTACAGAGAGCCTGTCGTCAACCCATTTCTGTAAATCAGTTTTTTTAAAACGCCAGACAGTTCCAATTTTTCCGGCAGGGATTTCACCCTTCTGGGCCCATTCGTACACCGTCCGCTCGGAAACCCGCAGATACTTTGCAACCTCATCAATGGTGAGGATATCTTCTTCAATCATATGTGATATTATAGCACTAAACCGTAAAAAACGTCAAGCCAATCATTATGATTTACACAGAAATCCATTTTCAGGAATAGATTGAAAATATCTCACACAAAGACACCAAGGCACGAAGAATACCTAATATAGCTATAACCTTTGTGTCTCTGTGCCTTTGTGTGAGCTTGTTGTTAGATATATTGATTTCTGTGTCAGAATTTATACTAAATCATGCAAAGAATCATAGGGATACAGTATCCCCAGGGTCGTGGACACCCTGTCTTTTCCGCTGCCGCCGAAAAGCACAGGTGAAGAGGGAAGCATGAATTCGCTTAAAACCTGACGGCAGGCGCCGCAGGGGCCTACAGGGATTTCAGAATCCGGGGTAGAGACAGCCAGGGCCTTGAAAGATTTACGCCCGCTGTTGACGGCGGTGAAAACCGCATTTCTCTCTGCACAGACAGTGAGGCCGAAGGAACGGTTTTCCACGTTGCACCCTGTTATTACAGTTCCGTCATCGCAGAGAAGAGCGGCTCCGACCCTGAATTTTGAATATGGAGCGTAGGCAGAATCCGCCGCTTTTCGGGCTTCAGAAAACAAATTTTCAAGATTTATATCATTCATTAAAATCTCCCTATGAATTCTTTGCTGTTTACTGTACTATTATACACGGGTAAATGATAAATGGCAAAGAAAATTAAAAAATTGTGGATAACACCTGTTATATTCGCTTTTTTGATTTATGTATTCGTTACTGCCAGGCCCATCTTTGAGGAAGTTAGCTTGAGTCCCCGGTGGATAACTTCGCTGGAATCAAACATTCCTATATACCCCGGAGTGAATACCCGGGTTTTTTCTGATGAAATCATACCCTTCATCCTTGGCGAGTACTTTGGATATTTTAGGGACGACGGAAGGTTTATCCTAAAGGAAGTTAATAACAATTACATATCTATCTCGGATACATACTGGACAGAGTATGGCAATACTCCTTCCTCTGTTCAGGTGATGAACTATCTTAACGAGCCAGTCTTTACAATTGATACAGTCCAGGGATATCCGGTTTTTTTTAACGATCAGGTTTTTATTATAGGCATAGAGCAAAATGCAATCTCTTCTGTAGGTTCTACAGGAGAAATTCTTTGGACTCACGATTTTCCGGCACCAATTACCTGTATTGATGCCGCCGGAGCTCATGTTCTTGTTGGTACTCTGGATGGTACAGTTGAACTTTTGGACTCTGCAGGCATACAGGTTTTTACTCCCTTTGAGCCGGGAGGATCAAGGCTTCCGGTAATTACAGGCTGCGCGATTTCGAGTGATGCATCCAGACTTGCAATTATTTCGGGGATAGATGAGCAGAGGTTTTTACTTCTGGAAAGGGCAGGTGAAAATTACAGGGTAATTTACCATGAATTTTTGGGAACCGGCTTCAGGCGCCCGGTTCACATCAGTTTTGTTGATAATGACTCCAGAATTGCATTTGAACGCGAAGGGGGCCTTGGCATATATGATACCATTTCCCGCACAAGCCATTTCCTGCCTCTGAAAGGAGAGGTGGAAATCCTGGATAATTCAGGCGAAGAGACATTCCTTTTTCTCATAACAGGAACACCGGAAAGCAAACATTTTGTCACAATCCGCTACCCTGCATCCATAATAATAGATGCGCCGTTTCAAAGCGAAAATATTTTTCTAAGACGCCGGGGTAATATTGTGTATCTGGGAAGCGATCATAGTATAACTTCATTCATACTGGAGCGAAAATAAATGAAAAACAAACATTCTTTTTTATTAATTATTTTTTATTTTTTATTTATTGCTTCCCTCCATTCAATGGATTGGCCTGTGGAGTATGAAAGGCTTACAGGAAATTTTGGCTTAAACAACGAGGGCATGCCTTACTTGGGCGCAGCCTTCGAAAGCACAGACTTAATAAGAGCTTCGGGTGACGGAGAACTTCTTTTCAGGCGAAGGGAAGGAGACCGGGCTTCCCGCCTGCCCTCCCCTCTTGGCTCATGGACAGCTCTGGAACATAACGGCATCATAGGCATTTACAGCCGCTATGATGACAGCTCTGCTCCAGATCTTCCCGAGATTATCTGGAGAGGCACACCCATTGCTGAATCGGGTATATCAGGCTGGTCATCCCATACGGGGATGTATTTTCAGTTATTCGACAGACGGGACAGGCGCTGGATAAACCCATCCATGATTATTACTTCACAGGACACAAGAGCTCCGGTTATTGTCTCTGTCATGTTAAGAAATCAGGAAGGGGTGTTAATAAATCCTTTGCAGCCCGGAAACATCAGTCAGGGGTCTTATACGGTTATCGTTAATGCCAATGACACCATGCTGAGTCCTAACGATCCTCCGCTGGCTCCGTTTCGCATAACAAGCATATTAAACGACAGGGAAGCGGGAGTATTGGGATTTGAAAACTATTTTGCCAGGGACGGTTCCCTCATGGTTAACCGCAACGGGCTGGTTCCTGTAAGGCAGGTCTTCGCTCCGGCCCCTGCCTTTGAAGCGGCAGATATATGGCTGATTCGCGGGCGAAACAGCCTGGAAATAGTTGTCCTGGATGAGGCGGGGAATTCCCGGAACGCTGTCTTTATATTTGTGGTGGAGTAAGTGCCGGTAAAAACCTGGTCAACTCCCGTAACTACCGAAGAAAAAAGAAAAATCCCCTGTAATTTATGCGGCAGCCTGTCTTTTAAACCTTCCCTTTTATGTGAAGGCTTTTCTTATATATGCTGCACATCCTGCGGTCTTGTACAGATGAATCCCCAGCCCCTTAAAGAAGAAATAGACAGGCGCTACAGTGCGCGTTATGGGGAAGACTATCTGTCATACGAGCTGGCCAATGAAAAGACATTTTTGAACCTGCAGCTCCTTGCCCTGAAAGACGCCAGTTTCGACAGCTTAGAAAAAGAATTTTCCTCACACAAAGGCACAAAGGCACGAAGTAGAGACGATTATTCTAGTCTGCCTGATCTTTGTGTCTCCGTGCCTCCGTGTGAACCAAAGCGGATTTTGGATATTGGCTGTGCTGTGGGTAGTCTTCTTGAGGAACTGCGGAACCGGGGCTGGGAAACAACGGGGGTGGAGATCAGCCTTCCCCAGGCAGAGTATGCAAGGCAAAAACGAAATCTGGACATACGCAGCCTTCCTCTGGAAGAAAACAAATTCCCCCCGGATTATTTTGATGCGATTCTGGCTTCACACCTGATAGAACACCTGAATGATCCTGCGGCTCTGGTTAATGAAGTTAGAAGAATTCTTGTTCCTGGAGGACGATTTTTTTGCACTACACCTAACATTGACGGGTTCCAGTCAAGACTTTTCCGTGAGCGCTGGCGCTCGGCCATTTTTGATCACCTATACCTTTTCTCTGCAAAAACCCTGTCCCGGCTGCTGTTAAATAAAGGCTTCACAATAGAAAAGATCGCAACCTGGGGCGGCCTTGCCGCCGGAACAGCTCCCCTGCCCGTTAAGCGCATCTTTGACAAGGCCGCCAAACGTTTTGGCTTGGGAGATGTTATGATAGTTAAAGCGGCTAAGTAATTACCATAGATATCAAAATAACCCAGCACCAAATGATTTAGGCGCTGGGTTATTACTAAAATTCTACGAGAGACTCTCTAAGAAAGCCTTATAAAATCCTACCTGAAGAACTGGTTGGCAATAGTTCTCCGTTCGTCCATAACAGCCTGGCCGCCTGACTGCAGCCAATCCTGATATCCGGCGTTCCAAATTGCATCAAACTGTGCAGGATTTGCCCTGATTGCCTGAGCAAGAAGATCTCCTGCTTTGGCGTTCAATGTTGCACCATAAACTCCGTCCTGCGTGGTCGGAAGAGGTACTACTACACCGGCGCGCGCATTCCTTACTGAAATGTCATACGCGTTTACAATTAGTTCAGGAGCGAAGGATCCGTAGGTTAACGCTATTACTCTGGCGTTCAGTTCAGGATTGCCCATTTCAATTCCGTTCATCGGCATTGTGAAGTCTATGTTCATTGCGGAGTTCTGCATCCAGGGATCATTCGGGGGCCTGTTATCAAGCCTCGGTACGCCGTTCACCAATGTATGGTTTACGCCTTCAGTTCCCCTCTGGAGGAACTGATAGTTTTCCGGTATGGCAAGCCAGTTAAGATACTGGAGAGCTCCAATCGGGTTCCTTGCACTGGCGGGAACAAACATCTGGAGTCCAACTTTGTCAAACATATCCCTGTTGTTAAGGCCAAGGTCCACAGGCACAAAGGAAGCGCCGGGGACGTTTGCTGCAAGATCCAGGTTCACGTTATAGTCAGTTCTATAGGGCAGATCCCAGTTGCCGGAGAACGCACCAACACGGCCGCTCTTGAGGTTGTTCCAGAAATCATCCGAGTTCATTGTAACAAGGGGGAAATCTCTGAAAATGAGGCCCTGGTTGTACCAGCGGTTCATTAAGCGAACACCTTCCTGCATTCCGGGGAATGCGAGGTTACGGGCACCGGCTCCGCCGCCTGCTGTGTTGTAAATGTAGCGGTCTCTGGCGCTGAGGCCGGGCTGTATGTGATGATGAATAAATTCAGCAAGGTTCCAGCGTGCATCTTCGTCTGTCATAAACGGAATGATGTTGGTGCCTACGCGTCCGGGATCTCTGTCACGGAATGCTATCAGGGTGTTTTCAAATTCCTGAATGTTTCTTGGCAGGGGGAGTCCCAGGGCTGTAAGCCAGTCCTGGCGGATAAAGACGCTCCGCATGGCCAGTGCTACGCGGTAGCTGGGGATGCTGAACATTCTTCCGTCGGGAAGCCTGTTTCGCCAGATAAAATCTTCACCCGGGAAGGCAGGGTCATCGGCAAGAAGTCTTTTCAGATCAGGCAGATGGCTGTCAACATAGGGAGCCAGATTGTACAAACCGCCCTGATCCCTGAAGTTGGTAATGTTGTTACCACTGTAGGTGTAACTGAGATCGGGGGCGCTTCCGGATGCCATCAGGGTGATGATGTCAGTGTCTTCTGTCCAACGGGGTGTCGGGTGAAAGACCACATCAAGGCCGACGTCTCTCTTAACCTTGTCCTGGATCCACTGAGTCCACGCATTGTTATCTACCCTGGTTCTGCCGCCGTCGGTGCCGCGGTCAAAAAGCTGAACCGTAACTGTGCCGGAGCCAGCTGCTCTGCCGCCTGTGGCAAAAACCATTGTGGTTGCCATCAATAAGATGACAAGTACCGCAATAACTTTTTTCATAAATTCCTCCAAAAAAATAATAAAAATATCAATACCGCGCACTACGTGCGACGAATATCCAAGTAAAACTTACCAAAAGGTCAACCCTTTACGGCGCCAATGGTTACACCTGATATAAAGTAACGCTGGAGCCAGGGATAAACAAGCAGTATTGGTAAAGTAGCGAACATTACAGCGGCCGCCCTCATGGCATCTGTTGTCCGGGGAATTTGGCCTGACAGCATTTCTACCGTAGCTACCTCTATGGACGACATGCCCTGTATAATATGATATAGCTTTAGCTGTATTGGATGCCATAAAGGAGCAGCAGGCAAATACATCAGGGCATCGGTAAAGCCGTTCCACCGGCCCACTGCGTAAAACAGTGCCAGAGTTGCAATAACCGGCAAGGACAGGGGGAGGTATATTCGCATAAGAACGGTAAAAGGATTGGCACCATCAATTTCTGCCGACTCCCTCAGGCTGTCCGGGATTCCAAAAAAGAAACTTCGCAAAATTATCATATTAAAAACAGACAAACAGTTGGGAATAATTAAAACAAGGGGATTATTTAGAAACCCAAGGTTCCTCATTAAAACATAGTTTGGAATAATTCCCGCATTAAAATACATGGTTATAATTATCAGGGTATTGATAATACCTCTACCCTTGAGCCAGCCGTAAGTTAAGGGATAGGCGCATAAAGTGGTCATTGTTAAAGACCAGATGGTACAAATAACGGTAAGAATAGCTGTCCAGTACATTGAGCGGCTGAAAGAAGCATCTAAAAATACATAGACGTAAGAATTCCAGGACGTCCCCAGACGGAACTGGCCTGTCTGCTCATCCCGGACAACCGGCCAAAATGTAACCTGCCTGTTAATAATCGAATCGGCATCGCTCAGAGACTGGGCAATTAGATTTATCATAGGCAGAATACAGATAAGAATGACAAAAAAACATATGATGGCAAAGACCCAGTCGCCAATTTTTGTAGATCTTGATTTGATCCTCATTATGTACCCCTTACCAAATGCCCCGTTCGCCGAATTTCTTTGCCAATAAATTGGCCGAAACCACGAATATAACGCAAATCACAGACTGGAAAAGCCCAATGGCTGCCGAAAGGGATAATCTAAAAGATTGAAGCCCCCAGCGGTAAACGAGTGTTGAGATAACATCCGCAACCGGCCTTACAATACTGTTCCCCATTGTAAACGGACGATCAAAATCAATTCCAAGTATCCAGCCTATATTCATTATCAAAAGTACAATGATGGTGGGTCTGATGCCGGGAAGGGTAACATGCCAGAGTTTTCTCCAGCGTCCCGAGCCGTCTACTTCCGCAGCTTCGTAAAGTTCGGGGTTTACAGATGTAATTGCAGCCAGATAAATGATGGTTCCCCAGCCCATACTTTTCCATATACCAAAAATTACATAGGTAAACACCCATAAAACCCTGTCCATAAGGAAGTCAATCGGTTCCATTCCAAAAGCATTTCCCAAAGTAATGTTTACAACACCAATACTGGGGGCCAAAAGTCTGGTGGCTATGCTGGAAACAATGATCCAGGATAAGAAGTGAGGTAAATATACTATGGTCTGTGTTACTTTCTTAAAACGCTTAAAGGTAAGCTCGTTTAATATAAGAGCCAGGATAATTGGTGCGGGAAAACCCATCACCAGATCCAGAGAATTGAGCATCAGCGTGTTTCTGATGGCAAGCCAAAAATCCCGCTCGGCAAAAGCCTGTTCAAAATATTTTGTACCTACCCAGGGAGATCCCTCCGACCAGACACCCTGGAATATATTGTAATCCTTAAAAGCGATTACGATATTGGTCATGGGAACATAACGGAAAACAATAAAAAAGGTTACCGGAAGCACCAACATCAAATACAGCATCCAGGATCGCTGCCAGTAATGGGATTTCTTTTTAATTCCAGCACTTACATTCATCATCGCCATTTACACTCCTGTTCTGGTACAAAGCAAATCCAACCAAACTGCGTGTACGATAACATTCTAAGGGGGAAATTTAGGTTTTGTCAAGATGCTTTTTATTTTTATTACAAAGGAATTTGCAAATTCATCCCTGCGATAGTCCTGCAATAGTATGGAAGAAAAGCGGAAAATAGTGCTGTTTTTAGGTATTTGTTTTTTTCTCTGACTTCCCCCAAAAAAAATTCAAACCCTTATTCCACAGTAAATCTCAGGGTACCTGTTTTAAGGTTTTCTCCATAAGCAGAAAAAATCAGCTCTCCGAAACTATCTCCGGCCTTTATTATTACAAGTGCTTTGCCCTGGGAGCTATAGACCCTGGGAAGATCAAAACCCAGTGAACAATTTAAACTGGGCGAGGAAGCTCCCATTATTTCTCCGTCCCCCTGAAGAGAAAAGCCAAGGAGCAGGTTTCCAACAGGGTTCAAAACACCTGCTTCGTCGCTGATGGTTACTTCGATGTGTGCCAGTCCGGATGGAGCGAGCTTTAACCTGTCCGCATTGAGATTTATGAGTGCCGGAGGGCCGGCGGTTTTCATTTCCTGGACAGCAGCTTCCTTGCCATCAACATACCCAATGACCTTGAGTTCACCGCTGTAATAATCAAAGATCCACTCGACAATGTTATTTACAAAATCCGCCGGTTTCCGCCGTCCAATCATTTTGCCGTTGATCCGGAGTTCCACCTCTTCGCAGTTTGAGTAAACTGCGGCATTTACAACACGGCGTTCAAGGTGATCCAGGTTCAGGTGCGAAGCGGTATAGGGGAAATTCCAGCGGCCGCGGGCATAATTTTGTTCCTGGGTGTTATCATAAAAACATAGATGAACTACCGGCTCACTTGACCACATGGACTTACGAAGCCATGCCTGATCCTTGTAAAAGCCGCATATATCAAGACTAGCCCCAGCCCAGCCCTTGGCCGGCCAGCGGCATTCACCGAAGTAATCAATACCAGTCCAG
>Ga0099364_10014249_pt1 | contig 10594 bp, 4 predicted proteins | sample TergutTh196P3_FD_73070 | JGI IMG/M metagenome (GOLD analysis project Ga0099364, IMG submission 73070) | Microcerotermes parvus P3 segment gut microbial communities from Pointe-Noire, Republic of the Congo - Th196 P3 | ecosystem: Host-associated > Arthropoda: Insects > Digestive system > Gut ...
TCCAATAAGCTATATTGTCACTTATAATTCCAACGGCGGCACAGGCAGCATTGGGAATACCTCCCACACTTACGATCTATCAGCCCCCCTAGCTGCTCCTGTGACCCCTCCTGCGGCGGGGCCCCATAATCTATACCATCCCAATGTTTTTCCGCAGCCTACATATATTTTTGCAGGCTGGAGCACGGTTTCCAGCGGTTCGGGCATTACTTACGCCCCGGGGCAGTCTGTAATAAATCTGGCTTCGACGGATGGAGCTGTGGTTCCCCTATATGCCAGTTGGATAAGGGTCTACGAAGATACGCATATTGTTGTCTTTGATACCGGAGGGGGAGCCTATACATCGGGCTACAGTATAGTAAGCGACGGCGGCACTTTGAGCCAGCCAAGTGATCCGGTAAGAACCGGTTTCATTCTGGAAGGCTGGTATACCCATCCCACCAATAGAACCTCGGCATATAGATACAGCTTTCCCGGGACTGTGTCGAACAGCTTCGTACTCTATGCAAATTGGGAGCTTGATCCCGGTGCAATGTTCACAATTACTTTTGATGTAAATGGCGGAACCGGCACGGCACCCACAATGGCTCCCGTAGCTATCAATACACCCATAACCCTTCCTTTGGGAGACGCTCTTAATAGGACTGGTCATTATTTTAACGGGTGGAATACAAATGCTGCCGGAACCGGAACAAATTACGGTGCGGGAACAAGTTTTACTGTCACTGATAACACAACCCTTTATGCCCGCTGGGTGCCCTATACACTCACCATAAACTACGCCCCGGGCGATGGCACCGTGACAGGCACAGGGCCAGCAAGCCCGGTTTCGGCTGCTTACGGAACCAGTGTTACAATGCCTTCCGGCGGATACAGCCGCACAGGTTATATACTGACCGCCTGGGAAGTTACCGGTACGGGTGCCATAGAAAGCACCCATGCCATCGGTTTAAGTGTACCCGTAACGGATCTATCAACCTTGATAGCCGATAGCAATGCAACCATTACCCTCACCGCCGAATGGATTTCATCTGCGGGCATAGGCAGCGGCACCGCCACTGATCCCTTCATTGTCCATGACATAGATACCCTGCGGCGGGTGGGCAGGGGCACCGGCGACTGGGTAGGGGACTGGTCTCTGTCCGCACACTACAGGCAGACTGCCAGCGTCACCTTACCCGATCCGCTCCCAGGGGAGTCGTCCAACTTCATACCCATAGGTGACAATAGCACCAATACAAATGCCAGCCGTTTTACCGGCAGTTACGATGGCGGCCCCTACGGCATCTTCCACCTAATCATTAACCGGCCCGGTCATAACTATACCGGAATGTTTGGCGCTGTCGGTACTGGCGGTGTTCTTAAAAATATAACTTTGTCTAGTGCAAATATTACAGGAGAGGATTATACCGGTGCTCTTGTGGGTTACCTTTTTGAAGGGGAAGTTGAAGATTCCCATGTTTTCTTAAGTGAAACTAACGACAAAGTAGTAGGTGCCCATTATACCGGAGGCCTCGTGGGCGGAAGTTACGGTAATGTAGACATAGAAGGAAACACTGTCGACATTAGCGGCGATGCTCATATTACCGGAACAGCCTATGTCGGCGGCATCCTGGGTCATAATATTGGTGGTATAGCCGCATTAACGAATAACCATGTTAACCTGAGCGGTGCGGCTCACATCAGCGGCGGCCCCGATGCAAATAGCTATACAGGCGGCATGGTGGGCTATATCGGCGGCTCCGGCAGCAGTATAACAGGCGGCTCAGTAATCTTAAGCGGCGGCGCCTACATTAGCGGCACCTCAATTACAGGCGGATTGGCAGGTTATATTGGAGTTGATGCTGTCATACGCAGAAGTTTTGCACTGGGACAGACTGGCACTTCACTCAGAGGACTTAACAATGTCGGCGGTCTTGTGGGTTATTCATCAAGCACCGGTTCCGGAGTTTCAATAGAAAATAGTTTTTCCAATATAACTGTTAATGCTACAGGGAATAATACCGGCGGATTACTGGGCTTTGCTGATAACATAATGGTAACAAACAGCTATGCTGCCGGCAATGTTACAGGTCTTAACAATGTTGGCGGTCTTGTAGGCTTATCAAATAATATCGTTAATATTGAATTTTCTTATGCCGCCGGCTCTGTCACCGGTACGGGAAATGCCGGAGGGCTTGTTGGTCAGCATAATAACGGCACAATCAATAACAGCGCTGCCCTTAATCCAAATGTAACCGGGGGCAGCTCCTCCAGCACAGCCCGCATAGCCGGAACTGCCGCCGGGAGTCTTTCAAACAACTTAGCTAGAGTAATGACGATTAACGGCAACTTGGATTATCTTGTTGACGATTTCGCTGAGATAGAACACAACCAGAGGCATGGGGAGTCTATAGTGAATTTCTCTCCTGCCGGCATACAGGATCACCTCGATGTGATGCTCGAAACCTGGTGGCTGGTCACCATGGACTTTTACATTTCAGATGTGCCCACAGGCTCCGGCGGTACTTCCATCTGGCTTTTCCACACCGGCGGAAGCCCTGCCAGCCACACCCTGCCCACCCTGCGCGATGTAGGCAGTGCCATACATCAGCTTCCAATGATGCATTAGCTCCCCCTGTTCCAGCGGAAGGTATTTATTATAAAGTAGGCTACTCCAGGAGCTCGACCTATTATTAAGCCAGTGGAAGGTATTAACCGATATGCAGCCAGCTCCGGGGCAGTACTTTACCCATGTAATATTATCACATGGCATCAATCAAAAGGGGGTACGAGAACAGCCATTCTTACAATAGCAAACGGAAGGCATATCCCTAATTCGCAGCCAGCTCCGGAGTCTTCGCCTATTCTTCGAATAGCCGAAGCACCTCATTGCTGGCTGCAATTCATGAGAGGAGTACCTTCCGTTGAATCATACAGCATATTGTCCCTAACTGTAGCCTACAATTATCCATAACAAAACCTTCCGCATTACCTGTAATGTATTAATGTCAATGGGCAAAGAGATTTATGTCAAGAATCTGTCACAATGTAGGCTACAATTTATGAGAACATGCCTTCCACTGGCATAACCATATATGCACTATCCCTTACAATAGCTTTTATTGTATAGTGTAAGAAATGAAAAAGTATCAATTTTTTGCTGTCATATTATTACTAATTTTTTCTTCATGCCAAAAGGAATGGAGACCGGGAATGCCGCTGGCAAAGGAAAATGTAATTATCGGAGTAATTCACTTATCCGACCCATTTAACGAAACATCCGGTTATTCCTTTTCACATCAGACGGGCATTGATGAAATGATAGTCAACCTGAACCTTGCAGAAAACCAGGTTTTATACAGAATCCATGTTGACTATTCAGATCCCTTTAATATAGAAAATGTCATGAGGGAGCTCATAGCAAGAGGTGCCAATATAATCATTGCAACTAGCTGGGGATATATGGATGCATGCGAAAAGCTCGCAGAAGAATTTCCGGCTGTTATTTTTGCTCATGCCTCAGGTTACAAAAACAACGACACCAACTTTACAAATTATTTTGGCAGGGTATATCAGGCACGTTATCTTTCGGGAATTATCGCAGGAGCAAAAACACAAAGCAATTTGATCGGCTTTGTGGCAGCATGGGGAAGGGAGAACAGCGAGGTAACAGGGGGGATCAATGCATTTGCAATGGGAGTTGAACGAGTAAACCCCAATGCCAGAATTTTGGTCAGCATTACCAATAGCTGGTTTGATCCCATGGGAGAAACAATGGCAGCCAGAGACCTGATAAACTCCGGAACCGATGTTATTGCCATGCATGTTGATACAGCCAATCCGCAAATAGAAGCTGAAAGAGCCGGAATTTGGGGAATTGGTTACAATACCGATAAGAGCATTGATGCCCCGGATGCCGTTCTTACTTCTGTTCTTTGGAACTGGGGTGCCTATTATACCTTTCTTGTGCAGAGTGTTATAGACGGCACCTTTACCACCACGCCCTGGTACGGCTCACTGTCAGACGGCATTGTTGAACTTTCTCCCCTAAACGAAAATCTTTTTTGGGAGCCCGAAATCGTTCGTATCTTTAATGAAGAAAGGCAGCGCATAGAGTCAGGTGCTTTCGATATCTTCCATGATATTATTGAAACCAATGACGGCAGGTTTATCGGCAGACAGGGAGAAAGACTTTCTGACAGCGAAATTCAATTTGGAATTGACTGGTATTACCGCACAGTGAGTGAGTTATAAGCCAGGGAACTATAAGGAAAGCGAAAGATGATAATAAAGAACGGAAAATGGATGGGTTTTCTTTTTGCATTGTTATTTTTTATTTCGTTTAACGGATGTACTCAGCAGGAGCGCGGCTGGGAACTGGGACAGCCATTCCCGAAGGAAAGACTTGTCATCGGCATTATTCATCCAAACGAAATTATATCCGATTCGCTCTACGATCAGGCTCATTACCATGGAACACTGGAAATGCAGAGAATAATCGGTCTTGAAGATCGCCAGATTATACGCAAAACAAATATATTTTCCGGAGACCCAGCCGCAACCGAAGGAGCCATAAGGGACTGCATTATTGAAGGAGCAAATGTAATTATTGCCATGAGCTTTGGTTATATGGATGTATGTGAAAAACTGGCTCTGGAATTCCCCTCTGTTATTTTTGCACATGCTACCGGCATTAAGTATAACAATAGCAACTTCACAAATTATTCAATAAGGCTTTATCAGGGGCGTTATCTTGCCGGTATTGTTGCCGGTTTGACAACTCAAAGTAACAGAATAGGTTTTGTAGCTGCAAGGGGAAAGGACAGCAGCGAAGTAACAAGCGGTATTAACGGCTTTGCTTTGGGTGTAGCTTCAGTTAACCCCGATGCAGAAATTTATGTAATTGTAACTCACAGCTTTTACGATCCCATGGGAGAAACCAATGCAGCAAATACGCTTATATCATTGGGCTGTGATATTATAACCGCCCATGCAAATACCCCTGCAGCCCAGATAGCCGCTCAAAATGCCGGTATAATGGCAATTGGTTATAATGCCGACATGAGCAGTGAAGCCCCGGATGCGGTGATCACTTCGGTCATTCTAAACTGGGATGTGTTTTATATAAATTTTATTCAAGGTATAATTGACGGATCCTTTGTTCCGCAGACAAATTTTCACGGCCTTGCCGAAGGAGCAATTGATCTAACTCCGCTTAACATTACCCTTGCACCGCCGGATGCGGAAGCTGCCGTACTTTCAGCCAGGCAGCTCATTCTTAATGATGACCTTAGTATTTTTAATGGCATAATGGAAACAAATGAAGGTAGTACCATTGGCGAAGCCGGATATACCCTTACTGATAATTATATTTTAACCGGTATGGACTGGTATTACCGCAATGTAATTGAATTCTAAATTTGTCTAATGAATAAGCATGTAAAGCATAGGGACTTAGAGGTTAAATGAAAAACTGGAAAAGCAAGTATCTCCAGCTCCTATTTGTGTTTGCAGCATTTGCGCTGATGGCGGGAGCAGCATATTTCTTTAACAGCAATATGCTGCGAAACCATCTAATGAACGGCGCACAGGAATTGCTCCTTTCCGCAGAAGCCAATGTCAAGGCAGCACTTTCAGAATCGGAGATTACCCTTCTTAATTCCCACCATATCTTACAGGGGATGATGGATCAGGATGCTTCAAAACAGGAAATCCTGGATTACCTCATCACAACAACTGAATGGATGCGGAATAGAGATGCGGGATTGGTTGCGTTTTACGGCATATACGCTTTTATCTACGGTGAATTCGTTGACAGCCTGGGAATGAATCCGGGCGAAGATTATATACCCCAAACCCGTCCCTGGTATCAAACAGCGATACGCAGCGGGAATAATGTCGCATACACTACACCATATATAGACTGGCATACAGGCGACACTATTGTTTCTGCAGTTCGGAATATTTTTATTAATGACACCATGGTGGGCATACTCGTTGTAGATATTAATATAAGCTGGCTTATAGATTATATTGGCTCCCTGTCATTGGCGGCTGACGGTTTTGGAATGCTTCTTAGCCAAAACCTTACCTTTATGGCATTTCAAGATGAAAGCTATCTGGGCAGACAGCTTCAGGATCTTGGAGGTGCTTATGAGGATCTCGCTCGTTCTTTACGTGCCGGCAATGATGTCTTTGCAGAAAGGATCTACGATCACGATCGGGGACATTTAATTGTATTTATTAAACATATTTTCAATGACTGGTATGTGGGAATTGTAACTCCCTCATCACAATTTTTTCGGGATCTTCAGGCTTCCGCCTTTGTTCTTGTAATACTGGGACTTTTACTTTCCATTACACTTTGTTTTATTTTGTTACGCCTCTCGGCAGCAAAGGAACGTTCAGACGAAGAAAGCCTTGCAAAGTCTACCTTCCTGGCACAGATGAGCCATGAGATTCGCACACCGCTTAATGCGGTTATAGGGCTTTCGGAGATTGTGCTTAACAGGGGAAAACTACCGGATGAAAGCAGATATGATATACAACAGGTTCACCAATCTGGTTCATCCCTTTTGGGAATAATCAACGATATTCTGGACATTTCCAAAATCGAAGCCGGAGGTTTTGAACTTATTCCCGATGAATACGATACTGCTTCATTTATTAACGACACCGTGAATCTAAACAAGGTTAGAATAGGTTCCAAGCCAATTTCATTTAAACTGGAAATCGGCGGCGATTTTCCATCAAGACTCATGGGTGATGAATTACGCGTAAAACAAATATTGAATAATATTCTTTCCAATGCAATCAAGTATACAAGAGAGGGAGAAATAATATTAAAAGCTGAAAGCGATCGAAAAACAAATTCATTGCAAAATAATATATTGATAAAATTTATTGTCAGCGATACCGGCATTGGAATAAAGGCCGAAGACTTTGGAAAACTCTTTTCTGAATACACACAGCTTGATGCGCAATCAAACCGCAGGATTGAAGGAACAGGACTCGGTTTAGCCATAAGCAGGAAACTGGCAGGAATGATGGAAGGCAGTATAAGTGCAGAAAGTGAATACGGGAAAGGCTCGGTTTTTACTATCAGCATAATACAGGGCAGAACAGGAAATGAATGCATAGGAGAGGAAACTGCCAAAAGACTTGAACAATTTAATTATATCAGCCTTCATAAAAGTAAGGATCTTGAACGTTCATGGATTCCTCACGGCAGGGTATTAGTAGTAGATGATTTACCGGTAAATCTTCTGGTAGCACGGGGACTCCTTGAACCTTACGGTCTGACAATAGACACGGCAGATTCGGGGCAGAGAGCGATAGATATGATTCAGGAAAAAAATGATTATGATCTTGTTTTCATGGATCATATGATGCCTGAAATGGACGGCATCGAGGCTGTCAGCATTATACGCAAGTGGGAAGATGAACAGCTGGAAAAATATTCGCAGGAGACTGCCAAGTATAGCCCAAAACAATTATTGGAGCGTCCAAAAAGAATTCCTATTGTGGCACTTACTGCAAATGCTCTGGCAGGAAACATGGAAATGTTTATCTCAAAGGGCTTTGACGGTTTTCTGCCAAAACCCATTGATCTTGTACAACTGGATAAGATCCTAAATCAATGGATAAAAGTCAATCTGAATATAATTCTCCCTGCCCCTGCTCCTGCCCCCGCCGCCCACAAAAAAGAAATAGAATTAAGTATACCCGGCATGGATGTAAAACATGGGATTGCCATGACAGGCGGATCTGAAGCAGGTTATTTGGAAGTGCTGGCCATTTACTGTAAGGATACCGAAGACAGACTGCCATTACTGCAAAACATACCGGAACCAGATGCAATGCTGTCTTTTATTACACAGGTTCATGCCCTTAAAAGCGCATCTTCTTCCATAGGGTGTAAAAATATTTCATCCCTTGCAGAAGAACTGGAAAGTGCAGGCAAGGCCGGAGATCTTACCCTAATAAAAAAGAAGCTCCCTATTTTTGCTGGAGAGCTTTCAGAGCTTGAAAATAACATCAGGACTGCATTGCAAAATCAAAAGTCTGCTGTCCTATCTTCTGATTCTTCACTTCCTGCTGTCCACCATTCTCTCTTTAACGATCTGGCAGCCGCTCTGGAATCCAATAAGGCAAATGATATAGACCGCATTCTAAAAGAAATAAATGATACTGCCATACAGCATCCATTAAATGCGAAAACCTCCGAAGCACTGGATCAGATTTTGGATGAGGTTATGATGGCAGAATACGATAATGCAAAAGAGATCATAAAGAAATTGTTAGAGTAGTTAGAGCAAGCGGAAGGTATTTCCATGTAAAGTAGCCAGCTCCGAGGCTCTCATCTTTGCCCATGGAGAATTACTACATGACATCAATAAAAAGCGGAAGGTATTTCCTGAAAGGTAGGCTACTCCGGGGGCTTCACCCAATCGAAGATTGGGCGAACTCCCTCACTCTGGCCTACAATTATCTGGAAGATACCCTTCCGCATTGGTTTGATGTATATTCATGTCCATGGGCAAAGAGCACACTGTCATGGGTAGCCTAGGAAAAAAGTATGACTGACACCTCAGCGTATACAATCCTGTTATATGCAGTTTTGCCGTGTATTACATTATATCCAATATTTGATTATAAATATATTCTATATCTTTACTTATTAATTTATCCAAAGTTCTTTTGGCAAATAATTTTCTTGCAATATTAACGCCTTCTATATTATCTTTTTCAAATTCGTATAATATTTTCTCGCATATATTTGGGTTATTTTTAATTTCATAATAACTTTGTAAAGCGATTTGGACTATCTCCAATTGATTATTTGGTCCTTCAATTATTATGTTCTTAGATTTTGTGTGTCCATGTATTTTATTTAATGAAGTTGCTCCAGCAAATCCATCTCTTGCAGCATACTTTACGTGTCTAATATTTCCTATTGAAATTGCACCGAAACATAATATACATGGTTCACTCGTTGAATATAAAGTATATTTTTTTATATTTTCTTGATCTTTTTCTTTTATTGCTAATATTGCATTAATCTCTGCATGTGCAAGCTTATTATTATATAGTGGCATTTTATTTTTTTGATTATTATATATCATATTACAACCAGACGATATTAATATTTCATTATTCATAATAGCACAACCAATAGGTATAGTATTACTTATAAATGCTTCCCATGCATTATTGAAAGCGACTTTCCAACCATTTTCTATTTCCTTCCATTCTTTCATAAAAAGTCTCCTTTGTACATCATTGTACATATAAGTATACATGAATTTCTTTTAAAGACAATACATAATATTTAACCCGGCAAAATTGCATATAACGTTCTAGGTTGACGAAGTTCGCCACCCTTGCTTTTACTTACTCTCTGGTAGGCTTTATTTACTCTAATTGTATATCATACAAGGAATTATGTAGGTATATCTGTTCCACAGGGACGGTCTTGATTATTATTTCTTTGAGCGTATCAAGCTCTGCCTGTATTTCTTTAGTCATGTAAGACCTGTCCCCTCTCCTTTGTGTTAATTCGTGCCACTCGTTGAAGACACCAGCCGCTGTCGAACCTTGTTTCGCTAATTATAGCATATTTTTCATTACAAATCCAATCTTCATTCGTGGAAACTACCATAAGATAACGTGGAAGGTACTGCTCTCATGATTTGTAGCTTGCAATGAGAGACAATATGCTTGATGGTTTTGTTGGCGGAAGGTTATCCTCACTTATAACAGCCAGCAGAAGGTAATCTTCTGCTGACTTAAATTAAACAAAACATAACCTCCCACTTCACCTCATATATACAAGATTCTTTTTACCCATGATGGAAAATATATGAACAGATAATTAAATGAAAAGGGTGGGTGGGTGTTGAGAAACTTCGTTTCTCTTAGCAAAAATTTGCTTGAACTTTTGACTGCTCCTGTACCCCCTTTTTTGATATGTTATGTCTTTTTTAACATGGGTAAAGGTAGAGACTCCCGGAGCAGTCTACTTTTTATGTAATGACCTTCCACTATGTAATCATATTGGAGCTATTACACATTTTTGTCGAAACATGTAGAAAAAATAAAATACATGGTTTATAATCAATCCATGGAAACTATATACGACATAATTAACAGGGATTTTGGGACGGATAGTAACCCTGCTATTATCAATCAGGGTATTCTTGACACCATCAAGACCATCGATCACTCCATCCTTTCGATTGGGCTTAGACTGGTCAAGATAAAAACTGAAAAACTCTATGTGGGTTTGGGCTTCTTCAAAATGAGCACCTATGTAAAAAACCTTGTAGAAGAGAGCCAAAAAGATCGCAGCAGTATTTATAAATGGTTAAAAATAGGAGAAGTATATATAAAATACCGAAAGGATTTGGAAAAAGAGGGTTTTACAAGCAGGGATGGTCCTTCAAAGCTCCTATATCTAGAAATTGCACTTAAAAATAATCTTAAAAATGATGTTTATGAAAATTTAATAAGAATGACCCATAGAGAATTTGCCGATTTTGCAAGAAAAATAATTAAGAATAAAGATAATCAAAAAATAATTACAGAAATAACTAACGATCGAAGTATTATG
>Ga0099364_10014250_pt1 | contig 10593 bp, 9 predicted proteins | sample TergutTh196P3_FD_73070 | JGI IMG/M metagenome (GOLD analysis project Ga0099364, IMG submission 73070) | Microcerotermes parvus P3 segment gut microbial communities from Pointe-Noire, Republic of the Congo - Th196 P3 | ecosystem: Host-associated > Arthropoda: Insects > Digestive system > Gut ...
CTATCACTGGAGCGGAAAACGGGATTCGAACCCGCGACCCTTAGCTTGGGAAGCTAATGCTCTACCAACTGAGCTATTTCCGCGTCATTTTGCGAAGCGTTGTAATTATATACACGAGCCCTGCGTCTGGCAAGTGTTTAGGAGTCTATCAATCCTCTTCTTCTTCGCGTTCCGCCGTCTCTATGACCTTCTTGGCTATTTCGGCGGGAACTTCCTCGTAGTGTGAGAACTCCATAGTGAAGCTGCCCCTGCCGCTCGTCATCGAACGAAGGATTATCGCGTAGCGGAATGTTTCCGCCTGTGGGCATTGGGCCTTCACTATCTGCATTTTGCCGTCAGGATCTATGCCCATAATACGCCCTCTCCGGCTGTTGAAGTCGCCCATCACGTCGCCGACGCAATCCTCTGGAACTGTGACAGCAACGTTCATTATCGGCTCCATAAGGATCGGAGCGGCATCCATGAACGCTTTTTTGAACGCCATGGACGCCGCGATTTTGAACGCCATTTCCGACGAGTCAACGTCGTGATACGAGCCGTCGAATATAGTGCAATTGAAATCGACAGCGGTATATCCGGCGAGCACGCCTTTGGCTGCGGCTTCGCGCAAGCCCTTCTCCGCAGCGGGAATAAAGTTTTTCGGCACCACTCCGCCGACTACTTTGTCCTCGAAAGTCACGCCGGAACCTTTATCGAGAGGCGAAAGCCTGAAGTGGACATCGCCGTACTGCCCGCGGCCGCCGGTCTGTTTCTTGTATTTACCCTGGGCTTGGGCCGTCTTTTTAATGGTCTCTCTGTATGGGACACGCGGCGTGGCAGTGTCAAGTTCAACCTTGTAGCGATCCTTTATGCGCGACAGGGCTATGTCAAGATGCATGTCGCCCATCCCTGAAAGGATGGAGTCATTCGTCTCGGGATGCTTGAGGAAGTTGAGAGTTTGATCCTCGTCCAGCACCTTACGAACCGCGTTGCCGAGTTTGTCCTCGTCGGCGCGGCTCTTTGGCGTTACCGCCACGCTGTATACCGGCTCTGGAAATTCAATTGACGGAAACACGATCGACTGTCCCTTTACGCTTAGCGTGTCACCCACCGTGGCGCTGTCGAGCTTCGGTATCGCGACTATGTCTCCGGCCACGATCTCCTTGATCTCTGTGCCGTCCTTGCCTCTTAGGGAACGGAACGAACTGATGCGCTCCTCCTCGTTTTTGTTGACGTTAAAAATCGTCTGGTCGCTCGTGAGTTTACCGGAAAACACGCGCACGAACGAGAGCTTGCCTACATACGGATCCACCATCACCTTGAAGCAGAAAGACGTAAAAGGAGCGTCGATATTCGGCGCCGCCTCGATCTCTTCGTCGCCTTTCGTGGCTTTGCGCGGCTGGACATCAAGCGGAGAGGGCAAGTAATCAGCGATGGCGTCCAATATCTGGAATATTCCTATGTTCGGGACGGAGGCTCCCGGGATTATAGGGAACAGTATTCGCATCGCCACTGCCTTGCGCATGGTGCTCACGAGATCATGCGGGTCAAGTTCCTCTCCGTCAAGGTACCTCATCATCATGTCATCGTCGGCCTCTACTATCCGCTCGATAAGCGCATCATACGCGGCTGACACGGCTTCCGTCATGTCGGCCGGAACCTCTCCTTCTGTGAAATCCTTCGAGCCGTCGCCCTTGTACGTGTAAGATTTGCCGGTCAGAACATTAACTACTCCCTTGAAAGACGCGTCGGATCCTATTGGGAGATAAAGAGGCAACGCGTTTTTCGAAACGCTGGCTTGTATGTCTCCGACCGTTTTGGCGAAATCAGCGTTTTCCTTATCGAGCCTGCTTACGTAGAATATCGCGGCGGCGTTGAAATCCGCAGCGTAGTCCCATAGTTTAAGCGTCTGGACTTCAACGCCGGAATTTCCGTTCACGGCAAATAACATCGCGTCGGTAACCTGCATCGAACTGCGTTGTTCGCCGGCGAAATCGGCGAAACCGGGAGTGTCGATCGCGTGGATTGTTCGCCCTTTGTATTCTAATGTACAGAGTGAACTGTTTATCGAGATGGCGCGCTTCTGCTCCTCGGGGTCAAAATCGGAAACTGTGTTTTTGTCGTCGACGCGGCCCATCCTTGTTATGGCTCCGCTGTCAAACATCATAGCCTCAAGCAGCGAGGTCTTGCCGGCGCCTCCGTGACCGACAATGGTTATGGAACGTATATCCTCCGGTTTTCTGTTCGTCATTTACAGTTGCACTCCTCTCACGAATATAAGTAAAAATTTTATTATTTCATGCAAATCAGAACGACGCGCCTTGAATTTTCACAGGCGCGCGGATTATATATTATCAGCATTGCCCGACACGTCAATTCCTAATATTTACTCTTTCTTTTATTTCGCTATATTTTTCCAGTAGCCTTTCGGTGGGTCATCGCTTTCAAGCGCGTACAAGATCGAAAATCTTCCGGTTCTGCGTATCATTTTATAGCCCACGCAGCCTTCAGTTATCGCTTCGATTTGTCTCTTAGTATCAATTATCGGGATTACACGATGCCCGTGGGTCCATATCGGCAGGCATCGCAACAAATTTTTCCTTAAAATATAGCGTAGATAACCTCCGTACATCTCTTTGATACCAACCACCACAAAATTGCACCCAAATATATTTTGCATTGAAAAAATATTTTTTGGGGACACAGTAGTATAAAAAGTTTCGAATCTGTCCGTAATGTTGTTTTCTATCACATAATGCGTGAGAAACTGAATATTGTTGCCGCGGAATTCCTTGTCGACTATGCAGTGGTCGGTGTAAGCGGACTTACGCTCCGGATCGGCGCCGAAACCCATGTCGGTAAGTACCTCGTCCATCCATTCGTCGCCGGTGACAACGCCTCTCATACATATCAGCCTGCCCTCGAACCAGACCCCGACGGATATGCCCTCCCCGTCCAACAGACGCATGACGTCCGTGTTGCCGGTCGGCACGTAAATTTCGTAACTCAAACCCTTCGCCACTCTCCTGTGAAGTTTTACCGCCTCATCATAGTCATCCGGCGTCATAATGCCGATCTCGCAGCGAGCCACCTGATAACGTCCGGCAATGAGATGGCGGCGCAGGTAAAGAGGATTTCTGACGGTCTTTTTGTCCTCGCTTTCCGCCTCATTCACTTCCTCAACTATATCCAAACTCTTATTTGAATATTCTTTCATTTCGTACCTCCCCAAAGGCAGGCATTCGGTCATGCTTCGAGAAGCGCTTTTGCGTGATCGATTGCCTCCCTGGATTCGGAACCGGCCAACATCCGAGCTATCTCCTTGACGCGGTTTTCTCCTGTGATTTCGTAAACCTCCGTCTCGTTTTCCTTGCGTGTCACAAGAAAATGACGATCCGCCATAGCCGCGATAGTCGCCTCGTGTGTTATCAGGATGACGCGGCAGAGCGCTGACAGTTCCTTCAATTTCGCACCGGCAAGCAAAGCGGTTTTTCCTCCCAATCCGGCTTCGACCTCATCGAACACAAGAACTCCGGGCAGGCGATCCCGCTCCATGGAAGCCTGTATGGCTATCAAAATACGGCTGAGTTCCCCTCCGGAAGCCACCTTCCCGACAGGGAGCGGTTGAAGCGATTTCCGGCTTAGCATGAACACAACGCTCTCGGCCCCTGACGCGCGAACCTTGTCAAGTTTGTCGACTGTAACGGAGAACGTTATATCTTCCATAGCGAGGTCGCGTAAGTGGCGATTTACCCTTTCTTCAAAATCCGCGCCCGCAAGATCGCGGAGCGTCCTGAGATTTCGCGCGATAGATGTGACCTCGCCCTTTAATTGGACTGACCGCCTGTTCTTTTCGTCCAGCAACAGAGACGACGACGCGAGCCATTTGGAGTCTTCCTCCACCTCCCTTACGTACTCCATCAACTCCTGCGGCGTATTGCTTCCCGTTTCTCGCTTCAGTTTTCGGAGAAGGCCCAAACGCGACTCGGATTTTTCAAGCGCGGCTTCGATCTCCTCTCGGCTCATTATACCCAGCGCTCGCTTAGCGGAGTCAAACAACGACTGAAAGCTGGACGTGCCCGTCTCACCCAGTTCGCGCCATTCATCGGCAAGTTCCGGCGGAGCGGCGGCATATAACTCCAGTACAACGGATGTCAACTGTTCGAGCAAGCCGGTTGCAGAATCACCGCCGTTCAGTTTTTCAACAAGCCTCTCGTATTTTCCCGCTTCCGCAAGTGAACGCTCAAGATTCTTTCGCTCTTCGTCCCATTCGCGCTCACAGTCTTCGTAAAGACCGAGTGTTTTTATGCGGCGTACCCTCTCGGGCGCGCCTTCAAGTTTCTCTTCCAGTTCCGCACGGCGGCGTTTTAACTCGCGTATTTCCACCTCTGCGGTCAACATCTGAGGAAACAGTTCCGCGAGGTTGTCCCTGTGCGCGATAAGCGCGTCTCCCCCGCAATGATCCACCATCTCCAATTGACGAGCGGGATCGAGCAGGTTGAGTTGTGCAAACTGGCTCTGTATCTCTATCAGAGGCTCCGAAAACGACGCGAGCGCTCCAACTGTGGAAAGGTTGTCGTCTATCCAGCATCTGCCCTTACCACTCCGCGCGAGAGAGCGCCTGGAAAGCGTGGGCTCTACCTCGCCCGCCGCCCAGAGCGCGATTACCTCGGCTTCCTCATTTCCGGCATGTATGAAATTTACCTGCGCCCGCTTGCCGGAAATAAATTCGAAAGCGCGTACAAGGCTGCTCTTTCCTGAACCGCTCTCTCCCGTGATTACAATGAAATTTCCTGCAAACTCCAGTTCAGCGCGGGAGATACCGCCGATACAGTTGACCTCCAAACGATCTATCATAACCAGTTCAGCTTGTCCTTCAGGATGTTGGCGTACGAGCCGCCGTTCATCTTAATGACGTCCAGGCTGGAATCGTAATCCGACGTTATCAGTACTCGATCTCCCGGCGACAACTCTCCGTCATTGTGTCCGTCGCCCGACACACGAGCGCCTCCCTGGGCGTGATCCAGTACAATCAATATGTCCGAATCGCATGGTACGAGCGTTGGCCTCTGCGAGAGTGAGTGAGCGCAAATCGGTACTATTGACATGCAGTTTACGCCCGGATGAATAATCGGGCCGCCCGCCGAGAGCGCGTAGGCTGTGGATCCCGTGGGAGTGGACACTATAATACCGTCGGAGAGAAAGTCGTATAGTTTTTCTCCGCCAAGGTACGTTGAGAGGGCTATCGGGCGGGAGACGTAGCTTTTAACTATCATTATTTCGTTGAACGCCCACGATGTCGTCTTTCGGGAGCCTTTCGTTATTTCGGCTTTTAGGGGTATCATCGGATGTATCTCATATTCGCGCGCTACAATACGCCTTACGTCGTCGACCGCCGACCGGGCGTCTCCCGAGGCGAGAAAGCCCAGGCGGCCCATGTTGACGCCGTAAAGAGGAACGCCAAGACCCATTATTGTCATGGCGGTCAACAGAAATGTCCCGTCCCCGCCGATGGAAACCGCGCAGTCTATGTCACTGTGGACGGAGTCAGGGCTGCAGACCATGAATTCCACACCTGAGCCTCCCGTGAAAGCCGACTGAATTTCGGCGGCGGCGTTCGCACAATCAGCAATCTCATGGTTAAAAAAAAGACCTATCTTCATTCCCCGACACACTCCAACCTTGCATGAGCCTCATCCACCAAAGCCGCGAAGTTAACGGTGTCCGGCAACGGAGAAGCGGATCCGGGGGACATCAGGAAAATAAACTCGATGTTCCCCTCCGCGCCCTTGATCGGTGAATATATCGCTCCGTGTAAAACAAGCCCGCAATTTCCGTTCGCGAAATCCGCAACCGAAGACAGCGCGTCAATATGAAGCGCCTTATCGCGAACCACACCTTTGCCGACGCGCTTGCGTCCCACTTCAAACTGGGGCTTAACGAGGGCTATGATAACCCCGTTTTCGGTAAGCAGTTCGGTGATATTCGGCAAAAGCAACCGCAGGGAGATAAATGAGGCGTCTATTGCCGCGATACCTGACAGCCACCCCACTTCATCTGCAGTGACGTATCTGGCGTTGACTCTGTCCATTATCTTCACCCTGGGATCACGCCTCAATTCCCACGCCAATTGTCCATATCCAACATCGACGGCGGCCACTCTGGATGCGCCGCCTTCGAGCAATACCTGAGTAAAGCCTCCCGTGGAAGCGCCTATATCCACACAGTCGATTCCCGAAGGATTTATATTCCACTCGCCGAGAGCTTTCAACAATTTTAGGGCTCCCCTGCCGACCCATCGTTTCCCGTTGTTATTATCCACATCCAATACTGATTCCGGGTCGAACATCGACGAGGGCTTTTCGCGAACGAGACCAAGGACACGCACCCAACCGCGCTTTATCATCGCGGACGCTTCAGCCCTGGAAGAGGCATATCCCCGGGAAACTAATATTTTATCCAGCCGCTCTATTGGCTGCCGCGCCATAAAAAACCTCTATTTCAGAGAATATACCGGACGCCGTCAAACCGAAACTTTCCAGTTGTTCATCTCTTGACGCGTGCGGAACGTACTGCGCGTCTACGCCTAGAACGCGAACGGCGCAGGAATAACCGCGTTCGGCGGCGCGCGCCGCAATAGCTTCGCCGGCCCCCCCGGCCTTGTATCCGTCTTCGGGCACTATCACGAGCGAATGCCGGGATAGTAATTGGTCGATCGTCTCCCAGTCGATGGGCGATATGAATCGCAGGTCAACGACTGTCGGGGGCGCGACGCCTTCGGCCGCGCAGCGCTCTCCGGCTTCAAGCGCAGCTTTGACGGTAGGCCCGATACCGATCACGCACACGTCGAACCCCTGCGCCAGTATTTCGGACGAGAGCCACGAAACCGGGTCAAGCCCTGATTCTCTGGCGAGCGTCTCTGCAACGGCGCCCTTCGGGTAACGCACCATCACCGGTGAAGCGCCTTCAAGCCATCGCGACATCATAAAGTCGAGGTCGGTTTTATCCCGCGGGGCGCATATCACAAGGCCGGGTATGCTTTTGCCCCATATAATATCAAGCAGGCCTTGATGCGTCTCCCCATCCTCGCCGTTCAGGCCGGCACGATCCACGGCTAACAGAACAGGCATTTTCTGCATGCAGATATCGTGGATCAATTGATCCATAGCCCTCTGAAGGAAGGTGGAGTATACGCAGACAACGGGTCTCATTCCGCCCGCAGCAAGGCCGGCGGCGTAGGTCAGCATATGGCCCTCCGCAATGCCGACATCGAAGTATCTCTTCGGGAATTTTTCCCTGAAGGCGCCGGTCTTCGTTCCGTCCTCCATTGCCGCCGTGAGCGCGACTACCCTTTCGTCACGCGAAGCGAGCGCGCATATGACGTCCGAAACTGCGGCGCTCCAATCCTCCTTTTGTAAGTCAGGGGCGCCCGATTTTGGAAGAGTTTCGCCAATCACGGTGCCGGCCCCCACGCCATGGAACTTGACCGGGCTCAATTCCGCCTCGGTACAGCCTTTGCCTTTTTTGGTTATTATGTGGATAAGAAGAGGCTTCGGATATTGCTTCGACATTTCGAATATTTCCTCAAGTTCATGGAGATTATGACCGTCAAATGGACCCCAGTAGCTAATGCCCATATCCTCGAAAATATTCTGCGGAAGGAGCAGGGCTTTTAACTTCGTCTTCCATCGCGCAAGGCGATCTTCCATTCCGCTTCCGCCGCTCATCGCGCGGCATTGGTCTTTCACGAACTGCTTCAGGCGTCTGTAGGGGGCGCTTATTGATAATTTGGCTAAGTGTTCGGCCATACCGCCCACCCTGGGACTTATCGACATTTTGTTGTCGTTCAGTATCACGGTAAGTTTTGTGCCGCACTCGGTGATATTATTGAGCGCTTCCAGCGCCAGTCCGTTCAGCAGGGATCCGTCGCCTATCACGGCAACGACTTCGTGTCCCAGTCCACGCAGATCACGAGCCTTCGCAAAACCAAGCGCGGCCGATATGGATGTGCTGCTGTGTCCCACGTCGAAGGAGTCGTATTTACTCTCGTGCCTCCTGGGGAAACCTGATATTCCGCCCTTTCGCCGTAATGTCGGGAATCTTTCAAGCCTGTCGGTGAGTATTTTGTATGCATAGGCTTGATGGCCGACATCGAAAATAATTTTATCACGCTCGGGATTGAACACCCGCAACAGAGCTACGCACAACTCCACGGCGCCCAATGAACTGCCGAGGTGCCCTCCGTTTTTGAGAGTAACGTTTATTATCAGGTTTCTGATCTCGTGACACAACTGCTTCATCTCACCGGGGCTCAGAAGCGGCAATTTTTTGTAGTTACCTGTAGTTTCAAGCAGTGATTTTTTTTCTTCTGATTTCACGAATTAATGACTCCTGTATGCGAGTTGTTTCGCTAATTTTATCAGCAATTCCGCCTCCCTGCCGAGTGGCAGAAGCGAGTCGGCCGCAGCTGAGGATTCCTTGTCGGCAAGGTTTCTCGCTCCGTCAAGCCCATAAGCGGAGACGAACGTCAGTTTATCCTGAGTCGCGTCCTTGCCGGGCGTCTTGCCGAGCTCTTTGGAGGCGCCGGTTACGTCGAGTATGTCGTCCACTATCTGGAAAGCCAGGCCAAGATGCACGCCGTAGTTCGAGTAGGCGCGAACCTCCGTTTCATCCCGTCCCGCTATTATCGCTCCCGTCACAACGGAAGCCCGTATCAGAGCGGCTGTTTTTTTCTCAGCTATTCGGTACACAAAATCCTGCCTGGATTCGCGGCTCGCGGGATCAGTGTCCAAAACCTGGCCGCCGCACATTCCTTCGGGGCCCGATGCCGCAGAGAACTCGTTAACGGCTCGAGCCGCGCGGTCTGCGGAGATTCCGTTGTCAAGCAAGCCTGACAGCGCGTAACCAAACGCCCAGATCATGAGGGAATCGCCCGCCAGTATTGCCATACATTCGCCGAACGCTTTATGATTAGTGGGTTTACCGCGCCTCATGTCGTCGTCGTCCATACAGGGCAGGTCGTCGTGTATCAGTGAAGCGGTGTGCATAAATTCCAGCGCCAGAGCCATCGGCATTGCCGTATCGGGGCTCGTGCCGCCGTTCTCCGCAGAAGCCAGACATAGCATCGGACGCAGTCTCTTGCCTCCGGCGGAGAGGGAATAAGCCATTGACTCAATCAACCGCGCCGGGATCCGTTCCTTGTGAAGATCGACAACATGCTCCAAAGCGGTTTCAATTTTATCAGCGTAACGCTCAGACAGTACCGCTACTGCGTCGGCGGTATGTACGCCGCTCTCAGTCAGCTTGCTCATCCGGAAACAACTCCTCGGTCTTGCCGTCCCCGGCCAATATCGTGACGCGTCTTTTTGCGTTTTCGATAAATTCCCTGCATTCCTTTATCAACTTCACGCCCTCCTCAAAGAGCTCAAGCGATCTTTCCATGTCGGGGTCGCGCTCCTCAAATTCGTCCAATATCTCCTGAAGTCTGTCCATATCTTCCGTAAAACCCATCGAAGCGTCCACCTCTCGAAAAAACTTAATAAAAGTATAACACAGTCATAAAAAACCGCGTTATAACAGTTAAATGAGAAACAGTATGTCCGTTAACGCGTTCGTGCGGGTGGTTTCTAAAAAAGCGCCGGCGTCGCAAAGATTTAACCGGTACGTATTCCCAAATTTTTTTAACGATGATATAATCCCAGCGTTGTGCCCGAATAACATGGGTAGTACTTAAGAGCGATTTACCGGAGGATTTTCGCTCTTTGCAAGGGAGGTAAAGAAGGATGTCCAAACATTGCGACTGCTGCAGCAGAGGCCCGTCCACCGGAAACGCGGTAAGCCACTCCAATCGCCACACGCGTCGCCGCTGGCTCATCAACCTGAGAAGCGTCAAGGTAGATGTGGGAGGCGGAGAAGCAAGAAGATTCAAAATATGCACCAAGTGCCTTCGTTCCGGCAAAGTCAAAAGGGCTGTATAAAAATATCCAGCGTTGATTGTCACGGCATGGCATGGAGTCATGTCGTTTTTTTTATCGTGGCAGACGCTTTCGGTATTGATAAAAAGCCGGCTCGGACGCACCTCCGATACGCCTTTTCTTATTGATTCCTCGCGCACAGCGATAAACGTTTGTTTTAATCCGGCCTGTGGATTCGCGCCGCAGCGCTGTAAACTGTTTCGCAAAAAAACTCGCCCGTAATTCTGATTCCAGACGCGATTTGCGCGCTTTCGAGGTCGTTGAAATGCCACCATTCGGATGCTAAAGGCGTAAACCCCGCCCCGGCAAAATAGCTTTGTAAGCGCGTTACCCCTTCGGTTACGGCGTCGGCAAGAGGTACTCCCCTCCACGCGTCCGGTGAAGTCGAGGAAACGGGATATCTGAATACCGCAGCCAGCGAACTCAGTTCGTGCATAGCCGTAGGCATGGCGTATTCCTCGAATTCGGTTATTTGTGAGTAGACAAAATCACCGCTATTTCTATTATCCAGCGAGATGACCCTTCCGAGGCTGACATCAACAGCCGCGCCTCTTTGGTGATTGGACAGCGAAGTGGCGATAAACCAGTTGAGGCCCCATGGCGGGGTGTCTATACCGCGCCTTACCTGTTCGTTTGAAGC